>ERZ831773.82-NODE-82-length-131470-cov-32.482654_pt1 | contig 131470 bp, 106 predicted proteins | sample MGYA00519696_ERZ831773 | MGnify/ENA primary metagenome ERZ831773 (study PRJEB31850, sample SAMEA3708720) | human gut metagenome | biome: human gut; feature: human-associated habitat; material: faeces | place: China | collected 2014 ...
CCCTGCTGCGCCCCAGCCGCCGCGCCGCAATGGCCGCCCGGCCACGCAGGTGCCCAGCCAGCCGCTGCGCGACCAGCCCAAGGCACCGCGTCCGCCCCGCAATGCCCGCCCCCCGCGCAGCACCGCGCCGGAGCAGCCGGGCCTCGATCTGATCTCCCGCCGCCCGCCGAAGCAGAAATTCGCAAATTTCGAGGACTATCTCGCCGCCCACGGCGGTATGACTGTGCCGCTGCCGCCCGAGGCATCGGACGCAGCGGACACCCCCGAGACGGCCACGCCCGCCGAGGCTGCCGAATGATCCCCGCCACCGCGGCAGCCCTGCGCTGCCCCGTATGCGGCGGGCCGCTGCTGCTGGCCGGGCGCAGCCTGCGCTGTGCCAGAGCCCACAGCTTTGACCTTGCCAAAGAGGGCTACGCCTACTTACTGCCGATGCAGAAGAAGCACGCCGCCGACCCCGGCGACGGCAAGGCCATGGTCCGCGCCCGCCGCGCGTTCCTGTCGGCAGGGCACTACGCCCCGCTGATGGCGACGCTGGCAGCGCTTTGCGCCGCGCTGCCCCACGACCATATTGTGGACGCCGGCTGCGGCGAGGGCAGCTACGATAAGTATTTGTATGACGCGCTGGGCTGCCCTCAGATTGCGGCGTTCGACCTGTCCAAGGAGGCCGTGCGGCTGGCGTCGAAGCTCGTGCCCGACGCGGCGTTCTGTGTCGGCGGCAGCTTCTGTGCACCGGTGCGCGACGGCTGGGCCGACCTGCTTTTGAACATCTTCTCGCCCATGGCCGAGGCCGAGTTTGCCCGTATTCTGCGCCCGGACGGGCATCTTGTTTACGCCGTGCCCACCGCGCGGCATCTGTTCGGCCTGAAAGAGATTTTGTACAACTGCCCGTATGAAAACGAGATCCGACAGACCGAATACGACGGCTTTGCGTTTGTGAAGGTCGTTGAGTCCGCCGCTGTCATCACGCTGGAAGGGCAGAGTGTGCAGGATTTGTTCGCCATGACGCCCTATTACTGGAACACCCCCGCCGACGGCGCAGCCCGGCTTGCGGAATGTGAACGCCTGACGACAGAGATCGGGTTCCGGTTTTTGGTGTATCAAAAGGTATAAATGTACGTGCCTTCCCCCGCGGGGGAAGGTGGCCGAGGCCCCGCCCGAGGCCGGATGAGGGGCGAGCTTGCGACGCCTCCCCGTGTACGGGCTGCCTCCGCAAGCTCGCCCCTCATCCGTCGCCTGCAGCGGCAGCTTCCCCCGCGGAGGAAGCCTTTTTACTTTAGCTCTCCTCCGGCGGCACGATCCCCGGGCCATACGGCTCCTGCGCGGGTGGGACAATGACCTCCTGCGTCTGCTTCGGCTCATCCTCGTCGCGGTACTGCTCGTCGGGCACCTCGCTCAAATCGGTCCATAAGCCTTCGCGCTCATCCTCGGCACCGCGGGGTCCAAATTCATCAAACATACCAGACACTCCTTTATAATAGTGTATAAGCGCGGCCCTTGCGGCCTACACTGTAGGCATAGTCTTTGCTGGGGGAGTGTGGGTTATGCGTTCCAACCGCGGAATTTTCTGGTACAGCCTCGGGCTGACGCTGCTTCTGCTGCTGCCGATGGTGCTGACCGTCGCGTTCTTCACCGACCAATACCAGAAGCAGCAGCTCCTGCGCCAGGCGTCAGCGGCGGACAGTACGCTGCACATCGAGCCGGGTGCGCAGGGCGTGTATACGCTGCTGCTCGTCGTCCAGCAGGAGGAGCCCGCCTTTGTGCTGGCCCGTGCGGACGGCCCGCAGCAGACGGTCACACTCTGCGCACTGCCGGGTTCGCTGCGCGTCAGCGCACCCTCTGGCACAACAACGCTGGCGGAGTGTGCGCTGTCTGCCGGGGCCGGGCGGGCCGCACAGCTGCTCGTCGGCACGGTGGCTACGGGGGAGACCGCCGCCCCGGCGCTGCACTATATCGCGGCCACGCCCGCCACCTGGGCGGACTGCGCGGGCCGCACAGCCTCGGCACGCATCGACACGGCATCGCTGCTGGATGCCGCCGCACGCACGCGCCTGGGCTACGGCAAGGATCCCATCGCCGTGTGTACCGCCGCGCAGGCGTCGGAGCTGATCGCCCAATTGCAGGCGGCGCTGCCCGGGGCAGGGGATGGCTGCATGGCCCGCGCCGCCGTCTGGGCGGCGTTCCTGCGGCAGGACCCGGCGCTGCTGGCCGGTCTGCCCGACGGTCTGCGCAGCCGCAGTGCCCGGCTGCTGACCGACCTGCTGGCCGCAGACCTGAACGCCCTGGGCGAGACACTGGCCTATTTAAGTGCCCGCACCGCCCTGACGATTGACTACACCACCGCCGCCGTGGCCGCTGCCCGGGGCGGCGTGCAGCTGACGGAGGAGGGGATGGCAGCCGTTTGCGCCCTCCTGCTGTGACGGGCAACGCGGCTATGCCCGCCCGCGGAGCTTCCGCTTCTGCGTTCGGCGCAAGGCCGTCAAAATTTTACAAGAATTTTTGCAAAACCGCTTGACGTAAACCCGCAATCGTGTTATTATGATAGCACCTCTTTTGCGGGTTTATTTTTTATGCCCTTTTTCAAGGGCGCCTGCAAGCGCGAGGGAGGCTTATTAACCGATAATGGAGGTGCCGAACAATGACTGTCAAGATCACCCTGGCCTGCACGGAGTGCAAGCAGCGCAACTACAACAAGGAGAAGAACAAGAAGAACTCTCCGGACCGTCTTGAGATGAAGAAGTATTGCCGTTTCTGCAAGAAGCATACCCTTCACCGCGAAACCAAGTGAGGATAGGAGCTTAGAGATGGCAGACAATAAAGCAGCCACCGCTGCAGCCCAGACTCAAAGCGACAAGCCCAAAAAGAACGACGGCAAGAAGAAGGTCTCCTTCTTCGACAAGGTCAAGAACTTTTTCAAAGGGATCGGCAAGTATTTCAAAGATACGAAGAGCGAGCTGAAAAAGGTCGTGTGGCCCAGCAAGAACGACGTCAAAACCAATACGATCACCGTTATCGTGGTCGTGCTGGTCGCAGCTGTCGTGCTGATCCTGCTGGACCTCATCTTTGGCGGCGCCATCCACCTGTTGATCGGCGCCTGAGCGCGTTGAGCGGAGGCAAAGACAATGGCTGAGCAAGCAAATTGGTATGTGGCACATACCTATTCCGGCTATGAGAACAAGGTCGCAACCGATCTGATGACGATGGTGGAGAACCGCCACCTGCAGGATTTGATCTGCGACGTTAAGGTTCCCACCGAGACCCGCATTGAAGAAGTTTTTGACAAGCGCGGCAACAAGACCGGCGAGAAAGAGGTTCAGTCGAAGCTCTACCCCGGCTACGTCTTTATCAAAATGGTCATGAACGACAACACCTGGTACATCGTGCGCAACACGCGCGGCTGCACCGGCTTTGTCGGCCCGGAGTCCAAGCCCGAGCCCCTGACCGAGGCGGAGGTTGCCAAGATGGGCGTCGAAACCACCGTTGACCTTGAGGTCGAGTACAAGGTCGGTGATACGGTTGAGATCACCGCCGGTCCGATGGAAGGCTCCGTCGGCACCGTCGACGAGATCGACATTCCTGCGCGCAAGGTGCGCGTAAGGATCACCATGTTTGGCCGCGAGCTTCCGGCAGAGCTGGAGCTGCATCAGGTCAAGCTGTTCTGAGTTTTTCTCAGAACACCCTAGTTTCCGGTAAAGACCGCGAACGGGCCAGTGCCCGGGGTACGGTTTTTATAGGGCGCGCGGAGGTCGTGCGCCCGTGGGAGGTCTGCACCGCAGGCCGCAACTCACCACAAAATTTGGAGGTGCAAGTATTATGGCACAGAAAATCACTGGCTACATCAAGCTGCAAATCCCCGCCGGCAAGGCAACTCCGGCTCCCCCTGTTGGTCCTGCTCTGGGTCAGAAGGGCGTCAACATCATGGCGTTCACCAAGGAGTTCAACGAGCGTACCAAGAACCAGATGGGCATGATCATCCCCGTCGTCATCACGGTCTACGCTGACCGCTCCTTCTCCTTCATCACCAAGACTCCTCCGGCGCCCGTTCTGATCAAGAAGGCTGCCGGCATCGACACTGCTTCCGGCGTGCCCAACAAGAACAAGGTTGGCTCCATCACGCTGGCTCAGGCCGAGGAGATCGCCAAGACCAAGATGCCCGACCTGAACGCTGCTTCCCTGGAGGCCGCTGTCAGCATGATCAAGGGCACCGCCCGCAGCATGGGCGTTACCGTTGAGGGCTGAATAGGAGGGTAATACGCAATGAAACACGGCAAGAAGTATATCGACGCTGCTAAGCTGATCGAGAATAACAAGACTTACGATCCCAACGAGGCCCTGGAGCTGTGCTGCAAGACCGCTACCGCTAAGTTCGACGAGACCGTTGAGCTGCACGTCCGCCTGGGCGTTGACAGCCGTCACGCCGACCAGCAGGTCCGCGGCGCTGTTGTCCTGCCCAACGGCACCGGTAAGAACGTCCGCGTTATCGCCATCGCCAAGGGCGACGCCGCCAAGGCCGCTGAGGCTGCCGGTGCGCAGGAGGTCGGTGATGACGATCTGATCGCCAAGATCGCCGGCGGCTACCTGGACTTCGACGTTCTGGTCACCACCCCCGACATGATGGGCCGCGTTGGCCGTCTCGGTAAGGTCCTGGGCCCCCGTGGTCTGATGCCCAACCCGAAGGCCGGCACCGTTACCCCCGACGTCGGCAAGGCTGTTACCGACGCCAAGGCCGGTAAGATCGAGTACCGTCTGGACAAGCAGAACATCATCCATGTGCCCATCGGCAAGGCCTCTTTCGGCGCCGAGAAGCTGATGACCAACCTGGACACCGTCCTGGATGCCATCGCCAAGGCTAAGCCCGCCGCTGCCAAGGGCCAGTACTTCAAGAGCGCTACCATCGCCACCACCATGGGCCCCGGCGTCCGCGTTGCTACCAACAAGTACGGCGTATAAGTTTTTCAGCTTTGAGCTGAAAAACGCTTGACAAACGCACGTTCGCGTGCTATACTAATTAAGCTGTTTTTGAGACAGCAGGTGCCGCAAGGCATAACGGGTTTTACCCACCTGCCGAGAAACGTGCGTTTGATTGCAATGCTTTCAAGCCCTTTCCCGGCGACGGGAAGGGGCTTTTTTCTGTATATCACATAAAAAGCCGCTTACCGAAACCAATCTGTAAGTGGAATGAGGTGAATTTCAAATGCCCAGTGCAAAGATTCTGGAAGCTAAGAAGGCTCTTGTTGCTGATCTGAACGAGAAGATCGCAGGCTCTCTGGCCGGTGTTGTCGTTGCTTACAACGGCATCAGCGTTGCTGATGACACCAAGCTGCGTAAGGAGCTGCGTGAGGCCGGCGTGCACTACATGGTCGTCAAGAACACCATGCTGCGCCTGGCCGTCAAGGGCACCCAGTACGAGGGTCTGACCGAGTACTTCAAGGGTGACACGGCTATCGCTCTGTCTCCGGAGGATCCGGCTGCTGCTGCTCGCATCCTGTGCAAGGTTGCTGACGCCGACAAGTCCAAGCGCTTCGTCGTCAAGGGCGGCTTCTGCGATGGTCAGGTCATGGACGCTGCAGGTATCAAGAGCCTGTCTACCATGCCCAACCGCGAAGGCCTGCTCTCCATGCTGGCTGGCTCCCTCAACGGTATCGTTGGCGGTCTGGCTGTTGCCCTGCAGGGTATCGTCGACAAGCAGGACGAGACTGCTGCCTGAGTTTAGGTTTAGCAGGTTGAGCGCACCGGCGCAGCGCTCCTTGAATACAAACCGCGCCGCTTAAAACTATAAAATTTATGGAGGTAACTACCATGGCTTCTGAGAAGATCACTGCCATTGTCGAGTCTGTCAAGACTATGACTGTTCTGGAGCTGAAAGAGCTCGTTGACACCATCTGCGAGGAGTTCGGCGTTTCTGCTGTTGCTGCTGCCGCTCCCGCTGCCGCCGGCGCTGCTGCTCCCGCTGAGGAGGAGAAGACCGAGTTTGACGTCATCCTGGCTGACGTTGGCGCCAACAAGATGCAGGTCATCAAGACCGTTAAGGAGCTGACCGGCGCTTCCCTGATGGAGGCCAAGAAGCTGGTTGAGACCCCGAACGCCAAGCTGAAGGAGCAGGCTTCCAAGGCTGACGCCGAGGACATCCAGAAGAAGCTGGCCGAGGTCGGCGCTAAGGTCGAGCTGAAGTAATTTAGCTTACCAAATGGCTTTCAACACCGTGTGGTTTAACACCGCACGGTGTTTTTTTGTGTACCTTAACAAAAATTTCCTCGTTTCTTTGTACATTCCTCTGAATTTGACCGTGTTGCATAGGCCTTGCATTTCGTATAATATTGATGTATTCTTTTAGTATCGAATAAAATGGGAAAGCGAGGCTGTATACTCTTGGAGAACGAAAAGCCAAAAGGCGGCGGGATGGAAAAGCTGGCTTCGTTTATCGTTGATAAACGCAACCTGTTCTTCCTGTTATACATATTTGCGCTGATTTTCAGTGCCATCGCCACGGGCTGGGTCAAGGTCGAGAACGACATCACGACCTACCTGCCCGACACCACCGAGACCCGCCAGGGCCTGTCCGTGATGAATGACAACTTCGTCACCTACGGCACGGCCAACGTCATGGTGTCCAACATCACCTACGATACTGCGCTGGACATCCAGTCCCGGCTTGAGGACATCGAGGGTGTCACCACCGTCGAATTTGACGACACCGACGAGCATTACACAAATGCGTCGGCGCTGTTCTCCGTCAGTTTTGACGCAGAAGTAGGGGACGAGCGCGCCGAGAACGCCCTGCAGGAGATCCGCGACGAGCTTGAGGGCAGCTACGACACCTCGATCTATTCCGAGGTCGGCTACGATTCCTCCGCGGACCTGCAATCGGAAATGGTCGTCATCGTCATCATTGCGGCCATCATCATCGTCGTCGTGCTGACGCTGACCTCCCGCTCCTACGCCGAGGTCCCGGTCCTCCTCATGACCTTCGGCGCGGCGGCGCTGCTGAACATGGGCACAAACTTCCTGTGCGGCACGATCAGCTTCATCTCCAACTCAGTCACCGTCATACTGCAGCTGGCGCTGGCCATCGACTACGCCATCATTCTGTGCCACCGTTTCAGCGATGAGCATGAGACGCTGCCCACCCGCGAGGCCTGCATTGCCGCGCTTTCCAAGGCTATCCTGGAGATTTCTTCCTCCTCGCTCACGACGATCAGCGGCCTGGCCGCGCTGGCGTTCATGCACTTCGGCATTGGCCGCGACCTGGCTACGGTCCTGATCAAGGCTATCCTGTTCAGTATGCTCTGTGTCTTTACGCTGATGCCCGGCCTGCTGGTGCTGTTCAGCAAGCTGATCGACAAGACCCGCCACAAAAACCTGATTCCCAAGATCACCGCCGTCGGCAAATTCGACATCAAGACCCGCTTTATCATCCCGCCGATCTTCGGCGTCATCATCGTGGCGGCGGCGGTCTTTGCCAACCTGTGCCCCTACTGCTACACTTACACCGACCTGGTCACCGCCAAGCAGAGCGAGCGCCAGATCGCCTACCAGAAAATCAAAAACACCTTCGGTTCCAGCAACATGGTGGCCGTCATTGTGCCGTCGGGCGACTATGAGTCCGAGGGCAAGATCCTCGACGAGCTGGACGCCTGCGCTGAGGTCAAATCCACGATGGGTCTGGCCAACATTGAAGCGATGGACGGCTATATGCTGACCGACGCTGTGACACCGCGCCAGCTGGCCGAGATGGCCAACCTCGACTACGAGGTTGCCAAGGCACTGTACGGTGCCTACGCCGTCGACCATGACGAGTACGGCGAGATCATCAACGGCCTGGACGATTATAAAGTGCCGATCTACGACATGTTCCGGTTCTTGGAACAGGAGATGCACGACGGCCACATCACGCTCTCGGGTGATGTGCAGGACACGCTGGACGACCTGTTCGACCAGCTCGATGAAGCCCAGAAGCAGCTGCAGAGCGACGATTACAGCCGTATGGTCGTCTATCTGAACCTGCCCGAGGAGACCGACGAGACGTTCTCCTTCGTCAACAAGATGCACGACATCATCGGCAAATACTACGCCACCGATTCGTTCTACGTTGTCGGCAATACGACGAGCGCCATGGACCTGTCCAGCTCCTTCGGCGAGGATAACCTGCTGATCAGTGTGCTGTCCGCGCTGTTCGTTATCCTAGTCCTGCTGTTCACATTCAAGTCCGCGGGTCTGCCCGTGCTGCTGATCATCGTCATTCAGGGCAGTATCTGGATCAACTTCTCGGTGCCGTACCTGCAGCACACCCCGCTGTACTTCCTCGGCTACCTGATCGTCAACTCCATTCAGATGGGTGCAAACATCGACTACGCCATCGTTATCTCCAGCCACTACACCGACCTGAAGAAGGTCATGCGCCCGCGGGAGGCCATCGTCACAGCCCTGAACGAGTCGTTCCCGACCATCTTCACCTCCGGCTCCATTCTGGCATCCGCGGGTATTCTGATCAGCGTGCTGACCACGAACCCCGTTATCGCCGCCATCGGTACCTGTCTGGGACGCGGCACGATCGTTTCCATCCTTCTGGTTCTGTTCGTCCTGCCGCAGATCCTGATCCTGGGCGACACCATCATCGAGCGCACGAGCTTTGAGATGAAGGGCGTTGCCGGTATGGCCCGCACGGCCAGCGGCACAATGCACGTCAATGGCCGCGTGCGCGGCTACATCAACGGCGTCGTAGATGCTGAAATCAAGGGCGTGCTGCACGGCCAGTTCAGTGCGAACATTGCCACCGGCACCGAATTTACCGTTGACAAGCCCGACATGTACCTGTCGGAGAAGAACCTCCACGAATCCGAGGACGGTGCCCCCGAACCAGGCACACCCGATACGCCCGACACTGACACGAAGGGAGGCGACGCTGAATGAACCGCATTTCTGACCTGACGCGCCGCCTCTGGGCTGCGCTGCTGGCGCTCTGCCTTGTGCTGGCGCTGACCCTGCCCGTTTTTGCGGAAGGGGAGAGCGAGACCGCCGACACCGCCGAAAAGGAGACCTTCCACATCGGCACCGTCGATGACCTTTTGCAGCTGGCCGATTCCTGCCGCCTGGACAGCTGGAGCAAAAACCGCACCGTCTATCTGGACGCCGATCTGGAACTGACCGGCAGCGGCTTTGCGGGCATCCCGTCCTTCAGCGGCGTATTTGAGGGGCAGGGCCACACGATCTCCGGCCTGAGCCTTGTAGATGACGGCTCGGTCATCGGCTTCTTCCGCTATGTACAGCAGGGGGCCAACGTCCGCGACATCGTCATCCGGGGCCGCTCGCTGCCCACCGGCAGCCGCTCCACCGTGGGCGGCATTGCGGGCAGCAACGCCGGTACGCTACACAACTGCCGCTTTGAGGGCGTGTCCTCCGGCGCGTCCGTTGTCGGCGGCATCGCTGGCACAAATCTGGCCGCCGGCGTCATCGAAAGCTGCACGACCACGGGCAGTGTCTACGGTGCGCACTTCATCGGAGGCATCGCCGGTGAAAATCACGGCATCATTGCCAACTGCACGAACACCTCCAGCGTCAACACGACGGTGGAGCAGAACGACATCGACCTTTCCTCGCTGACGCTGAACGACCTGATCGGCACCGAGAACGCCGCCGACATCACCGACATCGGCGGCATTGCGGGCCAGTCCGGCGGTGTCATCCGCGCCTGCATGAACCGCGGCACCGTGGGCTACCAGCACATGGGCTACAACGTCGGCGGCATCGCGGGCAGCCAGACCGGCTACATTGAGGGCTGCGTCAACTACGGCACTGTCTACGCCCGCAAGGAGGGCGGCGGCATCGTCGGCCAGATGGAGCCGAGCAGCACGTTGGAATACACAAAGGACACGCTGCAGGAGCTTTCCGACGAGATGAGCACGCTGCAGACGCTGGTCAACCGCGCCTGCGATGACGCCAGCGCCGCCAGCAGCGACCTTTCCAACCAGCTCGAAGCGCTGAAGAACAACGTGACCAGCTCCCGCAATGCCATTGAGAATTTGCTGAAGCAGGCCCAAAACGGCGTGTCCATCGGTTCCCAGACCATCAAGACCGACTTGAGCCAGTTCAAGCAGGACCTCAAGAATACCAACCTGCCCGGCGCGGATGACGGAGACAATGCCGCGGACTCGGACACAGTCATCGACTACAGCGAAGCGACGCCTCCGTCTGACACCGACCCTGTCGATCCGAATTACACGCTGTCCCCCTCGCAGGAGCCCGCGCAGAGTGCTGACCTCTCCACGCCTGACGAAAGCAGTACGGCAGCGCAGGACACTGCCCCCGCACAGGAGCCCGCTGCAGAGGGCGGCGAGGCGGACCGCACCCCCCACGGGCAGCCCGGCCCCGAAGCCGTTGACGATTCCGCTGACAGCACCGTTGTCAGCGAGGACGACGGCACTGCCACAAAGCCGGACGAGCGCTATCCGATTGACCCGAACTATACGCTCATCACCGAGGACCTGCCCGACACAAAGGATGTGCTCAATGACATTTCGGATGCATTGCCGGACTCCGTGGACGTCGAAATTCCAAAGGTCGAGCTGACGAACCGCGACGCCATCACGGCCAGCCGCAACGATCTGAGCAGCAGCCTGACCAGCATGGGCGACATCGTCAGCAGCCTGAACAACAACGCCAGCAGCAACAGCCAGGCACTGATCAACGACGTGAAGGCGATCTCGAAGCAGATCAACAAGATCGGCCAGACGCTGTCCGGTGCCAGCGAGAATGTCAACCGGGATGCAGACGACATCGTGGACGATGTTTCCGATGACGACACCGATGACGACGTCGAGGCCAAGGTCACGAACTGCATCAACAGCGGCACGGTCAGTGCCGACCTCAACGCCGGCGGCATTACCGGTGCCATGGCCCGCGAGAACGATCTGGACCCCGAGGACGACTACACCACCGCGGGCAGCGAGTCGCTGAACTTTACCTTCAAGACCCGCGTCGTCACCCGTGACTGCACAAACTACGGCACGGTCAGCGCCAAAAAGCAGAACGCGGGCGGCATCGTCGGCGACGCCGAGATGGGCTCTGTCATCGACTGCAGGGGCTTTGGCACCCTCGATGCCGAGGACGCCACCGGCGTCGGCGGCGTGGCCGGTATCAGCAAGTCCACGATCCGCGAGAGCTGCGCCAAGGGCCGCCTGTCCGGTGCAAAGCAGGTCGGCGGCATTGTCGGCAGCGGTGCCACCATCGAAAACTGCCGCGCCATGGTCATGATCGACAACGCTGCCGAACAGATCGGAGCGATTGCCGGTATCGTGGACGACCCGCTGGACGGCAGCGTGACCGGCAACACCTTCGTGGACGGGGGTGTCGCGGGCATCGACAGCGTCAGCTACCAGGGCATTGCCGAACCGCTGGCCTACGAGGATTTCGTCGCGCAGGAAAATCTGCCCGGCGATTTCAGCAGCATCTGTGTCCGCTTTGTGACCGACGAGGATTCGCTGGTTCAGGAATACCACATCCCGTACGGCAGCGACTTCCCGACGGATCAGCTGCCGCCGGTTCCCAACCACCAGGGCCAGTACGGCAGCTGGGAGGATGTGGATCTGACCGGCATGACGTTTGACGCGACGATCCACGCCGAGTACAGCGACATAAACACGGTCCGCCAGAGCCAGGAAAAGCGCGGTGAACGCTCCCTTGTGCTGGTGGAGGGCAGCTTCGACACCACCGACGAGCTGATGCTCTATGAGGTGGACGACGCGCCCGATACCCCCGGCACGCTGGTGGAGGCGTGGGGCCTAGAGCTGCCCGCCGACACCGGCCACACGCTGCGCTATATGCCGCCGGAGACGACGGACAACACCGTGCTGTGGGTCAGGACCGACGCAGGCTGGCAGCAGGCCGACACAAGCGTGGACGGCAGCTATCTGACCTGCACCGCCCCCGCTGGTACGACGGCCTTCGCCGCTGTGCAGATGCCCGCCAGCAAGGTGCCCCTGCTCGCGGCGACTTGCGGCGCCGCAGCCGCACTGCTGCTGGTGATTTTGTTCATCGCCCGCAAGCGCAAAAAGCGAAAAGCAAAAAAAGCCGCTGAAAAAGCAAAATAAAAGAAAATCCCTTCTGTGGTGTGTGAAGTGACACCACAGAAGGGATTTTTTTGGCTTCTCCCCTTGGGGGAAGCTGTCACCGAAGGTGACTGATGAGGGGCGGTCTTCCCACGACAACCCATTTATGGGCAATAATGGCAAACTTGCCCCTCATCCGGCGCTCCGCGCCACCTTCCCCCTTGGGGGAAGGCTTTTCCTTTAACGCGCACCCACAAACGCCTTAAAAATCTTTCGGCTGTCCTCATTCACGCGGAACGAAAATTCGGGGTGCCACTGCACAGCCCAGACGAACCTTTTATCCGGCAGACATACGGCCTCCGTCAGTCCATCCTCCGAGACGGCCATAGCCGCCAGCCCCGGCGCAAGCGTTTTTATGGCCTGATGGTGCAGGCTGTTCACAGCCAGCGCATCCTTGCCCAAAAGGGCCCAAAGCGGGCTGCCGGCCGTCAGCGTTACACTGTGTGCCGGCGCATCATAGGGCGGCGTCTGGTGGTGGTTTGCCGCCGTGGGGTGCTCAGCGGGCAGGTCCTGATACAGTGTGCCGCCAAGATGGACATTCAAAAACTGAATGCCGCGGCAGATGCCCAGCACGGGCTTGTCCGCCGCCAGCGCAAGGTCAAGCAGCCGTGCCTCCATCGCATCGCGCGCAGGGCAGGTCTGGCCGCACTGCGGCGTCGGCGCGGCACCGTACAGGGCAGGGGAAACATCCTGCCCGCCCGTCAGCAAAAAGCCGTCGCAGGTATCGGCCAGCTGCCGCAGTGCGGCGGCATCATCCGTCAGCGGCAGTACAACGGGCACGCCGCCCGCCTGCTCCACCCCCTGCATATAGCCGGGCAGCATCCAGTAGCTCTCGCGCGCCTCATCCACCAGCGGCACGATCCCAATCAAAGGCTGTTTCATTCTTCTTCCCACACCTCACTGTAAAAAATAAAACAGAGAAGTCCTATGCGACCTCTCTGTCCGTTGTGCTGATTATACCGCAACGCGCGGCGGATTGCAAGCCCTTACATCGGCGGGTGGCTGCCCTTGAAGCGCTTATCCGTCGGCAGGGTCGTATATTTGTCGTACAGCTCCCGCAGCAGCACGGTACGGCGCACCATGCCGATGAACACATTGCGGTCATCCACCACCGGCACAAAGTTCTGTTCGATGGCTGCCTTTAAAAGCGTCGGCATGTCGGTGGTCACGGTAACGGCCTTGTAATCACGGCGGCGGGGGAAGCTGGAAATCGGCACATCCTCGCTGGCTTCAAGGTCCAGCCCGTGCAGATTTTTCATGCCCCAGAGGATGTCGCCCTCGGTGATGCTGCCGACATACTCGCCGTTGCGCTTCAGGACAGGGATGGTGGCGTAGCGCTGGTTGGACCATTTTTCCAGCGTCTGGCGCAGGGTGAAATCCTCGTAAATGTACAGGACGTCCTGCTTGGGTGTCAAAAAGAATAAAAGGTTCATGGTTTAAACCGAGCTCCTTTGGTAAGATTGTCATACTTCTGTAAACAGTATATACTCTTGCGCTGTAAACTTTGTGAATGGAATGTTAAATCCACGCGGCAAAATAAATTTCTCCGAAATGCCCTGTTCAAGCGGGGAAAAATGGTGTATAATAGCTAAAGATTCATATAGTGTAGCTGCGGGCTTAGCCGCAGCTAACCCTGAAAAGGAGGATCGCAGATGATCACCAAGGTCAATCCCTATGGACATATTTCGCTGACGAATGACTACTTCTCCGGCCTGGTGGAGCAGGCCGCCAAGCAGTGCTACGGCATTGCCGCCATGGGTCAGGCCCCGGCTGAAAGCGTTGTGCGCAGCGCCCTGCGCACCGGCAGCCTGCCGCCGAAGGGCGTCACCGTCACGCAGGAGGCCGGCAAGCTGGTCATCGCCCTGCATATCAAGGTCGGGTTCGGTCTGAACATCTCGACCATCACCCAAAGCATCACCCACCGCGTCAAGGACGAAGTTGAACTTGCCACCGGCTTAAAGGTCGCCCGCATCGATGTCTACGTGGACGACGTCATTGCCGACTAAAGACTGTTTTACCCAAAAAATATGAGGTGTAACGAAACCATGATTACTGGCCAGACCCTGCGCGACGCCATTCTTTCCGGCGCCAACAACATTGCCAACCAGCGCACCCGCGTGGATGAGCTGAACGTTTTCCCCGTTCCGGATGGTGATACCGGCACGAACATGAGCATGACCATCGGTGCCGCCCGCGCCGAGCTTGAGGCCATGCCCGACAGCTGCACCGTGGCCGAGGCCAGCAAGACCGCTGCCTCCGCCATGCTGCGCGGCGCCCGCGGCAACTCCGGCGTTATCACGAGCCTTTTGTTCCGCGGCTTCTCCAAGGCGCTGAAGGACAAGACCGAGGCATCCTCCGCTGACCTGGCTGCCGCCTTGCAGCAGGGTGTCGAGGCCGCCTACAAGGCCGTCATGAAGCCCACCGAGGGCACGATCCTGACCGTCTCCCGTCTGGCTGCCGAGAAGGCCGCCGAATGCACCGAGCTGGACGTTCCTGCCATGTGGGACGCTACGCTGCAGGCCGGTCAGGCCGCGCTGGACGACACCCCGAACCTGCTGCCCGTGCTGAAAAAGGCCGGTGTCGTGGACGCCGGCGGTCAGGGCATCATGCTGATCTTTGAGGGCATGAAGCAGGTGTTCGACGGCGGCGAGATCATCGCCGGTGCCGAGGTCGCCGCCAAGCCCAAGGTATCCAGCGAAGCTGCAGGCAAGGGCGTTTTTGCCGACGACCTGATGAAGGTCGAGGACATCAAAAACGGCTACTGCACCCAGTTCCTGCTGCACAAGGATGCCGATGCCAGCGTTACCCGCCTGCGCGCCTTCCTTGAGTCCAACGGTGACTCCGTTGTTGTGATCGAGGACGACGACGTTGCCAACTGCCATGTCCACACCTCCGACCCCGGTATGATGCTGAGCGAGGCCATCAAGTACGGCTACCTGACCAATTTTAAAATTGAAAACATGCACGAGCAGTTCCTCGCCCGCCAGAAGCAGGCGAAGGGGCTGGAGAAGCAGGCCGAGGCCGAGGAGAAGAAGGACAGCGAGTTCACCTACGCTGCCGTTGACCCCGAGCGCGAGTACGGCTTTGTGGCCGTGGCCGCGGGCGAGGGCCTGAAGGCTGTGTTCGGCGACCTGGGCGTGGACGCGGTTGTCAGCGGCGGCCAGACGATGAACCCCTCCACCGAGGACATCCTCGCCGCCATCCAGAGCGTGCCCGCCAAGACCGTGCTCGTTCTGCCCAACAACAAGAACATCATCATGGCGTCCGAGCAGGCGCAGAAGCTCGCGGACCGCAAGGTCATCGTGCTGCCCACCCGCACCGTGCCCCAGGGCATGACCGCCATGCTGAACTTTGACCCCGACCTGAAGCCGGAGGAGAACGCCGTTGCCATGATGCAGGCGGCGGACCGCGTCAGCACGGGTCTGATCACCTATGCCGCCCGCGACAGCGAGTTTGACGGCAAGCCCATCAAGAAGGGCGAGATCATGGCGCTGGAGAACGGCAAAATCGTTGCCACCGGCACCGACCTGGTCAAGATGACCTATCGTCTGGCCCGCTCCATGAAAAAGAAGGACACCCAGTTCATCACGGTCATTTCCGGCTGCGACGTCAGCGACGAGGACGCCGAAAAGACGACCGATCTGGTGCGCGCCAAGTGCGGCGGCAGTGTCGAGGTCAGCCACATCAGCGGCGGCCAGCCCGTGTACTACTACATGATCTCTGTGGAGTAATTCGGACGTTATAACATTAAAAAGGCGAATTTGGGGATGTTCCGAGTTCGCCTTTTTTGGTATATTGCCCGGGGACGGCTGCCTCCCGGGAACTGCTACTTTCTTTTGTGACCAAAAGAAAGTAGCAAAGAAAAGTCCCGCTGTTGCGAATGCAGCGGACCCCGCCTTAGGGGCTGCACGCCCCTAAGAACCCCAAAGTGGAAGTCGGAAGTCTCGGCGGCTAAACGGACGCAGTATTACTGTCCGTTCTTAACGCCGCCGAGCCTTCCTCCGTTTTGAAATTCGGGTGTTCCCCCGAACCCCCGCAGGGGACGAGGGAGGCCCCCTTGTCAAAGGGGGCTGTCACCGTTAGGTGACTGGGGGATTCCGACGGGCCTTGCGTGGCCGCCCGTTCCCGGTCAGCCACCCGCCAACTTGGAAGGGGCGGGCTGCCGCCCTCCCTTGCCCCTCTCGTGCACAACGATTCACGGCAGTCCGTAGGGGCCGGGCATGCCCGGCCCGCAACTTTGCTATGCCTGCCGTCAACGGGCTGAACCCTTCCGGCCTGCTCCGCGGCCACCTCCCCTGATGGGGAGGCTTCTCCCGCGGGCGTCACCCGCGCAAAAGGCTCCCCTTTTAGGGGTGACTCCCCGCTGCGCGGGGAGATGTCGCGGAGCGACAGAGGGGTCCGGGCCCGAAGGGCTGGCCGAGCTTGCGAGGCCTGAAGGGTCCCGACGGGCCTTGCGTGGCCGCCCATCAACGGGCATTCACCCACTAACTCCCGCGGCGGCCTGGGGGCAGGCCGCCTTACGTACCACTTTTAAATTGGTTTGTAGGGAGGGGTCTTGACCCCTCCGCAGGGCGTCGGTGACGCCGCCCCCTACAGCCTTTATCACTACCCTTTTGCCTGTTGTAGGGGGGATTTATCCCTCCCGGCAAGGCGTTCCTCACACCTCGATCTTTTCATCCTCGGCAAAATCGCGTTTCGCGGTCTGGCCTAAAATCTCATGCCAGCGCATGGGCGAAATCCCATCCCCCGGGCGCTTCGTTGTCAGATTTTCCTCGGTGAAAACCTCACCCGCTTTGATTTCCCGGGCGGCCACAATGCTCTTGCGGGCAATGGCCTTGTTGGGGGCTTCGCTGGCGGTCAGGTGCTTGTGGCCGTCGCCAAGGGCGGCTTCTGCGTGGCGCACGGCCAGCACCATCGCCGCAAACTCGGCGGGGTCCAGGCTGGCCTTCTGGTCGGGGCCGGGCAGGGATTTGTCCAGCGTAAAGTGCTTTTCAATGACCTGCGCGCCCAAAACCGTCGCGGCTACGTCACATTCCCAGCCGGGCGTATGGTCGGACAGCCCTACCGGCAGACCAAACTGGTCGTACAGCTCGATCATGGCGGTCAGGTTTGCGTCCTCGTAGGGCGTCGGGTACTGCGTGTTGCAGTGCAAAATCGTCACCTCGGGACAGCCGCCGTCATCCAGCACGCCCAGCGCGTCGGTGATCTCGTCCAGCGTGCTCATGCCCGTGGAGAGCAGCACCGGCGTTTTCTGCGCAGCCATGGCCTCGAGATACGGCAGGTTCGTGATCTCGCCGGAGGGGATTTTTAAAAGCGGCAGACCCAGCGTGCCCAGAAACTTCACGCTCGGCACGTCAAACGGTGCGCTTAAATACTGGATGCCGATGGAATCGCAGTATTCCTTTAATTCTTTATGCGCCTCAAACGAGAAATGCAGCTTGCGGATCATCTCCAGCTGGCTCTCGGCGGCATCGGTGGTCTGCTTCTGGTACTCGGCCTTCTCGGCAAATTTGCTGACCACCAGCTCGGGCACGGCGGTCTGATATTTTACAATGTCCGCGCCGCATTCTTTAGCAACGCGGGCCATCTCCTTGGCCATTTCCAGACTGCCGTTATGGTTGACCCCGGCCTCGGCTATGATCGTTACAGGCATAGGTAAAAACCTCCGGTTTTTATAGTGAGGAGATAGGAGATGACGCACCGGGAAGGCTTCGGCCTTACGGTGATGCTCTCTCCGCTCTCCTGACTCCTCTCTTTTCTACTGCTGATTCTCCAGCTTTCTTCTCATCTTCTCCAGCTCCTCCAGCTGGCCCATGTCCATCCAGCTGCTCTCGCTGATGGGATAGACGCCGACCTTCTCCCCGGCCCGGCGGTAGCGCTCGATCACATCGGGGAAACCGATCTTCTCGCCGTCGCGCATTTCCTCCACGACGCGCGGCTCCACCACGTAGACGCCGGTGTTCGTCAAAAAGTCCAGCTCGGGCTTTTCGCGCATGGCGGCAATGCTGCCGTTCTCGCCCAGCTCCACCACGCCGTAGGGCACGGTGTAGTGCTTGAACGCGCAGATCATCGTGACCAGGTTGCCGTGGGATTTATGGTACTCATAAATGTCGCCGAAGTCTACATCCAAAAGCGTGTCACAGTTCGTAAAAAAGAACGGTGCTTTGATCTTTCCTTTCAGCAGGCAGAGCCCGCCGCCGGTGCCCATGAACACTTCCTCGTCGGCAAAGTCCACGGTATAGTCCTTTTCCAGCTCATTGAAATAGGACTTGATCATGCCCTTTTTGTAGTTCACGATCATCGTGAAATCGTGGCAGCCGAAGTCCCGGAACCGGTCCATGATCAGCTCGGCAATGGGCTGCTCGCCCACGGGGATCAGCGGCTTGGGCAGAATTTTTGTGTACGGGTACAGCCGCGTGCCCAGCCCGCCCGCCATCATCACAACGGGAATATCGACCTGCTTGCGGTTGTCCAGATCCAGGCCGTGGGCAAAGACGATGTCGGTGATGATGCCGCGCTTGTTCAGGACCGGCAGCGCGTCGATGCAATGCTCCTGCAAAATGCTGCGGGCCTTGCCGCGCTCGGACACCGAGACGCTCAGCGGATGATAGTTGGCCGCGTGGTCCACGGTCTGGTCCGGTGTGCCGCCGCGCAGGAAAAACTTGCGGATGTCACCGTCGGTGATGACGGCCTTCAGATGTCCCTCCGGTGCAATGAACAGGATGCGCTGGCCGGTCTCGTCCAGCTTGCGCAGCGTTTCCAGCACCGTGGCGGTGGGCGCAATAAAAAGTTCTTCTACTTTTATCAAGGGTGGTCCCCCTTTGACGTTTATTAAAGCCTTCCCCTGAGGGGGAAGGTGGCGCGCAAGCGCCGGATGAGAGGCGAGTGTGTCTCCGCCGCCCGGAAATGGGTTGCGGCGTGGACTTTGCCCTCATCAGTCCGCTTCGCGGACAGCTTCAGTCTCCGTGCCAAGTGCCGCCTACGGCGGTTGCACTCCGACACGCGCCTGCGGGCGCAGCCCCGATGGGGAAGCCTTTTACAGCCCCAGCACCGCTTCAATCACGCGGTCACAGTCCTCAAAGGACAGGTTCGTGGAGCAGGGCAGGTTGACAATATACTTGCGGTAGTCCAGCGCCTTGTCCAGACCGTAAGCCTCGTTGCGGGGGTAGTCGGCCTGCTCATGGATGAGCGCCCACACCGGGCGGGTCTGGATGTGCTGCGCCTGCAGCTTCTCGATCACAGTGTCGCGGTCCAGCCCGGAATCCTTCAGATACAGGCTGAAGAACCAGTGGTTGGAGCGGCACTCCGCCTCGCGGAAGGGCAGGATGCGCAGCCCCTTCACGCCGTCCAGCGCGGCCGCATAGCGGTCATACAGCGCCTTTTTGTGGGCGATGAAGCCCTCGAGCCGCTCGAGCTGGGCAAGCCCTAAGGATGCCTGCACGTTCGTCATGCGGTAGTTGTAGCCGACCTCATCGTGCAAAAATTGCAGCAGATCGGTCTTGGCCTGGGTGGACAGATGCTTGGCGTGCTCGGCCCAGTCAGCGTGGTTGGACACGACCATGCCGCCTGCGCCGGTGGTGATGATCTTGTTGCCGTTAAAGCTGTAGCAGCCGATGTCGCCGATGGTGCCCGCAAACTTACCGGCAAACGGGCCGTCGGTGCAGCGGGTGCCGAGTGCCTCGGTGGCATCCTCAATGACGATGAGGCCGTAGCGCTTGGCTATCGCCATCAGGCGGGGCATGTCGGCCATGTTGCCGAACACATGCACGACCTCCAGTGCCTTGATGTGTGCGCCGGTGGCTTTGTTGTACAGCCTGCCGTCCCGCAGCTCGCAGCGGTTCGCACAGAAATCCTCGACGGCGTCGGGGTCAATGCACAGGGAGTCGTCGCAGCCGATGAAGACCGGCTCCGCGCCGACATAGCGGGTCAGCGGGTTGACGGCGGCGATGAAGGTCAGCGTCGGGACGATGACCTCATCCCCGCGGGTGATGCCGGCGGCCATAGCGGCCAGATGCAGCGCGCTGGTACCGGCGTTGCAGGCCACGGCGCGGGGCATGCCCACGTAAGCGGCCAGCGCTTCCTCGAACTCCGTGACCTTGCCGCCGCTGGTGGACACCCACCCCGACGTGATGGCCTGCCCGGCCAGCTCGGCCTCGCGCGCGCCGAAATTCGGAACCGAAAGAGGAATAAATTCAGACATGGTACTGCCTCCAAACTCTATCCTGGTGCCCGCCGTGCAGCGGCGGACGGAATTTTACAAATATTCTATTTTATTATACCGCGTTTGCAGGATAAGGGCAAGAAAAAGATGCGATGGACTTTCTGTATCTTTCCCCCCGGGAAAGCCTGTTTTTCCCGTTGACAAACCTACTCCCTTGCACTACTATAAATACTGCATATAAAGTATAAAATAGGGGGTTTACCATGAAATACGGTTTTATCGGCTGCGGCAACATGGGCGGGGCTGTGGCGCGCGCGGTCTGCAAGGGCGCCGGGTCCGGCGATGTGCTGCTGGCCAACCGCACGCCTGCCAAGGCACAGGCGCTGGCGGACGAGCTCGGCTGCGCCTGCGGCACGAATGAGGAGGTCGCCGGCATCTGCGACTTCATCTTTCTGGGCGTAAAGCCCCAGATGATGGCCGATATGCTCGACGAGCTGACCCCAACGCTGGAGGCCCGCGCCGAGAGCCGCCCCTTTGTGCTGGTCACGATGGCGGCGGGCCTGTCGATGCAGCAGATCCGCCAGATGGCGGGCAGCGGCTATCCCATCATCCGTATGATGCCTAACACCCCCGTGGCGCTGGGCGACGGCATGATCCAGTACTGCTCTGACGATGTGGAGCCGGAAAAAATGGCCGAGTGGCTCACCGCCATGGCCCCTGCAGGCCGTCTGGACGCCGTGCCGGAGAGCCTGATCGACGCCGCAAGCGCGGTGTCCGGCTGCGGACCGGCCTGGGCGTACCAGTTTATCGAGGCACTGGCCGACGGCGGTGTCGCCGCAGGTCTGCCCCGCGCCAAGGCGCAGGAGTACGCTGCCCAGATGCTTTTGGGCAGCGCGCGGATGGTGCTGGAGACCGGCAAGCACCCGGGCGAATTGAAGGACGCCGTCTGCAGCCCCGGCGGCTCGACCATTCAGGGCGTGCGCCTGCTGGAGGAGCGCGCTTTCCGCGGTGCCGTGACCGATGCCGTGCTGGCCGCGTTTGAAAAGACAAAGGATTTGGGGAAGAAGTGACCCCTTCCGAGAATGTAGGGGCGAGCATTGCTCGCCCGCAGACCTGACGGAAAAAAGTGCTTTTCCAGGAAAATACCCCGCGCGGCAGACGCCTGACGGGCGAGCAATGCTCGCCCCTACAAAGCGGTTGCCAAACAGGAATAGAAAGAGAAATTTTATGCGTATCGTCGTTAAAGTAGGCACCAGCACGCTGGCACATCCCGGCGGGCTGCTCAACATCCGCCACACCGAGGATCTGGTCAGGGTGTGGAGCGATATTCAGAATGCCGGACATCAGCTCATCGTCGTATCGTCGGCGGCCACGGGCCTCGGTGCAGGCAAGCTGCAAATTGAAAAGCCCGGCGACCTTGTCACCAAGCAGGCTGCCGCCGCGGTGGGCCAGTGCGAGCTGATGTATACCTATGACCGACTGTTCGGCCAATACAACCATACCGTGGCCCAGATGCTGCTGACGTGGGAGGATTTTGACCACGAAAACCGTCTGCACAACCTGCAAAACACGCTGGAGCGTCTTTTACAGCTGCACGCCATCCCCATCATCAACGAGAATGACCCCGTCGCCTGCGAGGAATACTCTTTGGGCGACAACGACACGCTGGCCGCGCTGGTGGCCAAGTGTATCCACGCCGATCTGGTCGTGCTGATGTCCGACATCGACGGCCTGTACACCGCCGACCCGCACACCCACCCGGACGCAAAGCTCATCCCGGTGGTCGAGGAGATCACGCCGGAAATTGAGCTGCTGGCGGGCGGCGCGGGCTCGGCCCTGGGCACCGGCGGCATGCTGACGAAGGTCACCGCCGCCAAGCGTGCCACCGAGGCCGGTGTGGACATGATCATTACCAACGGTGCCCACGCCGAGGTGCTGTACGACATTGTCGAGGGCAAGCCCGTCGGCACCCGGTTTGTGGGCCGCAAGGCATAAGGGAGGTCTGACCCCATGACTACGCAGGAAATTTTGCGGGCCGCGCAGGGCGCAAAGCTGCCGCTGGCGCTGGCCGACGCCGACACGAAGAACGCCGCGCTGGAGGCGATGGCCGTTGCGCTCATCGCCGCGCAGGATAAAATTCTGGACGCCAATAAGCAGGACGTCGAGAACGCCCGCGGGCGGGTCAGCGACGTGATGCTGGACCGCCTGGCGCTGACGCCGGGCCGCCTGACCGACATGGCCAAGGGTATGCGCGAGGTCGCGGCCCTGCCCGACCCGGTGGGCGCAGTGCTGCGCAAAATTGTGCGCCCGAACGGCCTTTTGATCGAAAAAACCGCCGTGCCGATGGGTGTCATCGCCATCATCTATGAGAGCCGCCCCAACGTCACGAGCGACGCCGCCGCGCTGGCCATCAAGGCGGGCAGTGCGTGCATCCTGCGCTGCGGGCGCGACGCCTGGGCCAGCTGCCACGCCATCGTGGAGGCCCTGCGCGCCGGTCTGCGCAGGGTGCGCCTGCCGGAGTGCGCGGTGAGCCTCATCGAGGACACCTCCCACGCCAGCGCCAACGAGCTGATGACCGCGGACGGGCTGGTCGATCTGCTGATCCCCCGCGGCGGGGCCGGGCTGATCCGCGCCTGCGTCGAGAACGCAACCGTGCCCTGCATCCAGACCGGCACCGGCATCTGCCATGTCTACGTGGACAAGGCCGCCGATCTGGAGATGGCCGTGGATATTGTGGAAAATGCCAAGACAAGCCGCCCCAGCGTCTGCAACGCCGAGGAGGCACTGCTGGTCCACAGGGACGTGGCAGCGCAGTTTTTGCCGATGCTGAAGGCCCGCCTTGTCGATGCCCGCGCCGCTGCCGGCATCACCCCGGTGGAGCTGCATCTGGACGCGCGCGCCGCGGCCATCATCGACGGTGTGCCCGCCGCGCCGCAGGACTTTGACACCGAGTATCTGGATTATAAGCTGAGCGTGGCCGTTGTGGATGACGTCGATGCGGCCATCGCCCACATTGCGAAGCATTCGACCCACCACAGCGAGGCCATCGTCACGGCGGACGCCGCGGCGGCACAGCGGTTCACGACCTGCGTGGACAGCGCGGCGGTCTACGTGAACGCCAGCACCCGCTTTACCGACGGCGGTGAGTTCGGCCTTGGCTGCGAGATGGGCATCAGCACCCAGAAGCTCCACGCCCGCGGCCCCATGGGGCTGGCCGAGCTGTGTACGTATAAATATATTGTGCACGGCAATGGGCAGGTCAGGGGCGGAAGCAGCGCGAAGATGAGCTGCTACACAAACAAATAAGGCTTCCCCTTGGAGGAAGCTCAGACTGTCAAAAAAGCGCATTGTAGGGGCGAGCATTGCTCGCCCGTGCCCGTTCGCCCTGTGAGAAGCTTTCCGAAAAGAGCGTTGCTTCGCCAAGTTGGCGGGCGAACAATGTTCGCCCCTACATTCTCTATAAGGCAAAGTAGATGTTTTTTGACATACTGAGGCTTCCCCCTTGGGGGGAAGCTGTCAGCGGCCCCGTCCGCTGACTGATGAGGGCAGACCTTGCCGCTGCAGCCCGTTCACCGGCCGCTATGGCGGGCTTTGCCCTCATCCGGCCTCGGTCGGAGCCTCGGCCACCTTCTCCCGAGGGAGAAGGCTTCCATAACGCAAAAACACCTGCGTCCGAAAACGCAGGTGCTTTTATTTTACCCGATATTCATATCCACCGGCTTCGAGATCCCCTTGACGCTGCCGGAGCCTGTGTACTGCCATATATTGTGCTTGTAGCTGAAGCTCAGCGTGTCGCGGTACTGGGCGATCCAGATGTTGTACTTGCTGATGTTCGCAAAGTTCAGCGCGTTATAGAACCAGCTGGCATAGGAGTAAACGCCCGCGCTGTACCCCGCGCTGCGGATCGTCTCGCAAAAGGCGACGGCGCAGGCCGTGCGCTCGGCGGCGCTCAGGGCGTTGGCGCGCCCGCCGCCTACACTCTCGGTGTCGTAGTAGACGCCCAGCGGCAGGCTGTAGCCGCTGACAAGGCTCAGCACCATGCTGGCCTCCTCGACGGCCTCGGCCTCGTTGATGGCCTGGCTGTAGAAGTAAACGCCGACGCGCAGGCCCGCGTTGATCGCGCCCTGAATGTTCTGGCGATATGTAGAATCCTCGACCAGCGCACCGCTGCCGTAGCCGCGGTAGCCGCAGCGGATGATGGCAAACGTGATGCCGTCCGACTTGACGGCGTTCCAGTCAATGCTGCCCTGGAACTTCGAGACATCAATGCCGCGGGCCGTGCGGTTCAGTGCGCCGTCCGCCGCAAAGGTGTAGACATTGCCTTGAATGACCTGCTGGCCCGTGACGGGCTGGTGGGTGGACGGGTCGTAATAATACGTTGCGCCGTCAATATCCTGCCAGCCGGTGTACTCGTATATCGTGGTGGTCGCGCTGGTCACGGCAAAGCCGTAGTTGGCCAGCTCCTGCACCGCAATGTTATCCGGCCAGCCCGCCGTCGGGTCGGGCACCTGGGTGGGTGCTTGCGTCGGAGCCGCTGTCGGGGCTTCCGTAGGGGCTGCTGTCGGGGCTGCTGTCGGGGCAGGCGTTTGCGTTTCGGCGGGGGTCTGCGTCGGGGCCTCGGTGGGGGCGGGCGTCGCCTCCGGGGTCGGCTCGGGCGTGATCTCGGGGGCCGGTTCCGGCGTGGGGTCCGCCGGGACAGGGGTCTCCTCGGCAGCCGGGGCGGCCCCGCCGGTATCTTCCTGTACGGTCACCGGCTCGTCCGCGCGGTGTACCCACGCCATGCGGGTGTTGGCCGCACCCAGCAGCGTGACGGAATCCGCCGCGCCGGGCAGCCAGGCCGCCGTGGCCGTGTTGGCGGCGTAGCTCGTATCGCGCATTGCGCCGATCAGGTCCTTCGTGCCGTCCTGATAAACGGGCAGGTAGGGCGTCTCGGTGCCGTCGGCCAGCAGCAGATGTCCGCTGCTGCTCAGCTTGGCTGTGTAGCTCGTCCTGCTGCCGGTCTCGGTCTTAGCGCTGTCGGCGTAGGTCACGGTGTCGGTGACCTCGTTGACGATGGGGGCCGAGCCCGCGTTGCTGACGCCGGAGTCCTCGGCACTCTCGTTGACCTGGCTTGCCTGGACGATCTTCTCTTTAACGGCCTTGACGTCCGCCTTGTAGACGACCTTTTCTTTGACTGTCACGGTCTGGGCCTCGGGCTGCGTGTAGCCCTCGATGGGCTGGACCGCCAGCGTGTAGTCGCCGGGGGTCACGTCCTCGGCCAGCGCGGTGCCGGTCTCGGTATCCAGCTCGTAATCCGTGGCATTGCCCTTGGCGTCGGTCAGTGTGATGGTTGCCGCCACGCCCAGCAGCGGGGTCTTTTCGTTCTCGGCGTCATCCTCCTTCGCGCTTTTGGACGGCGTCGGGGACGGCGAGGCGGACGCATCGGGCGTGGGGCTGGGCTCGGGGGCGTTCTCGACGTAGAGTGTCACACCGACGTCCTGCTGGATGACGCTGGCCTCCATCGTCAGCGGCTTGTCCGGCTCCGGCGTGGGGCTCGGCGTCGGGGAAGGGGTCGGCGTGGCCGCCGTCTCGGGGGTGGCCGTCACGATGGGCGTGGGGCTGGGCTCGGGTGCGGAGAGCGGACCGACGCTGGCCGCAAACGCGCCCAAGCCGATGCTGGCGGTCAGCACCACCGCCGTGCCGCCCGCGGCCAGCTTATACAGCGGCAGCCGCGCAAAGGTGCTGCCGGAGAAATACCGCATGGGGTTCTTCTTATTAAACATTCCTGTTCCTCACAGTTAAAAAGCGATAAACTATTACAAAATGAATCATACCACGAAAAAGGCCCCCGCCGCAAGTGGGCAGGGGTAAAAAATCGCACAGAAAAACGCCGAAATTTTCAACATCCATAGGGTCTGTTTGTGGATAATTGTGACACCGCGGACACAACTTTCCGGGCATCTAGTGGTCGCGGCTGCCGTCAGGCGCCAGCAGTTGTGTTGGGCAAAAATTCCTCCAGCAATAAATCGACACACGCACCGTAGCTGCGCTCCGGCCCCGCAAGAAACGGCCAGCGCCCGGTCAGCGGGTCGTAGAGGTGGCTGTACCCCGCAAAAATTTCGTTTTTGTACTGCTTATTATAGAAGAATAGCACCATGCTTGCAAGCCGGTTGCCTTCCCACGGGGGGCTTAGGGGGACTGGATTTTTACGTTGGATTTGCTATAATAAGCGTAAAGGATGCAGGGGCGGATGCAAGCATCGACCTCTGCAGCAAACGGAGAGCCAAACGGAGAGCAATATAAGAGGTAAACACCATGCAATACGTCAATTTCGGCGCCACAGGCTTACAAATCTCCCGCCTTGGGTTTGGCGGCATTCCCATTCAGCGCATCGACCAGCCCGGCACGCGGGAGCTGCTGATTGCCGCGCATAAGGCGGGCATCAATTACATCGACACCGCCCGCGCCTACACGGTCAGCGAGGCATGGATCGGCCAGTCACTGGAGGAGGCCGGGCTGCGGGATGACTTCATTCTGGCGACCAAATGCCGCGCGCTGACCAAAGCCGACATGGAGGCCGAGATCGCCACGAGCCTGAAAAACCTGCGCACCGACCACATCGAGCTGTTCCAGTTCCACAACCCGAGCCTCGACGGCCTGAAAACCATTCTGGCGCCCGGCGGCGCAATGGAGGCGCTGCTCGAGGCAAAGGCCAGGGGCATCGTCGGGCATATCGGCATCACGGCGCACCTGGCCGCTGTGTTTGAGGCAGCGCTGGACATCCCCGAGATCGAGACGATCATGTTCCCGTACAACATCGTGGAGCAGCAGGGCAGGGAGCTGATCGACCGCTGCGCCGCGGCGGGCAAGGGCTTTATAGACATGAAGCCGCTGGCGGGCGGTGCCATTGAGGATGGCCGCCTGGCACTGCGGTACGTGCTGTCCAACCCGGCAGTCACGGTGTCCATCCCCGGCATGGCGACGGTGGAAGAGCTGAACGCCAACGTGGCGGGCGCGGCCAACACCACCCCGCTCACGCCCGAAGAAGAGGCCGCCTGCCAGAAGGTGCGCGACGCGCTGGGCACCCAGTTCTGCCGCCGTTGCAACTACTGTGCGCCCTGCACGGTGGGGATTTCCATCCCCAGTGTGTTCCTGTTCCAGGGGTACCTGAACCGCTACGGCCTGCAGCAGTGGGGCCGCGAGCGCTATGCGACGCTGCAGACCAAGGCCGGTGCCTGCATCCGGTGCGGTGCCTGTGAGCCGCGCTGCCCGTACAACCTGCCGATCCGGCAGATGATGCAGAAGGCCGCGGAGGATTTTGGGGAGTAAGGGTAGATAAAACAAGGCGTAGGGGCGGATTCCATATCCGCCCGTGGGGGCTTTCGCAGCCGCAAGCTGCCCGGGCGCATATAGAATGCGCCCCTACAGGGTCAACAGAATAAAGCGGCCTTCCCATTACAGCACATTTGCCGGTAAGCCGCGGGCCGGGCATGCCCGGCCCCTACCGGGTTACAGCCCGTAAATGGGCAATCAGGATGAACTCTGCCCGCATCAGTCCGCTTCGCGGCCAGCTTCCCCCACGGGGGAAGCTTTTTTTGTTTCTGAATATTGTTTTTTGCTGGGCGAACGTGTATAATTTAATCTGTATAATTTTGTGCAATAATGTGAGGAATGAGTGCTATGCTTTCCGACCCCCAGCTGCATTATCTTGATAACGCCGCCACGTCCCGGGTGGACCCGGCGGTGGCGCAGGCCGTCAGCGAGGCGCTGACTGAGCTTTGGGCCAACCCCAGCAGCCTGTATGACCCCGCCGTTGCCGCGCAGGATGCCATTGCCGCGGCCCGCGCCCGCGTGGCCAAAACGCTGCACTGCCGCAGCGATGAAATCTACTTCACGGCCTGCGGCAGTGAAGGCAACAACATGGCCGTGACCGGCGCGGCCCGCCCGCGTAAGCACTGGGGCAATAAAATCGTCGTCACGGGCTTTGAACACCCCAGCGTGCAGCGCCCTATCCGCGCGTTGAAGGACGAGGGCTTCACCGTCGTCGAGGTCATGCCCGGGGCGGACGGACGCATTGACACGCAGAAATTCCTGGCCGAGATCGACAAAAACACGGTGCTGGCCGCCTGCATGGCCGTCAACAACGAGACCGGCGCCGTGCAGGACATCGCGGCGCTGGGCAAGGGCATCAAGGCGCGCAACAGCCGCACCCACTTCCATGTGGACGCCGTGCAGGCGTGGCTGCGCATGCCCATCGACCTGCAGAAATGGCGCGAGGTCGATACGCTCTCCGTCTCCGGCCACAAGGTCCACGCGCCCAAGGGCGTCGGCGCACTGTTCATCCGGGACAGCCAGCGCCAGACGCTCAAACCGCCCTATCTCGGCGGCCATCAGGAGCGCGGCCTGCGCCCCGGCACCGAGAACACGCCCTACATTGTGGGTCTCGGCGTGGCCGCCGCGCAGGGCCAGCAGAAGCTGCGCCCCCGCATTGCACACATTGCCGCGCTGAATCGGCAGCTGCGCGCGGGACTTGAAGAATTGGACGGCATCACGCTCAATTCGCCCGACGACGCGGTGGGGGAGATTGTGAATTTCTCCACCGGCTGCATCAACAGCCAGACCTTCATCAACTACCTAAACACCCGCGCGGTCTATGTCTCGGGCGGCTCTGCCTGTGACAAGGGCGAGCCGAGCCACACCCTGCTGGCCATGGGCTGCGCCGACCTGACCGTCCGCACCGCCCTGCGCGTGAGCTTCTGCGCCGATAACACCGCCGAGGACGTGGACGCGCTGCTGGCGGGGCTGCGGGACGGGCTGAAGGAGCTGCAGCATATTTAAGGCTGCGAGGCCTTCCCCCTTGGGGCTGCGCCCGCAGGCGCGTGTCGGAGCGCAACCGCCGTAGGCGGCTCTTAGCGCGTAGACTGAAGGTGGCTGTGGCCCCGACCACAGCCGGATGAGGGGCGGCCTTGCTGGTGTGACCCGTGAACGGGTTGTCGCAGTAAACTTTTCCCTCATCAGCCGCTGCGGCGGCAGCTTCCCCCAAGGGGGAAGCCAAGGATTTATATGGAAAGGAATATTCCTATGAAAGAACTCATCCTCGCCTATCAGGGCGAAATGACGCTGAAGGGCCTGAACCGCGGCAAGTTTGAGGCGCGGCTGGCCAAGACGATCCGCTGGCGGCTGGAGCCGCTGGGCAAGTTCAAGGTCTATCAGGCCCAGAGCACCGTTTTCATCGAGCCGAAGGAGGACGGCCTCGACATGGACGAGGCGTTCCGCCGCGTGTCCCATGTGTTCGGCATCGTGAAGCTGAGCCGCGCCGTCGAGTGCCCGAAGGACTTTGCCGCAATATGCGAGACCGCCGAGGCGTATCTCGGCGAGACGCTGCGCGGCATCCGCACCTTCAAGGTCGAGGCCAAGCGCGCCGACAAGACCTACCCGATGAAGAGCCCCGAGATCTGCCGCGAACTGGGTGCCTACCTGCTGGACAAGCACCATCATCTGCGCGTCGACGTGCATAACCCGCAGCTGGAGATCATGGTGGAAATTCGCGACTACGCCGCCTATGTCCACGGCCCCAAGGTCGAGGCCGCGGGCGGTCTGCCCGTCGGCACGAGCGGGCGCGCGCTGAACCTGCTGTCCGGCGGCATCGACAGCCCCGTCGCCGCGTGGTGCATGGCCCGCCGCGGTCTGGCGCTGCACCACATCCACTTTGCCAGCCCGCCGTACACGAGCTTGCGCGCCAAGCTGAAAGTGCGCGACCTGGCCCGCGAGCTGGTCGAGTATACCGGCAACTGCACGCTGTTCGTCGTGCCCTACACGAAGCCGCAGGAGTATATCCGTGACAACGCGCCCGACGTGCTGTTCACGGTTCTGATGCGCCGCAGCATGCTGCGCATTGCCAATCAGGTGGCGAAAAAGCTCGAGCTGCAGGCCCTCATCACCGGCGAGAGCCTGGCTCAGGTCGCCAGCCAGACCATGGCCGCGCTGGCCTGCACAGACCAGGCGCAGGACCTGCCCGTGCTGCGCCCCTGCATCGGCATGGACAAGATCGAGATCATAAATATTTCGCGTAAGATCGGTACATTTGAGACGTCCATCGAGCCGTATGAGGACTGCTGCACGATCTTTACCCCGCCGCACCCCAAGACGAATCCGACGCTGGACGAGATCTTGGCCGCCGAGGCCGCTATGCCCGGCCTGGCCGCACTGGAAGCCGAGGCCGCCGAGAACGTCGAGAAAATCTATATCCGCATGGGAGATGACGAGCTGCTGTGACTGCTGAAATTATCTGCGTAGGTACGGAGCTTCTGCTGGGCGACATCCTGAACACCAACGCGCAGTTTTTAAGCCGCGAGCTGGCCGAGCTGGGTATCAGCGTGATGCACCAGCATGTCATCGGCGATAACCCCGCCCGCCTGAAGGAGCTGGTTTTGCAGGCGAAAAGCCGCAGCGACCTGCTCGTCTTTTCGGGCGGTCTCGGCCCCACCGAGGACGATCTGACGAAGGAAACCGTGGCCGAGGCGTTCGGCGATACGCTGGCCTTTGACGAGGGCGAGTGGCAGAAGATCATCGACTTTTTCGCCCGGACAAACAGACGCCCTACGCCGAACAACCGCAAGCAGGCCATGTGCCCGACGGTGGGCCACAAGCTCATCAACGACCACGGCACGGCCCCCGGCGCGTGGTTTGAGGACGCCGACGGCCACTGCGCCGCGCTGATGCCCGGCGTCCCGCGGGAGATGAAGGCCATGTGGGCCGAGCAGGTCCGCCCGATTCTGCTGAAACGGCAAAACTGCACGATCCACAGCCGCACGCTGCGGGTGCTGGGCGGCGAGAGCGCCATTGCCAGCAAGGTCGCGCCGCTGTTTGAGGCCGCGAACCCCACCGCCGCCATCTACTGCAAGACCGGCGAGTGTGAGATCCGCGTGACGGCCCGCGAGGCCACCGAGCAGGCCGCCGAGGCCGCCTGCAATGCCCGCATTGCGGAGTTTAAAGAGATTCTCGGCGCAGCCGCCTACGATGTGGACGTGCCCGCGCTGGAATACACGGTGGTACGCGCTTTGCGGGAGCACGGCTTGCACGCCGCCGCGGCGGAGAGCTGCACCGGCGGCATGATCGCCGAGCGGCTGACGAATGTGCCCGGCTCCAGCGAGGTGTTCGGCTATGGCTTTGTCACCTACGCCGAGGCCGCCAAGCAAAAGCTGCTGGGTGTGGATGCGGCTGTCATTGAAAAGTACAACGTCGTGTCCGGCCCCGTGGCCGCAGCCATGGCCTTTGGCGCTGCCCGGGAATCCGGTGCAGAGCTGGCCGTGGGCATCACGGGACTGGCCGGACCCGGCGGCGCACTGCCCGGCAAGCCGGTGGGTACGGTCTATCTGGCCGGTGCCGACACCCGCACGGACACGGGGTATTTAATGCGCCTGACCCTGGGCGGCTATCAGGACCGCCAGATCATCCGCACCCGCGCCGCCCTGTACGCACTGGATATGCTCCGCCGCATGGCGCTGGGCCTCGATGTGCCGGACAGCGTGCGTTTCACGCCGGAGACGGCGGACAGAGATTTAGATATTTAAAACGCAAAACCGTAGGGGCGCATTCTATATGCGCCCGGCCCGTTTGCGGCTGTAGAAAGCTTCCCCGGGCGGATATGGAATCCGCCCCTACGGACAAGCTCGGCAACATTTCCAAACAAAGAAAGGTTCCACCATGGTCAACACTCAATTGAAAATCCTGCGTGTTTTCGGGCCCACGGGCGCGGAGGTATCCTCCGTGCTGCGGGGCATCCGGGATGATGGCTGCCCCGGCCTGCGTCTGCTGGAACGGGACGGCGAGTTTGCCATCTGTGTGCAGGTCAGCGCCCCCAACCGCGCCATGGCGGAGCAATACTGCGATAAATGGGCCGCGCGGCTGCGCGCCAAGTTCGGCGACGATGTCTTTGCCGAGGGGGAGACCAGCCTGGCCCAGGCCACGCTGGACGCGCTGCTGGAAAAACGCAAGCTGCTGGTTGCCGTGGACGAGCCGACGGGCCGCCTGCTGGGCAGCCTTTTGCAGCCGCTGCCCCACAGCGAGGCCGTCTTTGACTTTGGCACCGAGAGCTACGCCGACCCGCAGAAATCCCGCCGCATCACCGTGCCGGAGCAGCTGCTCCGGCGCTTCCCCGGCGACATTGTGCAGGCCGCAGCGGGCCGTGCGCTGGCCGCGCTGCAGGTCACGGGCGCGGATTACGCTGCCGCCTACATGCCCGCCAGCGTCGGGCAGTGCCCCTTTGTGCTGGTGTGTGACCGCCGCGGCGCGGTGGCCTGCGCCCTGCCGCCCGATATGAACGATACCTTCATCGGCAATCAGATCCTGGATCTGCTGCGCCGCCGTTTGTTCGGCCTGCAGCTGACAGATTCCTGCATCACGTTCCGCCCCGGCCATGACCGGCCACTGCTCGTTGTGTCGGAGGCCGCCCGGAGCCGCGGCAACACGGTGCGGTTCTCGCTGCGCCGCCGCACGCCGCCCACGCGGGACGCCGACCATACCGCCGATTTTGAGCCGATGCTCGATTTTGACCGGCCCGCGCCGGTCAGCCCGCCGAGCTTCCCGCAGCCGGAGCAGTCTGCCGCGCCCGACCCCGCGGCCCCGCACCGCACGCTGCACCGCCGCGACGCCGCCGCGACGCCGCCCGAGGTCTCCGAGCCGACAGGCGTCATCCGCTTTGAAACGGACGCGGACGCGCAGACGGCGGCCCCGGAGCCGGCCCAGACGTCCGGACCGGAAGCGCCGCGGCACGCCCGCATCCGCCGTGCCCGGCCCGTGGAGCCGCCTGCCCCGGCGGACGAAGCACCTCTGCCCGACGTCCCGCAGGGCCGTGCCCCCGCACCGTCGGTGCTGGATGATGACATCCCCGACTTCTCCGCGGATCTTGACCCCGCCGCCATCGCCGCCGCGCAGGCTGCCGATGACGCCGCCGAGGCCGCGGGCAAGAGCGCCAGCGTTGAGGACTTTACCCGCGCTGCGACCCAGCTGTTTGACGCCAGCGCCGTTGAGGAGGCCGTCGCAGAAAAGGCCGCGCGGAAAACCGACAAAAAGCGCCGCCGCAAGGCCGAAAAGCCCGAGAGCGGGCCGGTGCAGCCCAGCATCAAGAACCGCAGCCTTGAGATCATTGAAAAGAGCGAGCGCCGCCGCAGACGCACCGTTATTCTGGGGCTTGTCATGCTGACGCTGGTGCTTGTGCTGGGCGGCGGGGCGCTGTGGCTGTTCCTGCGCTGCGATCTGGGCGCACGCCCCGCGGCCAAAAGCTACGGCACGGCGCTCTACGATACGACCGCCGAGAGCTACCTGGGCAAGGCGCTGGAGCGCCGCCCCGGCGTCGTGGGCTATCTGGGCTGGCCCGGGCTGGACGGCGCGCTGGTTTACGCCGCCGACACGCCCGACCCGGAAACGCCCGAGAGCGGCGAGGCACCGTCCATCGTCCGCTTTGCCACGCCCAGCGCACTGGACGCCGCCACCCCCGGCAACACCGTGGTGGAATGCACGGGCAGCGACTACAAGGCGCTGGCCGACGAGGATACGCTCAAGCAGAACAGCGGCTTCACGCTGTACACGGCGGGCAATGTCTACCGCTTCAAGGCTATCGCGGTCTACTATTTTGACCCGTCCGAGCAGGGCGCGGGCGCATTTGACCTGTACGGCAGCACCGACCTGTCGAGCTATTACGACTACCTGACCTTCGTCGCGGGCATTCAGGCCCGCAGCCTGTTTGACACCGGCGTTGACGTGGGTGACGACTCCCGCTTCCTGACCGTGACGACCCACAGTGACGAGAGCGGCGTGCTGCTCTGCATCACGGGGCGGCTGATCCGCGAGGGAGAGGCAGAGCTTTTAAACACCTCGGCCATCGCGGCAGCGGAGGAACCGCTGCTGACGGCGGCCCAGTATGAGCGCAAGGGCCAGCCGATGCCGACGGTCAGCACGCTGGTGCAGGCCAGTGTGGACCGCTACGCCCAGCAGAGCACCGCCGCCCAGGCCGCCCGCAAGAACGGCGGCACGGGCAGCGACACCGCCGCGGACACGGCGGACCTGGCCCAGCGCGCGGACGACCTGCAGGCCATCACGGACAGCCTGCTGGCCAGCACCGACAAGCTGCTGGCGGGCCTGACCGACGTGGCCGGCTCGACCTCCGCCGCGGAGGCCGACCTGAACAAGGGTGCCGAGGGCAGTCTGCCCGAGCAGACCGTGACGGTGGATCAGATCAAGACCAGCGCCACGCCGGAACCGACGGCCACGTCTGCGCCCACCGAGGCTCCGGCGGATTCCGCCGCCGGTGAGACGACGACCGAGCCGACAGCCGCTCCCACCGAGGCTCCTCAGCCCGACAACAGCGGCACAGGGGAGACCATCAACGTGACGATGAACGGCACGGCCCAGACGATGGATCTGGTGCAGTGCCTGGCCATGGTGGCCCAGAACGAGCTGGGCCCCAACGCACCTGCCGAAGCCTACAAGGCTCAGTGCGTGGCGACCCACTGCTGGATCATCAGCCAGTCGGGCTACCCGTCGGTACTGGGTGCCGAGCCGGGCGCTGCCGCGCTGGCCGCCGCGCAGGAGGTCGCCCATGTGCTGGTTACCTACAACGGGCAGGTCTGCTTCACGCCGTATTTTGCGTCGGCCAGCACCGGCACGGCCTCCGCTGCCGAGGTCTGGGGCAATGACCGCGCCTGGCTGCAGGCCGTGGACAGCCCGTATGACCAGAGCGTGTCCAGCCACTGGAACACGAACGGCAATTCCAGCGGCACGGCCCGCTTCTCCCGCCAGACGCTGCAGGACCGCATCCGCGATGTGATGGACATTGACCTGTCCGGCGTGGACCCCAACAGCTGGTTCACGATCCAGTCCGCCAACCAGTACGGCTGGGTCGCCAAGATCCAGGTCGGCCCGGACGCGGGCGTCGGCACCGTCAGCGGGCGCTGGTTCCGCGAGAATCTGCTGGCCCGCCAGAGCGTTGACGGGCGCAGCCTGCGCAGCCAGTGCTTCACGGTCAGCTACAACGCCGATCTGGACTGCTTTATCTTTGATGTCTACGGCTACGGCCACGGCTGCGGCATGAGCCAGTGGGGCGCCATCGGCTACGCCCGCAACGGCTGGGGCTATCAGGATATTCTGACGCATTATTTCGTTGGAACGACGATCACGACGTATTGAGACATAAGAAAAGAGCGTGTGCACAGAAAAGCACACGCTCTTTTTTTGCCGCACGGTAGGGGCCGGGCATGCCCGACGGCCCGGGGAGTAGTGTGATTGCCCGTGAACGGGTTGCTCCCGCGAAGCTGCGGGCCGGGCATGCCCGGCCCCTACCGGGAGTTGTAAGGGTCGGCGTCCCCGACGACCCGCAGGGCCGTTTGCCATAGTAGCAGGTATACCATCTGCTTGTAGGGCGGCATGCCCTCATGCCGCCGCTGCCCGTTTATCACAGCGCCAAACTTACCCCATCCAGCACCGCCTTTACCAGCACATCCCCGTCATAGGTCAGCTCTAAATGGAAAAACGGTGCGTCCTCCGCCAGCAGCTTGAAAAATATCTTGTCCCCCTGCCAGATCGGAAGATCCTGCACGGCGGCCTTGTCCACCCACTCTAAGCACCCCTCGTCGCAGTCGGTCATCACGCCGGAAAAATCCGTGCAGGTGTACAGGTGCATCCGCTCGGCGGGCCATGGGTTACAGAAAAAATCCACGATGCCGCGGTAAACCGGCGCGTGCATCGTCAGGCCGGTCTCCTCGCGCACTTCGCGCAGGGCGCAGGCCGGCGCGTCCTCACCCGGTTCAAACTTGCCGCCGACGCCGACCCACTTGTCGTGGTTGACGTCGTTTTTCTTTTTGACGCGGTGCAGCATCAGGTACGCACCGTCCTTTTCGAGATAGCAAAGCGTTGTCTGCAATAGTTCCATAACCAAACTCCTTACATATTTATAGGCACCCCCGCAGATACTACCAGAAAAAACCAGGGGGGATTTTGTATGAGAGAAACCGGAATCGTGCGCCGTATCGACGAATTGGGCCGGGTGGTCATCCCGAAGGAGATTCGGAAAACGCAGCGCATCCGCACCGGAGATTCACTCGAAATTTACACGGACGGCAACGGCGGGGTCATATTTAAAAAGTATTCGCCGCTGGCCGAGCTTGGCGAGCCTGCCGCCGTCTATGCGGACGTGCTGGCCCGGCGGCTGCGCTGTGCCGTGGCCGTCTGTGACCGGGAGCATATCGTCGCCGCCGCCGGAGCGGGCAAGGGCGAGCTGCTCGGCGCACCGCTCCCGCCCGAGATCGAGCCGCTGCTGACCCGGCGCAAGCTCTACACGGCCCCGGCGTCCGCCGCGGAGCGGGAGCCGCTGGGCAGCCGGTACCTGCTGTGCGCCGCGCCGATCCTGGTACACGGTGACATCGAAGGCGGCGTGCTGCTGCACGGCACCCTGCGCGAGGCCGCGCCCAACGCCGAGACCGTCCGCGCCGCCGCCACCGCCGCAGAGTTTCTGGCGCGGTGGATGGAGGAGTGAAAAGCATAGCAGCGTAGAAGCCGGGCATGCCCGGCCCCTACATATATAATAATAGGGAAACTGCCCAATCCGATTGTGACGAAACTGTTAAACTTACAAAAAATTCGGAAAAACCCTTGACAGTTTGCAAAACGGGGATATAATAAACTTAGCACTCGGAGATAAAGAGTGCTAAACAAACCAACAAAAGCAAACCAAAGGAGATGAGCAGCATGGCCATGGATGCGCGCAAGCAGCGTATACTGGAAGCTATTGTTGCCCTGTATGCCAACGACGGTGAGCCTGTCGGCTCGGGTCTTTTGGCAAACTACTTTGACATGGCACTGTCCAGCGCGACGCTGCGCAATGAGATGGCTGCCCTGACCAAGCTGGGTCTGCTGGAACAGCCCCACACCAGCGCGGGCCGCGTGCCCAGCGCCCAGGGCTACCGCTACTACCTCGATCATCTGATCGACGCGCCAAAGTCCGGCACCCTGCCGGAGAAGGACCGCTGCCGCATTGACGATTTGTTCGCCGCCATGGATGCCGAGCCGGAAAAGCTCGTGCCCGCCGCGACCCGCTGCCTGGCCGATATGACAGGCTGCGCGGCTGCCGCTACCACACCGCAGGCGCCGGATCTCTGCATTGCCCATTTTGAGGTCGTGCAGGTGGGCCGCTACAGCGCCGCAGTGCTGGCCGTGACCAGCGCAGGCGGCGTGCGGACCCGCGTGGCCCGCGTTGACACCGGTCTGACCCGGGACGATGCCGCCAACCTGGCACAGCTGCTCAACCGCGGGCTGACTTTCGTCGCCCCGCAGGATTTAAGCCCGATGCTCATGGCCAGCATGGTGCTGGCCGCAGGGCAGCGGCTGGCCCCCGTCATCATGGCGGCACAGGCGCTCGTCACCACCGGCCCGCAGGCCTGTCTGGAGGGCGCGCAGTATCTGGCAAAGATGGCGGACGTCCGCCAGAACCTCGGCACGCTGTTGGAGATCTTCTCCGACAATGAGGCCGCGACGGAGCTCATCCGCCCCGAAGGCAACAAGATCACCGCAACGCTGGGCTGCGACCTTGACCCTGCGATGCCGGGTGCCTGCATCGTCAGCAAGCGGTACTTAGCCGGCGGCGGGCTGACAGGCTCCGTCGCACTGATCGGCTCCACCCGCATGGAGTACGAGCGGCTGCTGCCGATCCTGGACTACTTTGCCGCCAGAATGGGGCAGAGCATGGCCGGGCAGGGCCAATAAACGAAGAAGGAGAGACCCGCAATGAGCCAAGAAGAAAAGAAACAGACCGCCCCGGAGACGGAAGCGGCTGCTGAAAAGCCCGAGACCCCCGCACAGGAGGCCCCTGAAAAAGAGGCCCCCCAGGCCGAGGAAAAGCACGAGGGCAAGCACGACTGCAAGCATCACCACCACGAGACCGCGGCCCTGCAGGCCAAGCTGGAGGCGGAGGAAAAGAAAAACGCCGACCTCAAGAACCAGTTGCTCCGCACCGCTGCCGAGTATGACAACTACCGCAAGCGCTCCCAGCGCGAGGCTGACCAGAAGTTCAACGACGGTGTGTCCCACGCCGTGACCCAGATCCTGGGCATCCTGGACACGCTGGACATGGCCGCCAACGCCGCCTGCGCGGACGAGAACTACAAGAAGGGCGTCACGATGACGCTGGACAAGGCCGCCAAGGCTCTGGAAACGCTGCACATCACCGAGATTGAGGCGTTGAACCAGCCGTTTGACCCCAACTTCATGAACGCCGTCCAGCAGGTTCCCGCCGCCGAAGGGCAGGAGAGCGGCAGCGTCGTGCAGGTTTTCCAGAAGGGCTACAAGATCGGTGACAAGATCATCCGCCACGCGATGGTCGTCGTCGCAGAATAACGTCGAACCGAATCAAACGATTCGTTTCCATATAAATTGACATTCACTGCATTCAAAGCAAATTTGAAGGGAGTTTTATTTATGAGCAAGATCATCGGTATTGACTTAGGTACTACCAACAGCTGCGTCGCCGTTATGGAAGGCGGCGAGCCCGTCGTCATCGCGAACGCCGAAGGCGCCCGCACCACCCCGTCTGTCGTCGGCTTCACCAAGACCGGCGAGCGTCTGGTCGGCCAGGTCGCAAAGCGCCAGGCCATCACCAACCCCGAGAACACGATTTCTTCCATCAAGCGTAAGATGGGCACGGCTGAAAAGGTCCATGCCGGCGGTAAGGACTACACCCCCGAGGAGATCAGCGCTATGATCCTCTCCAAGCTGAAGGCTGACGCCGAGGCTTATCTGGGCGAGCCTGTCACCGAGGCCGTCATCACCGTCCCCGCCTACTTCAACGACAGCCAGCGTCAGGCCACCAAGAACGCCGGTACCATCGCCGGTCTGAACGTCAAGCGTATCATCAACGAGCCTACGGCTGCTTCTCTGGCTTACGGCATCGATAAGGAAGCCGACCAGAAGATCATGGTCTACGACCTCGGCGGCGGTACGTTCGATGTCTCCATCATTGAGATGGGCGACGGCGTTACCGAAGTTCTGGCTACCAACGGTGATACCCACCTGGGCGGCGATGACTTCGACCAGCGCATCATCGACTGGATGGCCGAGGACTTCCAGCGCGAGAACAACATCGACCTGCGCAAGGACAAGATGGCTGCCCAGCGCCTGAAGGAGGCTGCCGAGAAGGCCAAGATCGAGCTGTCCAGCGCGACCACGACCAACATCAACCTGCCCTTCATCACCGCGGACGCCAACGGCCCCAAGCATCTGGACATGACGCTGACCCGCGCTAAGTTCAATGAGCTGACCGCTGATCTGGTCGAGCGCACCATGACCCCCGTCCGCAAGGCTCTGGCCGATGCCGACCTGAAGGCTTCCGACCTAGCCAAGGTTTTGATGGTCGGCGGCTCCACCCGTATCCCTGCCGTCTACGACGCTGTCAAGAAGGAACTGGGCTGCGAGCCGTTCAAGGGCATCAACCCCGATGAGTGCGTTGCTGTCGGCGCTGCCATCCAGGGCGGCGTTCTGCAGGGCGACGTCAAGGGTCTGCTGCTGCTCGACGTTACCCCGCTGAGCCTGGGCATTGAGACTCTGGGCGGCGTCTGCACCAAGATCATTGACCGCAACACCACCATCCCCACCAAGAAGAGCCAGATCTTCTCCACTGCGGCTGATAACCAGCCCAGCGTTGAGGTCAACGTTCTGCAGGGCGAGCGTGAGTTTGCCCGCGACAACAAGAGCCTCGGAACCTTCCATCTGGACGGCATCGCTCCGGCTCCCCGCGGCGTGCCGCAGATCGAGGTCACCTTCGATATTGATGCCAACGGTATCGTTCACGTCAGCGCGAAGGACCTGGGCACCGGCAAGGAGCAGAGCATCACGATCACTGCTTCCACCAACATGAGCAAGGACGACATCGACAAGGCTGTCAAGGACGCCGAGCAGTATGCTGCCGAGGATAAGAAGCGCCGCGAGGAAGTCGACGTGCGCAACAACGCCGACCAGATGGTGTTCCAGACCGAGAAGGCACTGGGCGAGTTCGGCGACAAGGTTTCCGCCGAGGAAAAGAGCGAGGTCGAGACCAAGCTGTCTGCCCTGAAGGAAGCCCTGAAGTCCGGCAGCGTTGATGACATCAAGGCAAAGCAGGATGACCTGCAGAAGGCCTTCTACGCCATCAGCGAGAAGGTCTACCAGCAGGCCGCCCAGGCACAGGGCCAGCAGCCCGGTGCACAGCCCGGTCCCGATGCCGGTGCGCAGCCGAAGGACGACGGCGCCGTTGACGCCGACTTCCACGAGGTCTAAGCTGTAACAAACCCATAATAAGGCCGCCGCTGGGCAAACCCGGCGGCGGCCCTTGGGGGTTATAGAGAAAGTTAAAATAAAGCCTTCCCCCCGCGGGGGAAGGTGGCCGTGCGAAGCAAGGCCGGATGAGGGCCAAGCTGCCGGGATTGCCTGTTTGCGGGCAATATCCGGCAGGTCTCACCTCATCAGTCCGCTCCGCGGACAGCTTCCCCGCAAGGGGAAGCCTTTTCACAACCCATAAATAGAGGGGATAGATTCTATGGCAGAAAAACGTGATTACTACGAGGTGCTGGGGATCGGCAAAAACGCCACCGATGCCGAGATCAAAAGCGCCTACCGCAAGCTGGCCAAAAAGTACCACCCCGACCTGAACCCCGGCGACAAGGACGCCGAGGAAAAGTTCAAGGAGGTCAATGAGGCCAACGATGTTCTTTCCGACCCGGACAAGCGCAAGCGCTATGATCAGTTCGGATTCGCTGGGGTCGATCCCAACTATGGGGCCGGCCAGCCCGGCGGCGGCTACGGTGGCGGCTTTGGCGGCTTCGGCGGCACCGGCGGCACCGGCGGCGTCGATCTGGGCGACATCTTCGGCGATATTTTCGGCGGCGGCTTTGGCGGCTTCGGCGGCTCGACCCGCTCCAACCCCAATGCGCCGCGCAAGGGCCATGACATTCAGGCCAATGTGATCCTGACCTTTGAGGAGGCCGCCCACGGCTGCGCCAAAAAGGTCACGCTGAACCGTCAGCAGACCTGCCCGGACTGCGGCGGCAACGGCTGTGCGCCCGGCTCCAGCCCCGAGACCTGTACCGAGTGCGGTGGCCGCGGCTATGTCGTGACCCAGCAGCGCACGCCGTTTGGTGTGATGCAGAGCCAGCAGCCCTGCCCGCACTGCGGCGGACGCGGTACCATCATCAAGAACCCCTGCAAGACCTGCCGCGGCACCGGCAAGACCAGTGCCCGCAAGACGCTGGAGGTCAAGATCCCCGCGGGTATCGACGACGACCAGAACATTGCGCTGCGCGGCCAGGGCGACGCCGGTACGAACGGCGGCCCCGCGGGCGACGTGATCGTCCATGTGACGGTCAAGCCCGACGCCGTGTTTGAGCGCGACGGCTACGATGTGTATGTCCGCGTGCCCATTACCTACTCCCAGGCTGTGCTGGGCGCTGAAATTGAGGTCCCCACCGTGGACGGCAAGGTCGCCCAGAAGATTCCCGAGGGCACCCAGAGCGGCACGAAGTTCCGCCTGCGCGGCCAGGGCATCCAGTACCTGAACGGGCGCGGACGCGGTGACCAGTACGTCATTGTGGACGTGGAGATCCCCAAGAAGCTGAACCGCACCCAGCGCGAAGCCCTGAAGGCCTTTGAGGACAGCCTGAAGGACGAGAACTACGAGAAGCGCAAGAGCTTCTTCAAGAACCTGAAGGATCGGTTCATGTCCTAAAGTTTTAAACAAAATCTCCCGGCAGTGTTGAAAGCACACTGCCGGGAGATTTTCTGTTTTACTCTGACGCAAACGGCCACGGCGGCATGAGGGCATGCCGCCCTACAGCCTGTGCGCCTTGCGGCGGGAACGGTGCGGGCATCGGCCCCTACGGTTACCATGCCGTTCCCTGTAGGGCGGGGTGCCCTCACCCCGCCGCCAGGCAGACATCCACCTTGCGGGTCACCCGTAGAGGTCGGCGTCCCCGACGACCCGTGCCCGCTTCCGGCCGGTAAAAACCGCCCGGGCAATGACACTCACCCCACAAACTCCATCTCGGTATACTCGGTACTGCCGCTCAAAAAGGCGTCGGCGTCCATCACGGCGTAGCGGCTCCTGTTGTCATGCTCCTCGTCATACCCGATGACCAACAGCAAGCGCCCGTCGTCCAGCATCGAAACAGGATAGTAGACCTGCATACCGTCGGGTGGGGTCACATGCGCAAGCACTGCGCCCTGTAGGTCATATACCGTGACGGTGCCCTGACTGCCGTCCCTGGAAAAAAGCCAGCGGAGCTCTCCGTTCTGGCGCAAGGCCTGGACAAAAAGATCGGACGAGATTCCCAAGTCCTCCTGTATGCTGTCACTGCGCACGCGAAAAACATTTGTTACAGAGCGTTCTTCCGACGACATGGCATGCTCGAAGCGGAAATAGAAATCATTCCCGGCCTTCCCCAGGTAGGCATAGGCGGCAAAGACAGCACCCTCCGCCGTGCCCTTATACGGAAATTCTGTGATTTTCCGGGCGGGCTTGCCGGTGGCAATATCTGTCAGGTCATACTCGCGCAGGGAGTTCTGCAAAAGCGCGTCGGAAATTTCTCCGTCCCTCGGAAATGGGACGGGATAATCCGACACGATGCGCTCTGTCACGGCAAAATCCCCGGCGGCGTTCGCCACAGAGATTGTTTCGACGGGCAAGTTCCAGGGCGCTGTCTCGCCGGTCTGCAAGTCAAGGCGGAACCCGCTTGCGGTATCATAGGGGGCATGACCGTCCATGCAATAAAAATAACGGTCGCTGTATAAGACAACGGTCGAGGCGTATGGGTCAAAGGGAATCTCGTGAGTTTTGGTACCATCCGGCGACAGGGCAATGATTTTGTTGTCGCGGTCTCTGTTGTAGGTGAGCAGGTACACCGCGTCGCTCGTCACATAGGGGTCGGCAAGGCACCAATCGTCGCAGTGATAGATCAGCGTTGTCTGCCCGGCGTTCAGGTCATTTTTGTAGACGTTCGTTCCGGCAAAGTTCCACTCGTCATCAAGGGTAGGCAGGTCTTCATAGACTACGCTCTGCGAATAGCTGTAGTTCAGCCCGTAGAGCGTGTCTGTTTCAACAGCTTCGGTGCCGGGCTCGATTGCCGATTCGGCGGTGCTTTCCGGCGTCTCCGCCGCCGCGGCTGCGGTTGCGGAATTCGCCGCCGACGCACAGGCAGACAGCGCCAGCGCCGCGGTGATGATGAGGGGAATGAGCTTTTTCGTTTTCATGGGTACACGTCCTTTCCGGTGATTGAAAAACTCTGCGGCAGCGGGCACGGCCCACCGTGCCGTTCCCTGTAGGGTGGGCCCGTTCACTCCGCAAACGTCATCTCGCGGTATGCCGACCCGCCGTTCAGAAATTCGTCGGCGTCCATCACGGCGTACCGGGCCGCGCTGTCGTGCTCCCAGTCGTAGCCGACGACCATCAGCAGGCGTCCGTCGTCCAGCATACAAAGCGGGAAGAAGGCCTCCAGCCCGGCGGGCCGCTCGTTGCGGCCAATCTCATGGCCTTGCGTGTCGTAGATCAGATAGATGCCGTCGGTGCCGCGGGTCAGAAGCCAGCGCACCTCATCGCCCTGCAAAACCGCAGAGTAATCTATGTAATCCGGCGTTTTGGTAATGCCAAGGTCGGTCCGGGTGCCGTCCGTGCCGATGCGCAGCACGGACTGGGAAACAAAAGCGTACTCATCGTCGCACTGGTCCGCGCGGAAATAGAAGTCACTGCCGCACTTGCCAAGGTAGGTGTAGACCGTAAGGTTCCCCGGCTGCGGTATGTCATAGGGGAGGGTAAAGCAGGTCTGCCGCACCGCGCCCGTCGCGGGGTCGGCCAGGGTGTATTCCAGCGTGGTGTTCTGCAAAAGCGCCTGGGACATCTCGTCGTCGTCCGGGTAGGGCACCGGATAATCCGAGACAACGCGGCAGAGCAGCAGCGCGTCCCCGACGACATCGGGAATGTACATTGTCTCCACCGGGATATTCCACGGCGCGGTCTCCCCGTTTTCCAAGTTAAACCGCATACCGTCGGTACGGCAGAACGGTGCGGCGCTGACGCTCCGGCAGTAGAGGTAGTGACCTGCGTAAAAAACAGGCATCCAGTCGTCGTAGGAGAACGGCAGCACGCGCGCCTCACCGCCCGTCGTCGGCAGGGCCAGCATACCGCCGTCGTAGCAGATGAAATACAGCGTGTCGTCTATGATTAGCGGCGCGGACGCAAGCTGGGAGTCCGTGCGGTACATCTCATAGGTCTGCCCGGTGGTAAGGTCGGTTTTGTAGACGGTGCTGTGATCAAAGCTGCCGAGACTGTCCTCGCTGCTTGAAAAATGGGTGACCGCCGCGTAGACGCAGTTGCCGCTGACTGCGCAGGCGCTATAGGCCGAGAGGGGGTGCGGCTCACCCGGCAGCGCCGCTTCTGTGCTGTCCTCCGCCGCGGCGCTCTCCGCCGTACTCTCCGCCGATGCGGCCTCCGAAGCAGCCGCGGTATCGCCCGCAGACGCGCATCCGGCCAGCGCCAGCATGGCTGCCGCCAATAATAAAGCTACTTTTTTCATCCTCAAAGCTCCTTTCTGTGCCTGGTTTGCCCCTATCCTACACCCCGGATGTTGCAAAGTTGTCACACGGAGCGAGTGTTTTGGAGATTTTTGCAATTTTTTTGCGGGAAGTGGGTGCGGGGCGTCGGGGACGCCGCCCCCTACAGGCTGGCAGTAAAGTGGATGCCTGCCCGCGGCGGGATGGGGGCATCCCGCCCTACGAATGACATAAAGTGAGTGCGTAGGGCGGCATGCCCTCATGCCGCCGCCATTCGCCGCCTGCAAAAAAGGGGAGAGCACCGTCTCCGGCACTCTCCCCATGCGTTTGTTTAAAATTCTTTTGGTTCTTTTCTTCTAAGAAAAGAACACCCGCGTCCCCGAAAAATCAGAACTCGTGCTTCTCCATCAGCTTGCGGCCCATCAGGACGCCCATGACGGAGGCCATCATCAGGCCGCGGGTCCAGCCGGAGGAATCGCCCAGGCAGTGCAGGCCGGCGATGTTCGTCTCCAGATCGGTGTCCATCTTGACCTTGTTGGAGTAGAACTTCAGCTCAGGGCTGTACAGCAGCGTTTCGGGGCTGGCAAAGCCGGGCACGACCTCGTCCATCATCTTGATGAACTCGATGATGTTGACCATGGCGCGGTAGGGCATGGCGGCGGTGATGTCACCGGCCACGGCGTCCTTCAGCGTCGGGCGGACGTTCGTGCGGGCCAGCTCGTTGGCCCAAGTGCGCTTGCCGTCCAGAATATCGCCGTAGCGCTGCACCAGAATGTGGCCCGCGCCCAGCATGTTCGTCAGCTCACCGACCTTTTGCGCGTAGGCGATGGGCTGGTTGAACGGCTCGGTGAAGTTGTGGCTGACCAGAATGGCCAGGTTCGTGTTGTTGCTCTTTTTCTCCTTGAAGCTGTGGCCGTTGACGACGGCCAGATCGTTGTCGTAGTTCTCCTGCGCAACGAAGCCGCCGGGGTTCTGGCAGAAGGTGCGCACCTTGTTGCGCCACGGGGCCGGGTAGCCGATCAGCTTGCCCTCATACAGGACCTTGTTGATCTTCTCCATGATCTCGTTGCGGCACTCAACACGGACGCCGATGTCAACGGTGCCGGGCTTGTGGGCAATGTTGTGCTCGGCGCAGATCTTTTCCAGCCAGTCCGCACCGCGGCGGCCCGTGGCAATAACGACCTGCTTGGCGTAGACTTCGCGGACGCCGTCCTTCTCGCGCAGGCGGACGCCCTTGCAGACGGAATCCTCGAGGATGATGTTCTCGCACTCGGTACTGAACAGCATCTCAACACCGGCGTTGGCCAGATAGTTCTGGATGTTCAGGTAGAGCTGCTGGGCCTTCTCGGTGCCCAGATGGCGGATGGGGCAGTCAACGAGCTGCAGACCCGCCTGAATGGCGCGCTTGCGGATGTCCTTGATGTCGGGACCCTCGTAGATGCCCTCGATCTTCGGGTCGGCGCCAAACTCGAGGTAAATTTTATCGGTGTAGTCAATAAGCTCCTGCGCGAAATCCTCGCCGATCAGGTCGGGAAGCTCGCCGCCGACCTGATAGGACAGGGACAGCTTGCCGTCCGAGAATGCGCCCGCGCCGGAAAAGCCGGTGGTGATGGCACAGGTCGGCTTGCAGTTTACGCAGACGCCGGTTTTATCCTTGGGGCAATGGCGCTTTTCCACAGGCTTGCCCTTTTCGACGAGCAAAATTTTGTGGGGGGTGCTGCTCTTGCGCAGCAGCTCCAGCGCGGTGAAAATGCCGGCAGGGCCGGCGCCTACGATGATAAGGTCATACATGGATAGGGGCTCTCTCCTTTAAAAATAACTCGCGATCCTTCGCGCGGGAAACAAAATAAGGTGCGGCGGCCAGAGGACTGGCCGCCCTGCGTGGACAATACGGCACACTCCTTGGCCCCCTCTGCGAGGGGGCTCCGCCCGCAGGCGGTGGGGGAGAGAACTCTGCCATTGCTCGAAAAATTTCGGGTTATGGCAAGGCTCAACCCCTCCGGCCCTGCGGGGCCACCTCCCCTGCTAGGGGAGGCAAGGATCACTCCTCCGACACATCCTTGCTCTCGGCGTCGTACACCACAGGGCCGTCGCTGCCGACATCACGCTCGGCGGCTTCGGCCTCGTCCAGGGCGTCGCCGATGGCACCCAAGGCCGCATTGGCGGCGGCAGAGGCCATGCGGTCCAGTGTGCGCAGCTCCATGGCGGCGTAGAGAATGCAGCCTAAATTCAGCGCACCTTCGGCGATCAGCAGGATGCCGCAGAGCATGACGGCGCTGACCGCCGCATCAAACGGGTGCAGCACCAGCAGTACGCCCAGGGCAACGGATACGATGCTGAACAGCAGCAGCAGCCACCATTTCTGCCCCTTGCGCTTGGCAAGGTCAATGGCGGTACCGATGCGGCTCAGGCCGTCAACGACGATGAAGATGCCGAACACAACGGGCAGAAAGCTGGTCACTACCTGCGGCTTTGCCAGTGTGAAGATGCCCAGCCCCGCCGTGATGACGCCGCCCACCAGCATGAACGGCGCGGTAAAGCCGGTGCCGCGGATACGGGCATACTGGATCAGGCAGACAATGCCGGTGATAAGCACCACAACACCAAAAATGTTGCAGATCCAGAGCAGACTGGTCTCGGGCATGATGAGCAGCAGCATACCGATGACGATATACGCGACGCTCAACAGCAGCATTCCGTTTTTGACATAGCGCAGCATAGTGAAAGGCTCCTTTTTACTTGTCGGCTTCCTGCATAGCCCTGGCGGCGGCCACGATCAGGTCGGCGCAGGCCTCGCGGCCCAGGGTCGCATTCAGGCACAGATCGTAGTTCTTGGCCTCGCCCCAGCGGTTCTCGGTGTAATAGTTGTAGTAGCTTGCACGGGCGCGGTCATGCTTGGCCAGCTGGGTCTCCCACAGGCGGTCCGGCATGTCCTTGGCGTCGGGGCGGCTCTTGGCAAACTGGATGCGGGTCTCCAGCGGCGCGTAGACGAAGGTGCGCAGCACATTGGGGCGCTCACGCAGGACGTAGTCACCGCAGCGGCCCAGAATGACGCAGGGGCCCTCGGCGGCCAGCTCCTTGATGACGTTGCTCTGCAAAATGTAGACCTGGTCAGCCAGGGGCATCGTGTTGCCCATCATGTACAGGCTGTAGATCAGGCTGCCGCTGCGCTGGTTCTCGCTGGCGGCAATGGCCTCCTCGGTCAGACCGCTCTTTTTGGCGGCAAGGGTGATCAGCTCCTTATTATATAAGGGAATACCCAGCTTGTCGGCAACAGCCTGTGCGATCTCGCTGCCGCCGGATGCGTACTCACGCGCCATAGTGATGACCATAGGTTCCTTCATACTGATACACCTCACAATATTTTATGTAGTATGCGCAAAAAGGCATACTATTCTGCTTATATTATAACCTGATTTTGTGGAAAACGCAAGAAAAAGAATTGTGGATTGAAACAATTATAGATACTAACGATAGATTTATTGCATTGAGGTTTATTGAATGATATACTTAATAGATAGTAAACATTGTAAGCCCCAAAAATAGGGAGGTATTGATTATGGCATTGAGCGTTGACCAGTTAACGGCGGGAAAGGTTCTTGGACAATCCTATGAAAGAGTACTTGCGCATCCACGGACTTCTTGCCCGATTGCAGAAACAGTTGATACGACGATGAAGGGGAAAGGATGCTTAACGTATCAGTATATCCTGCTTACGGCTCTGGTTGCTAAGCTAGTCAACCCACAAATTGATATGCTGAGCTTGCAGGTTGATGATGTATCTGAAGGGGCTTACGCACCGAGGTCTTTGTGCAAGGATGTAATATACCCATTTCAAAAGCAAATTTTATTTAACGCACTCGATGGCAGTAATCCGGATCCACTTGTAAACAAACCAGCACGCTTTCTGCGTCTATCAAAAGCCAATGCGGCACGAGGAGACGGAAAAACAGTGCTATATCATCTATGTGATGCTTTGCCTAGCTTGAAAGCAGCAAAAGACGTACAAGATACGCTTGATTATATGATGTCTAAACTTCTTGTTGTTGCGAAAGAAAACGAAGAAAGACAAAAAACTGTTAAATATTCTATCCAAAATGCAAATGTACAAGAGTTGCACGAGTTTCTTTCAGATTTGCTTGACCAAGGATTCGGTGGAGCAGCTTTAGTTCTTGCGGCATATGCGCTTTGCCTTATTCAGTTTCCACCAAAAAATGAATATAAACTAATTCCCCACCCAGTAAATCAAGCGGGTACATCTTCACAGCAAAAGAGCGACTTAGACATTGAATTAAAAGGAAAACCCTTTCTTGGGATAGAATTAAAGGATAAGCCGTTCACATCCGATGATGTATCGCGTGCAGCAGAGACGGCCATTGAAAGTGGTTTACAAGGACTGCTATTTGTTTCGGGCCGTCATGCAGGGATTGCATCAATTCCGACATATTTTTCCGATGTTAAGAAGAAATATGCGCGTAAGGGATTTGCTGTTGGCGTGATAGAAATTGATGAATTGATGGATTTTGTCTTAGTTACAAATGCAAAGAATATTAGTGCAACGGAAATTTTGTCCGCCGTTTATGACTGTATATCTGACATTGGAGGAACGGTAGAAACACAGACATGGGTTTACTCTAAGCTTAGGTCTTTGGGGTAAGCAATGCACAGTGCCTTGGCGACTTTATATGCGAATAAAGAAGGAACCGCGTTGCCAATTTGGCGATATTGCTTGTTTTTTGCACCACAAAATATATAACCTTGAGGGAAGGTCTGTATCGCGGCTGCTTCTTTCAAAGTAAGGCGTCGAATATAATTAGGAATATCAATGGTTGCTGGCATACATTCACCGGCAACTATTTTTTTGTGGTACAATTCAAACCAGTTGCTAAGGTTTTCATTCTCAAGAGAATACTGGTCAATAATAGGAGTTTTATTTCCACCCATAGAAGCAGGCAATGTTTGGGGGAGGCCATTTAAATCTAACGGACGTCCGGCACCATTAACGAGCATACCTGCATAAGGACTCTTCCGCATGATTGGATTTTTTGCAAGAGTTATATTAGCAACACAAGTGTTAGGATTTTGGGGAGTATTGAATTTTCCGACAGAAAGTAACACTTCACGCGCTGTAGGAGCAGGGCAGGTCATTCCTTTTATTTCATTAAAAAAGAGACTGGGGTCCTGATATTTTGCTCCTATGAAAATGACACGATCACGTTTTTGAGGAACACCATAATCGGAAGTGCGAAAAACAGAGTATTTAACGGAATAACCAAGGGCCTCGGCTTGCGCCAAATATTTGTTTCTGACACTTGCCCACTTTTCTAAGGATCCCAAGGCTTTGACATTTTCCATGACAAAAAACGTTGGCTTTACAATTTCTACAGCCTTGAGAAATGTAAAAATTAGTTCGCTTCTCGAATCGTTTGGGTCCATTTTCCCAGCAACAGAAAATCCCTGACAGGGAGGACCTCCAAATAAAACGTCTATTTTATCTTGATATTGTATAAGTTCGGGCAATAGCTGCTTGATGTCACATTCACGCATGGAAGCACTGCTTTTTGGGCGGTTTGCGCGCCAAGTACAAGCTGCGTCATGGTCAAGTTCGTTTGAAAGGACAATTTGAAACCCGGCTTTTTCAAAGCCAATATCAAGACCTCCTGCTCCAGAAAACAAGGAGATTGCTCTTTTACCGCACATAGATAGTTCCTCCATCTAAAAGTTCTATAAAAGCTGACTTGGATATGCTATTCATCGAGTTGTGCGGCTGAAGTTAAGGCAAAAACACTGGCACTTACGATTTGAACGGTTCCATTGCGAACAATAAAAGAAACCTTGTCACCGGGAGCGACCCCGATAGCTTCTCTCACAGACTTGGGGATAGTTGCTTGCCCTTTTGATGTGATTTTTGATGTTTCTATGAAAGTGTCTTTATACATAAATGTGAACCTCCCTAATTGGAGTATTACTTGTAATACTTTTTAGTGTATCACACTTTTGAATGTGATGCAAGAAATACCAGAGTTTATGACGACATTTTATATGTAGGATATAAAATTATAATGCGGGTAAAGTATGAAATCTACACTTATTAAAAAACTCCCCCTACAAAAATTGTAGGGGGAGTTTTGAAAATCTATTTACTCCGCCGTCTCCCCGGAAATCTCCTTGATCGCGGACACGGTTGCGGCGAGATTCTGCATGTCGCTGGGCACGATCAGCTTGGTGGCCTTGCCGTCAGCGACCTTCTCCATGGCCTCCATGCTGCGCAGGGCCAGATAGTTGTGGTTGGGGTTCGCCTCGTTGATCATGCGGATGGCATCGGCCTGTGCCTTCTGGACGGTCAGCAGGGCTTCGGCTTCGCCCTCGGCCTCGCGGATGCGCTGCTGCTTCACGGCCTCGGCGCGCAGGATGGCGGACTCCTTTTCGCCCTCGGCGCGGGTGATGGCAGCCTGCTTTTCGCCCTCGGCCAGCAGGATGGAGGCGCGCTTCTCGCGGTCCGCCTTCATCTGTTTCTCCATGGCCTGGCGGATCTCCACCGGCGGCTCGATATTTTTCAGCTCGACGCGGTTGACCTTGATGCCCCAGCGGTCCGTGGCCTCGTCAAGGCTGGCGGTGATCTTCGTGTTGATGAGGTCGCGGCTCGTCAGGGTCTCGTCGAGCGTCATCGAGCCGATGATGTCACGCAGCGTCGTGGCGGACAGGTTCTCGATGGCTTGGATCGGGCGGTTCACGCCGTAGGCGTACATCTTGGCGTCAAACACCTGAAAGAAAACGACGGTGTCGATCATCATCGTGACGTTGTCGCGGGTGATGACAGGCTGCGGCGGGAAGTCGGCGGCCTCCTCCTTCAGCGAGACCTTGCGGGAGATGCGCTCGACAAACGGCGTACGGATGTGCAGGCCCGCGCCCCAGGTATCCTTGTAGACGCCGAGCCATTCGGTGACATAGGCGTTGGACTGCGGCACAATAACGATGCAACGCACCAAAACAACCAGAATAATGATGAGCAGGATGGCAAAGACTAACAGCATTTTGGGGTCCTCCTTTTTTCTTTGTGATTTAAACCGCAGCCGCGTCAGCGGTCACGGGAGCGACAATAAGGATCGCACCGTCCACGGCCACGACCTTGCAGCGGGTGCCCTGCGGGAGTGTGACCTCGGCGCGGGCCTGCCAGTCCAGGCCATCCACGCGGACCCGGCCCGGAAGGCCGGGCTCAATGTCCACAAGCACAACGCCCTGCTTGCCGATGGTCAGCGGCGAGCCGTTCGTGACAGGGGCACGGTGCGCGCCGCGCCGACTGATGAGCCGGGGCAGCATCAGGCTGAGCGTAATGGCCGATACAACGGCAAAAACAAGCATCTGCCAGCCAAAGCCGACATCAAAAAAGCTGACCAGCATGGCCGCGGCAGCGCCCACCGCAAACCAGACCGAGACAAGCGCCGTTGTGGCGGCCTCGACCACGATAAACGCCACGACGGCAACCAGCCATAAAATCGTATCAAACCACATGGAAATCTCCTTTCAGGGACAGAAAGCGGCTTTGTGACCACTGTAACATTATGACGGTATTCTGTCAAGATTGCCGGAGAAATTTTACAAAACTGCAGGAAAAGTGCAAAGGATTGCAGCCCTCTTTCGAGTGGCTTTGCAGGGAGGGGTCTTGCCCCCTCCGCGGGGCGTCGGGGGACACCGCCCCTTACAGCACCGACGCGCCCGGCAGGCGGGCACTGACGAGGATTTTTACGAAAACATCGATTTTACGTAAATTATTGTAATTTCCAATCATACAGCTCTTTACTTTTTGAAAAAAAGTGGTATAACAGAAGCAAGTAAGGGCAATACCGCATAATTCTAAGTGCCGATACGGCGAGCGAGGTGCGGCAGCTGCTAAGCCAAAAGCGCAGATAATACTTTGTGTATTATCGAGCATTTTGGCAACGCAGATGCCGTGCCGCACACCGAGCCGCAGCGAGGCGCTTCGGAGCGCAACCGCCGCTTGCGGCGGCTCTTGGCGCGGAGATCCGCTGGAGCGGTGCTTAAGCCGTAAGGCGGGAATTATGCGGTGTTGCCTAAGATGAACAAAGTATGCGATGTAAACAGTGTACCACAAAACAGGAGGAGCGACAATGAAAAACTGTTTTGACCGCACACCCCACACGATGAAGGACTGGTTGCTGCTGGCGGCGGGCGTCGCGGCGGTGTTTGCCGCGGCAGACTGGCTGCCGGGCGTGCTGCGCGGGGCCGGGGCGTTTCTCGGGCTGCTGGCACCGTTTGGCTGGGGGCTGCTGCTGGCCTATGTACTGGACATACCCACGCGCTTTTTTGCACAAAAGCTCTTTGGCGGCAGGCGCGGCGGGGCGATGGCCGTCAGCTATGCGCTGTTTTTCGGTGCGCTGGCGCTTTTGGCGGCGCTCGTCGTCCCGCAGCTCGTGCAGAGCGTGACGACCTTTGCCGGGCGGCTCGGCGCGTATGAGGAGACCATCCGCGGCCTGCTGGTCTGGGTGCAAAATACGTTCGGCATCGATACGGCCACGGCGGAACAGCTTGTGCAGACGGTGGGCACGGCACTGCAAAATTGGTTCGGCGGTTTGTCCCACAGTGCGGCGCGTGCGGCGGCGGATTTCGTCTCCGGCGCGGCGGGGGCTGCGGGCAACGCCGTGGTGGCACTGGCCGCCAGCATCTACCTGCTCTCCGGCAAGGAGGCGCTGCTCCGCGCGGCCCGGGCGTGTCTGCACGCGGCGCTGCCGCCGCGTGCCGCGGGCAGTGTGCTGGAAATCTGCCGCCTTGCCAACAAAATTTTCAGCGGCTACATCGGCGGGCAGCTGGTGGACGCCCTGCTCGTGGGCGGGGAAACATTTGCGCTGATGTCGATCTTCGGGCTGGAATACGCGCCGCTGCTGGCCGTGCTGGTCGGTGTGACAAACATTGTCCCGGTGCTGGGGCCGTTCCTCGGTGCGGTGCCGGGGCTCATCATCCTGCTGCTGGAATTGCCCTGGAAGGCGGCAGAATTTGCCATCATTATTTTTGTGGTCCAGCAGGTGGACGGCAACTTTATTGCGCCGCGCATTCTGGGCGGGGCCACCGGCCTGCCGGGGCTGGGCGTGCTGTTGGCCATCGTGGTGGGCGGGGCGTGGTTCGGCATCCCGGGCATGGTGCTGGGCGTGCCGACGCTGGCCGTGCTGGCGGCGCTGCTCAAACAGGCTGTCGGGGCAGGGCTGACGGCCCGCGGCCTGGATGAAAACGGTGAGCCGCGCCGGAATTTACCAGGCGGGCCGCAAGAAAATTAACAAGTTATTCCTTGCAATACAGGCGTGCATAGCGTACAATACTCTTGTAAAATGATGTAAAAGGAGCGGAGCATTTGAAAGAGGAACATATCTGGACCAAAAAGCCGGAGACGATGCTGGACTGGTTCTGCGTGGTCGGGGCCTGTATTGCGCTGTATCTGGCTTTGAACAATCTGGGGTACTTTCTTGGGAAAATCGGTGTGTTTATCGGCATCGTGTCGCCGTTTGCGGGCGGCATAGTCATTGCCTATGTGCTTGACCCGATGGTCAAGTTCTTCTACACAAAGCTGTTTAAAGAGAAGAAAAAGATGCGCGGATTCGCGATCCTTCTGGCGTATCTGGTGGCAATTCTGCTGTTTGTGCTGCTGGCATGGCTGGTCATCCCGCAGATCGTGGACAGCATCGCCATGCTGTTTACGAACTTCCCAAGCTACATACAGAGTATACAGGATATGCTGGGCATGGTTCAGGAGCGCTTCGGCGTTGACCTGTCGTCGGCCACAAAAATGCTGGACGATTCCGAGGCGATGGTCAAGGAAATCTACAGCATGGCCAGCGCCGCCATGCCGCAGATCGTGGCCAGCATCGGCAGCGTGGCATCGAACTTTGTGGCGACCTTCACCTCGATTGCGGCCAGTATCTATATGCTGGCGGACAAGGAGCATCTGCTCCATCAGCTGCGCACGCTGGCGCATGCCTTCCTGCCGGAAAAGGCTGCCGAAAACACGCTGCGCATCTGCCATTATGCCAACGTGAATTTCACGGGCTTCTTTGTGGGCAAGATCATTGACTCGGCCATCATCGGCGTTATCACGTTTGTGGCAATGGCGATCCTGCGGCTCGATTTTGCACTGCTCATCAGTGTGTTTATCGGCATCACGAATATTATCCCGGTATTTGGCCCCTTCATCGGCGCGATTCCCAGCATCTTCATTCTGCTGTTGGTTGACCCGATCCAGGCGGTCATCTTCGGCGTGCTGATTCTGGTCATCCAGCAGGTGGACGGCAACTTCATCGGCCCGAAGATTCTGGGCTCGTCCATCGGCATCTCTGCCTTGTGGATCCTGTTTTCCATCGTGGTCGGCGGCGACCTGTTCGGTCTTGTGGGCATGGTCGTCGGCGTGCCGCTCTTTGCGACCTTCTACGGCCTGGCGCGGGAATTTGTGCACTACATGCTGGACAAGCGCGGGCTGGACAGTGAGGGTAACCACGTTGGTGAAGTGGTGGAGGATGAGGAGAACGTGTTTGAGTGATGCAAGGGGGGACGGGCGGTGTAATTCACGCCCGACAAAGCCCCTCCGGCCATCGCTGGCGCTCGGCCACCTCCCCTGTGAGGGGAGGCTTTAGACGCGGGCGAAGCCGCCTGAGGGACTCTGCCCGTTTACGGCTGCCCGGCACTTGGCCCCCTCTGTCCTTTCTTTATTAAAGAAAGGACCAAAGAAATTTCAGCGTCTTACCCCAAAAGCAAAGCACCTGTTTACCGCTTTTTACCGCAGCAAACAGGTGCTTATTTTTTATGGCTTTGTCTGTGGCTGATTCTGTGCGCCCGGCAGCAGGGTCACCACATCCCGCAGCAGCACCAGCGGGCTTTCGCCCTTCTGCACGCGCAGGCTGAAATAAGGTCGGCCCAGTGCATTGTACAGCACCCGATGCGGGAACTTTTCCATGACCTCGCCCAGCTGCTTTGGCCCGACGATGTCACTATACAAAATCAGCTGGTCGCCGCGCTGGACGATCTCCGCAATGCCGACGCGGGCTGCGGTCACGCGCACGAGGGAGACGTCCACCAGCCCCTGCACGCTCTTGGGCGGGCTGCCGTAGCGGTCGATCAGCTCGTCGAGCACGTCCTCGGCGTCGCTCGTCGTCTCGATGGCTGCAATGCGCTTGTATGCCTCGATGCGCCCGGCAGCGTCCGGGATATATTCCTCCGGCAGAAATGCGTCCACGGTGATGTCCACCAGGCAGTCGCTCTTGTCGGGGGCGGGGGCCTCGCCGCGGGCCGCGGCAATGGCCTGACCCAGCATCTTCACGTACAAATCGTAGCCGACGGCCTCCATGTGGCCGTGCTGGCTGTGGCCCAAAAGGCTGCCTGCACCGCGGATCTGCAAGTCGCGCATCGCAATGCGGAAGCCCGACCCGAACGACGTGAACTCCCGGATGGCCGAAAGCCGCTTGGCCGCGATCTCGGTCAGCACCTTATCACGTGTGAAGGTGAAATACGCATACGCCTTGCGGGAGCTGCGTCCCACGCGCCCGCGTATCTGGTACAGCTGGCTCAATCCCATGCGGTCCGCATTTTCAATAATCAGCGTGTTGCAGTTGCGCACGTCCACGCCGGTCTCAATTAAGGTGGTGCAGACAAGGATGTCGATCTCGTTGTCCAGCAATTGCTGCCACACCGACGAAATCTGTTCCTCGGTCATCTTGCCGTGGGCAATGCCGATACGCGCCCCGGGCACGAGCTTGCCCACCCGCGCGGCGCATTCCTCAATGTTGTCCACGCGGTTGTGCAGGTAGTATACCTGCCCGCCGCGGGCCAGCTCCTTGCGGATGGCCTCGGACACGATGCCCTCGTCGTACTCGAGCACATAGGTTTCAATCGGCTGGCGCTCAAACGGCGGCTGCTCAATTGTGCTCATATCGCGGATGCCCGACAGCGCCATGTTCAGCGTGCGGGGGATCGGCGTGGCCGACAGCGTCAGCATATCGACGCCGATGAAGTTCTCTTTGAGCTTTTCCTTGTGCTTGACGCCGAACCGCTGCTCCTCGTCGATGATGACAAGGCCCAGGTCCTTGAATTTCACATCGCCGGACAGCAGCCGGTGCGTGCCGACTACAATGTCCACGGTGCCGTCCTTCAGCCCGCGCAGCGTCTCCTTCTGCTCCTTGGCGGTGCGGTAGCGGGACAAAAGCCCGATGCGGATGGGGAAGGACTCCATGCGGGTCAGCGCGGTGTTGAAGTGCTGCCACGCCAGAATCGTCGTGGGGGCCAGGATCGCGCACTGCTTGCCGCCCATCACGCATTTGAACGCGGCGCGCAGTGCGACCTCGGTCTTGCCGACGCCGACGTCACCGCAGAGCAGCCGGTCCATCGGCCACGGCTCCTCCATATCGTGCTTGATGTCCGCCGCGCAGGTCAGCTGATCGGGCGTTTCCTCATAGGCAAAGCGCTGTTCAAAATCGCCCTGCCAGGTGTCGTCGGCGGGGAAGGCGTAGCCGTGCGCCTGCTTGCGGCGGGCGTACAGCTCGATCAGCTCCTTCGCCATCTGCTCCGTCGCAGCCTTGACCTTCTTGCGGGTCTTGGCCCAATCGCTGCCGCCCAGGCGGCTCAGCTTCACGTTGTCGCTGTCGCCCGGCGCAGTGTAGCGGGACAAAAGGTCCAGCTGGGTGACAGGCACGTACAGCACGTCCTTTTTGTCGTACTCGATGCGCAGATAGTCCTTTGTGACGCCCTGCACGGCCATCCGCTGGATGCCCGCGTACCGCCCGATGCCGTGGTTCTGGTGGACGACCAGATCACCCACCGAGATTTCGCTCAGGCTGTTCAGCGCGTCCTTATTGCGCTTTTTCTTCTTCTGTGCGCCGCTCACGCCGAAGGCGCGGGCCGTAAACACAGCGTATTTCGCAAACGGCAGGCTGCACCCGGCGGAAAGCTGTCCCGGCAGGATCTGCACCAACCCGGCGCTCGGCTCCGCCGCCGCGTCCGTCGTGACGTTCAGCCCTTTGGTGCGCAGGTCGGCGGCCAGACCCGCCGCCGTACGGGGCGTGCCGGCCATGACCGTGACCGCCGTGCCGCCGCTGCAAAGCGGCTGGATGTCCTCCAGCAGCGCCGCGACCTCGCCGCCCCAGGCGGGCAGCGTGTGGGCGGGTGCGTTGACAATGGCTTTCAGCGGCACATCGGGCATGCTGCGGGCAAAGTTCTCGGCGCAGAGCGTGCGGTGCGCGGCGCACTGCGCCCAGAGCCAGCCGCTCTCGGCGTAGAGCTTATCCAGCCCTGCCGCCAGCACGCCGTCCTCCAGCAGGGCGGAAAGCTCCTCGCCCCGGCGGAACGCGGTGGCGCGCTCGGCCTCCCGCAGGGAGGCCGGCTCCTCCAGGATCAGCAGCGGATCGTCAAAATAGTCTAAAATCGTCGCAGGCTCGGGATAGCGCAGCGTGAGATATTTGTCCATGTTGACAGGCATCACGCCGCCGTCCAGCTGTGCCAGGTCCGCAGCGGTGCAGGTCTCTAAGGCGATGCGCCGCCTGCCGCGGGCCTTTTTGATATAGGAGCGGATCTTCTCCGCTGCGTCGGCGGGCTGACCGAACAGTATCTCCCGCGCGGGGGAGACGTAGATTTTTTCAATCGGCTCGTCGCGGCGCTGGGTCGCCAGATCAAAGGTGTGCATCGTGTCGATCTCGTCGCCCCAGAACTCCATGCGGGCGGGCTGCTTCATGTCGGGCGCGTAGATGTCCGCAATGTCGCCGCGGATCGAAAACTGACCCGGGCCGTCCACCTGGTCGCGCCGCGTATAGCCTGCGCCGTACAAAAGCGCGGTCAGCTCGGCGCGGGGCAGTGTGTCGCCGGGGCGCAGGCTGCGGGTGTTCGCGCAGAAATCCGCCCGCGGCGTTGTGTATTGGGTCAGGCCCTCGTCGGGCACGCAGACGGCCTGCAGCCGCCCGCCGACGAGGTCTCCCAGCACGGCCAGACGGCGGTATTCGTACTCGCGGCCCGTGCCCTCGATGGGGCGCAGCACATAGTCGCGGGCAGGGAACACTGCCGCCGCCACGCCCAGCGCGTTCAGGTCGCCCGCAAACCGGGTCGCCTCGGCCTCGCCGGGCGTCACGATGCAGAGCGGCTTGCCGAGGGCCTTCGCCAGCGCGGCATAGACCATCGCCCGGCCCGACCCCGGTATGCCAAATAAGGCGCAAGCCCCCGGATCCCCGAGCGCCTGCGCCAGTCTTGCGTATTCGTCTGTTTTGGTGAAAAGTGCGTTGAACATAAAAGAACCCATTGTATAAAGCAAACGTAGGGCGGGGTGACCTCACCCCGCCGCGGCGGCCTGAGGTCAGGCCGCCCTACGTCTGACCGAAAATTGGCTTCTTGCTTATCAGCCGTTCAAGAACTCCGTCTTGAGCCAGCCGTAGGTGCCGTTGTAGTTCACAACGACCCAGCTGCCGTCCTCATTGGTGCCCAGTGCGGTCACGCCGGTGGAGGCAGGCACCTGACCGATCTTGTCATAGTCGGTGCCGGGGCCGCTGCGCATGTTCAGGTTGTTGCCGTCGGTCACGGTGTAGGTCGGCTGCTCACCCTCATTATAATAGGTGGTGGGCTGCACGCTCAGGCCCTCGTACTCGGGCACGGGCGTGGGCTCCGGCGTCGGCTCGGGGGTGGCCTCGGGCTCGGCGGGCACCTCCTCGGCAGGGGTGCTCTCTGCGGTAAAGTTGTCGGCGGTGGGATCGTCAACGCCTTCCGCGGGGGCACTGCTGCTGATGGTATCGCCGGAGGCAGGCTTGCTGCCGCCGGTTTTGCCGTCAAAGGTGCCGCTCAGCAGCAGGACACTGAAAATGATGCAGGCGACGAGCGCTACAGCGCAGAGCATCAGACGGGTCATTGCTTTTTTACGGATTTCACTCATGATTCACGTCCCCTTAGTGGTTGAACTTGTTCTGGGCGTACTGCAGATTGTCGTCCATCAGCAGCTTGCAGGCTTCCTCAATGTCCGGGTAGCGGTCCGTCATGGCCTTGCGGTCTGCGGCAGGCAGCTTGCCCAGCACCCAGGCGGCCAGGTCGTACTGCGGGTTCGGTTTGGCGCCGATGCCGATGCGGATACGGCTGAAATGGTCGGTGCCCAGGCTGGCAATGATGCTTTTCAGCCCGTTGTGCCCGCCGGCAGAGCCGTGGGGCCGGATGCGCAGATGTCCCGGCTCCTGGGTGATGTCATCGCACAGCACAATGATGTGGTCTGCCGGGATCTTGTAAAAGTTGGCGGCGGGGGCAATGCTCTGGCCGCTCAGGTTCATGTAGGTCAGCGGCTTGAGCAGCACGACCTTGTGGCCGTTCACCTGTGCCGTGCCGTACAGGCCCTGCCATTTGGCCTTGGCAATGTCGCACTGCCACTGCGCGGCCAGATAGTCCAGCGCCTCAAAACCGGCGTTGTGGCGGGTGCCGTCATATTTCGGTTCGGGGTTGCCAAGTCCGGCAATCAGCCAGTCCGCCCCGGAGGTCATTTCGAACATAGATATATCCTTTGAAAAATCGTGAAGTACCGTAGGGGCCGGGCATGCCCGGCCCGGCAGCGTAAGATAAGCGGCTGCTTATGGGAAGGCCGCGGGGCGTCGAGGACGCCGCCCCCTGCAACGCTTTACTTCCCTTTCTTCTCCGCTTCCAGCTTCTGCTTCTTGGCGATATACTTCTCCAGCTTGCGCTCGCCCCAGCCGTCGATCTCGGCCTGCTTGGCGCGCTCGATGCCCAGCGCACCGGCGGGCACGTCATGGCCGATGGTGGAGCCGGCAGCCGTGAACGCATGGTCGCCGATGGTGACGGGTGCGACCAGGTTCGTGTTGCAGCCGATGAACGCATAGTCGCCGATGGTCGTGTGGAACTTGCCCTCGCCGTCGTAGTTGCAGGTGACGGTGCCGCAGCCGAAGTTGCAGTACTTGCCCACCGTGGCATCGCCGATGTAGGTCAGGTGGCTGACCGTGTTGCCCTCGGCAAAGTCGGCGTTCTTCGTTTCGACATAAGCGCCCAGATGGCAGCCCTCGGCGGTTTTGGTGCCGACGCGCACATGGGTGAAGGGACCGATCTTGTTGTTGGGGCCGATGTGGCTCCCATAGCACTGGCTGGCATTGATCGTGGACCCGGCGTCAACGACGGTATCCTCCAGCAGGGTGTTGGGGCCGATGACGCAGTCCGGGCCGACGACCGTCTGGCCGCGCAGGATGCAGCCCGGCAGGATGGTCGCACCGGGGGCAATGACGACCTCCGGCTCAATGCAGACGTTATCACTGATAAAATTCACGCCGTTATCCAGATGGCGCTCAAACGTGGCGGCATAGCGCTGCTGTGCCAGCTCGAAATTTTCTCTTGCGGTAGACATATAGCGGTTCTTCCTTTATACACTCATTTCGTGCCCGCGGCGCACGGGGACTGCCGACGGACCTTATACCTATGGCAATACCGCATAATTCCAAGTGCCGATACGCCGGAGCGGTGCTTACGCTGTAAGGCGGGAATTATGCGGTGCTGCCCTATATATTGTATAACATGCGGCGCGTTTTAGCAAGCCGAAAAACGCCGTTCGCCGCAAAAATTTACCGCGGAACTCAAAAAGAAAAAAGTGACAGCTCAAAAAATATTTCGAACTTCCTACCCATTATAAGATACACGATTTTTGTGCAAATTGCAATACCTGAATCAAAAAAGTTTGGCTACTTTTCAGCGAAACTATTGAGCATTTTTTTAACAATCTACTGGAAATCTGTCTTTCGGTCTGTTATAATGGACTATGCAAACATGATTTATGTGATGCAAACACGTCACCAATTTGGGAGGTAACTATGAGCAAGAAATTCTTGTATCTGTTCAAAGAGGGCCATGACGCCTTCGGCGGCGACCAAACCACCATGAAGAACACTCTGGGTGGTAAGGGTGCCGGCCTGGCCGAGATGACCCACGCCGGCATGCCGGTTCCGCAGGGCTTCACCATCACCACCGAGGCCTGCACCCAGTACTATGCTGACAACCGTGAGATCAACGATGAGATCAAGGCAGACATCTTCAAATACATGGGCATCCTCGAGGAGCAGACCGGTAAGACCTTCGGCTCCATCGAGAACCCCCTGCTGGTTTCCGTCCGTTCCGGCGCACGTCAGTCCATGCCCGGTATGATGGACACCATCCTGAACCTCGGCCTGAACGATCAGGCTGTTGAGGGTCTGGCCAAAAAGACCGACAACCCCCGTTTTGCCTATGACTGCTACCGCCGCTTCATCCAGATGTACTCTGACGTCGTCATGGAGCTGGGCAAGAGCTTCTTCGAGGAGCGCATCGACGCTATGAAGGAGCGCAAGGGCGTCAAGCAGGACGTTGAGCTGGACGCCAACGACCTGAAGGAGCTCGTCAAGGAGTTCAAGCAGATCTACCTTGAGAAGCAGGGCGAGGAGTTCCCGCAGGATCCTAAAGAACAGCTGATCGGTGCCGTCAAGGCCGTTTTCCGTTCCTGGGATAACCCCCGCGCCAACGTGTATCGTAAGATGAACGAGATTCCCTACGAGTGGGGCACTGCCGTCAACGTGCAGCAGATGGCCTTCGGTAACTCCGGTATGCGTTCCGGCACCGGCGTTGCCTTCACCCGTAACCCCGCCACCGGCGAGAAGAAGCTGATGGGCGAGTACCTGATCAACGCTCAGGGCGAGGACGTCGTCGCCGGTATCCGTACTCCTTCTCCCATCAGCAAGCTGCATGAGGAGATGCCCGAGGTCTACGATCAGTTCGTTGAGATCGCTACCCGCCTCGAGAACTACTACAAGGATATGCAGGACATGGAGTTCACCATCGAGGATGGCAAGCTCTTCATGCTGCAGACCCGTAACGGCAAGCGCACCGCCCAGGCTGCTCTGCAGATCGCCTGCGACCTGGTCGACGAGGGCGTTATCGACGAAAAGACCGCTGTTCTGCGCGTCGAGCCCAAGCAGCTGGACACCCTGCTGCACCCGCAGTTTGATGCTGCCGCTCTGAAGGCCGCCGAGGCAATCGGCAAGGGCCTGGCCGCTTCTCCGGGATCTGCCTGCGGCCGCGTCGTATTCTCTGCTGAGGAGGCCGAGGAGAAGGTCAAGGACGATGCCTGGAAAAAGGTCGTTCTGGTTCGCCTTGAGACCTCTCCCGAGGACATCGTCGGCATGCAGGTCTCTCAGGGCATCCTGACCGTCCGCGGCGGTATGACCAGCCACGCTGCTGTTGTCGCCCGCGGCATGGGCACCTGCTGCGTCTCCGGCTGCGGCAACGATAACAACGTCGCCATCGACTATGACGCCAAGGTCATCACCATCAACGGCCACACCTTCCACGAGGGTGACTGGATGAGCATCGACGGCTCCACCGGCAACATCTACGAGGGCCAGATCGCTACCGTCGCTTCCACCGAGAACGCCAACTTCAAGCGCTTCATGGGCTGGGCTGACGCAAACCGCCAGATGAAGGTCATGACCAACGCCGACAACCCGCGTGACGCGCAGAACGCCGTTGACATGGGTGCCGAGGGCATCGGTCTGTGCCGTACCGAGCACATGTTCTTCGCCGAGGATCGCATCAAGGCTGTCCGTGAGATGATCTGCGCCCGTACCGTTGAGGAGCGCAAGGCTGCCCTGGCTAAGGTCGAGCCGTTCCAGGAGGCCGACTTCACCGCTATGTACCGCATCATGGGCGAGCGTCCGATGACCATCCGTTATCTGGATCCGCCGCTGCATGAGTTCCTGCCCACCAAGGCCGAGGACATCGAGGCTCTGGCTAAGGACATGGGTATGTCCACCGAGGAGCTGAACAACGTTGTTGTCAGCCTGCACGAGTTCAACCCCATGATGGGTCACCGTGGCTGCCGTCTGGCTGTTACCTATCCCGAAATCGCCGAGATGCAGACCAACGCTGTCATCAAGGCTGCCCTCAAGGTTTCTGCCGAAACCGGCAAGATGATCACCCCCCACATCATGATTCCTCTGGTTGGCGAGGTCAAGGAGCTGAAGTTTGTCAAGGACGTTGTCGTCAAGACTGCCGATGCCCTGATCGCCGCTGCCGGTGTTGACATGAAGTACGAGGTCGGCACCATGATCGAGATCCCGCGTGCCGCTCTGACCGCCGGCGAGATCGCCAAGGAAGCTGACTTCTTCAGCTTCGGCACCAACGACCTGACCCAGATGACCTTCGGCTTCAGCCGTGACGATGCTGCCAAGTTCCTGGGCGCTTACTACGAGAACAAGATCTACGAGAGCGATCCGTTCCAGCATCTGGATCAGATCGGCGTTGGCAAGCTGGTCAAGATGGCTGCCCACGATGGCCGCGAGACCAACCCGAACCTGGGTCTGGGCATCTGCGGCGAGCACGGCGGCGATCCCAGCAGTGTTGAGTTCTGCCACAACGTTGGCTTGGACTATGTCAGCTGCTCTCCCTACCGTGTTCCCATCGCCCGCCTGGCCGCCGCACAGGCAGCAATTAAAAATCCACGTTCTTGAATCACGTAGATTTTTACAATTAAATGTGGATTACGACAAGGCTCGTTCTTATCTAAATTCGCGTGGCTGCGTGCTTTGGCCGAAGCAATGGAAAGACCTGACGGTTAAGGTCGTTCTATAAATCATAGCAAGCCCCTAATCGCTGTACTACAGTGATTAGGGGCTTTTTTTATGCAAAAATGCCCTTTGGGTACATTTTCGGCAAAAAGTATACGATTTTTGGGTACATTTTTGGGGTCAAATCGGGGTACTTAAGAGCTATCAAAAAACCGCAGGAGTACGCAGCATGACAAAGAAAACATCGCCTGCTTACAGAGCAAGCAAAGAGGAAACTATTCCAATAAATAAGTTGCATCCATTCTCCAATCATCCGTTCCATATCCGACATGATCTGGAATTCAGTGAATTGGTAGATAGTATTTCAGAGAGCGGCATCATTACGCCCATCATCGTCAGACCAAAGGTTGGTGTCGGCTATGAAGTGATAAGCGGACATCGCCGGTGGGAGGCTTGTAAGGAACTCGGCATCGAAAGCATCCCTGCTAGAGTGGAATACATAGACGATGACGAAGCCACGATCCTGATGGTCAACAGCAATATCCAGCGTGAGCATGTGTTGCCAAGTGAGAAGGCGTTTGCTTATAAAATGCGCATGGAAGCGATGAAACATCAAGGAAAAGCAACTTCGTCCCAACTTGGGACAAAGTTGAGAACACTTGATGCTATGGGTAAAGAAGTTGATGAAAGCCGTAATCAAATACATCGTTACATTCGTTTGACGTATCTAATTCCATCCATCTTGCAAATGGTCGATGACGGTCGCATCGCATTCAACCCAGCGGTCGAAATCTCCTATATGACAGAGGAACACCAGACATGGCTCAAAGAAGAAATGGATATGTGTGATGCTACACCGTCTTTGGTTCAGTCTCGGACGCTAAAGGATATGAGCCGAAATGGAACGCTGACGGAGAATTACCTGCATACCCTGCTGACAGAAGAAAAGCCGAATCAGCGACAGAAATTCTTCCTAAATCAGTCTGATGTGCAGCAGTACTTCCCATCCAGCTATACACCGCAGCAGATGCAGAATGTCATCATTTCGTTGCTGCGGAATTGGGAGCACAAGCGCTCCAGCCGCCAGCGTCCACAACACGAAGAAGAACTGGAAAGATAAGAAAAATACAATATGTAATAGCTTACAAAATGTAGTTTTGTGGGTTTTCTTAAATGCACCCATTTTTAGGCAGGAGAAGTGAGATGCAATACGAATATTTTTACGGCGCTCAAGCCGAGCAGTTCTCTTTTTACCGCATACCCAAAGCGCTATTTACAGAGCCGAACTTCAGGGAGCTGTCCACCGATGCCAAGGTACTGTATGGGATTCTGCTGGATCGAATGAGTTTGTCGCTGAAAAATCAATGGTTAGATGCACAGAACAAGGTTTACATTATCTTCACTGTGGAGGAAATCATGGATGCACTGAACTGTGCCAACCAGAAAGCCACGCGCCTGATGGTGGAACTGGAAAAGCAGGCAGGGCTTATCGAGCGCAAGCGACAGGGGCTTGGTAGACCGAATTTGATTTATGTAAAAAACTTCGCAGCAACGATAAATGTCAAGAGCTGTGAAAAAGGTGATTCTTGATATGTGATTTTCACACTTCTGGATTCTTGAAAATCACACGGAACTAATACTGATAATAATTAGACTGATTATAGTGATACTGAGAATATAAATTACAGTTAGGAAAACAGAATAGGTGGTAGAGTATGCCCGGTGTAACAGAGCAGGAAATCGCCCAAGCGAAGCAGATGAATCTGTACCAATATATGCAGCTGTGCGAGCCGGACAACTTCAAACCGGAAGGACCCGGACAATTCCGCCACAAAGGGCACAGCTCGTTGACCTTCGCAGAGGACGGTTCGTGGACGTACTTCAAAACGAAAGCTACCGGTCGCACCGCGCTGAACTACCTCATAGCGGTTGAAGGCGTTTCGTTTGTAGAAGCGGTGCGGGAAATCAATCGGATACAGGGTGGTGTCCGTCCTTCTTTCCAACCTGTAAAAACGCCCCCACCCCCTGCCAAGAAGAAACCGGCAAAGGAATTCAGGCTGCCGAAGCCAGATAAGAACAACTACGCTGTTACTGCCTATCTTCGCAAGCGCTGCATTCACCCCAATGTTCTGACGGTCTGTAAGCAAAAGAAAATCCTGTATCAGACGAGCTTCAAGGATCATCCGAATTGCGTATTTGTCGGACGCGATGGAAACGGTGAACCCAAAGGCGGCAGCTTGCGCGGCTGCTCCAAAATTCAATTCCGCCGCGATATTCCCGGAAGTAAAAAGATATATCCGTTTTACATCGAAGCTGTCGCAGATGCCGACACGGTGGAAGTGTACGAAGCGCCGATAGATGCCATGTCAGGCGCATCCCTCAAAATCGTGCAGCACACCGGAAACTGGCGCGGTGTTCACTATCTGGCGCTGGGCGGTACGGATTACGCTGCACTGGATGCGTTTCTTACATACTATCCGAACATAACCCATATTGTCCTGTGCCTTGATAATGACGGAGCCGGTAGAACCAGAACGCAGGACATTATCAAGCACTTGGATGGAAGCGGCAAAACCGTGGAAGACCGCCCGCCGACTATCGGTAAGGACTATAACGACACGCTGGTGCAGGTTACGCAGGAATACCAAAAACACTGTATCAGCTTGGATGATATTTTGGAGGAGGAAACCAGATGAAAACTATTGCTATCGCAAATCAGAAAGGCGGCACCGGCAAAACGACTACCGCGTACAACTTGGGCATTGCCCTTACCCAGCAGGGCTACCGCGTACTCATGGTTGATTTTGACCCGCAGGGCAATCTGTCCTGCTACTGCGGTATCCCGCCTGAGCAGGACCTTGAACAGACAATCACAGAGCTTCTGATGAAGGTTGCCTATGAAAAGCCCCTCTCCCACAGAGAGTGCGTTTATCAGAGCAGGCGCACGGATGATTCTGCACCACAGGTGGATTTCATTCCGTCCAATCTCCGGCTGGCCAGCTTTGAGCTGGCAATGGGCACCATGATGTGCCGCGAGGTTCTGCTGAAAACTTGTCTGGAGCAGTACAGCAGCCAGTATGATTACTGCATCATTGATTGCTCTCCCTCCGTAGGACTTTTACTGACAAACGCGCTGTCCGCTGCCAACGAGGTTATTATCCCGATGCAGGCGCAGCCGTTCTCGGTTGTTGGTATGTCGCAGCTGACAAATTCGATTTCCAGCGTGCAGCGCAAAATCAACCCCGGACTGCATATCAGGGGCGTTTTGCTGACGATGACCCAGCATACGAAAGTCTCAGAGCATTATGCCCATGATGTCCGCGCCAAGTATGGGAGAACGCTCCATGTATTTACTACGGAAATCCCCTATAACGTCAAAGTGCAGGAAAGTCAGGCGTTTGCAGCACCCACTATCCTGTACGAACCCAAAAGCAGCAGCGCAAGAGCATACGTTGAATTTACGCAGGAGGTATTAGGTCATGGCCGCGAAGAACAAGTTTATGAACGCGATGAAGATGCCCGCAATCGCTGATATGTTTTCCTCAGAGGCTGACCGCCAACGAGAAAGCGGCGACCTAGTAACGGAAGTACCGCTTTCTGAACTGCATCCTTTCGTCAATCACCCTTTCGAGGTGCGAGACGATGAAGATATGCAGAAGCTGGTGGACAGCATCAAGGAAAACGGCGTACTTACAAACCTGACCGTGCGCCCCCGCGCCGAGGGTGGCTATGAAATCATCTCCGGGCATCGGCGCTTCCATGCAGCGCAGCTTGCAGGGCTGGACAAAATCAAAGTGCAGGTGCGGGATGTTGATGACGACCAAGCCATCATCGACATGGTAGATGCCAATATCCAGCGAGAGCATATCAGCCCGATGGAAAAAGCAAGAGCGCTGAAAATGAAAAATGAAGCGATGAAACGATCTGCCGGGCGGCGAAAAGAAAATGGGTGTCAACTTGACACCCATTTCCCTGAAGCAAAAACCGCGACACAAATCGGTGCAGATGTTGGAGAAAGTCCTAAGCAAATTTTCCGCTACATCCGTCTCAACGAGCTAATCCCTGAACTCCAGAAAAAGGTCGATTCCAACACCCTGAAATTCAACCCCGCAGTTGAACTTTCCTACCTGACCCCGGACGAGCAGCAGAGTTTCCTCGATTATGCTGAAGCACAGGACTGCACCCCATCCCTCTCACAAGCACAAAAATTGAAAGCAGCCAGCAAAGAAGGAACCTTAACGCTGGACAAGTTGGAAGAAATCATGTCGGCGCAGAAACCGAGCGTTGCGCCGCGTGAACCGGTGCTGAACATCAACGTCAGCAAAGTGGCGCAGTATTTTCCGACCGGCTGCACCAAACAGCAGATGGAAAATCGCATTTTGAAAATTTTGGAGAGCTATTTTCGACAGATGGCTCATGAGCAAGCACATGAGGAGGAGCGCTGATATGGCAGAGTATCGGTATTACTTGATTCCGGATGCTATGACCCGTGCGTTCCCGGAACAATTTGAAAAGCAAACGCCAACGGAATTCTTTGATAATATCGCAGATTTGGAAAAGCGTTATCACCAACTGCGTGAAATGCCCTATAACAACGAATGCACTTGGAATGAACGAGCGAGATTCCCTTATGAACGATTGGTGGTAGGTGTTGATCGTCAGAATCCGGACGGAGCGGTTGCAATCATACAGGTGCGAAATGGTGTCAATTACCTGTGCGATGACTATCGCGGCCCCTACGCAGACGGTAGTGATGCACAAATCCCCCAAATGGCTAAGAAACTTGTAGAAGTTATCGGTGTGGACCGGGTACGACCGCATACCTATACCCAGCGGGATGGTTATACATGGGTACAGGTGGAAAAGGATATGCACATTACAGAATGGCTTTACGCACATGAGTTATGCAGCAGTTTGCAATTCACGCGATTTTTGAACCGAGATGGGCGGGAACTATTTCAGGTGCGTGACGGTCAGCGCGTGATTGAGACAAATGCGGACGGAACAAAGCGGATTAGGGCAGTAAAAAGCATTGACGTAACCCATGCTTATGTCGGGCACTATGGTTGCCATATCCAACAATATGCAGAGGACAACTTTCGAACCGGCTGCTATGTTGCCCCTGAACACCCCCAGCCGGGAGACAATCTGGATAAGCTCCAAATCTATCAAATTACAAAAGGCGGCTGCGAATATCGCTTTATGAATTATGCCTATTCCAAAAGCCGCATTCATGCAGCCGATTACAGCAGCGTCTATATAGCAAATCTCCCTGCGGACTACGATTTGGACAGATGCTTTCAGGAGTTCAATGCCCCGAATCGTCCGCTGCGCTATCATATGTGCTCTCTTTCAACCAGTGATATTGTGGTCACAACAAAAAACGGAAAAGAAACTGCCTACTATGTGGACAGTATTGGCTTCAAGGATGTGAGCCACCTACTGCCGGAACTGCATGAAGTCGAAGCCCAGCGCCAAAAAGAACAGGTTCAGGACGAACCGGAAAGGTGAAGCAATGCCAAATCCACAAGATATTTTCCAACTGGCACAGCAGACCGCTACGCAGGTCACAGCCTCACCGGAAAACTGGCGGCGGTTCTTGTATACGGCAGCGCATAATTACCACACCACCTACCTGAACCAGCTGCTGATCCACGCCCAGCGCCCCGATGCCACCGCCTGCGCTACCATGAAATACTGGAATGAGCAGGCACACCGCAAGGTTATGTACGGCAGTAAAAGCATCATCATCCTGCAACGCCATCAGGGTGTACCCACTGCCAAACGAGTGTTCTCCATGACAGATACCGTTCTCACCGGCGACAAGGCTGCTGCCCCGTGGGAAGTGACAGATGTCATCCGTCCACTTCTTATGCAGGTCAATTCCGTGGGCAGCTTAATGGATCGGGCAACCGAGCAAGTCATTTCCCTGTCCGACCGTGCCAATCGTGTCATGGCAAATTCAATAGAGGACAGTACACTGGGCTGGAGCCACCCGGAAGATCAGCGGTTCATCTTGCAGGAAGTTGCTGCACAAAGCACCCTGTACATGATCTGCATCCGTTTGGGTATCCCGGTGCAGGAAAAAGATTTCCCGGCTTTCCAGAATGTCACCCAGTTTGATACCAGCCGAATCTCGCTTTGCTTGGGCGGCTATGTGCAGGCAGCAGCAGAACCTTTGCTGGATGAGTTGGGGCACGAAGTTATGCAGCTTGCCCGCGACAGTGTTGCAATTCAGGCTGAACCAGTGCATAATACAGATACTCAATCACCCACACAAACGACCAGTCGAGAGGAGGCTGTCACAGATGATGTACACGAACGTGATCGGATACCAGATTCCGAACCTGAGCTTGCCGAAGGCCAAGAAAACCAACCTGAACCGTTACGGCAGGATGAGGCTGGACTACTTGGAACAGAACGAGCCGAACCTGTGCGACCAGATGATGCTGGAGGGAACGCTGCTGTCGAGCTGCCGCAAGATGGGGCTGGATGCGCAGCAGATGGTGGACAAGACGCTGCGCGATCTGATGCAGAAAGCGCAGATGCCCGACCGCAAGACGAACCCTCTGGGCTGGGCACAGATGTGCAACAGCCTGAAGCAGCAGGCGGAGGAAATGATCCTTCCGATGCTGTACGAAGTATAACGGAAGAACCCGCAGCTGCGGAGAGCGAACCATCGCCCTCCGCTTTTTCTTTGCCCGAATTTCCGGCAGAGCTGTTGCCGTTCCTGCTGAAAGCAGATACGACCTCGCGCGCTTCCAATGCGGACATCCTTTCCTTTTTCAGTAAAACACCGCTGCTGATCGACAGGCTGCGGTATATCCGTGAGAGCTACAAGGTCGTGTTTACGGAGCTTCTGCTGGATGATGATACCCGCGTTGGATTCTATAAAGAAAGCAATGGTCTGCTTCTCTGGCAGGGGTCCTACCTGACCCGCAGCGCGGAATCGCATCTGTCGTGGCACAGCGTTACTGCTGCCATCTCCGCACTGGTCGATAACCACGAACTTATCGCGGCCATTGACCCGAAAAAAGCTGTCAGTCAGGACGAGCAACTGTCCTTTGACCTGCCGGAAAATGCTTCTCGCGGCGATGAAGTAGGCGCGTTGGAAGTGGACGACATCTATTCCGAGGAAGAACAGGACGAAAAAATCAAAGCAGCCCTGCCTACATACCACTACAAAGAACCCCAGCCGGACGATGGCAGTCACATAACGGAAGATGATGTGAACGTCATCATTACAAGAGGCAGCGTTTTTGAGGGCGGCAAGTACCGCATCTATAACCATTTCCAGCAAAAGAAAACGGAAAAGGAAACCGTAGTTTTCCTCAAAAAGGAGTACGGCATCGGCGGTTTCTCTTGGACGTTTACCGATGGTGGAAGCGGCTTCGTCAATTTTGACGGTAAAGGATTCAGCATCCTTTACGATTTCAAGGATGACCTGCGGTATGAGAAAAAGCTCAAATGGAAAGAGGTCGGCAAGCGGCTGGAATGCCTTGTCCGAATGGACCGCTACCTGACGGATGCAGAACGCGAGAAGATGCCTGCATGGATAAACAGGCAGGCAGAATCGAAGCCCCTGCCGCCACCCATCCCTGACCAGAAACCTGTCTGCGAAGTGGGCAGCACCGTTTACCTTGAAAACGACCAACGATTCACCGTAGAGAGCATCGGACAATTTGACGTCCATCTGCGCAATGAAGATTTTCCGCTGGTAGGCCGCGCCGTCAGCCGAGAACAGTTCCAACAACTGCTGGACGCCAATCCCCACAACGGCGGCATGGTGCTATCGGAGCAGCAGCGTGAATCTCTGGTGCAGGAGCAGCGTGAGCAGGCCCTCTCCTATATCGAGGACTACCTCAAGGATGAGTTTGAAATCACAGAGCCGGATTTCTCCGACCTCACCCAAATCGATCTTGGCTACACCACTACCGAGGACGAGCAGCATACGATTAAGGTCCATGCGGATCTGGAGCATTGCACGATCAGCAAGTTTGTGGACGATACCCTCTATGCGCAGGATACATACGCTTCGCTGGAAGATATGAACCGGATGGCACTTGCCAATCTCGATTTTGACAGCCTGATGGAAGTGGACATCAACGAAATCGAGGAACAGGAACCCGAAATCAGCGCAGACGAACCGGAGAAATCTACCTTTGTATCGCAGGTCATGCAGGATGTAGACCGCCTTGCTGCGCGTGAGGAACCTGCCGAGTATGACCGCACGAACTACCTTGCACCGTATGAACCTGCCGTGCCGGAAGGTCCGAAAGCAAAGTTCGCTGCCAATGTGCAGGCCATCCGCACGCTGAAAGAAATCGAGCAGCGCATGGCATCCGGTGGTGCCCCTGCAAGTGAGCAGGAACAGGACATTCTGGCTGGCTATCTTGGCTGGGGTGGTTTGGCAGATGCCTTTGACCCCGGCAAGGATAACTGGCATACCGAGTACGAGCAGTTGAAAGCCCTGCTGACCGAGGATGAATACGCCGCTGCGCGGGAATCCACGTTGACTGCCTTTTACACACCGCCTGCGGTCATTCATGCTATGTATCGCGCCTTGGAGCATATCGGCTGTGTGGGCGGCAATGTGCTGGAACCCAGTATGGGTGTCGGTGCGTTCTTCGGGCATCGGCACAGCAAGTTCGATACCCACAATGCCAAGCTGTACGGCGTGGAGCTGGATAGCCTGTCCGGGCGCATTGCGCAGCAGCTTTACCAGAAAGCAAAAATCCAAATTACAGGGTATGAAAAAGCCGACCTGCCGGACAACTTCTTTGACCTTGCCATCGGCAATGTGCCGTTTGGACAGTATCAGGTCAGCGACCGCCGGTATGATAAGCTGCACTTCCAAATTCACGACTACTTTCTAGCCAAGACGGTAGATAAACTGCGTGTCGGCGGCATTATGGCGTTCATCACAACCTCCGGCACGATGGATAAGAAATCAGAGGACGTGCGCCAATATCTCGCAGCGCGGTGTGACCTGATCGGCGCAGTACGCCTGCCCAACACCACGTTCAAGAGCAATGCCGGTACGGAAGTGACCTCCGACATTCTGTTTCTGCAAAAGCGCGGCAGAGTCTTGGAGCAGGACGCACCGTGGATACACGTTGGAGAAACAGAAAACGGAATCCCGCTGAACCAGTATTTCATCGACCACCCGGAAATGGTCTGCGGTGAAATGCAGATGGTCAGCGGCCCCTACGGAATGCGCTCTGCCTGTGTGCCGAATGAGCAAAGCCCGCTGGCGGAGCAACTGGATGCAGCGCTCTCTAACCTGCACGCGGACTACACGCTGGTGGACGAACAGGAATATGCCGAAGAAGAAAGCGGCACCATTGACGCGGACCCCAATGTGCGCAATTTCAGTTATACGGTAAAGGATGACGTCATTTACTACCGCGAAAATTCCAAGATGCGTGTGGTAAAAGGCGGAGATACCACGTTGGCCCGCATCCGCGCACTGGTGCCCCTGCGGGATACCTGCCGTGAGCTGATCGATGCCCAGTTGGAAAACTTTCCGGATGAGTATATTCAAAAGCTGCAAGCCCGTCTGAACGACCAATACGATGCCTACCGCAAGAAATATGGGCTTATCAACAGCCGTGGCACGGCATCCGCATTCCGTGAGGATTCCGGCTACTTCCTGCTCTGCTCCTTGGAAGATCTGGACGATGAGGGAAACTTCAAAGGCAAGACGGATATGTTCACCAAACGGACGATCCGCCCCGCACAGGCAGTAGACCATGTGGATACCGCAGAAGAATCACTGGCGCTCAGTCTCTCCGAGCAGGGACACGTTGACTTGGGGTATATGTCCAAGCTGACCGGGAAAACCACTGAAACCGTCATCAACGATCTGACCGGCATTATCTTCCGTGACCCCGTAAAGGTCGATACCGATGGCAACCCTATCTACCTGCCTGCGGATGAATACCTGTCCGGCAACGTCCGTGAAAAACTGCAGGCAGCAAAGGCAGTAGCGGCGAATGACCCGCAGTTTCAAATAAACGTGGCTGCGCTTGAAAAGGTGCAGCCAAAGGACTTGGAAGCCAGTGAAATCAGCGTCCGCCTTGGCGCTACTTGGATTCCCGCAGAATATGTGCAGCAGTTTTTAGAGGAACTGTTGGATGCGCCTTACTACACGAGGCGGGTTGTCAAAGTGGAGTTCGCAGCATATACCGGCAGCTGGGCCATTACCAACAAGAAATTTGGTGACGGCAATATCAAAGCAACGGTGACCTACGGTACGAACCGCGCCAACGCCTACCTGATTGCGGAGAACGCCCTGAACCTGCGTTCTACCCAAATTCGGGATAAAGTTACGGCGGCTGACGGAAGCGTTTCTTGGGTGCTGAATAAGGAGGCGACGCAGGCTGCACAGGAAAAGCAGCGCCAGATTTGTGAGCAGTTCCAAGACTGGATTTTCAAGGAGCCGGAACGCCGCCAGCGATTGGTCGCCATCTACAATGAAAAATTTAACGCGCTGCGTCCCCGCGAGTACGATGGCAGTCACCTGAAATTTCCGGGCATGAACCCGGAAATCACCCTTCGCCCACACCAGTTGAACGCCATTGCCCATGTGCTGTACGGCAACAATGTCCTGCTGGCGCACGAAGTGGGTGCGGGCAAGACGTATGAAATGGTGGCCAGTGCCATGGAGAAGAAACGACTGGGGCTTTGCAGTAAAACGCTGATCGTGGTTCCCAACCATTTGACCGAGCAGATGGCATCCGAAGCGCTCCTGCTCTATCCGAACGCGGAAATTCTGGTAGCAAAGAAAACCGATTTCAAAAAGGAAAACCGCAAGAAATTCTGTGCCCGCATTGCGACCGGCAATTATGACATCATCGTTATCGGGCACAGTCAGTTCGAGAAAATCCCGCTTTCGGCAGAACGCCAGCATATGTACCTGCAAAGGCAGATTGATGACGTCATTGACCAAATCGCACTTTTGAAAAGCTCCCGCGCCGAGAATTTTACCATCAAACAGATGGAACGCACGAGAAAGCAGCTCAAGAAAAAGCTGGACAAGCTCAACGACCAGCAGCGCAAGGATGATGTCGTCACCTTTGAGGATCTGGGCGTGGACAGCCTGATGGTGGATGAGGCACATTATTTCAAAAACGCCATGATTGCCACCAAAATGCGCAATGTTGCGGGCATTTCCCAGACAGAAAGCCAGAAAAGCAGTGATATGCTGATGAAGTGTATGTATCTTGATGAGGTGACCGGTGGGCATGGTATCGTGTTTGCGACCGGTACACCAATATCTAACTCCATGACGGAAATGTACGTCATGATGCGCTATCTGCAAAGGGGCTTGTTGGAAAAAGAGGGCTTGCTCAACTTCGATTCGTGGGCATCGACCTTTGGGGAAAGCATTACAGCGATTGAGCTTAACCCAACTGGTACAGGATACCGCACAAAAACCAGATTCGCGCGATTTTATAATCTGCCGGAACTCATGAGCCTTTTTAAGATGTCTGCGGACATTCAGACCGCCGATATGCTGCATTTGCCGGTGCCGGAACTGGTGGGCGGCAAGCCCACCAATGTGGTGTTACAGCCAAGTGAAGTCCAGAAAAGAATGGTCAAAGGCTTGGCAGACCGCGCCGAAAAGGTCCGAAGCGGAAAAGTGCAGCCCACGGAAGATAATATGCTGCGCATCACCAATGACGGCAGAAAACTTGCACTGGACCAGCGGCTCATGAACCCTTTATTGCCGGATGATCCCGGCAGCAAGGCCAACGCCTGTGTGGATAAGGTATATGAGATATGGGAAAAGACCAAGGAGCAGCACTCCACTCAGATGATTTTCTGCGACCTCAGCACCCCCAAGGAGGACGGCTTTGACGTATACAACGATGTGCGCGATAAGCTGGTTGCCAAGGGCATCCCCAAAGAGGAAGTGCAGTTCATCCACGATGCGGATACCGAAACAAAAAAAGCTGAACTATTTGGAAAAGTCAGAAATGGCACTGTGCGCGTCCTGATGGGCAGCACCCAGAAGATGGGCGCTGGTACCAACGTACAGACACGGCTTATTGCGTTGCACCATCTGGACTGCCCATGGCGACCTGCTGATATTGCCCAGCGTAACGGACGCATGGTCCGCCAAGGCAACCTGAACAAGGAAGTTTCCATATTTATTTACGTTACAGAGTCAACTTTTGATTCGTACAGCTGGCAGCTTGTCGAGAATAAACAGAAGTTTATTTCGCAAATTATGACGTCAAAATCCCCAGCCCGTAGCTGCGAGGATCTGGACGAAGCTGCGCTCACCTATGCCGAAGTCAAGGCTTTGGCAGCGGGTAACCCCATGATCAAGGAAAAGATGGACTTGGACATTCAAGTGGCGCGGCTGCGGACCCTGAAAGCTGCCTACACCAGCCAGCATTACCGGTTGGAAGATGCGGTAGCCGTGACTTTCCCGCGCCAAATCAAAGGAACCGAGCATCGAATCCGTGCATTTGAGCAGGATATTCAGACAGCAAAAGAACACCAGTCTTATGATGCCGATAAAAAGCTCATCTTTTCTATCGAGTTGGACGGGAAAACCTACGATAAGCGCGAGGATGCAGGTAAGGCGCTGCTGGGGCTTGTCGGTGCAGCAGTGCGGGCAACGAAACCTGTGCCGGTAGGTCACTATGCAGGCTTTGAAATCACAGTCGAATATAAACCGCTGGAAAAGGTATTCCATGCCCACCTTGTTGGCGAGGCAACGCACACGACAAAACTGGGTAATGATGCTGCCGGCAACATGATTCGCTTCCAAAATGTAGTTTCTGCTCTGCCACAGGACCTGAACCGACTGCATGGCAGTCTGGAACAGCTTACAAAACAGCTTACCAATGCAGAGGAAGAACTGAAGCAGCCGTTCTTCCAGGAGCAGGAACTGAGCGATAAAAGTGCCCGCCTTGCCGAGCTGGATGCCCTGCTGAATGTGGGCAATGATGCACCCATTATTGAGGGCGAAGCGGAAGAATTGGAAGAAGAACCGGAAGATGCACTGATTCAATCGGATGATGAATTGGAACGGTAAATCGACAGCCTTGCAAAATAAAATCATTCCTGTATGATGAGGGTGGAGGTGGAAATTATGCTGATTCAACTTAGAAAAAATATCGCTTTACTCTGGATTCTCAGAATCCTTGCGGTGCCGGTCGTGCTGGTGCTCTTTGCAGCGGGCTTTCTCCTCAATCTCCTGTATGGAGTTGTGGGAGCCTTTGGCGGGTTGTTGTCTCTCCTCGGCGGTGTTGCCGCTATGCTGGCGCTGCTGGATGGATGCTATGGTGAAGCAGCAGCTTCTGCTGCCGTTGCATTTCTGATCAGTCCAATTGCGCTGCCGCAGCTGCTTATGTGGGTGGGCAATCTTCTGATTTGCGCCGCGTCCGCGCTGTACACTTACCTTTATAGATTGTGAGGAATCGAATGAAAAAGTCTATGTTTATTTTGACCCTTATGGTTGCTGCCCTATGCGGATGCGCCGCGCAGCAGCCGACAACCCTTGAGCCCCCTGAAACCAGTGTGCTGGTGGAGGTCACGCCGGAAACCAGCAGTGGAGCAACGCCGACTGCCACTCCTGCGCCAACGCCTGATCCGACGCCGGTACCAACGGCAGAGCCTACCGCAACACCGACCCCCACCGCAGCCCCGACTGCGAAACCTACCCCAGCTCCTACTGAGGCTCCTGCCGCAACCGCTGCACCTGTGCAGCAGGCGGAGGCATCGCAGCAAGTATCCATGAGCTATGGTGCAGTTCCGTTTGACCTTGCAGCAGGGACTGACCAGTGGTGGAGCATTGACAGTTCCGATTCAGCTTACTGGGCGGTAGCGGAAAATATCAACGCCATGCGCGCCGCGGCTGGTCTGCCTGCGCTGACCGTAGATGGTGGCTTAAGTTCTATTGCAAACTCCCGTTGTGATAGTTTTGCATCTGGTGGCTCGTTTGACCATTCTGGTGCCGTCTGCGGTGAGATTATTGCAGCCGGTCCGTTTGCATCCGCAAGCAGCGTTTGTGCTGCATGGCAAAGCAGCCCCGACCACTACGCCAGCATCGTGTCGCCCAACTATTCCAGCATGGGAATCGGATGCTGGTTTTGCAGCACGGAAGCAGGACAGTATACCTATTGGGCAGTAACTTTTCAGTGAGGTCATAAACATGGAACGAAAAAAGACAAGGCTGAACGAGTCCGAAATGAAAGTTATGCAGATTATCTGGAACGCCGGGCACCCCATTACAGGGCAGCAGGTTCTAGGCCAGATCACCGAGCAATACAAAGGTTCATGGCATCCGCGAACGATTTACCCTCTGATGAGGAAACTAAGCGAAAAAGGGATGATCCGTGATGTCGGCAGTGCCCGCGTAGGCAAAGTCTATGCGCGGCAGTTCCTGCCTGCAATCAGTCGCCCGGAGTACATGGCGCTGAGAATCATGGAAACACTGCCGGAAGCAGAACTTCCGCAGTTTCTCAGCTACTTTTCCTACTAAGTGACAATTCGTATAATAGCTTTTCCCGGCAGCAATGCCGGGACTTTTATTGGCTTTCCAGCGTCTGTACCCACAGGCGCTGTTTTTATATAGATGAATTTTGACAAAGAAAGGACTTGTGTGCAATGAATCACAAATTCAAAATGAGGCAGCGCGTTACAGCCCTTTGCATGGCGGCGATGATGTGCTGCGGTATGCTCCCCTATGGGGCACTGGCGGAGGACAGCGCAAGACCGGTTGTGGTCGCAACGCCGGAACAGGCGGCAACGCAGGAAGCAAAATCCGAAAGCGATGCCAACAGTACCGCAACCCCGGAAACAGCCGATGAATCACTGGACGAGGATGCCCCACAACAGGAACCTGAAACCGAGGGCGACACTGGCGGCAGTGACGAACTGTACGAAATCTGGCATAAGATGTACCCCAGCTTGACGCAGGAGCCGACCGGATATTATCTGGATTCCTATGGCCTACCGGTACTGGTTGGTGAAACCAAAATCAGCATTGAGGGCTGGGGCAATGAAGATTACAGCAGCGTCAGTGATGATTCTTTCCAGCAGGTGGCGCTTGATGCTGCACTTCTGGATGCGGACAGCACGACTGCTGCGTTCCCGCACATTGATGGCGAGAACTACGCCATCGTGCCTATCAGTATGCAGGTTATGTACCCCGCCAACGGCAGCAGCGCGGACATTACGCTGCCCGATAACGTCGAGCTGCTGGGATATAGCTTTACCAGCGGCGATTTGACCCCGGCAACCGAAGAAGAACGCCAGAGCCAGCTGCATTATGATTTCTCTGAAGTTTCCGCAAGTGTGGCGGGCATCTATGTGAAAGCCAGCGAAGATTTCAGCGTCACCATGACTTACACGGATGCAACGCAGACACTGACGAAAACCGTCCATGTCACGCTGGACGATTCCGCACCGGTGCCGGGTATTTTGCAGGATCGCTTTGCACAGGAAACGCAGGTTGCAATGTGTTCGGCGGATGAAGGTATTGCAACTTACGCCGGATTGCAGGTTACCCAGTGCGTGAATACCTCGGTTGGTTGGATGAACTATCTGGGCGGTCAGCCTGCTCTCTGCGGTGATCGCGGCAAGTGGGCATGGGGTCCCGGTGCTACCTATAAGAACAAATATCCACCGGTAGCCAATTATACCCCCGCTGGTCAGGTGTGGGTCGAAGCTGAATACTTCAACAAAGGCTGGGTGCCGGATCAGGCCACTTTGTGGTCGAAAGGCTTCAATAACGGTGCGCCTGCGGTCGCGAGTCTTGCCTTAGATGCAGCAGATAACGCAACAGACAATTACCTCGCACTGCTGTCTTGGCAGGCAGAACAGTATCCTGACAGCATCGCTGCCGAGATCGTCAATGCACCGGAAGCCTATGCGGCACCGACCGGCAAGACCGTGTATGTGGGCACGCTGTATACGCCCAGCAATGCTGCATGGCAGCGCTTTGTGGTTCTGAACTATACCCCGGTTGTGCTTAGCGGCGACAGCGAGATTCCCGGCTTTGAAACCGGTGGCGAATCGGTGGATAAGCCGTGGAGCGCCAGCTATGAGCGCAGCGAGTCCTTGGATTTTTCCTACACGGTCAATACCGACAAAATCCAACGGGACACATTGGAAAAAGTGGATGGCGCAGGCATTGAAATTGCACCGATCCTTGATGGCATCCCTGCCGACATTGACGGCGGCAGCTGGACAATTACACCGGATGGGATGCAGTCCGTCACGACCAGCGGACATACGGCAGATGACAATTACCACCTGAACGGCGGCGATGGTTCTGTAACATGGACGGTGCATTTCAGCGTCAGCAAGTCGGCCTCCCAGAGCGGCAGCATTACAGCAAACAGTGAGCAGGACGCCGATGCACAGGCATCCGCCGCACAGTCTGCTGCACAGAGCGCCTGCGAAGGTCAGGTCAACGGCGAAATTGAAGCTGCACTTTCTGCTGCCCATAACTACTTTGACAACCTGAAATTCTCCTACAACGAGGTAACGGTGCCCCACGGCTTTGATGCTTTCGGCGGCGACCTTGGCAGCAGCCAGACCATTACGGTTCCCGCCAACAGCAGCAACGATTACCTCATGAAAAACGACGAGTGGTCTGTCAAAGTTGCCATCGACAAAATCGACAGCGAGACCAAACAGCGTATCAAAGGTGACACAGAGTTTGAGATTTATGAATGGGATACCGTGCTCCAGCGCTATATCCCCGCAGGCGGCTATAACCAGTATGCGGTGGAACGCCAGGCAGACGGCGCCTACAAAGTCATCAACCACAGCAACTATGCCAACGGTTCGGATAACATCTACTATACTCAGCGCAACGAGGGCCGTTTTGTGGTTGTGGAGAGCCGTGCCCCCAGTGGCTACTATGGCGACTGGACGGATGTAACGAAGCCCGGTGCGGTAGGTTCCGTTTTGGGCAAGCGGGCCTATGCCTTTGAAATTACCAAAGCGCTGGACGGTCAGACTCTTTGGCTCGGCAATGCAGACTATAATGCCGATATTACCACCACCAACAACGGCGGCACTCTGATCGACACCGGTGAAGCCATCGTCACGATTACGTTTGGCGACCGCGCAACCGACAAAACCTACGACACAGATCCTACTGGCATTGCCAACAATGAAAAATCCTACACGATGCACGCGGATGCCGATAAGATGCAAAACGACCGCGTTCTTGGCAGTATCCTGCTGACCAAAGTCGATTTGGATGCAGCGCGGTATCTGGCTGCGGGCAGCAACGGTGATACCACCTTGGAGGGAGCCGTCTACGACCTGTATGCAGCGGATACCATCGCACACCCGGATGGCGTCACCGGCACAGTGGATTATTCCAAAATTTTGGATGCCAACGGTAACCCCATCTGGCACACCACTGTGCTTACCAACGGCGGTTGGGATACCGATTACCTGCCCATTTTGCAGAAAGACAGACTGGTTGCCTCTGCTGCCATCAAGGACGGGAAACTTGCTTTTTCCAACCTATATATGGGGCGCTACTACCTTGTCGAGCGTGCCACAGGTTTGGTGCTGCCCATTGACGGCAACGGCAAACTGTATACGACCGGCAAATACCCGCAGCTGAATAAAAAGCTGGAGCGCACCGGCAAATACAGTGATTTGGTTCGGAAGAATAACGAATACACCGACTACCTCTATAAGAATCAGTACTCTGCCGTAGCTGAAAGCCGCAAGCTGGACGGCAGCAAGGCATGGGATGGCTATTATCTCTCCTATGCCACCGGGTATCTCTGCGATGAGGTCAATCACTACAAAACACTGACCTATGCAGATGAATCCAGCTACCATATCAACGCGGAGCAGGAAAGCCAAGATGAAGTCCTCAAATCCGGCTTCTCGCTGAATAAACTGGTTTCTACCACCGGTCAGCCCTCCCCGGCGCTGAAGCTGGAGGGTGCGGGCTTCACCGTCTACCGCATTTCCAAGCTGAGTAAGGAAGCGCAGTTCACCAAAAACCCGGATGGCAGCTACAATGCACAAAGTATTTTGGACGTTTACCGCAAAGACAACTACGATAATTTGACGCTTAAGTACGATTTCACTGCCGAGGGGCAGGCTGTTGCCAATATGTATGAGAGCAACGCTGCCACGGTAGAAGCCTACAATGCCACCCTGACCGCAGATGGTGACTACGCCAACGGCAAAGGCAATGGCTGGGTTCCCACTGATCAGAATGCAGAGTACCGGTTGACAGAACTGTATACGAACGAGGAAGGTGTCATCCGCATTGAGGGACTTCCGTATGGGCAGTACCTTATTGTCGAGACTACGATCCCCAAGGACGTTTTCCAATGTGATCCCTTTATCGTAACAGTCAGCAAGGACAGCCCGCAGAGCCGTTTTACGGTTCCTGCCGGCAGCGTCATCACCGCCACCAACAACTACATGACCTATAACGTGTTGGATGAAGAACTGGAAGGCTATTTGCAGCTTATCAAGACCGATACCGAAACCAGCCAGGCGGTCAAGATTGCGAACACTGCTTTTGCACTGTACAAGTTGGATGATAAAGGCAACAAGACCCGCATCTCGATGATTGATCCTGCCAGCGGCAGCGCCACCAAGAAAACCGATGTGTTCTGCACCGATGCGGATGGCCTGATGAAAACGCCTGAAAAGCTGCCGCTTGGTCGCTATTTCATTGAGGAATTGCAAGGCCCCGAAGGCTACTACAATGATCCTGCCTACTCTGTAGAATTTGAAATCACTTCCGAGCGTGTCTGGCAGGTCGTGGGCAACGCCACCAATGACATGGACGAGTACATTGTAGAAGAAAAGTATTTCAACCATGAAACCCTCGGACAGTTGACCATCCGTAAGCTGGGCAATGTCCTGACCGATTACAAAGACGGGCAGTTCATCTACACGCAGGATAATTTGGCAGGGGCAACCTACGAAATCCACGCGGACGGCGATATTGCCACGCCCGACCGTCAGGGCACTTATTGGTATAAGGATGGCGACCTTGTTGCCACTGTTACCACAGGTGCGGCAGGTCAGGTCGATGAGGTGAAATTTACCCCCAATCGTACACAGGCCACCTATGATTTCCTCACCATCTCCCATGACGGCACCAAAGGTGAAGTGACCGTGACCCTGCCTTTGGGCAAGTACACGATCACCGAGGTCAAAGCACCCTATGGCTTTGTGCTGACGCAGCAGAGCTATAGTGTGGAATTCGGCTGGGACAACCAGCGCAATGATATTGTGCTGGCGAAAACCATCGTCAGCCACGAGCAGGATGGCGACAAAGAGTGTTCATACGGCATTGTCAATGTTAAAGATGCTTCGGATGCCCATAAGACCGCACAGATCCTTGTCTTTGAAAATGCGCGTGTGCTGCCGGTTCCCGAAAAGCCCGATGACAAGGTCAGCAAAATCGGCGTTGGCATCTATAAGCAGGATCGCGAAACACTGACCTATCTGCCCGGTGCTGTGTATGAACTGTACACGGTGGACGATATTTTCGCAGCAGATGGCACGAAGCTGGTGGACGCCGGTGCAAAGCTGGCAACCAGTGACCCAACCAACGACAGCGGTTTTACTTGGTTTGATGTGGATGTGCCCATCCGAGTTGAAACCTACCCGGATTCCGGCAACAGCGGCAGATACCGCATTGCCGAGGTCAAAGCCCCTGCCGGGTATCTTCTTGATAACAGCCCCATCGAGGTCGAGTTCACCTATGCCGGTCAAGAAGTGGCATGGCAGGTAGTGGATGGCACAAACACCAATTTGCGCACTACGGTGAACATCTCCAAACAGGATGTCACCAACGGCAAAGAACTGCCCGGTGCCAAGCTGGAGATCCGCAATGCAGACGGCAAGCTGATTGAGGGCTGGACCTCTGCCAAGGCACCGCACACTGTTCGTGGTCTGGAGCTGGACAAGGAGTACACCCTTATTGAAAAGCGCGCTCCTGAAACCTATGCGGAAGCCGAAAACATTGTGTTTAAGCTCGTACAGGTTGGAAACGAGCAGGAAAACGAAGTCTATGTAAAGACCGGCGACACTTGGGAAAAGCTGGACGACACCACCGTAGTCATGCAGGACGCTCCTGTATTGGATATTGACAAGGTGGACGCAGGCGGCATCTTGCTGCCCGGCGCAACGTTGACCATCCGTGATGAAGATAAAAACGTCATCGACACATGGGTAACCGACTCCAATACGCATCATGTTCCGATTTCGGAAGATAGCATCCACCTTTCTGACGAGAAAACCGAGCATATCTACACCCTAACGGAAGATGCCGCGCCTGCCGGTTATGAGGTGGCAAGTTCTGTTCAGTTCAAAGTCGAGCTGGTAGACGAGACGGTCTGTTTGTATCTGCGCACAGATGAAAAGGCAGACTGGGAACAAGCCGATAAGCGTCTTATCACGATGGTCGATAAGGCTACCCCGCACCATGAGGATACGCCAGAACCTACCCCTGCACCTACTCCGGCTCCCACACCTGCCCCAACGCCGGTGCAGACCCCCGCACCGACTTCCACCCCCGCGCCGCAGCTGACGATCCCCCAGACCGGAGACACGTTCCCGGTGGCCTTGCTGGTCGTTGTTGTGTTCGGTTCTATTGCTGCAATCGGTGTGCTGACCTACAAACGCCGCAAATCTGAAGCTGATACCGAGGAGGACGACCAGTGATATGATTTATACCTGCATCGCAGACGGAATCCGCAGTCCGCCTGCGTTTTTTCTTAAAAATAAATATAAGGAACCGATGAAAATGCAAAATGAAAACACAAAACGCGTATGGCTGTATGCGCGAATTCCCGGTAATGATGGCGAAACACTTCGCTGCATCCGTGAGTGTGCAGCGAAAGCACAGCAGGACAACTGCAAAATTGTCGGCACCAGCGCTGACGAAAGATATGGCTGGCTGCTGCGCCCCGGCTACCGTGAAATGATGCGGCAGGTCAAGGCCGGGGAAATTGACTGCATTTATATTTACCGTATGCGCCAGATCAGCGGCAAGGAACAGCATCTATTTCGCTTTTTCCAACAGGTCATGCAGCATGGCATCAAGGTTGTAACACTGGAATACAGTCTGCGCGACAGACTGCATGAGTACAGGTTGGGAATGAAAATTGAAAACTATGCAGCGCGGCACAAACTGCCCTTACCATGGTGAGCTGCGAAAAATGTCGCAGACTATGACTGAAAAGTGCGGAAAAATGTCGCAAGAAGGGATGAACTATGATTGAAGAAACCGCAGTTCGCGTGGAAATCAGCGCTGCGCGGTTCGCTAGCCAGAGTATTTTTGATATACTCCGGCTGACGGTGCAGGCAATGAGCAGCCAGAATTATGGGCAGCAAAGCCTGAGCGCGCTCAACCGGCAGGAACGTCCGCTGGCATCGGTGGACGTGAATGAAAAAACGCTGCCCTACATCCGCAGGCAGCTGAAGCAATATTCCGTAGATTTTTCTGTCACAAAAGACCGAGACACCGGTCAGATGTATTTGTGGTTTAAGGGGCAGGATGTGGATCGTATTCAGACTGCGTTGGAAAACTGCATTGCAGAGCGCGGCAAAGAACGCCCAATTCCGGAACTGAGAGACCTATGCGACCGCGCCGCGCAGCGGGTCAAAGAGATGAACCAGTCCCGCCCTGTGCCGCCGCCGGAACATGGTGAACGCCTATGAACCAGCCGAAAAGCAACCTGAAAATTTGGATACCCATTGCAGCGCTTTTATGCTTCTGGCTGGGTAACTGGATGGGTCACACATACGAACTCACCGAGGGAACTACTACGCACCGGCTGGCGGCTGCACTGAACCTGAACAGCCTACTGCTGCACCCGTTCAGGCTCTCGGCAGATGCCTTTTCGCTTGGCTGCGGCATTGCCACAGCGCTCATGGCAGGGCTTATTTACCTTTGTGTGAAGTACAGCAAGCACCGTCTTATGCCTCAGAAAGAGTACGGCAGCGCCCGCTGGGGAGGCCCGGAAGATATTGCACCATTTCTAGATGAAGATGCGCAGAACAATCTGCCGCTTACGGCATCGGAAAGCCTGAGTCTTTCTCCAAAAATGAAGGTGACGGCAAACGACAACTATAACCGCAATAAGAACGTGATCGTGTTTGGCCCGTCCGGTTCCGGCAAGAGCTACAGCGTTGCTGGCCCGCAGCTATTGCAGTTTAACAGTAACTATGTGCTCAGTGATCCGAAGGGAGAGTTGCTTCAGGAATATGGCAATGTCCTACTCTCTCAAGGATACAAAGTGAAAGTGTTCAACCTGAAAGACCGGGATAAATCCGACCATTATAACCTTTTCGCCTACATAAAAAATGAGGATGATATTCTGGTCGTCACCAAGAACCTTGTCAAAAACCTGAAAGAAGATCCCACCGCCAAGAGCACCGCCGACCCGATATGGGAGGAAGGCATGACGGCACTGCTGGAGGCACTGATCGGCTATGTGTTCTACGAATTGGAGCTGGAAGAACGGAACATGAACAGCGTTATGACGCTGCTCCTTATGCTGGAATCGCAGGGGGATGGTCCTAACAGCGTAAGCCAGCTGGACCTGCTGTTTGATGACCTGAGCATCAACAAGCCGAACTCTTTTGCTGCAAAGCAGTATAAGCTCTATAAGATGGCTCCCGGCAAGACCGCACAGAGCATCAATGTGTCGCTGGGGCTGCGCATGAGCGCATTCAACATCCCGTCCATTGCCAATATCTGCGCGGACGATACGATTGACCTGCGGGAACTGGGCAGCGAGAAAAAAGTGGCGCTCTTTGTTGTTACGCCCGACACAACAACAGCCTACAATTTTTTGGCGGCAGTTATGTTCCAGCAGTGCTTTCAAATTCTGGTGGATATTGCAGACCATCGCCCGGATAAGCGCCTGCCACGGCATCTGCGGTTCCTCTTGGATGAATTTCCGAACATCGGCATGATACCGGATTTTCAAATCCTTATCAGTACGATTCGCAGCCGTGACATTGCCTGCACCCTGATTTACCAGTCATTGAACCAGCTGAAAAGCCAGTACAAAGATGACTGGGCGACCATCTATGAAAACTGCGATTCTATGATCGTTCTTGGCGCAGGCGGTAACCCGGAGAATCTGGAGTTCTTCTCCAAGGCGTTGGGCAAGGCAACCATTGAAGTCATGAACACATCGGAGAACAAAGGCAGTCAAGGCTCGTATACGAAGTCCTATCAGGCGCTAGGACGTGAGTTGATGACCCCAGAAGAAATCCGAACCATGCCCCGAAACTGGTGCCTGCTGATGATTTCCGGTGTGGCACCCTTTTATTCGCGCAAATACAATCTGAAAGATCATCCCAATTACCATTTGGTAGAAGCGGAAGGCGGCAAGCCTTTCGACTATGACAGACGCGCAGAGCAGTCTTTTGCGGATTTTATCAGCAATGTGAAGGACGTAAAGACCGTAAATCTCTGTGCTGAGAATAACAACTGAACGGAGAAATATAAAATGGAAATGGTATCTACGATTACGAACCTCATCTCGAATGTTGTCACCTTTGCCGGTGGCCTCCTGCTGCTGTTCGGCGCGGTAACGCTGGGCACCAATCTGAAGGACCACAACGGTCCCGGTATCAGCAGTGGTGCATGGGCAATGGCAGGCGGTGTGCTGATTATTGCGGTTGCCACCTACTTCGGCACGCTGACAGTCGGGTAAAGGAGGGCTGCGCTATTTTTGAAGATACGATACGCAGCCAGTTGGAGGGCATTTCTGCCACGGTCAACTCTATGGGGCAAAATTCGGGTTTGCTCAGCAGCCTGACAGACTGGAACAGCACCTTGGCGGGCTATGCCGACAGCATAAGCACCGGCGTGGTCATGCCGGTGGCGCTGACCCTGCTGGCGCTTTTTATGATTCTGGAGTTGTACAATGCCACCCAGCGCATTGCCATGAACGGCAGCAACAACGCTTTTACGATCCAGCAGATTGCGCTGGTCATGCTGAAAATTGTTGTTTGCCAGTGGGCGGTAGTACATACAACGGAAATCCTGAACGCACTCTTTGAAATCGCATCCACCGTGACTACGGGCATATCCGGTTATGTCGGCAGTGGCGAGGTCAATACGACCGTTGACATTGAAAATGCCATCGCCGCGCTGCCGGGCGGCATTGGCAACATGCCGGTGGCGTTGGAGCTGATGGTCGTGGGCTGGATGCTGCGCATTGTGAACATCGTGGTCAACACCATTGTGGCTGCGCGGTTTATAGAGTTGTATGTCTACAATGCGATGGCATCGCTGTCCATAGCCACACTCTGCTATCAGGAGCTGCACGGTATTGCAGTGAACTTCCTCAAATCCTACCTCGCGGTTGCCTTGCAGGGCGCGGTGCTGTATCTGGTTATTGGCTTTTATCCAGCACTGGCCGGTTCGCTGGGCACCGGTGGCAGCATCACGGAGCAAGCGTGGGCAATGCTGGGGCAGTCGGTGATCCTGCTGGTGGCAGTGTTTATGAGCGGAAAGTTCACGAAAGCCATTACCAATGCAATGACCTAATACCATTTGGAGATTGAAAAGCTATGATTGCCACAAAAACAAACCTCGAAATTACAGAGTACAGAGAAAAGTTCTTTTTGGGGCTATCTCTCCGCCAGCTGGCCTGCTTTGCTGCGGCTGCGGTGCTGGCGATTGCGACCTGCTTTGTCTGTCTGCACTGGCTGCGGATGGATATGCAGGTCGTTTCTTATATCGTCATGGTGGAGGTGCTGCCTTTTTTGGGGTTGGGCTTTATCCACCGTGATGGTTATCCGTTTGAAAAGCTTGTGAAAATTTACTGGGCATGGCACAGCGAAAATGCAGCGGTGCCGATCCGCCCCTATAAGGAGAGTCGAAATGTTCAAAAGAAAAGAACTCGCAGAAATTCCGAATGTGAAACCTATTGCCGCCGAGACGAAAAAGCAGCGCGCAAAGGAAGAAAAGCAGCGGTCAAAGCAGCTGCGCAGATCCGCAAAACAATCCGAAATGAATGCCGCGCAGAGCGCCCGCAGCATTAAGAAGTGCCGTGCGCCTGAGAAGGCTGCGGACTGTCTGCAATATGAGCGTATGTACGAAAGCGGCATCTGTGAGGTGGAACCGGGGCTTTTCTCCATGACAATGGCATTCACGGATGTCAATTTTCAGCTGGCGCGGCAGGAAGAGCAGAAAAGTCTTTTTACCCAATACAGTGAATTCCTGAACTATTTTGACCCAGACACGCATCTGCAAATCAGTCTTGTGACCCGGCGCGTGGATGAAGCGGAGTTCCGCCGCGATACGTTTCTGCCGCTGCGTGGTGACAACCGTGACCGGTATAGCGAGGAAATGAACCGCGTTATATCGGAAAAAGCACTGCAAGGGCAAAATGGACTGATTCGGGAAAAGTACATTACCATTAGTTTGCATGAGGATGATTACCGAAAAGCGCAGGTTCGACTCCTCAAACGCGCTGAGGACATCCAAAACCTGTTCAAGCGCATGGGCAGCACTGTACGCAGGCTCTCCGGTATCGAGCGCCTGAACCTGCTGCATGGTATTACCCGCCCGGAAGAGGTTATGGGATTTTCTTATGATTGGCTGCTGGCAGAAGATTCCCTTACGACAAAGGATTTTATTGCGCCCAGTGGTTACAACTGGAAGCCGGAGCATGATGATTCCCGCGCTGTGTACAATGACCGCTACCAGTTTGGCGAGTATTATGGCAAGGTGCTGTATCTGCGGGATATTGCCCCGCAGATGAAAGACAATCTGCTTTCGCTGCTCAGTGACTTAGACTTTGATAATGCAATTTCCATTCATGTAGATGCCGTCGAGCAGCGCGAAGCCGTCGAACAGGTTCAAAAGCAGTTGGCTTATATGCAGAAAGAAAAGGGCGATGGCATGGTCAATGCTGTGCGCATGAACCTGCCCGCCTACATGGGCGTGCGATATGAACTGACCAACCAAATCGAGGATGCCGAGGAGCTGCTGGATAACCTACACAATTATAACCAAAAGATTTTCAAGGTCTGCATCCTGATCCACACCTATGGCCGCAACAATGCCGAACTGGATGAGCGTGTGCAGCAAATCTGCAATACTGTGCAGCAGCAGACGTGCCGGTTCAGCCCTATCCCGTTTGAGCAGTGCGCTGCCATGAACAGCGTTTTACCACTTGGAAAGAAATGGCTGGCGCTGGAGCGCACTCTCCTGACAGTGAATACCGCTATCTATGTGCCGTTTACTACGCAGGAACTGTTCCAACCCGGTGGACTGTATGAGGGCACCAACGCCCGCAGTAAAAATCTGATTATGGTCAACCGAAAACTGCTGCCTGCCCCGGCTGGTATGGTGCTGGGCATGACCGGCTTCGGCAAATCCTTTGCTGTTATGCAGATGATGGCAGGTATCATGCTGCGCTGGCCGGAGGACGATTTGGTCATCATCGACCCGGAAAATGAATATGCGCGGCTGGTCGAGGCTTTTGGCGGTGAAGTGATTGAAATCTCGGCATCGAGCAAATCTCATATCAATCCGATGGATATTTCGGAAGATTACGGCGATGAAGGTAATCCTATCCAGCTGAAAAGCCAGTTCCTGCGGGATTTCTGCCAACTGGTTTTGAACAGCAAAGAGCTGAGCGCCCAAGAGTGCAGTCTTGTGGACCGCGCAGCGCTGATTACCTACCAGAAATATTTGCTGCATCCGGAGCGTGAGCAGATGCCCTCGCTGCATGATTTTTACAATAATTTGTCTTTGCAGGGTTCGCAGGCAAAAGCGCTTACGATGGCGTTGAGTATGTATGTGGATGGCACAATGGACCTGTTTGCCCACCAGACAAACGTGGATTTGCAGAACCACTGCATCTGTTTTAATACCGTGAAACTGGGCAAGAGTATGCAGTCCATCGGCATGATGACGGTACTGGACCAGATTTGGAACCGCATCACCCGAAACCGTGTGCTGGGACGCCGCACTTGGATTTTCACCGATGAGTTCCAGCTCCTGCTGGGCAACAGCGCCTGCACGAACTACTACTTCGAGCTTTCCAGCCGTGCCCGCAAGTGGGGCGCAATCCTGACTTCCATTACCCAACACGTTCGCTCTGTGCTGAACAACGAAGATGCCCGGCGTATGTTGTCCGACTGCGGCTACATCAAGCTGTTGAATCAGGCCCCGGACGATGCAAACGACATTGCACGGCTGCTTCATATCTCCGATGAAGAAAAGCGGTATATTGAAAATGCCGAGGTTGGCAGCGGTCTGCTGATTGCAGATAAAGTAGTGGTGCCTTTCAACAATACTTTCCCGCAGGACACTGAGCTGTTCCGTCTGATGGATACGAATCCTAACCGCAAGAAATAAGCCGGGATTGTAGGGGTTATGAAATGTCAGAACTATTCACGCAAACGGATAAGCAGAAGAAACTCTTTCGGACAGAAGAGGATATTGTAGCGAACATTCAGACTCAATTCGGTATGCCGCATACGGGAAAAGACCTTCTGCTTGATGCAAAAATGGGGCCAAATAAAAACCAGTCCAGTCGTCTGGACTCTGAACCAGACGCGCTATCTGATACAGGAATGTCCGATGATGTCGGTGCCGGTGACACATCCGGAATCCTGCATGATTCTGCTGGAGGTAATAAGAAAACTATCGCCGGCACAAACACGCCACGCGCCAGCCGCGCCAGCGCCTATTATGATTTGCTGCGCAGCCAGCACAAGAACGGTCACTATAAAGCTCCTGCATACCGGGTTGTGGATACAATAGAAAGTCCGCTGCAAGCCGGAGCCAGCGCTTTGAATTATCACGATGACTTCGATACGGATGCCGTTCAAAATGCAGGGCTGCACATGGCAGTGGCGCAGACTGTTGTGGAAGGCAATATCATGGCCGCAGCAGCGGACAGTGCTTTTGTAATCGGCAAACAAGCTGGCAATATCCTGAAAGACCTGAAAGATGAAACGATTGATGCCAAGGATGCGTTGAAAGCCGGTGGGCAGGTACTGCGCCTGCAAGGAGGAAAATCCGTTGTAAAAATTGGTGGTGCAACCCTACGCAGTACAGAGCAGTACCTATCTTCATTTCAGGTTTCAACGGATGATTTCACCGGCAGTGTTCCGGGAAAGGTCAAAGAGGCTGCTACCAATACCGGGAACATTCTTAAAAAGATAACCAACGTGGTCCTGCATCCGCTGCGAAATCTGATTGCTATGGGAAAAGTGATCCTGATTGGTGCGGTTATTTTACTGTTCCTGATTATTGTAAGCCTGTTGGGACAGATGAGTGGCACAACGTCCACCTCTGTGTTTGGCGCGAATCGTATTGAGGACATTCAGACGCTTGTGCAGAAAATCAACGACTACCGCAATGCAGCGGTTACCGAGGGCATCTATCAGGCATTCCAGAATGACGTTGACCCCAATGGCAATCCCTATGGGTACGATTCGCTCACCGGGCAGCGCAGCAATAATTTGCAGCATGGTGTCACTTGGAACTATGCCAATGGCATCTACAATGACACGGCAGAGATCATCTCTCTGGCAGCGGTATATTACCAGCAGGATTGGCCGCGTTCGGAGCTTGTGTCTGCTTTCGGCGACAATGTGCCTTTTACAAAATTCTGCCGAGCACTGGCAGCGTATGGCCTGGATGTGACTGCACGGGAGTCAGCTCCTTATTCCTGCATGAGCTATGGCGGCTGCGTGAACGGTTACCGCAGCGAAGGCGAGGTGGTTTCCATCAAGGACTACCGCCTTGAAACCCATACTTGCAGTGAGGGTGACGATGCCTGCGGGCAGTACGATGCCGCCGCAGAGTGGCACTGGAATGAAGGTCATGCGGAGAACGAAAGCTATACTGTATGGAAAGAAAACGGCACACATGATGTGACCGTCTTTTTTCCTGTCATTTTCCCGGATGGTGCAACAGGCTCTGAACTTTCCGATTTGCCGGAAGAATACAACGCAGTTGCTGATGGGAAAATTAAGGCAGCGGACTGCACCGGCAATATTGTGCTGGATGATAGCGCTAATTTGTACAAGGGTGAACTGAACGACTGGTTTTATACTCCGGACGAGCTGACGGTCACTTTTACTGTTGTGACCGGCGAGGGTGATGATGCAGTTTCCGATGATTACGAGGTTACTTTCTCCAATGCAACTGCCATACCTTGGTGCCCCGGAGAGTTGAACGATGGGCAGTACGGTCACTACGATCTCGACTGCACGATTTATCTGACAGGCTATGACCGCTACACAGACCCGGAAACGCAGGCCCCAAACGGTGCGGACGGCGGAACCGGAAATCTGGAAGCGCTGGCAGAAAGTTGTGATGCAGGAACTTTGACCCGGACAATTATTAAGCAGGATCAGTACGGTAATGAGTATGCCGGTAATGCGGTATCCGCCCGATATACAAAAACGATCACGCTACCCAACGGCGCAAACGGATTTCAAGGTTGGTATAAAGATGGCGAAGATGCTTACGGAAATGTGGAATGGGCATCACTTCTGTATCGCATGGACTGGGAAGAACTGTATGGAATTGTGGACGGCATAAAATGCCGCGCCACCGGCAGTGGCATGACCGAGGAAGAACTGCGACAGCTATTTGCCAGCCTGAATATCGACGCCACGACCGCACGCGGTCAGGTGGTCGCCTTTGCGTTAAGCTGCCAAGGAAAGTTTGTCTATGCCCAGCCATCTTCGCTGCGCGGCGGGCCGGGCAATCCAAGCGTGGGCATCAATCTGGATTGTTCGAGCTTTGTCCAATATTGCTATTGGGCGCAGAACCTGCTTTTTTCCGCAGGCAGCACAGCCGCCTATCGGAACGCAGCAGACCTAGTAAGTATTTCCCCGTCTGAAGTCCAGCCGGGAGATTTGCGCGTGGTGTACGCCTCTGGCGGCGAGCAGGGGCACGTTCAGATGGCGCTGGGCGGTGGTGCGTGGATCGAGTGCTGCTATGGCTATGGCGTTGCAGTGAATATGTCCAACACATGGATGGAGAGCAGACCGTGCTATTATTTCCGCTATGCAGGATTCTGAGAGGTGCTTTTTATGAGAAAATTTCTCGCATTACTTTTTGCACTTTTACTTTGTGTAGCAACAAAAGTCTATGCAGAAGATGCTGCTACTGTAACGGTGACGGTTAAGGATTTGCCTCAAAAATTGCAGAACCGCACTGTGATTGTCACACTTGGCAATGGCCCATCTGATACAGAATCAACAGTTATTGTTCTGAATGGGTTGAACAACTACACGGAAACAGTGACAGTCGCACCGTCAGAATATTACTGCGCGGCTGCTGTGCAGTATGATGCCTTGGGGGATTATCCCTTACAGGAAATCAACCAAGCGACATTTTTGCGAGCAGAAGGCGGGAACCACTACGACCTGATTTATACCTTGGTAGGCAGCAGCTGGTACGAGAGCGTGACCGGCCAGCAACGGCACTACACATTGCAACCGCTGGAAACGCCACCAGAGAACTATGAACCAAAACCGGCGCAAGTAGGAGCATACCTGACCGCACCAGTTGGCTTTTCCCAACACGTGATAGTTTACTTGCAAAATTTGTACACTGATGATGTCTATGATTTGGAACTTTATGAATCGAATGGGTTAGCCGCTGTTGAACCAAATGTACTGAGCGGAAAATATGCGTTTCTTTCCGCTTGTGTTGTTGGCGATGCAGAAAACCGTTACCAGTTCAGCTGTGAACAGAACGAACTTTCCACGGAAACCGGTGCGGATTTTCACTTGACGGTGACGGACACTGCCAGTCCAGACCGCGAGATGAACACGTCAAGCCGAGATCAAAATAGCACGGTGCAGGCGGCGAATAGTTTCAACAATCGGGATACAGCGGCACCGGAACATCCAGCCATAGAGTCGGAGGTTGTTTCCCAACCAGTAAAGCAGCAGGAAAAGCAGCTTGATCTGCTTTCCTTGCTGCTGGACTTTATGCCGGTGATGCTTGTGGGCGCGGTGCTCTTTGCAGTGCGCCGCAAGCGACGCCATTGAGCCCCGCAGGGGTAACCGGAGCGTGAGCGACGGTTAGCAAGCATTGCATCTGGGTCCCACAGATGCAGATCAGGGACACCCTGAAACCCGTTTTGGGCAAACCCAAGCTCAATAGAGGAAGGTGACTTTATGGCGAATCGCAGACGTCCTATACCGAAGCGCATCTGGTTTACGGAGGAGGAGTGGCACTTAGTTGAAGCAAAGATGGTTGAAGCTGAAATGACAAATTTCTCGGCGTTTGGTTTAGAGATGCTTTTGCATGGAGAGGTACGGCATTATGACTTTTCCAATCTGAAACAATTAAATGCTTCGATGGGTCGCATCGCGGGCAGCATTAACCAAATTGCAAAACGCTGCAATGAAAATAAGTCGGTTCATGCCAATGATGTGGAGCAGCTGCGCCGAGAATTTCTTGAACTGAAAGCCGACTATCTGGAACGTGTGGTTAAGCTGTTGAGAAAAATTTATTGAATAGGAGAATGACGATATGAATCAAAATGGAGAAATCCGTGTGTTGTATGTGCAGCCGGGTAAGTACCCAGAGGAAATCAAGATACCTAATACGCTGGAAACTTTTCAAAAATATGTTTGTGGGAGTATAGAAAGCGTAAGATTGGACAGGGATGCCTATATCATCTGTAATGATGAAGGAAAGCTGCTTCCATTACCACCGAACCGCTTATATGGTCCAACGGATTTCTTCGCAGGCCCGTTTTTGATATGCGGAGACGGTGGCGAAGATCTGATAAGTTTAACGGATAGTCAAATTACAAAATATGAGAGAAAATACCACTCACCCCTGATTTTCCTTGAGCTATATCCGAAGCCGATTACTCTCAAATGCATACCAGAATTGTATGCCAAATTTATGGGAGAGGAACATCAGCATGATACACAAGAAAATGAACGTGATGAGAGATAAGTCCATTTGTATGGAAAATCGTGAAAATGGGCTTTGCGCTTATTGAAAAGCATGATATACTATTCTTACATTGTACTGATGTAAGGAGAGCAGCGATGGCAGGCACAGAACGGTATGTTCGTAACAGCACAGCAGATTTTCTTGTGTTCACGAAAGATTCAGAGACAGATGGCATAGAAGTTCGCGTTCAGGATCACGAGGTCTGGCTGACGCAAAAAGGCATCGGACAACTGTTTGATGTTGACCGCAGTGTTGTTGCCAAACATCTGCGGAATATTTTTGCGGAAAATGAATTATCCGAAAGTACAACTTGTGCAAAATTTGCACAAGTTGCAGATAATGGCAAGACCTATCACTACAAATTCTACTCCCTGCCCGCCATTATTGCTGTTGGCTACCGCACCAATTCCACCCGTGCCACACAATTCCGTCAATGGGCAACCAAAGTGCTGGATACATTTACCCGGCAGGGATATGTTCTGGATAAGGATCGGCTTATTAATGGGCAAATCTTTGATGAAGATTACTTCGACCATTTGGTTTCCGAAATACAGGAAATCCGCGCCAGCGAGCGCCGCTTTTACCAGAAAATTACGGATATTTATGCTACTGCCGTAGATTACTCGGTAGACAGCAAAACGACCAAAGACTTTTTTGCAACCGTTCAGAATAAAATGCACTACGCTGTTCATGGCAGTACTGCCGCAGAGGTCATTGTGCAACGGGCAGACCACACAAAAGACCACATGGGGTTGACCTCATGGAAGAATGCCCCAAACGGGAAGATAGTCAAAGCCGATGTTTCTGTTGCAAAGAACTATTTGCAGCAAGATGAGTTACAAGAACTGAATGAGATTGTAACAATGTACCTTGACTATGCAACGCGCCAAGCACGGCGGCATATTCCTATGACGATGCAGGACTGGGCAGAGAAACTGGACGCTTTCCTGCAATTCAACGATGCCGAAATTCTAAAAGATAAAGGAAAGGTTACAGCGGCAATCGCAAAGGCTTTCGCAGAAAGTGAATTTGAAAAGTACCGCGTTATACAGGACAGGCAGTACCAAAGCGATTTTGACCGCCTTATGATGGAGGCGGAATCAACAAAACAATAATTACAGGCAAATGCCCTATGTGAGACTCATTTCACATAGGGCATTTTTCTTTTAGGGAGCTTCTATGGCTATCACAAAAATCCACGCGATAAAATCTACTCTCGGCAAGGCACTGGCTTATATTGAAAACCCGGACAAGACCGATGGACAGATGCTGGTATCGGGTTACAACTGTGAACCGCAGACGGCTTCAATCGACTTTGAAATGACAGCAGTGCTTGCGCACAAGGCGCGGAACCTGAAAAGAAAGCGTTCCACAAATCTTGCTTATCACCTGATACAGTCTTTTTCTCCAGAAGATGCTGTCACGCCTGAGCAGGCGCATGAGCTGGGGAAGAAACTGGCATTTGAATACACAGGCGGCAAGTACGAGTATGTGGTAGCAACTCACATTGATAAAGGTCATATCCATAACCACATTATGATCAATGCAGTTTCCTTTTACGACTATAAGAAACTGCGAACGGTGCCTTACCGCACGGCACGTCAGATACGGGATATTTCTGACCGCTTGTGCATGGAAGCACATTTATCCGTGATTGATGATCCACAAAAGATTGGGCAACTGTATCCTGAAAACGCAGGGAAAAAGAAATCTGTATCCAACCGGACGGAAATCCGAAAGAGGCTGAATTTTTGCTTGGAGAGGGCAACGGATTATAGTCAGTTTCTTTCTATGGCAAAGGGACTGGAAATCACACCTACAATTCGCGGTAAGCATATTAGCTATTTGCTGGAGGGTGCGGGTCAATCTGTCCGGGATAATAGCTTATCTGATACTGATACATTTACCTATGCCGGTATTTGCGCCCGACTGTCTGACAATGCACAAGAGCAGAAATACCTGAGAAAAACAATTACTGGTATCCTCCGTTCGGCAACTGGTATGGCGGACTTTGCAGATAAACTGAAAACTGCAGGCATCGAAACCAAAGTGAAGAAAGCGACTGGGCAGGTACTGTACCGAGCCACGGTGCTGGATGGTGCGTGGGTTCCAGAAGATGCACTTGGTTCGGAATTCACCAGCGAAGGAATTGAGTATGCACTGAAGAATGGGAAAATGCAGATTACGGAAGACGCGGAGATCACGCTGCTCGACCGCTATCAAAAATTGACGATTCAGTATCCAGAAGTTTGTACGGCAGCGGTGAAGTTAAGCAGCCGCCAAATTCTGTCTGCGGGAAAAAATGGTTTGGTTCTTCAGGCTCACGATGACAATGGAAACCCCGCCAAACTAATGGTCAACAAAAGTGAAGTAACAACTTCGCCGGATGGCGAAATCACTTTCAACGTCGGAAACGACTTCTCTTATGACTTGGTTTATGAGGACGAAACCCACGGCACGATCCGAGGCGCAAAGCTGATCCAGCAGATTGACGAGGAAAACCACGTAGAGCCTGTGCAAGTCATCCTTTCGGAAAATCAGATAAAAGCTATGTCCATTCGAGGCGTGACGATCCATCTGCCGCAGAATGGCATTGAGCGACTATTTATACCTGAAAAATATGTACTTCGTGATTTGGATGCCGGGCAGTGTACAGTGCTTTTATATCCCAACCAGCAATATAGTTATGTCCCCATCGGCGATTCAAAGAAAAGGCTGAACATACAAGGTGACCGCCTCTCTGAATTTCTGGGAAGTTCAATTAATCCTATAACGGAAAGCACTGGACTAAAGCGCAAAATTGCTGCGGTGGAACGACGAGCAGGAATTGAAAATGCGAAGTTCCTCGGCAAAATGCTGCAAGGCATGGCCGATAGTCGAATCCATACCACCGGCGATTACGATAAAGTTATACATGATCTTGGAAAAACGCGGATTGGACTTACAAATGAACTGGCAGAAGTGAAGCAGAAGCGAACTACCTACGCAGCTGCTGCAAAACATTTGCAGATATGCAGAACTTACAAATCTGTGTGGATGGAGTATGTCGCTAAGCCCTTAAATCAGAAAACAGGGTATTTCAATCAGCATAGCATGGAACTTCAAGTATACCGAACAGCTGCGGCGAAACTGGAAAAGGAGGGCATCGACCAGTCTGTTGAAATAGATAAAGTGAATAACTTTGCGCAAATTCTGGAAAGCAAAATTAATGATCTAGCTGAACAACTGAGAGAAATCGACTTACAAGAACAAGATTACCGTCGGGAGAGGGAAACACTGACGGCAATTCAGGCGGATTTATGTGAATAAGGGTTAATTATCGATTTGTCGCTTTTGAAAAGTAAAGAACAGTTGGCGAAAAGTCTCAAAATGATTGACTTTTCATGTAAATTATGTAGAAAACAACGCCATCCTATTGAAAAACGTATTTCGTTGTGGTAATCTATAGTTGCAAATGATAGCGCTAACATTTCAAGAGAAGTTAGCGCTATATATTACCAGCAAAAATGATAGCGCTAACATTTCTTGGCCTATCATTGGAGGGGTGGGATACATGAGTACACTGAAGGATGTTGCCCAAAGAGCAGGGGTTTCCAGCATCACGGTCTCCCGCGTGATCAATACGCCGGAACTGGTAAAGGAAAAAACGAAAGATAAAGTTATGCTGGCAATGGCGGAACTGAAATATGTTCCTAATGCAGCAGCAAAAAGTCTTGCCGTAAACCGTACCGGGCTGATTGATGTATTCATTCCCAGCGATATTGATTTAAATAACCCGTTCGTTATGCACTTCATCGCTGGTATCAGTAATGCCCTTAGCAAACGAATGTATCCATTTCTGATTTTACGAGATAAAAAGAAAGAACATCTTTGCGATGGGTACATTGTAACAGGCTTACTTCGTGATGAAATCAACGAGTTTTATGCTTATGCCAGTGAACGAGATCGTCCGGTAGTTCTGTTTGGGCATACCAACTTGCCGAAAGTAAGTTGCATTGATGTAGATAACTTTGCAGGTGCAGAGAGTATTACCGAGTATCTGATTCGGCAAGGGCACCGAAAGGTAGCCATGATTAATGTCGATGAAAACAAGGACTACACGGAAGATCGTTACAATGGTTACTGTGGCGCACTGGAAAAACATAAACTCGCACCACCGCCTAATGCATATCTTCAAGCGGTAAACAATGTGCAGGGCGGTCACGATGCGGCACTGAGTTTGTTGGAGACAACTGATTGTACGGCGATATTTTGCGCAACTGACACAATGGCAATCGGCGTATGCCAAGCCATCATGGAAAAAGGACTGCGCGTACCTGAGGATATTTCCGTGGTAGGATTTGATGGGCTGGGACACAATCTTTTATCAACCCCGCACGTGACCACCGTGCAGCAGCCGGTTTATCGTATCGGTGAAATGCTTGCAGAGCAGCTTTTGAAAGAACTTGACGGAAAAAGCGGTCATATCAATAAGCTCGTCAAGCCCGATTTGATAGAAGGAAAATCTGTTTCCACAATTTCTTTGGATTAACATGCGTGAGTGCGCATGAATTAAATTATAGAAAAGGAGAACATTATGAAAAAATTTGTTGCATCCGCGATGGCAGCTGCTATGGCAGTTTCTCTTGCAGCCTGTGGCAGTACTAGCACCTCTACGGCTACCAGCACTGCTGAATCCAAGACCGACTCTACGGCAGCATCGTCTGAAGCCGCTGCGGAGGAAACTGCTGGCAACCTCAGTGGTACGCTGGAAGTTTGGTCGTCTGGTGAGGAACTGGGGCGTTTTGTTGAGGGCTTCAATAAGGAGTACCCGGATGTTACCGTCAACATTACCGTTGTTCCGAATGCCGATTTCCTCACCAAACTGACTCCGACGCTGGCAAGCGGGCAAGGCGCACCAGACATCTTTACCGGTGAGTCGGACTATGTCAAATATCTTGTCAACTCTGGCTACTGGGATGACCTGAATCAGGAGCCCTACAATGTCGGGCAGTACAAAGATGACATCTGGGAATATGTTCTGAATGTTGGCACCGATGATTCCGGTGCTGTCCGCGCCCTGAGCTGGCAGGCATCTCCGGGCTCTATCCTGTATCGCCGCGACCTTGCAAAAGAAGTTCTCGGCACCGATGATCCTGACGAAGTTTCCCAGCAGCTGAACAGCAATGCAGCAATGCTGGACGCGGCTGCGAAATTCAGTGAGAAGGGCGTTAAAATGTTCGCCAGCTGGCAGGACATTATGAATATGCAGTTCTCCAACCGCGAGCAGCCGTGGGTCGTTGATGACAAGCTCATCATTGATGATTCGATGCTCGAATTCATGGACATGGCAAAGACCATTTCCGATAACGGTTATGACCTGAACGTCGATCCGTGGGCCCCCGAATGGAGCGCCGCTGTGGAAAGTGACGATACATTCTGCTATGTTTTGCCGACTTGGGGCTATCAGTTCGTTGTCAAGCCGGCAGCCGATAAGACTAAAGGCCAGTGGGGTCTGTGCCAAGGTCCCGTTCCTTATGTGAAGGGCGGCACTTGGCTCGGCATCTATAAGGACAGTCCCAACAAGGATTTGGCATGGGCATTCATGCAGTATGTGACCTGCAACAGTGAAGCACAGCAGGCGTACGCAAAAGAATATGGCGAGTATGTTTCCCTGAAGTCTGCGGATCAGGCTCTTGCTGCGGAAGACGGCGAAGAAGTTCTGGGTGGTCAGAACCTGTACCAGTTCTACAATGAGCAGATGGAAAAAATCCCTGCCGATCTGATGACTGCCTATGACGGTCAGCTCAACACGTTCTTCCTCTCTGACACGAAGCTGTATGCTACCGGTGAAATGAGCAAGGAGGAAGCCATTGAGCAGTTCAAGAAGGATGCGTTGAACGCCTATCCTGAGCTTACGGTTGACTAAGCTGATTAAAAATTATAATGGCTGACCTGATGGGCGGCGGCGTATGCTTGGCCGCCGCCCATTATCTTATGGGGGGAAGCAGGTATGTTTAAGAAGAAATTCCATAACAGTATAGACAAAGGGCGGTATGGCTATTTGTTTATTGCGCCGTTCTTTATTGTGTTTGCCGTTTTTGGGCTGTATCCCATCGTCTATACCTTTATCCTTAGCTTTCAAAAATGGGATGGGTTAGCCAAGATGACGCCACTCGGTTGGAAAAACTATGCCCGACTGCTGACGGATGATGTGTTCTATCTTTCCATCTGGAATACGATTCGCATTTGGATTTTCAACTTTGTGCCCCAGATGCTGACGGCACTTTTGCTATCTGCGCTGTTTACCTTCAACCGTATTCGCGGAATGAAATTTTTCCGTGCTGCGTACTATCTGCCCAACCTGATTACGGCAGCATCTGTTGGTTTGCTGTTTAACTTGCTGTTCGACGGAAACAAGTCGGTTGCCAACTACATCTTGCAGGCACTCCATGTAAAGGGTGCACCATTCTCTTTCTTTAATAGTGGTGCATTCACATCTGGAATGACTTCCTATATCCAATGGTGGATGTGGTTCGGCTATACGACTGTCATTGTTATGGCAGGCATCACGACAATCGAAGGCTCTGTTTATGATGCAGCGATGGTCGATGGAGCAACGAAAGCTCAGACCTTTACGAAAATCACGTTGCCGTTGATTCGCCCGACCTTGATTTATATGACAATCACTTCGATTATTGGCGGTATGCAGTTATTTGATGTTCCTACAACATTAACGAACGGAACCGGTGATCCCAACAAGTCCGTACTGACGACATCCATGTACCTTTATAATCAGGGCTTCAAGAATTTTAATTACGGATATGCCTCTACAATGTCGGTTGGCTTGTTCCTTGTAATTGCAATTCTTAGTGTGTTTGCTTTCCGCGCTATGCAGAGTAAGGAGGGTGCTTACGATGACTAATACTGTGACAAATCAGAAAAGCCAGACTTCTTACAAAGCACAGAAAATCATATCCAATGTTATCATCTATGCTTTCCTGATTTCCTTGTTGCTGCTTTCTATCGTTCCTTTCTATCTGGTTGTTGTGAATGCAACCCATTCCAGCTTCGATATTGTAACCAAGCTGAATCTGCTACCCGGAAAAAATACGCTGGAAAACTACACTACGATGCAGAGTCACGTCAACATTTGGCGCGGATTCCTGAACAGCCTTTGTGTAGCAGTACCGTTTACTTTCTTTACGGGCTATTTCGGCGCATTGACGGCTTTCGGTTTCGCAAAGTACCACTTTAAGGGCAAGAAAACACTATTTGCTATTGTGCTGGCCTCCATGATGCTGCCCAGTCAGTTGAGCATTATCGGCTTTTATCAGCTGAATTTGAAACTCAATATGCTAAATACCTATACGTCCCTGATTTTGCCCGGTATTGCAAATGCGTCTGCGGTATTCTTCCTTCGGGGCATCATTGAGCAGAGTATCCCTCTTTCCATGATGGAAGCTGCACGACTGGAAGGCTGCGGCGAATGGAAGATTTTTAATCGCATTGTTTTGCCCTGCATTATGCCCGGTGTTGCAACAATGTGTATCTTCAACTTCGTTTCCTGCTGGAATAACTACATGGGGCCGCTGATTATTTTGACCTCGGATAAAAAGTACACAATGCCGGTTATGATTGCCATGATCAAAGGACTTTACCTTACTAACTATGGAGCTATGTATCTGGCGATTGCAATTTCAATTATTCCCATCGTGATCGTGTATATCTTCTTCTCGAAATACATCATTAACGGTTTGACTGTGGGTTCTGAAAAATAAGAGGTACGCTTTATGAAAGAGATTCAATGGCGATATTCGACCCCAGAAGCGGTTTGGCAGACGGGAACACCCATCTCCGCAAAAGGAAAAGCGAATCTTCGCTTAAATGGCATTGAATACCAGAAAATGTTTGGCTTTGGCGGATGTTTTAATGAGCAAGGCTATGAAGCCCTCAAAACTCTTCCAGAAAATAAGCAGGACAGTTTATTGAAAGAACTGTTTGCTGCGGATGCCGAAGCCTGCAAGCTGAACTTTTGTCGCATGCCAATTGGTGCAAACGATTATGCGATGGATTGGTACAGTCTTGATGAAACGCCCGGTGATTATGCCCTACAGCATTTCTCTATTGACCGTGATAAAGAACGTTTGATTCCCTATATCCAAAAAGCAAAGACATATGCACCGGATTTGAAGTTGTTCGCTTCCCCGTGGAGCCCGCCGACATGGATGAAAAATCCTCCCGTGTACAACTGGGGTAAACTGATTTGGGAGCCTAAGAACCTGCAAGCCTATGCGGACTATTTTGTCAGATTTGTAAAGGAATATCAGCACGAGGGAATTACCATTGATCAGATCCATGTACAAAACGAACCAGTGGCAAACCAAAAATTTCCTTCCTGCATGTGGACGGGTGCCGAGCTGAAAGAATTCATTCGAGATTACCTCGGTCCCATGTTCAAGAAAAACGGCCTTGATACGGAAATCTGGCTCGGCACAATCAATGCGCCCGGTTGCGACTATAATCGTCTAATTTTCGATAAGTGGGCCACCGAGGACTATGATTACTTTGCCAATACTGTGCTGGAGGACGATGAAGCGCGCCAGTATATTACAGGCGTAAGTTATCAATGGGGTGGCAAAATCGCTATTCAGCGGACTTTCGAGAGCTGGTGGCCGGAATTGCGGCTTATGCAGTCCGAAAACGAATGCGGCTTTGGCGACAACACGTGGGAGTATGCTACCTATGTGTGGACAATGCTGAAGCATTACATTGGCAACGGCGCAGAAAGCTATATGTATTGGAACCTGATTCTCGCACCGTGGGGCGTCAGCACGTGGGGAGACCCGCAGAACGCAATGGTTACCGTGCAAAATGGTGACTACACCTTAAACCCGGATTTCTATGTGATGAAGCATTTTTCTAATGCTGTACAACGCGGTGCCGTGCGACTGGGTGCAGCTGGACATTGGGCGGCAGATGCATTGATTTTCCGTAACCCGGATGGCAGCTATGCCGTGGAAGCATTCAATCCGTTCCGTGAAGAAAAATATCTGACGGTTGAACTGGAAGGTGAAGTAACGAGCTTTATGCTCGCACCGCGCTCATTTAACAGCATGATTATTACTGTGTAAGGGGAACACCTATGATTGCAAATAAACATACCACATTATTTGACGGCGGTGTTGCAAACCAAATCACTACCCCGTTGCAAGTTGTGGCAGACGATGACACACAAGAAGTCCAGCTGCTGAATCTGTACCCAGACATTCGCTATCAGACGATTGACGGTTTTGGTGGTGCCATTACCGAAGCCGCAGGTTCTGTGCTGCGGCAGATGCCGGAAGAAACAGTAGAAAAAATTCTGCAAGGATATTTTGGAGCGGAGGGGCTGCGGTACAACTTTGTTCGGACTCATCTTGACAGCTGCGATTTCTCGCTGGGAAATTATTCTGCGGTAACTGATCCGCAGGATAAAGAATTCAAGACGTTTTCGCTGGCACGGGACGAAAAATACATTCTGCCCTATATCCAGTTGGCAGAGCAGTATGCCGGTCATAAAATCGGTGTAATGCTCACGCCGTGGTCTCCGCCAGCGTTTATGAAAACCAACAATGACCGCAACCACGGCGGAAAACTTCTGCCAGAGTATGCCGATGCGTGGGCAAACTATATCTGCCGTTATATTAAGGAATACGAAAGCCATGGAATCACAGTGGAATTCCTGACTGTGCAGAATGAACCCCACGCCACACAGACATGGGATAGTTGCCGCTACACGCATGAGGAAGAACGGGAATTCCTTGAAAAGCACTTATACCCGGCTTTGCAGGAAGCTGGGTTGGGCAAAATCAAAATCAATATGTGGGATCACAACAAGGAGCGCCTGTTCGATTGTGCAAGCACTTGTGTTACCACCAGCACCAATGCAATGATTGACGGTTTTGCCTTCCACTGGTACAGCGGCGACCACTTCGATGCGGTACGCCTTGTACGTGAACAATATCCTGATAAACGGTTGATTTTTACGGAAGGGTGTATTGAATATTCCCTTCGGGATAAGGATCAACTGAAAAACGCGCAGATTTACGCACATGATATGATTGGAGATTTCAACGCCGGGATGAACCTGTTCTTCGATTGGAACATCGTGCTGGATGAAAAGGGTGGCCCCAACCACGTTTCCAATCTTTGCGATGCGCCAATCATGTGCAATACCAATACAAAGGAGGTTGAGTATAAGTTATCGTACTACTACATTGAACAGTTCAGTCATTATGTATTGCCAGGAGCAAAACGGATTGCGGCAACCTGCTACACGGATAAGCTGGAAACAGTGTCCTTTGTGAATCCCGATGGTACATTGGCAGTAGTGCTGCTGAACCGAACTGAACAATGCATGCCGGTCACACTGCGCGTCATGGGTAGCCTTGTTGCCTGTGAGATCGAAGCCAGCTCTATGACAACGATTGTACTGAATTAAACCAAAGTAGAAGGGAGTAATTATGTCAAAGCGAATTATTGCGGGTGCTCTTGCCGGTGCGGTTCTGGCGAGTACTATGGCACCTATGGGCGTATATGCGGATTCGCCCGAAGTCAATATTTGGGTGTCAAAGGTCAATGCGACCGATAGTGGAATGGAGAAGGGGCTTGAAAAGCAAACTCCTGTCCATTTCGGCTCTGGAGACAGTGCATCGACTAACAACTTGATTGTTGTCGACGAGAATAACACCTACCAGACGGTCGACGGCTTCGGTGCTTCCATTACAGAAGCGTCGGCGCATCTCTATCAGACTAATCTGGACGATTCTGCGAAAGCAGCTGCTATGCAAGCACTGTTTGACAAAGAATCTGGCATCGGCCTGAGTATGCTGCGGCAGACGATTGGTGCTTCCGACCACTGCGTCGCGCCGTACAATTTTGCGCCCGACGAGCAAGATGACAGTCTGCCCAACTGGGACTTTTCCCATGAACTCATCGAAATCATGCCGACCGTACAGGACGCGCTGGCAGTTGAGCCGGGTCGAATCACGGTTATGGCGTCTTGCTGGAGTCCTCCGGGCTGGATGAAGGAAAACGGTTCTGTCCTTGGAATGTATCAGAATCAAAAGGGCACATTGCGGGCAGACAAATATCAGGCGTATGCCAACTATATCACCAAATTCATTCAGGAATACGCGTCTCGCGGCATCGACATCTATGCCGTAACTCCGAATAACGAGCCGGATCACGCAAGTTATGACTGGCCTGCATTGCCCATGTCGCATACCGAAGCGCAGAATCTGGTCGCAAATTATCTTCGCCCGACGTTTGATCGCAACGGTCTCGACACCAAAATTATCTGCTGGGATCATAGCTATACTACGACCAACTACAAAGACGGATCGTATCCCCTCGAATATTATCAGGACGCAAGTGCATTGGCTGCGACCGACGGCTCCGCATGGCACTGGTATGAGGGCGATGAAGAAGTCATGTCTGTAGTCCATAAAGAGTATCCCACAAAGGACATTTGGTTTACGGAAGGCTCTGGCGGTGAATGGGGATTCCCCAAGTGGAATACCGCATTCTTGAATCAGGCATCGTCCGTTGTCAATATCACCCGCAACTGGAGCAAATCCATTATTTATTGGAACCTTGCGCTTGATCAGAATGGTGGTCCTGACTACTACTATGATGTCAATCAGCATCAAGATTCTACCAACCGTGGTTTGATTACGATCAACACCGATACCAATAGCTGGGATTACAATGTTGATTATTACACGCTGGGTCATATCAGCAAATTTGTTGATCCGGGTGCTCAGAGAATTGATTCTACAAGCCTCGACAACAACATTGAGACTGTGGCTTTTAAGAATCCCGATGGTTCGAAGGTGCTTGTACTGGCAAACCTTGTAAACGAGGCACAAGAGGTAAAGGTGCAGTGGGGTGAGCAGAGCTTCCGCTATACACTTCTGCCGGAGTCCATGGCAACTATGACGTGGAATGGCAATCAGGTCGGGAATGCGGCTTCCCCAATTTGGTTCAACAATCTTGAAAGCAATAATAACTTTGCTGCTGGTGAAGGGGCTTCGGTTGCCACTACGGATAGCACCGCGAACCTTGGTGGAAGCAAGGGCATTATGCTGACGACAACTCAGAACGGTGATCCTGGCACTGATAAACAGTGTGTGATTATTTCTTCTGAGAGTGGTGCAGCCATTGATGCATCTTCGTATCAGTATTTAACATTCTCCGTTAAGGATATGGTGAATCCGAAATCTGCAACGGTAAAAGTTACTTTTGTTGACGAAAATGGTACGGAAGTGAGTTCGTGGAGCCATGAAAAGACGGTCTATGACAACTGGACCAGAATTTGGGTTCCCATTGCTGGCGATAAGGGCTTTGACCGAACCAGAATTGCAAAAATCAAGCTCGGCTTCTACTGGCAGGGCAACTACGCGGTTGATGATCTTGCATTTGTTGGTGGATATAGCGATGGTATTCCGCAGATGAATGGAAACCTCGTTACCAATGGCAGCTTTGAAGATGATGGTAGTGCAGTGCCTGTTGCTACTGGTTGGAATTTCGAAGGTGGCACGCCTTCCGCTACTTACCTTGAGAAAAACAGCAATGCAGCAAGTGGTCGTTTCCACCTTGTCCATTATTCGGCGGACGCCCATGATGCATACACTTGGCAGACGATTTATAATTTGCCCAATGGTACATACACTTTGAAAGCAATGGTTCAGTCCGGCGGTGGTCAGAAGCAGAACAAAATATTGGCGACCGATTTTGGTGGCAGTGAAATGAGTGTCGAAATTCCTGTCAATTCCTATTGGACGCAGGTTGAAATCGGGAATATCAATGTTACCAATGGTAAATGCACTATCGCATTCTATACTGATGGAAACGCCGGAGACTGGAGTTGCGTTGATAACATTGAATTTTATCTAAACTCTTAAGTGAGCAAAAACACCACAGAAAGCGGCTGGATTTATATAATCCAAGGGTGAAATTTATCTAATAGTGGGTATCGTGAAAAAATAGAAGTGCTCCCTGCATGGCATAACGCGATGAAAAGAGCGGCGTGCTGTGCAGGGAGCATTTTGGGTTGAGGCTAAAATGTATCAAACTGTATAACTAGAGATAGATTATGCAGGAAAAGCGAAAAGAAGTTGCTGCGGTTACCAAGAGCTTACAAATTTGCAAAACATACAAGCCTGTCTGGATGCAGTATGTAGAGTTGCCTATGAGTCAGAAATCGGCTTTTTACAGTGGTCATAGTACGGAATTGCAGGCTTACAGTAGTGCAGCAAAGAATGTGGAAAAAGAAGGAATTGACCAATCCGTTGATCTGGATAAAGCGATTGGATTTACTGAGCAACTTGAAAGGAAAATTGAAGAAACGAAAGAACAACTACGCGAGACAAATTCTGAAGAGAAAAAGGCCCAACAGGAGCAGAAGAAGGTTTTAGACATACAGGAAAACCACACGATAAACTGAACAATATTGATTGTTTTGTACAAGGTACAAATTATTGGATAAGTTGAGTTTTATAATAGAGATGTCGATACTATTGCCATCAGATGGCGGATATTTGCAGCAAATAGCAAAATCCGTGAGGGAAAGTAAAGCATTTTCGGCAATGGAAAAGAGAAAGCATCTCTAAAAATAGACGGCAAACATTAAACAATATCAAAAAAGGACCGGAAAATCTCAATCGACGTGTTCTCTTACCTTTTGAAGGGAGAGTGGCGATCGTGCGCAGAGTTTCCGATCCTTTGCCTTTATTTAAGCATTTTACTAGCGATGCCGTTCCAAGGGCACCTCCTTATTTTTTGATTCTCAACAAAAAATAAGGAGGACGTATAATGATCCAGCATGAATTTGAAGAGTTACTTGAGCAATTTAGTCAAGATGAACTGAATGAAAAAAGCACGGTGAAAGGACAGTTCACTAGCTATATAACCCGCCGAATGGAATGGCACGCAATTCGCTATGCTGCTAAGAATCGACCCAATGTCATTGTGATTTCCTTGGAACAGGCCCCGCGACATCTGACAGATATTGATGCCGAGCAAATGTTTCGGAAGGTTGAGATTGAACTGGCTCTTCAACAGGAAGTACAGAGGCTTTCACCAAAAGAAAAGGAGTGGCTTTTGTGCTTTCTGAAAATGAACTACAAAGAAATTCAGAAACACTTTGGCTGTGGGCATACCTATGTCTATGAGAAGCGCAAGAAGCTGGCTGAAACAATGAAGGCGTTGAAGGAGTAACGATCATGAAGAGCTTTGAAGAACATCTGCGAGGCGCAAAAGCACATAACCGTGAGGATAAAATCTGGCTTGTTACGTGTTTTTCTGGGAAAATGGCTAAGTTGTGTGCCAAGTACGGCTTTCCCGATGATGAAGATATGTTCGTCTACCTGATCGAGCATTTCCTGCGGGACTTGGATAGGTTTGTCATATACGGTGATGACCATACCGTACATAGCGGAGGAAATGGCAGTGGCAACAGATAAGACTCGATATAAGGATGTAAAAGTTCGCATTCCGGAGGAAGAACTGGCTGTACTGAACTGCCGTGTTGCTAAAACAGGTATGTCCAGAGAACAATATATCCGTTGCCTGATTGCAGATACGATTCCTGCTGAATATCCGCCAGCGGATTACAGGCTTATCATTCGAAAACTGGATGAATTGCAGGAGGTGATGGAAGCACTGGTTGACGAGAACCCCGTCAAACGCGATGCAATGAAGCTGTATATTACGCTTCAAAATGTTGCGAGTACGGCGGATGTGCTGCGTAGGGCAGTGATGCCATTTGTGTCAAGACGCGAAAAGAAATAAAAAGTGGGGCTGTTGTATGTGGCAGCCCCATTTTCTATTATATTTGATCCCAGAATTCGACCGCAGGAATATAATTTACTTCGTATTTCTCCTCTATGTCTTCGTTAGACATTGCATTATTCAGGGAGTTATAAGCGGTGTCGTCATGGTAGTAGGCATGCAATACGCCTTTCCACTAAATAAGCCCCACAAAAAGAAAAAGCCCGGCAAGCAAAAACTTGTCGGGCAGAAAGCGGATTTACTTTTCTTCCATCCAACCAAGGAATGTCTGCAATTTCTGTATGTCACCGTCATCGAGGTCTTGCAGTCGGTTAAAGATATTGATACGGTCAGTTTCGTCCCCGGCACCGGTAAAGAATTCCTGCGGGGTTACGCCGAGGTATTCACAGATGCGCAGAAATTCGTGCATCGAGGGCATTGCCTTGCCGATCGAAATACTGCGCATATAGCTGCCGCTTTTGCCAAGGTCAAGGCTCATTTTATGTTCAGAAACGTGGAGGCAATGGCGCAGCTGCGTGATGCGCTTACGGATAAAATGCTCATATTCGGCTACCTGTAGCAAGCAGATACACCCTTTCCCATTTATACTATAATATGTAAATATTGTAATATAAATCACGGTAGAGCGTTCAGCATTGATGTATCAGTTTTCGCTGGATTGCCAATATGTTGACGATATAATACTGAATTTTGAAAAAAGTTTTTTCAGGCGCGGTGTTTCAGATAAGCAGCAGGTCGGGAAAGTGCAAAATATGGTCGATATGCGCAATCGCCCCGGCTAATGTATCAAAGCGCCCCTCGCACGGATCGGGCACCTCAGTTAAAGCGGTGGGGTCTGCTGTAAGACCGTTTTCATCCAGCCACGCATCAAACGCCCTGCGCATCGCTGCGGCGTTGGCGCACTTTTCCTCGTTGGTGACACGCTCATCAAGGTAGATAATGGCATCATATTTGTGGGCTGCGGTGTTATGGGTAATTTCAGCAAAGGTGAACCTGTCTATATAGGTATGGAAGAAGAGTTCCACCCCCAACTTGTGCAGCTCGCCTTCCGCGCGCTGGCGTTCGGAAATTTGCGTTTTTTCGCCCAACGCAGTACGCAACTGGCAAAACAGCTCGTCCCCGTCCGCAGGGTACAACGCAGTGCCCTTGGTGTCCTCGATTTCCTCAAAGCAGTACGCCTGCTGCGAGGGCGACAGCATCCCCTGTTCAGCCAGCTGTATGGCATCGAGAAGATCCTGCCGATAGGATTGCGATAACGACATTACGAATTCCTTATTCATAAAAGATCACTCCTTGTTTATAATTGATGAATCTAGTATGAATTATAGTTCTTATTCGTGTCGAAATCGCTCGAAGTAAAAGTACACTGGAAACGAAAAAATCCATATCGAAATTTATCAAAAACAAACAAAAATAGCGTAAAAAAGAAAAAAATAAGAAATTGTCTTTTGCAATGTTTGCATTTAGTGCACTATAAGCACATGGAACAAATTCAAAAAGAAGTGGCGAAATGTGCAGAAAATGTGCAAAAATGTGCAGAAAGCTTTCAAACTACGAATGAAATATCCATCGGACACGATTGGGGAGTTTGTGAATAACCAAAGTTTGATGAGCTGATTCATGGCGAAAGCAATATCAATCATTTTGCTTGTTAAGCGGCTGTTACTTATTGTAGCGGCCGTTTTTTATTTACCAAATGATCAGTGGGGGAAGTGTACCATTTTGGGAAAATGCGTCGGCGACATTTTCCCCCCACACCCCCCTACTAGCTAAAAAAAATGACTGGCTGAAAAGGAGATTTTTTCTATGAGAGAAAGAGTTACAACGGATCAGATTAAGTTGGCAAGAACCGTAGATTTAATCAGCTATATGCAGCGATACGAACCGGAAGAATTGATCCGCACAGGTCCGCATGATTACAAAACTGCTACGCACAGCAGCCTTTGCATCAGCGACAACGGTTTATGGCATTGGTATTCCAGAGGCATTGGAGGCCGAGGGGCGCTGAACTATCTCATTCAGGTAAAGGGAATGGATTTTGTCAGTGCCGTGCGCCATCTGTGTGAACTGGAACTCCCTGCCCATGCTCCTTTTCAGCCGGTCAAAAAAAATCCGCAACACGAGTATGAGCGAAAGCCTTTCTTACAGCCGCTTCCCGACAGCAACGCAGAAACGGTCGTGCAATACCTGAAGCGCAGAGGTATCGACGGGAAGATCTTGAAATACTGCATCAATCAGGGCATCCTCTATCAAACTACACGAAGCGGTTATAAAAACTGTGTTTTTATTGGGATGGACAGTGAGGGAAAGCCTCGATCTGCAAGCTTGAGAGGATGCCAGGGAATTTTTCGCGGAGAGTGTGCCGGAAGCGCGAAGCGATACGGATTCTGCATTCCTCCCAAAAACACCGAAACCGACCTCGCAGAGGTTTATGAAGCCCCCATTGATCTGCTTTCCGGGGCAACACTGCATCTGATGAAAGGCCATGACTGGAGGCAAAACCACTATGTTTCCCTTGGCGGCCTGAATTATGTGGCATTGGACAACTATCTTGAGAACCACCCGGAAATCCACAAACTTATCTACAAGCCGTTGATTAAATCCGGCTATAAGATTGCGTGCCCCACACTGACCGATCTTTATAACGACCTAAAGGAGCAACCCCATGAACGTGCTCATGAGATTGCGCTGGCGCTGGAATTGTTCGCAACCGGCAGCATGAATATGTTCGCACATCCCACGAACGTGGATATGAGCAATCGCCTGATCTGCTTCAATATCCAGAGCCTGGGCGACCAGCTCAAGCCGGTGGCCATGCTGTCCATGTTGGAGTACATCAACACCTGTGTGATGAGCAATGAGCGCAACGACCCCAAAGCGGCAACATGGGTGTACTTTGATGAGATTTACCTGCTTTTGCGGGATAAGCTGAGTTCTCAATTCCTCTATACCAGCTGGAAGCGGTTCCGCAAATACAACGCCTATGCAACGGGCATCACCCAGAACGTGCAGGACTGCCTTTCCAACGATACGGCATACGCCATGTTGGCCAACAGCGAATTTGTGTGTATGCTGCGCCAGACCAAGGACATCGACAGTGTGGTGGAACTGTATGGTTTGTCCGATCCGCAGAAGAACTATCTGAAGCTGGCGAAACCCGGTCAGGGCATTCTGAAGATGGGCAACAACCTGATCCCCTTTGTAAACGACCATCCCACGAATACCAAAATCTATCGCCTGCTGACCACCAAACCCGGCGAAATGGAAAACTGATCTACCTACAGCAAGCGGCCCTGCATTGGCAGGGCCGCATCTTTTTGGAGGAACTATGCCAAAAACAATTTGCTCTTGCAGTATGGGCAAAGACAGTCTGGCCACCGTGATTCTTGCCTTGATGCACCACGAACCGCTGGACGAGATCGTCTATTGTGAGGTGATGTTTGATAAAGAAATCTCCGGCGAGGTTCCCGAACACCGTACCTTTATTTATGAAACAGCAATTCCGTGGCTTCGACGGGCTGGTTTGAATGTAAAAATTCTACGGGCAAACACTACTTACAAGGAGTGCTTTACCAAAACCATCCAGCGAGGCAAAGGAAAAGGAAAGCTGAAAGGCTTTCCCCTATGTGGACGATGCAATATCCAACGGGATTGTAAAGTGCGGCCCATTCAAAAGTATATGAAAAGTCTGCCCCAAGATACGCAGCAGTATGTTGGCCTCGCCACCGATGAGCAGGATCGGCTTATGCGCCTGCAAGAAAAACAAATTTCTCTGTTGGAACAGTATGCGTGCAGTGAATCAGAGGCATGGGAACTGTGCCATCGGTATGGGCTGCTTTCCCCGGTCTACGACTTTACGGACCGCAACGGCTGTTGGTTTTGTCCCAATGCGAAGCTGCCCGAACTGCGTCATCTTTACGACCATCACCCGGATTTGTGGCGTGAAATGCTTGCTCTGCAAGCCCTACCCAATAAAGCTACGGAAAAGTTCAATCGTGAGCTTAGATTCTCAGATTATGATATACTATTCCATAATGAGGATGCTCAGCTTTGTTGGTTCACACAATAAGGAAGGAGATAATCTAATGAAATCAGAAATTCGTTTTAAGGATCGGGAACATCTGGCATTTTATAATATGGTGCTCAAGCAGACGAGAAAGGATGATCCCTACCACAAAGCCTTTTTCTATGTCGTGGGTATCAGCAGCGATACCCGGAACAACATCCAAAAAATCTTTGACTTTGAAGAGGATTGTATCCGCCCAGATTGTATCAATGACGGCTGGCAGACCAGTGGAACGGAACGGATCACCCGGCTGGCTTTCAACCTCTGGAATGGGTGGAATACTGACGGATACGCAACGCCGTATGATCTTTTTGACTGCGAGTTTGCACCCTATTTCATGGAAGGTATCCGGCTCCGATATCCCGAGTATTGCCGTGAACTGGAATCTCAGCCGCCGAAATGGGAACGATAATCTATATGCTGTCGGCCAAATTGACAATCTAAGTTGCTGGGACTGGGCATACCGCACAGTATAGGCCGTGCCTCCATGATCAGATGTCAGGTAGCAGATGCAGACGCTGCTGTTGTCAACCAGATGGCGGTTCCGCTTAAACATACAGCCCCGGTAATAGTGTTCCGCTGTGTACACCACTTTATCTGCCTGATGCAGGATTTCAATATATGTGTCTACATCGGCGGCAAGCCAACCTCTGGTCTGCTCTTTGCAGGGCAGAACGAGAATCAAACGAATCTGTGGATACTCTGTCCGCAACTGTAACACTGCTTGCGCAGCAAGTGTATCAAAACCCAAAGCACCGCCTGCACCGAAATAGCGATACCCAGCTTCAAGCAGCGACGTTATCACATCTGTCAGATGAGCAAAAAGTGAGGCTCTTTTTTCAGACGGTATTATCCGGTGTCCTGTAAAACAAACGGTTTTTTCACGCATTTTTAATGCCTCCTGTTCCATTTTGTCTATGGTATCGCCTTGTGTTGACAAAAGTCAACAGTACACGATTATTTATTTTGCGCATTGTGGATATAATTTAACAAAGCGCGAGGGAGGACACAAACTTGGCACAGGAAAAAGAACTTTGCATACAAGAAATGGCCCGACGGATTTGCGAACGGAGAAAACAGCTTCGACTCACGCAGGAAGAGCTGGCAGAAATGTCCGATATGACAACACAAGCCGTTTCCTATGCGGAATCAGGCAAGCGTGCAATGCGTCCCGATTCATTGCGTAAACTGGCAGCTGCGCTGTGTGTCAGTGCCGACTATCTTCTCACAGGTGATATTGTGGATAAGGATTTGCTGATTTTGGCTGATAAACTGCGCCAGCTCACACCTTCACAGATCCACACAATCGAATCCATTATCGATGAGTGCATCCAGCTTTATTCAGAGCAATAACTTTTAAGACACATTAAAAACAAAGGCGAAACTCAATTTCCACGAAGGAAATGGATTTCGCCTTTTCTTTATTTTGGAATAAGGAGCAAGAACGCTATGGAAAATGACATGATGACGGTTCTTCTTGTTCAGCCCGGAAAACATCCCGTGGAAATAACCATCCCACATACTTTGAAGGAGCTGCAAAAGCAGGTCGGTGGCACAATTGAAATCGTCTACCCGTGGCCGGACCGTTCGGTGGGGCTAGTTTGTCACGATGAAGGCAAGCTGTTGGGTTTGCCCTTGAATCGTGCTTTGCCGGAGATTGGGGATGCCATTGCAGGTGACTTCCTTCTTTGCGGTTTGTGCGATACAGAAGATGGCGGCAGTCTGTGCAGTTTGCCGCCTGAACAAATGTCGTATATGAAACAGCATTTCCGAGAGCCGCACTTCTTTATTGAGTCGGCTGAAGGTAACGACTATTTTCGCGTGACGCCCAAAGTCTACGACAACCTAATGGGCAAACCGAAGAAAAAGCCATCACGTGAGCAAGGAGAACGATAACGGTGCGAAAAGAGAAGAAACTGAACCCAGTGAAAAAACTGGCAAAGAAAACGGCGCTGCGCACAGCTTATCAGGCACAGGCCCACGCCAAACAAGCCGGTCAAGAAATAAGGGGCGGTGCGAGTGGGGAAGGACCTTCCGATAACTATGCACAGCAAAAGGTCGAAGATAAAGCAAAAGAGGCAGCCGAAGATGCGGCGGGCTTTGCTTTCCGATCCACGAAAATTCCGTACAAAATGTACCGAAGGCTTTTGCTTAAAAGGCAGGCCGCTAAAGCATCCGCCGGCGAAACATCTTCGTCGACGCCGCTCCAAAACACCACTGTTCCAACGGAAACACAGGTTACACGTAAAACGCGGTTTCGCCGTAAAGCAATTCAACAGCAAGCCATCAAGGCAAAAGCACCGCAAAGGGTACAGAATCTGATGCCAAAGGAGAACCAACCCTTGCCAGACCGAAAGCAGGTTCTGCGCAAACGGGTGATTCTGATCAAGGCAGTACGAAAAAAACTGGCTGAAAGAGAAGCACGCCGTGCAGCGACCCACTCAATGCCCACACCCAAGCTGCCCCGCACTTCCAGCAAACCGGTGAGAGAACAGCTTCAACGATTGGCCAATTACCTACTCGGGAAGCTGAAACAACTGCTTGCCCATGCAGCCAGCGCCGTTGTGAATGCCTTGATATATCTGGTTGGAGCCGGTGGCGTTGTTTTGATACTCGCACTGGTGATCGGTGCAGCTGCCGCTATTTTGGGCAGTCCGATGGGCATCCTTTTTGCCGATGAAAGCGGCGATCCCAACAGCATTCCCATCGGAGAGATTGTGCTGGAAGCCAACACCGAATTTGGTGAAACCATCAGTGATCTGGTGACGAACCATCCGGAATGCAGCAATGTGGAATTTCACTATGAGTATGAGGACGGCCACACCTGGTCCAGCTATTGGCCGGAGGTGCTGGCCGTCTTTGCAGTCAACCAGAACCTGAACGGCGACGATGATGTCATTGTGATCGACAGAGAAAAGGCTGACCTGCTTATCGATACATTCTGGATGATGCACCGCATTGAAAGTGAGGTCGAGGAAGTGGTACTTCCTGCAGACAGTGGGGATGGATCTGAGGAAAGTGAAGATACCGAAACTCAGACAGAGTATATTTTGCATATTACTGTTACTAGTGTGCCGGTGGATGATTTGGCCCATGACTTGTCTTTTACAGATGATCAGATGGATATTCTGCATCAGCTGCTTTCCGACGAAATGCGGCCCATGCTGGTACAGATGTGCGGTACAGGGACCAGTACAGGAACTGTACCACCCGTAGTAGATGGCTCGATGATCTGGCCGTTGCCAGGGCATACCAGTCTAACAACTCACTTTGGGGAGGCGGACGCTTTTGGCAATCCCGGACACCGAGGCATTGACATTCCCGCCCCAGAAGGGACCCCGATTTTGGCCGCCCACAGCGGCACTGTTCTGATTTGCGGCTGGAACGACAGTTTTGGCAATCAGGTACTGATTGATGATGGAGCTGGTTTGTCCACACGGTATGCGCACATGACGGCCACAGCCGTTTCTCCTGGCGCAGTTGTTACAGCTGGTCAAGTGATTGGCTATGTAGGCAGCACCGGTGATTCTACCGGTAACCACCTGTATTTTGAAGTCAGTGTTGGGGGCACCCTTGCTGACCCGCTGGAGTATGTGTTGCCGCAGTAAAGACAAAATTGTTGCAAATCAACAAATGGTGTTCTGAAAATCAAGATAATCTAATTGTTAATTTACTGACCCTAGAGTTCAAATCTGTTGCTATCGTTTATGCGTTACTATATCTACATAGCTAATCAATGGTAGTAACACCAAAAATCCGCCGTTCCATGCCGATAACCGGCTTGAAACGGCGGATTTTTTAATTTGTTAGGGAACCAAAACTTTTTTGGATCCGGGTTGAGACTTTTATCGACATGCAGTGAATTAGATTTGCAACATTATTTTGATTGCTGTTCGTTTCTACTGAGCTTGTTCAGAGGATTATTCACCTTGCTTATCTATCCTTTTACAAGGCTTTCACAATCAGTCAGGATAAAAATAAACAACTGCCGTTTCGTAGAATTGGCCCCAATAAGTAAATGTAAAATACACAGCGATTCTATCTCCAGAAAACTCAGAGTGAGATTCATCAATACTCCAATACGTAGTCACGTTAGGTTTAAGGTAGCATTTATCATATAAAAACTGCGGCCTTCCTCCCTGAATTTCAGTTTGATATTGTAAAGTGATCGTTCCGACTTTAGAACCACTTTCATTCGTAATGATATCCTTTGTTTGTTCTTTCACAGGAGAGATTCTGAAAGGAGCAACGTTTTGGGAATTCGGAACCTCATTCCCAATAATAGGACTTTCACCATGAGAGTATTTATTGTTGTACTCTTGTAAGGAAAGAAAGCCATCGGTTTGTGCAGAATATTTTTCATTGTATTGAGGAATAGTCAAATACCCCGACGATGAACCGTCTTGAGCAAATACGTTCAGAGAGAACGAACAGATCAACACAAACGAAATCAACATGCTAAGGAACCTTTTCATAATACTACCTCCTTGTTCTTAGATATAGATTGCCCCTATACATAAACTATCTATATGCTGTACATTTAAAACCGAATTGTTGTGTTGCTTGTTTTAATTGTGTCAGATTCACTCCATCTCTGCCAATGTGCACAACTTGTCCGACATCTACTATATCTACATCTAACCCATAATACCTAAACAGCATGGTCATGCACGCAATACTACAATCCATATTTCCAAGCTGAGCTACATATGGAACCTTTTTTTGCATGTTAACAACCCTTTTCACATAAATTGTCGAACGTGATTTTATCGTGTAATACTACAATGCCAAGGTGATCAAGAGTATTATTATAAATCACTCCATTTTTTTGCTATACTCCTTAATCAAAAAGGCGGAAAACAAAAGGCAGGCGATCATCGATAATAAGCTCAGTAATTTTTCGATATAATTCGATTCATAGTAACCAGAAAGCGTCAATGCCGCAATTATGGGATACAATTTGGAAACCGTTCCAAGATTTCCAACAAAAATAGTAATAAACGAATAAATTTCTGCTATTAACAGCCCCATCCAGTAATCTTGACCTGTTTTTATAACTATGCAAATAACTGGGAGAGTCGCAATAAAAACACTTAGTCCCTCAACACAGTACATTGTGAGGTATCTTCCAAATAATCCCACAGACAGAACTTGTACATGAAGAATTGCTTCTACGATAAAAGCAGATAAAAACAGGATCAAATACAACGCCGCGCTAAATATCAAAACCAATAAGATTTTTGATAATAGCATTGCTGGAATATCAATCGGTATAATCTGCAGCGATTTTAGCGTATCCTCTTGCATTTCACGACAAAACACGTAACAACCAAAAAGCGCAATGATTCCCGGTATAGCATACATAGTGCCTAATGACTGTACTCCTGTCAGAAACCACTCTGGCTCCATCCCATAAACAGTATCTCCTCCCGCATAAAAACCTTGAGCTGCAACGATAACTAAAATCATAACTATTCCAAATAGTGCCACAAACAATATTTTGGAACGACGCAGTTTGTTGAATTCGCAAAGGATAGATGTTCTCATACAGATTCACTCCCTCTCCATACCCCTAAGTGCAATTATTATGGACAAAAACGTCCAGATGATAAAGCACATAATAATTGAGAATGGTTCATACTCCTTTGGCAAAACTACATTAGGCAAATCGTGTTCAATATAAAAAATAGCGCTGGCTGACGGAATAAAATATGGGTTTGCAGATGCGAATATAAAGCCCAAAAATGCATAAACAATAGCTGCACAACAAGGTAACAAATAACCTTTACTCGAGAAGGCCGTTGCTAAAATCGGGATGTTGGAAACCGAAAGAACAGCGGCAGCTTCTATTACCTTTAAAAGCACAAAAACAATCAGGTGAATATCAAGAGACACCAAATTTAGACATAGCCCCACACTAATTGTAAAAAGCGTTGAAATTATCATAAACGCCTCGGAAAACACTAGTGTTACAGCCCATTTTGCAAGCATCAGTTGCTCTTTTTTGAGTGGAATAATCAATAATTGTTTGAAAACATCGTCAGCCTGTTCTCTATATACGATAGTAGCTGATAAAATTCCCAACAATGCTGGTAAAATCAGAAAAATATTAAATGATAAAATGGCCTGTTTATACAGACCTATGTCTGTCAGCATATCTCGATGTGTGTAAAAATAAAATAATGAAACCGCTGGCATAATGAATGCAGCTAAAAGCATAAAGAGGACTTCCCGCCGTCTGCGGAGCTTTTTAAATTCTACACAGATGAGCTTAAGCAATGCCTTCACCCCCTGTTATTTTCTTGAAGTAGTCTTCTAATGTATCATCTTTCTCAGTAAAGCTGGAGACACCAACTTCCTTATGAACCAATTCACTGATAATACGCGCATTATCCATCTTGGTTTTGAAAATTTTGATTTGGTTTTCGCCTTGTATCAAGTAATCGCTTTTACTAAGAGAAAATATTGTTTCCAGAATATGTGCAGCTTTTCCTACATCGGAGACCTCGATAAGTGTACATTTTTGATTTTTTTTCTTTAATTCCTCCATGGTTTCTTCTTCTAAAAGAACACCGTGGTCCAGAATCCCAATGTCGTCTGCAATCATCGACACTTCCGATAGAATATGACTTGAAATAAGGATGGTCTTTCCTTCTTTTACACTTAATTTTCGGATAAACTCACGTACTTCTGCTATCCCTATGGGATCTAATCCATTGATGGGCTCATCTAAAATGAGCAAATCCGGATCGTGCATAATAGCATTAGCAATACCCAACCTTTGTTTCATTCCCAAGGAATATTCGCCAAAAAGTTTTTTATCTCTATAAGGAAGTCCTACAAGCTCTAAAGCGTGCTCTACAGCGTGAGGTTTCGTGACTCCTCGAAGTTTGGCGAAGATTTCCAAATTTTCTGTTCCTGTTAAGTTGGAGTAAAACCCAGGAGTTTCAATGATTGCTCCGATCCTTTTGAAAAGACGACGTTCCCGGTTTATAACAGGTTGACCAAAAATGTAGACCTCACCACTTGTTGCCGAGATCAGACGCAACAACAATTTCATGATACTTGTTTTTCCTGCCCCGTTTCGGCCAAGTAATCCGTAAATATGGCCTTTAGGTATATGTAGGCTTACATTATTCACAGCAACCTGTTCACCGTAAATTTTTTTGAGCATCTTTGTTTCAATCGCATACTCATACGCCATAAAGGTTCCTTCTTTCCGTTTGCAAAGTATTATAAGGCATTTTCATCTTATCACTTTGATTATAGATAGTCTTTGTTTCTGTAATAAATAGGTGGTTTTTTGTACTCTATGTGAGAAGGCTTTTTTACTAACAAGTTAGCCAACAACCAAATAAAAAAAGCCACTACAAACTTTGCTGCATAGCAAAGTTTGTAGTGGTTTATATTACAATTTACTCAGTGAGATAATCTTCCGGGAATGTTTATTTTTCTATTTCTCGTTACGGTGCTCTACTTACTTTTCATATAGGAATGTGAGATCATTCTAAAAAAGTTTGGATGAGATCGTGTATAATTTTCATTTGGGAATCACTTAAATCTATTCCTATGTTAGATGGGAATAGATTTCTTTTCGCATCGTGCAAAAATCGCCATCCCAGCCCCATCTGCACGCAGTTTTAGCACCACCTTGCCGGAGTTTTAGCCCCACTTTCACGCACTGAAGCCCCAAAGCCTTATAATTGGTTTAGCACAGCCAAGCTGTGACTAAATCAATTGGAGGTTTCGTAATGACAAATTATCGGGAGATCTTGCGGTTAAGCAGTCTTCAGTACAGCCAGCGAACCATTGAATCAATGGCACACTGTTCCAGACATACGGTGCGAGATGTACTGCAGGCAGCAAAGGAACAAGGCATATCCTGGCCCCTCTCCGACGATGTCGCCAATGCCGATCTGGAACAGCTTCTCTTTCCGAACAGGCACAAAGCATCCAGTCAATATGCTGAGCCCGACTATCCGTACATCCACCGCGAACTGGCACGGTCGGGCGTGACCCTGACGCTGCTGTGGGAAGAATACTGCGCGAAGTGTCAGGAGGCGGGCAAAAGGCCGTACATGAGTACTCAGTTTGGCGAGCGGTACCGCCGCTGGGCACGCATTACAAAAGCGACCATGCGCATCCAGCACAAGCCGGGAGATGCCATGCAGGTAGATTGGGCCGGAGATACCATTCCCATCCAGGACCCGGTTACCGGGGAACAAAGTGCCGCTTATTTGTTTGTTGCCGTTTTGCCCTGCAGCTACTACACCTATGCGGAAGCCTGCGACGACATGAAAACCGAGAACTGGCTGAACTGCCATGTCCACGCTTTTGACTTCTTCGGCGGTGTTGCACGGCTGCTGATCCCTGACAACTGCAAAACGGCCACGCTGTCCAACACCCGGTACGATGTGATTCTGAACCGCAGTTACCAGGAACTGGCTGAGCATTACGGTACCGCAATCGTACCGGCACGTGTCCGCAAGCCGAAGGACAAGAGTCCGGCGGAGGCACCCGTCCGCTTTGCCGAAACATGGATCGTGGCCGCTCTACGCGACCGCAAATTCTTTTCTTTGCGGGAATTGAATGAGGCAGTTGCTGAAAAGCTGGATGAGTTGAACAGCCGCCCGTTCAAGCAGATGGCTGGCTGCCGCCGAAGTGCCTATCTGGAAGAAGAGAAGCCCTATATGCTGCCGCTGCCGGTCAGTGCGTTTGAACCGGCCGTCTGGTCGGTTGCCAAGGTCGCCAACGACTATCTTGTTACGGATGGCAGGAACAAGTATTCTGTTCCCTATAACTTGATTGGCGAGCGCGTGGACATCCGCGTGACTAAAACAACGGTAGAGGTATTCTACCACGGCAGCCGTGTAGCCAGCCACCGCCGGCTGCAGACCCGGCAGCGTGATCCGCTGGCGAAGCGCGAGCATATGCCGCCGGAGCACCAGAAATATCTCACCTACAACGCTGACGAGTTCAGCCGCTGGGCGATGTCGGTCAGTCCTATGACCGAGAAGGTAGCCGAACACTTCCTGAAGTCCGGTAAGGCCGCCAAGCAGGGCTACAAGGCCTGCGCTGGTCTGACCAAACTGGAACAGCGGTACGGCAAACAGCGGCTGGAGGCAGCCTGCGGCAAAACTCTGGCGTACAGCACCACGCCCTCGCTGCGCACCATTGCCAGCATTCTGAAAAATGACCTGGACAAGGCCGAGAGCCAACTGTCGCAGTCCAAAGCCAATAGCTACGGCATTACCCGCGGCGCGGCCTACTTCCGGAAGGGAGGTGACCGCTGATGCTGAACCAGGCAACGATGGATATGCTCACGGCAATGAAGATGACCGCTATGCCAGCGGAGTTCGCCAACCAGTTGAAAGACCCCACGTTCAATGAACTGGGCTTCGAGGAGCGCCTGGGCTTGCTGGTAAATGCGGAATGGAACCGACGCCAGAGCAACAAACTGAACAGATTTATCCGCAACGCGCGCTTCGCCGTGCCGTCTTCCACTGTAGAAGGCATTGAATACCACGAGGACCGAAAGCTGGACAAGGCACAGATGCTGCGGTTTGCCACCTGCCAGTACATTGACGAAGGCCACCACATTATCCTCAAGGGAGCCTCTGGCAACGGCAAGACTTACATCGCCTGTGCCCTGGGCAATGCCGCCTGCCGCCGTTTCAAGAAGGTGCAGTACATCCGTATGCCAGAGCTGCTGGACGAACTGAGCATTGCCCGCAGTGGTGGAACACTGAAAAAGGTGCTTGAATCGTACAAGAAGAAAGACCTGCTGATTCTGGACGAATGGCTGATTCGTCCGCTGCCCCCGCAAGAATCCTATGATATGCTGGAAATTGTGGAGGCGCGGTGCCACAAGTCTACGATCTTTTGCACGCAGTACGAATCTGAGGGTTGGTACACCAGGATTGATCCCAACCCGGAATCTGACAGCCCCGTTTCAGAAGCCATTATGGACCGCATTATCCACAACGCTTATGAGGTTCTGGTGGATGGCCGAGTCTCGATGCGGGAACGCAAGGGCTTGAAGGCCACTCGGGAAGGCGGTGGCCAGGATGTGTGACCGCCCATATCTTTGCGATGAGGAAAAATGTATGGTTTTAGAACTGGAACGGGCCTGCTACAACGAGATGGAGCGTGAGTCGATGGAATACTTTTACGCAGCTGAGAAAGAACTCCAACGACAGCGCGAGCGGATTCGACAGTTGGAGAACATCTTGACAGAGAACGGCATTCCTGTTCCTGAAGAAAGTTGACCTGAGCTCTGCTGGCTGGCTTAGCTGGCAGAGCTTTTGCATGTGCCACAGGGGGTGTCGTTTTAGAGCGATGAGGTGTCGCTGGTTCTCTGGCAGGGTGTCGCTAAAACTCCGGCGATGCAGGTGGGGCTTTAGTGCGTGAAAGTGGTGCTCAAATCGCGTGCAGATGGGGCTGGGGTGGCGATTTTTGCACATCGCCTTTAACACATCGATTTGCTGGGGAGGCATTCCTTTTAGGCGAAAGCTCTCGACTATTTCTTCTCTTGCAAGCTCCTAAGGTGACACCACATAATTGTGCAATTGTTACTAATACCATAGAGGGGGATAGGATGAGTATCACTTTAATGCCCACAAATTGTCGACATAGCCTTATTGATTCTATTAGCCAAATCTTTTGGACCAATTTCTGTCTACTTGAAGCTACTTGATTGTTTTTCTAACATAATACTCCGCTATACACTTCTCCCATGTTAGGAATGTATTATTTGATATTTTCATTTCATCGTAATATAATTGTTTATAATTCGAAATATTAGAACATTCATTGACGTGCAGCTAGGAGTTAGAGTATTTTGAAAGAAAATAGCCAAAATCAGCTTATTCGTAGAAGGAGACTATCTATGCAAATTCTTGTCTGTGATGATAACCCATATATGGTCAATCGCCTTTTTGATCTAATACAGCAGCAGATTTCCTTACAGGGAATATCTTCAACATTTTCTATTGTTTCTAATACAGATGATCTTCATAATTTGGATTACACTGCCTTTGATCTAGCTTTTCTCGATGTTGATATGGGTGAATATAATGGTGTCGATCTTGCCCGTAAATTGCACGCCGCTCGGCCAGATGCCGTCATCGTCTTTGTAACCAATTTCATCGAATACGCACCTTCTGGGTACGAAGTAAATGCGTTTCGGTATGTATTGAAGAATACATTAGAAGAAACACTCCCAGAAATTATTTTATTGGCTCTCGATGAATATAAAAAACGTCACCGCGTAGTTTCTTTTTCAATGGCTTCTGAAAATATTGATGTTCCAGTGGAGAATATTCTTTATCTTGAATCAAATCATCGCACAATGATTATGCACTTAATCAACCACCCACGTAAAGATTTTCATTTCTATGCCAGTATAACTCTAATGGAAGACGCTCTTTCTCCGATTGGCTTTTTAAGAGTTCATAAAAGCTATCTTGTAAATATGGAATACATAGAAATACTTCAATATGGCAAAGTACGTTTAAAAAACTCTGTTGAGCTGCCCGTAAGTAAGAATAACTATACAGAGATAAAACAACAATATATTTCTTGGCGAGGTGGCCATCGATGGAATATTGGCTGAGTGTATTGTATATCTCTCTAGAATTTTACGCATACACCTTGGGAATGGAAGCCTTTCTTCCTAGACGGTGGAAAAAATCCAAACACTGGTTATTTTTTTCTGCTTGGATTGTTGTGATGTACGCCTTTTCCTACCTTTTTCCTTTTGCTCCTGGTAACTGGCACTTTATTCGATCATTTCTTACCATTCTGTTTGGGGGGATTATTCTTTATAGTTCCAGGAACCCAATTTATCACTTGACCCTAACCCTGATTGATTATTTAATTCTCTACTTTTGCACTTTTATTGCAAGTTTCATCGCATCACAGATTTTGGAAATCACAATTTATGCCGTGAGCGAAACCTATCTGCCTTCAATATTGTCTGCACTATTGTCCCGGATTCTGTGCATTTTTTTGATGTTTACACTGAAGCGCTTCTGTAATCCAGTCCATAATCAATCTGCCCGCTTATCTTATCTAGTTATAGCCACCCTTTTTCCTTTGACATCATTTTTTGTGCTGTTGACCTTCCTCTCAATCTTGCGTTCTTCCTCCATAGAGACGCATTTTATCCTTCCTTGTTCTATTTTACTTGTTATCTCAGATGTTTCAGTGTTGATTTTATTCGATCAAATCGAGCAGAGCGAAAGTAATCGTCAGAAGACATTAACCTTAGAGCAGAAGCTTCAATTACAGGGGGAAAGTTTTTCTGAATTAAGTAAGCTATATACAGAAAATCGAAAAACGGCTCATGATTTCCGGGCTCATCTCGATATGCTCTCCTCTCTTTTGGAAAACGGAGAAACCACGGAGGCGAGCCGGTATCTTAACAATATTCGCACTAAACAAACAACGCGGATTTTTCTGGTTAACTGCCATCATCCGGTTTTGGATGCGCTTCTTAATCAAAAGGCACGTCTTGCACAAGAGAAAAGAATTGATATTCGATTTAAAGTCAACGATTTATCAGCGCTTACCATCGATCCTACAGATATAACAGTTATTCTTTCTAATCTTCTGGACAACGCCATCGAAGCTAGCGAGAAATGTGATAACAAACAAATTGAAGTTAGGGTCTTACTGGAAAATTCTTTCTTTTTTTCTATCCGGAACACTTCGCTTCCGGTTCATATTATAAACAATCATATCACTAGCACTAAATCAGATCGTTCCCTACATGGATTTGGTTTAGAGAATGTGAAAACGCTTCTTGTAAAGCACAATGGCGAATATGTAATGTTTTATGATAATGGCTGGTTTCAGTTTTCAGCAGAGATACCCACCGAGTTTATTTCGTGACATTTTTTCACCTGTTTGATACAATTTTGCTGATACTTTAAGCGCTCTCCTGTAAAATGAAAACGGTGATAACTGATGGAAGTATTAGCCAAAAAGATTGTTTCCCAATGGGTTAAGCAAGGATTGGTTGAAGAATCGCAGGCGGAGTGGTATGTTTATGGCCTATTGGAACGCCTTACTACGCTATGTACGTTTTGTGTGGTTGTCACTCTTGGCTCCCTTGTTTCAACAATTTGGCAATCAATTTTGTTTGCTATTGCGCTTATGTACTTGAGGGCTTATACCAATGGGCATCATGCAAAAAGCTATCTTTCATGTTTGATTAACTCTTGTGTCATTGAATTATTAGGTGTCTTTTTATGTAATTATTTTACACCTGTTATTTCCCTTTGTTTGGCAATTGGTTCTTCTATCACCATTTTATTAGTTGCACCTATCAATAATGAGCGAATTCACTTTTCCGAAAAAGAACTTGCGGCGGTGCGAACAGTTTGTCATAAACGGTTGGCAATATTGTTTGTCCTCCATATAGTATTGTTACTCATACTTCCCATCAGTGCATATTGTATTTCACTGGCAATGTCTGCTGATGCTTTTTTACTATTGATTACGAAGCGGAAGTAACAAAAATTAAGATAGGCAGGTGTTTAAAATGAAAACCGAAAAAAACGTTTCTCAAGCTCAAAAACTGATGAAAAAGGCGATTCAAGTATCTTTTGGAAGTTCGCTTTTGGAATGGCCGCCACATTGCTATCTTTTTGACTATCAGCCCCACCGGCCGGAAAAGGCTTTGCCTAACCTGCAGGATAAAAAGTAAACAGTTTTCGTGATTATTCATAGTCTCTTCGCGCCCGCCGCATCCAGCATGCGGCGGGCGTTCTTTTTATATTATATCACCTTTTTGGACGCTTCTTATTTGTCCAAAGCCGTGGGCCTCCTGTCTGTTTTGCCTTTTTTGTGAACGAAAAGACTAGATGGAGGTACACGTTATGAAATCCATTGATCTGAAAAAGTATTATCCTCATCCTCTCCATGAAGGGGAAAACACTGTCATATTGGTCACCGACGAAGTGGCCAACGCACTAGAAAGGTTTATCCGCGAAGAAAACAATGATACCTTGCGTCGCTACCGCGCAAAAGCCTATTACTCCCTTGACTGTGAGAATGGAATTGAACATCATATCCTGTTTAGGGAAAAAACTCCCGAAGAACTCTACGAAAAGAAACTCACGATGCAACAACTTAACCGGGCTCTCGCAAAACTCCCTGTAAAACAGAGCCAGCATATATACGCCCACTTTTTCCTCGGCAAGAGCAGCCGAGAAATTGCCACAGCCGAAAATGTGTCAGTGAGGGCTGTTCAAAAATCTGTACGCGCCGGATTAAAACGGTTGGGCAAAATTTTGAAAAACGATTGAGCCAAATGGTTCGCTTTTGGCCGCTTTTTGAAGAGGATAGCCACACCTAGGCCAGCCTATTGGCCGGCGGTACTAGCCGTCTTTGCAGTCAATCAAAACCCGAACGGGGATGGCGATGTCATTGTGATTGACAGAGAAAAGACGGACTTCCTTATTGTAATATTCTGGATGATGCACCGTATTGAAAGTGAAGTCGGGGGGCACCAATTGATCCAGATGGTGGGGAAGGGGACAGCGAAGATGAGGAACCCCAAGTGGGATATATTCTGCACATCACCGTGACCAGTGTGCCGGCGGATGATTTGGCCCATGACCTAGCATTCAAGGATGATCAGATGGATATTCTGCATCATCTGCTTTCCAATGAGAAGCGACCCATGTTGGTACAGATGTGCGGTACAGGAACCAGCACAGAAACTGCTGTGCCGCCCGTGGGAGACGGTTCCATGATTTGTCCATTGCCAGGGCATACCAGCCTGACAACTCAATTGGGGAGTCGGACGCTTTTGGCAACCCTGCCCATTGTGGCATTGATATTCCTGCCCAGGCAGGCACACCGATTCTGGCTGCCCACAGTTGCACTGTACTAATATGCGGCTGGAACGACAGTTTTGGCAATCAGGTGCTGATTGACGATGGAGTCGGTCTTTCCACACGGTATGCGCATGTGACTGCCACAGCCGTTTTTCCTGGCGCAGAGGTTTAGTGTTGGTCAGGTGATTGGCTATGTAGGCAGTACTGGCGATTCTACAGGCACTCACCTACACTTTGAGGTGAGTGTTGGAGGAGCCCTTACTGATCCGTTTGCCTATGTAACACCGCAATAAAAACAATGAGAGCTGTCCCGGAGTGATGAGGGACAGCTCTCGTTGTTCCCTTTTTGTGAGGACGTTTTTGTACGGGCGATTGCTGCTATGTTGCCAAAAATAAATTTCCGCCGTGGACAGTTCAAAGACGAATTAATTGTAAAAAGGAATAAGACTTTCTGGCAACCTTTGTGGAAAAATAATCCCAAATATTCTGGTAAATTTTTTAAGATGTACTATCTGTGGCATATTCAGATTGCCCTATTATAGTTTGTGAGAAACTCCATTCAACATTACCTATGGAAATTCCTGCCAACCGAATTTCGGAAAGGAAGTTTTCCATAACACGGTTGTATTCGGAGTCATTGGATTTTTGAAATATTATTGTATGTTTTGCTGAATCGCTAAGATGAGGTTCCATTCTATTGATGACATTGTAACTTCTCTTCCTAACTTGGTACAAAATTTGAACAACAGTCTCAAGTCGGTAACTGTTTATTTGCTTGGAACGGCCAGATCCATTTTTAAAGATGACTTTTGCTGCAGGCTGAAATTCGTGGAATTTTTCAATTGATTTGTTTACATAAAAATTTGTCTTTTGAAATAGAAATGGAATGATTTCATCGACGGAAGTTTGTTCATTCGCCCCCTCTTTTTCTTCCAATAGGTCACAAAATGAAACAGCTGTCATTACCCAATAACAAACCTTGTCATCAAAATCATCAACCAACTCATTTTTGGCAAAACGTAAATCGGATATTTCGTTGCATCTGTTTAATATTTGTTTCGCAGTCAAATACAGAAAAATAAGAAACGGAATTACAGCTAAAGTGATTAATAGCCATTTAAGCTGTTCATTGCCATCTAACAAATTCGCATTGTCTAGAATAAAAGCGGCAAGTGCAATGCCTATTTCAATAAAAACCAGCGCATCTACTTGGTCTTTTCTTATAATAGTTTAATTGCTTGATTGCGAGGTTATCACATGAGTTACTCTATTATGTCTCATTATCTGATACGCATGGCAACGCTTTCGGAGAGCAGCACCAACATCAGCCATACATCTTCGTCCGTAGTCAGGTCGCGCGGCGTGGTGGCGCTGTTGCCCACACTCTTAATGGCGGAATGTGCATCCTGCTTGGCGACCGGCGTCTGGTCCAATCCGCGCGCAAATGCCG
>ERZ831773.97-NODE-97-length-122750-cov-14.534195_pt1 | contig 122750 bp, 102 predicted proteins | sample MGYA00519696_ERZ831773 | MGnify/ENA primary metagenome ERZ831773 (study PRJEB31850, sample SAMEA3708720) | human gut metagenome | biome: human gut; feature: human-associated habitat; material: faeces | place: China | collected 2014 ...
CATGGCTCACAAAGGAAATCATATTTGTCTGTACCGTTTTTCTTTCATTTACGTTGTGAATGACTTGTGAGAGGGCGCTTATACATGCCCATTTACGCTGTGAATTGCACCACAGAATCTGCCAATTTACGTTATGGGATGAGTGCCTATATTGGGTTCTGCTGCTCGTATTCTGGATTGACGGATTTTATTGACACAATTCCAAGATTACTTTATACTAAGCCTACATCAAAGTCGCAGACAAATAACAGTTACGCTTATGAAGCTTTCATAATCGTGATCATTCTTACAACGTTTCTGTCTGCAAATCCAAAACCTGATATATGGTTACGGATATGATCTCAAAATTCAGTGCCGGTTCGGCAGGAGATTCCATTTTGATGAACAATTCAATGCGTGAAAATTTTAATCTTAATTATTACAGTTAGCATCGTTGCATTTTTATGAAAAAATCTTTTACGTGCATTGAAAAATACCACACATTCTATTATCATAAAGGGGGAAAATGATTGAACACAAACGATGAGAAAATCCAATGGCATCCTGCATTTGATGCGGCATTGCAGATTGAACTTGGAGAAGAAACAAAGTATTTAGAATTTGATTCTGAACATCTGCTGTCGAAGAAACCAATGCAGATCGATGTGTTAGTCAAAAATGAAAGACATGTAAAAATCCAGAAGAATATTGGGAGAATTTTCCGACAGTACAATGTTGTAGAGTACAAATCGCCGGAAGATGACCTTAACATTGACGATTTTTACAAGGTGTACGCATACGCCTGTATTTATAAAGCCGACACGGAGACAGTAGACTTCATACCGGCAGCAGAGCTGACAATTACTTTTGTATGTTACCATTATCCAAGAACCATGCTTCAGAAATTGCAAAGAGATCGGCAGATAACAGTCGAAAATATGGAAAGCGGTATTTATTACCTTATGGGAGATGCAATTCCGATGCAGCTTATCATTGTTCCAAGATTATCTAAAACGAATAACTACTGGCTGAATAATCTTCGCAATGATTTAAAGTCAGGCGGCGAGATCAGAAATTTTATAGAGAAATATGGTGAAAATAAAAACTCAAAGTTATACCAGGCGCTGGCAGATACGATCATGCGCGCAAACTGGCAGGAATTAAAGGAGGAACGAAAAATGTGTGAAGCATTACGTGAATTATTTGCGGATGATCTGCGCGAATCGAGGGAAGAAGGAATTATGGAGGGCAGGAATGTTGGAAAACGCGAAGGAAAACTTGAGGGAAAACGCGAAGGCGAAGCTTCAAAAGTCATAGAAATAGTAATTAAAAAATATAAAAAAGGCTGCTCTGTAAAAGAAACAGCAGATATGCTGGAAGAACCCCAAACGTTAATCAAACAAATCTATGATGTGATCGGACAGTGTGCACCTGATTATAATGTAGAGGCAATTTATAAGATACTTCTGGATAAAACTATATAATGTGTAACATCCGCAAGCTGGAACAAGACCGGAAGATGGAAGTGAGATCAAAAATACAGTAAAAACAAAAACTCAAAGCTATATCAGGCTCTCGCAGATGCAGTCATGCGTGCAAACTGGGAGAAACTGAAGGAGGGATCGAATATGTGTGAAGCATTAAAAGAATTGTTTGCGGACGACTTGCGTGAATCAAGGGAACAGGGCATCATCGAAGGCAGGATCGAGGGCAGGAATGCCGGCAGGATTGAGGGTAGAATCGAAGGCAGATGTGATATTACCTGTAATTCCTATTCTTGCGCATAGAGGCTTGTTTGGGATGGTGGAAAATGGTTGGAAGTTTATCTGGGTTGCAGCTATAATGATTTTATTACCATTTGTTTCATCATTGGTGGGAATTATTCTTGGAAGCATACAATTAAAGAAAACATCTACAAAGCCTGTAAAGATTGGGGTGTTGCTTTCATGCACGGGGTTAGTGCTGCATTTACTCTTTCGATTTGTTTTTAAGTTTTAGAATCCCAGCTCCATAGCTCACGAAGGAAATCATATTTGTCTGCACTGTTTTTCTTTCATTTACGTTACGAATGACTTGTGAGAGGACGCTTATACATACCCAATCAACGTTATGAATTGCACCACAGAATCTGCAATTTACGTTATGGAACTCACGGTTATTGGATGAGTGCCTATAAAGGAGGTGTCGACTAAATGCAGTCATTTTCAATGTCTTGTGATTCGTCGATGATAAGGGGCACTCCTCCCGGAGTTTCATCTTTGGGTTCTGCCGCTCGTAACCTGGATTGACGGATTTCCACAACCTGAATATTGCATGCTACACAGCCTTGGCTTAATAAAAAATAGAACTGATTTGTTTTCAGGATTTTGGGAGCGGCCGGTCCTTAGAAAGCAGACATTGCGATTTCAAAAGCCAATGTAATTGGATTTTGAAATCACGATGGATGCTTTCTTAGTACCGCTGCCAGCGACAACAAGCGGAAGCGCTCCTGAAAACAAACAGTTCTATTTTTTATATTTCTATACATTTTGTTGGCATGCAATTAACATAACCTACGAAAATCCGTAACACCACCCACAAGTGGCAGTTCATACGTTAAACTCCGGTTTTAGAATGGAAGTCCCCCTAAACCACCCATACCTCCGGTGATTTTTGCCATAGAACTCTGGCTTTCCTCATCGAGTTTACGGAATGCTTCATTGGTAGCTGCCATGATAAGATCCTCTAACATCTCGATATCATCCGGATCAACAACTTCCTCGGATAATTTGATCTTTGTCACTTCATGTTTTCCAGAAACTGTTACTTCAACTGCTCCGCCGCCTGCTGTTGCAGTTACTTCTTTTTCTTCTAACTCTTTCTGAGCTTCCTCCATCTGACGCTGCATTCTCTGTGCCTGTTTCATCAGATTATTCATATTTCCAGGCATACCACCTGGGAATCCACCTCTTTTTGCCATTGTAATTCCTCCATAATTGTTTTCAACTCATGATATATAAAGACTGTCGAGCAAGGCTCGTATAGATAGCGATCATGAAGCTATGCTACATGATAATATAATTTTCCAGATTCGTCCAGCTGGAAATTAGAAATCATCTTCTTCAATCTCAAAATTGATAAGTTGTCTGAGATCCGGATAAATCTCCTCACTCGCGTGTCCGGTGTCATTTTGTTTCACCTGAAGTTCCACTTCTTTTCCAATCCGCTCTGCAATCATCATTTTCAGACTGTCCTGACATTCTGAACGATTTTCCGAAATGTACTCATACGCATTCGGATCTTCAAATACCAGAAGCAGACAGTTATTTGGTCCAAGTGTTGGAACTGCCTTATTCAGATAGGTTTTGGTAATTCCGGTAAGCTGGGACAGGATTCCCTTCCAGTTTCCAATAATCTGTTTGACATCCTCCGGGATTGCTTTTGGGAGCTCCATTTTTGCAATTTCTTCCGATGCAGTTACCTCACTGCCCTGCCTGGGGCTTTGGGATTGTGCAACAACAACACCTTTTTCCAGCTTTTTTTCCAGACTGTCCACACGGTCTATGAGTGATGTATAATCTTTTTCCATTTCTGGTTTACATAACTTTATTACATTTATTTCAATCAAAATACGCTTCTGCGTTGCATATTTGATCTGATTGCTGAGTTCCGAAAAAATACGGATGTATCTCATTAAGATTTCCGGATCGACCATTTCCGCTTCTTCTTTTAACAATGCAAGGTTATCCGCAGAAATGTCAAGTACATCTTCCATATTATCTGAGCTCTGGACAAGAAGAAGATTTCGCAGATACCATGTAAAATCTGTGACAAACTGCCCCATCTCGCGTCCTTCAATGACCATCCCGTCAATCACCTGAATTGCCCCGGTCACGTTTTTATCCAAAATCTGTCTGAGCAAGCGGCTGAACACTTCCGTATCTACTGCGCCAAGCGTCTCAAGCACTTTTTCATATGTCAGTTCCTGCCCCAGATAGAATGCAATGCACTGATCCAAAAGGCTCAATGCATCCCGCATGGAACCATCTGCTGCCTTGGCAATGTAACGGATTGCCCGCTCCTCCACATTTACCTGCTCTTTTTCCATAAGATCCGTCAGGCGTCCTGCAATCGTATCAATGGAAATTCTCCGGAAATCGTATCGCTGGCAACGAGATAAAATCGTTATCGGAATCTTGTGTGCTTCCGTTGTGGCAAGAATAAAAATAACGTATGACGGTGGCTCCTCCAACGTTTTTAACAGTGCGTTGAACGCTCCTATGGAAAGCATATGAACCTCATCGATAATGTATACTTTGTATTTTCCTTCGGTCGGACGGTATTCCACTTCCTCACGGATCTGACGGATATTGTCCACGCCATTGTTGGACGCCGCATCGATCTCGATCACATTCATGGAACTGCCCGCCGCAATCGCTTTACAGGTCGGACATTCCCCACAAGGGCTGCCATCCACCGGATGCTCACAGTTGACTGCTTTTGCAAAAATTTTTGCGATCGTCGTTTTACCGGTTCCTCTTGTTCCGCAAAATAAGTAGGCATGTCCGATACGATCTGCTTTTATCTGGTTTTTCAAAGTTGTTACGATATGATCCTGTCCTTTTACATCTTCAAATTCCTGTGGACGGAATTTCCGGTACAACGCCGTATATGACATGCTGTTTTTCCTCTCTTAGTTATGCCCGGCTCTGACGATGCAGTTTGCCGGGCATTCATTTTTTATGTTTTTAATCACCAAAACTGATTCCGATACGTTTTGCTTCCTGAATCATCTGGCAGTCCGGATCAACGGTTTTCAATTTGCCGGAAACCTCTGCCAATGGCACACGTTTTGTCTCTCCATTGATCATTGCAATCATGTAGCCGTAATCTTCCTCAATGATTGCCTGTGCTGCTGCAGAGCCAAGTCTGGTACAGAGCACTCTGTCATATGGACATGGGCTTCCGCCCCGCTGTGTATGTCCCGGAACCGTAACACGGACCTCAACGCCTGCTGCTTCATAAATCTGATCCGCAATCTCATAGGAAACGGACGGATATTTGCGGTCGGCCACTTTTGCCTTGTATGCTTTCTTTGTCAGGGATGAATCCTCCTTGGAAATCGCACCTTCCGCAACTGCAAGAATTGTAAATCCTTTTCCTGCTTTTGTTCTCTTGTTGATAGCTCCTATCACTTTATTGATATCATATGGAATCTCCGGAAGCAGGATAATGTCCGCACCACCGGCAATTCCTGCATATAACGTCAGCCAGCCGACTTTGTGTCCCATAACTTCCACGATAAATACACGGTTGTGAGAAGCTGCTGTCGTATGAATGCAGTCGATTGCCTCTGTCGCAATGTTGATCGCGCTCTGGAAACCAAAGGTAACATCGGTTCCATAAATATCATTATCGATTGTCTTTGGAAGATGAACCACATTTAAGCCCTCTTCCCGGAGAAGGTTTGCCGTTTTCTGCGTTCCATTGCCGCCAAGGATCACAAGACAGTCCAGATTTAATTTATGATAAGTCTGCTTCATTGCCTCTACTTTATCGAGACCATTCTCATCCGGCACACGCATCTGTTTGAATGGCTGACGGGAAGATCCTAAGATTGTTCCACCTTTCGTGAGAATTCCGGAAAAATCTGCTGAAGTCAAAAGACGGTAATCTCCATAGATCAGCCCTTTGTATCCATTGTGAAATCCGTATATCTCAAGTTCATCAACATTTTCACTCAAACCTTTTACCACACCACGCATAGCAGCATTCAGTGCCTGACAGTCACCGCCGCTTGTCAACATTCCGATTCTTTTCATACGTAAACAGTCCTTTCTCATTACTATATTAAATGATTCCATTGCTAATCTAGATTATAATATATTTTTTTAACAGGTACAACTATTTCAAAGCTTGCAGATTATAGAAAATATGGTATACTAAACAAGTATTTTTATACAAAAAGAAAAGCGTATCACGTTTTTCTATGGAGATATACCCAAGTGGCTGAAGGGTCCGCACTCGAAATGCGGTAGGTCGGTAAATGTTCCGGCGCGCGAGTTCAAATCCCGCTATCTCCGCTAAAAAAGGATATCGCATGGTAATTCCATGCGATATCCTTTTTATATTAAAATTTGCTTTCGAAAATACTTTATTTCACATCTGTCACTTCGTAACCTGCATCTACAACTGCCTGTTTTAATGCTTCTACAGAAGCATCGCCTGTTACGACTGCATTTTTGTTTTCAAGGCTTACGGTAACTTCTGTTACGCCTGCGACCTCTTTTAATGCTTTCTCTACATGTGCCTGGCAATGGGCACACATCATGCCTTCGATTGAAATTGTTGTTGTCATAGTTGATTCTCCTTTATCATTGTTTGTTGATTTTATATTATTATCCAGTGCATTGTGCTGGTTAATATCTGCAATTGTACTTGCAGCGACATCCTGATGCGGTTCACTTTGTGTCTTTTTCGCATCATGCAGTTTTACCCATCTTAACCGGAGTGCATTACTTACCACACATACGCTGCTCAGACTCATGGCTGCTGCACCGAACATCGGGTTCAATTTTATCTGGAAAAGCGGATACAAAACACCAGCTGCAAGCGGGATTCCGATACTGTTGTAAAAGAATGCCCAGAACAAATTTTCTTTGATGTTGCGGATCACGGCTTTACTTAATTTTACTGCACCTACAGCGTCAAGTAAATCGTTTTTCATCAGTACGATATCAGCGCTCTCGATCGCTACGTCTGTTCCTGCCCCGATCGCAATTCCCACATCTGCGGAGGCAAGTGCCGGTGCATCGTTGACGCCGTCACCGATCATCGCTACTTTATGTCCTGCCTGTTTTAAGGCTGAGATTTTCTCCTCTTTCTGTGTTGGCAGAACCCCGGCGATCACCTCATCGATACCAACCTGCTCCTTGATCGCCTGTGCGGTCACTTCGTTGTCACCGGTTAACATAATGACATGGATACCGTAATCACGGAATTTCTGTACCGCCTCTTTACTGGTCGGTTTTACCACATCTGCAACTGCCACAATTCCAAGGAACTGTTTTTCATCTGCAAAAAGAAGCGGTGTCCTGCCCTGTTTGGCAAGTGCCTGGATCTGGTTTTTCTGTTCTGTGGAAAGGCTGATCCCTTTCTCTTCCATCATCTTCTCATTTCCGGCATAGTAGTGTGTACCGGACACTGTACCTTCGATTCCTTTTCCAAATAAAGCGTTGAAATCTGTTACTTTTTCCAGGGAAATATTGTTTGTCAAACAATAGTTTACAATCGCCTCGGCAAGCGGATGTTCGCTGCCTTTTTCAAGACTTCCTGCAATCTGAAGAAGCTGCGTTTTATCTGCATTCTTTCCGGCAGCACAGATAATATCTGTCACGACAGGTTTTCCCTGCGTGATAGTTCCCGTCTTATCTAACACAACGGTGTCGATCTGATGTGCCGTCTCTAATGCGTCACCGGATTTGATGAGGATCCCGTTCTCTGCACCTTTTCCGGTTCCAACCATGATTGCTACCGGTGTTGCAAGACCAAGTGCGCACGGACACGAGATCACAAGCACTGCAATCGCAGTTGACATGGCAAACTCAAACGTTGCGCCGGAGATCAGCCAGATAACTCCTGTGATCAGTGCAATGGTAATAACGGCCGGCACAAAGACTCCGGCAATTTTATCCGCCATTTTTGCAATCGGGGCTTTGCTTGAGGAAGCTTCCTCAACCAGCCTTATGATCTGCGCAATTGTAGTGTCTTCACCGACTTTTGTTGCTTTTGCACGGATGAGTCCGGATTTATTTATGGATGCAGAGACAATGGTATCTCCCTCCTGTTTTGGCACCGGAATGCTCTCACCTGTGATTGCAGATTCGTCAAAAGAGGATTTTCCCTCCAGCACGATACCGTCCACTGCAACCGATTCACCCGGTTTTACAAGGAAGATTTCTCCTTTTTCCACATCTGCTGCATCCACGACCTGCTCCACACCGTCTCTTACAACCGTCACGGTCTTTGGTGCGAGATTCAGAAGTTTTGTAATCGCCTCGCTTGTTTTTCCCTTGGACTTCGTCTCAAGATATTTTCCAATGGTGATCAATGTCAGGATCGTTCCGGCTGACTCAAAGTATAAGTCATGGGCATACTGATGTACGACCATCATATCGCCGTGTCCCATCGCATACCCGATACGGTAAATCGCAAAAATACCATAGAGGATTGCCGCACCCGCACCGATCGCGATCAGGCTGTCCATGTTTGGACTTCTGTGCCACAATGTCTTAAATCCGTTTTTAAAATATTTCTGATTTGCGATCAAAATTGGCAGCAATAGCAGAAACTGCGTAAACGCATAGGTGATCGCATTCTCATTTCCATGCAGAAAGTTCATGGTAAACGGAGGCATCGGAATGTTGAGCCACTGATAAATCATATGTCCCATGGACACATACATCAGTGGTATCCAGAAAATCAGCGAAACGATCAGCCGTTTTTTCATATTTTTCACATTCTGCTCTACGGCTGAAAGTCCGCTGTTTTCCTGACTGTCCGACTGTCCGGACGTTTTTGTCCCGGATTTTGCGTGCCCGTCTTTTACCGCCGCACCGTATCCGGCGTCCTCCACTGCCTTGATAATACCTGCCGTATCAAGTTTATTCTCATCAAATTCGACCTGCATACTGTTTGTCAGCAGATTCACGCTGACATTTTCCACCCCGGTAAGCTTTCCCACACTTTTCTCCACATGGGATGAGCAGGCGGAACAGGTCATGCCTGCAACATCAAATCTCTCTTTCATGTATGTCGTCCTTTCCTGTTATGTTCTTTCCTGTTATGTTCTGCTTTTGAATATCAGAGCTCACTATTTCATCAGTTTCTTCAAAAGTTCACACAGTTCATCGACTGCCTCTTCATTTCCTTCGCGGATATCCTCCGAAACACAGGTTTTGATATGTCTCGCCAGAAGTTCTTTGTTAAACCCATTCAAGGCCGCCTGGATTGCTGACACCTGTGTGAGAATATCCACGCAATAACGATCGTCCTCCACCATCGCCCTGATTCCACGCACCTGTCCTTCAATACGGCTCAAGCGTGTCATGAGCGCTTTCTTCTCCTGCTCATCACGCTGTTTATGTTTTACATTGCCATCCTCATTGCCTTTACAACAACATGTCATAACCTCCACATCCTTTCTGTCCATCGCACCCTCATTTTGTTATCTGAGTATTATTTTCTACCACTTATGATATTGTCATTCATTATATTCAATATACCCCTGTGGGGTATATTGAATATAGTACAGGATAACAGAAAAGTCAAGCATCATTATTTACTATTTTTCTCAATAACATAATTGCTAGCCGCTTAACTTAACAATGCAAACAATATAAGTTCATGCTATAATATACATATGCAATGAGCAGTGCCAATCGAGACTGTGCTTCATAATATAAGAAAGACTATAACGGATAATTGCGAAACTCCTAAAAACGTGAATGAAATTGTTCAAAATTAACAAAAGCTTGAGAAAACACTGGGGAGCGGTCGGCACTTAGAAGGCAGGTGCGGCATAAGCCGTGACTGGCTTCTTAGTACCGCTACCAGCGACACGTAGCGGAAGCGTGTTTTCGAAAATTTTGTTAATTTTGAACAATTTAAAGCAACTTTGCCAGAGTTTCGCATTCCCCAAAAAACCAGAGAAAGGACTTCCCTATGCTTTTGAAAAAAGAAAAACCCGCCCAGATCGATCCCCTCGAAAACTGGCCGGAACATTATTATGAAATAGAAAATACCAAAGAAAGAAAAGAGATTCTCGCTCAGGCGATCAGCCGGGGGCTGGATCTTCCAAATGATAATTACCGTATGAAATTGTTGGAAAAACGTTATGGAAAAGACGGCAAGAACGATGCCTTCATGAAAGCATGGATGATGATCAAAGCATCCGGTGCTGCCGGAATTTCTTTTTTCAACAAGCGGCATCTGCAAAAAGAATTAAAACAATATATGAAAGATCTCTGTCTGCTCGAATACGCACCTGAGAATGAAACAGAACAGGCAGTTCTGCTGACAGAGTGGGAAAATTTTGCGAAAGTTCTGCTTGCCTCCTGCACGGGAAGCAAAACTTATTGCTCCACTCTTTTTGGCATTGTGCCGATCAAAGATGCATCCGTTGCAAGAAAAATCGCGGAAGAGATCGACTTCGTCACAAGAACTTACCCACAAAAGCTCGAACTTGCTGACGAATTCGCTCCGTTCCGCGAAGTGATGGTCAACACCTACTGTAATATGATAGAAAATGGTTCTTCCTACTGGTACGAAGTTGTAAACTCCTGATCAGAGTAATCCCTGATGAGAATCAATAAAATCAGATTAATCCCTGGATTAGGATAAATAAAATCAATACCGGAAGCACAAACTGGAAATATGGTTTTAATCCTTTTGCGATCTTAAGACCTTTTCCAGTATTTGCTTCTTCCAGATAGTTATCAAATCCCCATCCCCATTTTGTGACGCAGAATAACAGGTAAATAAGGGAACCACCCGGAAGCAACAGATTGCTCACAATGAAATCCTCACTGTCTAACACATCTCTGCCACCGATCAGGTGCAGATCACTCCACACATTATATCCGAGTACACATGGCATGCTGGCAATCAGTATGATCACACAGTTGACCAGTGCCGCTTTTTTCCGATTCCAACCAAACATATCCATACAAAATGACATGATGTTTTCAAATACCGCAATAATCGTGGAAAAGCTTGCAAAAGTCATAAACAAAAAGAACAGTGTTCCCCATATACGACCGCCTTCCATATTTACAAATACGTTTGGAAGCGTGATGAAAATGAGTTTTGGTCCTGCCCCGACTTCCACACCGTAGCTGAAACATGCCGGGAAAATGATCAGTCCTGCCATGATTGCCACAAATGTATCCAGCGCACAGATTCTGACACCTTCTCCTGCAAGGCTGTTATCACGACCCATATAGCTTCCGAAGATCTCCATGGCTGCAACTCCGAGACTTAAGGTAAAGAACGCCTGATTCATTGCCGCTGAAACGACATTTCCAATGCCCACTTCCCTCACCGTTTCCATATTGGGGATCAGATAAAAACGTACACCCTCGCCCGCACCGGATAAAGTAAAGCTGTGTACCGCAAGGATCACGATCAGGCCAAGCAAGGCACTCATCATGACTTTGCTTATTTTTTCCAGACCATTCTGCAATCCTCTGCTGCACACAAAAAAGCCCAGAATGACCGTGAGTATCATCCAGAAACTCATCTGCAACGGGTCTGCAAGCAGGTTGGAAAATACTGCTCCGGCAGCCTCCGCATCCATGCCAGCCTGAAATTCACCCGTCAGGAATTTATAAAAATAAGTTGTCATCCACCCGGAAACTGTCGTGTAATACATCATCAGCATGTAGCAGCCAAATATCGCTGCCCAACCGTGAAGATGCCACTTGCTTCCCGGTTTTTCTAATGCCTTGTAACCTAACACGGCACTCTTACGGCTTGCACGTCCCACGGCAAGTTCCATCGTCAGAACCGGCAGTCCCATGGCAATCAGAAACACGAGATAAAGGATTACAAACAATCCTCCGCCGTTTTCTCCTACGACATAAGGAAACCTCCATACATTTCCAATTCCAATGGCACATCCGGCACTTACCAGAATAAATCCCAGACGTGATTTGAAAGATTCTCTTTTCATGAACTAATCCCTTTCAGTCAAAAACACCTTTCCGCTTCGGCTGCAACTTTCTGCTGTCTCACGAAAAGGTGTTTTCATTGCAATATATTCTGTATATTAGATATTTAACAGATCACTATAAACTTTTAATGCTCCATCTGTGTCATGTGCGAGAACACGTTTTGCAAGAACTTTTCCAAGCTGAACGCCTTCCTGATCGAAGCTGTTGACATTCCATAAGAATCCCTGGAACATAACTTTGTTCTCAAAATGAGCAAGTAAAGCGCCAAGAGTCTTAGGATTTAATTCCTCACCGATGATGATGGAAGATGGACGTCCACCTTCAAAATTCTTGTTGCGGTTGTCGTCTGCTTTACCACATGCAAATGCTACGATCTGGGCTGCAACGTTTGCGCAGAGTTTCTGCTGGCTTGTGCTGTCCTGTATCACAACATCCGTTCCGATCTGGCTATTCTTAAATCCGATGAACTGAAGCGGAACAATATCTGTTCCCTGATGTAATAACTGATAGAAGGAATGCTGTCCATTTGTACCAGGCTCACCGAAGATCACCGGTCCTGTCACGTAATTTACAGGCTCACCAAAACGGTTTACAGATTTACCGTTAGACTCCATGTCTAACTGCTGTAAATGTGCAGGGAAACGGCTCAAAGCCTGGGAGTATGGTAAAACGGCTGTAGCCGGGTAGCCGAGTACATTACGCTCATAAACTCCGATCAATGCGTCGAGCATTTCCGGATTCTCTAACATATTTTTATTTAAAGAAAGTTTGTCTTCTTCTGCTGCACCGTCTAAGAACTGTGCAAACACCTCCGGTCCAAATGCCAGGGATAATACAGCTCCGCCAACTGCTGATGTAGAAGAGAAACGTCCTCCGATATAATCATCCATGAAAAATGCTGCCAGATAATCATCACTCTTTGCCAGAGGAGATGTCTCACTTGTAACAGCGATCATATGCTTAGAAGCATCCAGTCCTGCATTTTTCAATGCATCTTTTACGAAAGACTCATTCGTCAATGTCTCTAATGTTGTACCTGATTTTGATACAAGTACGAAAATGGAATGTGCAACATCAATAGAAGCTAATACTGCTGATGCATCATCCGGGTCTACATTGCTGATGAATTTTGCTTCCATCTTGAATGTGTTGTTTTTCTTTGCCCAGTTCTCCAGTGCAAGATACATTGCACGTGGTCCAAGGTCACTTCCGCCAATACCGATCTGAACTACAGTTGTAAGCTTTTCACCTGCTGCATTTGTGATCTCTCCGGCATGTACCTTGTTTGCAAAATCAGCAATTCTATTCTGCTGTTCTACATAAAAAGAACGCTTGTCAACGCCATCTGCCTCGACTGCATCACCTAACTGTCCGCGTGTCATATGATGAAGTACAAGACGTTTCTCGCCTGTATTCACAACTTCACCATTATAAAGAGCTGCAAATTTTTCAGAAAGCTGTGCTTCCTCAGCTAATTTTGCAAGTGCCGCAAGTGTGTTATCATCCACTTTTTTTGCAGCATAATTATATGCAAGTCCCTCTGCCATCGGTGTGCTGTATTTCTTCACACGCTCTGCGCCGTTTTCTCCGGACATTACTTTTGTCAGGTCAACCTCTGCAACCTTTGACAATTCTTCAAAAGAAGTAAGGGTATCTAAATTCTTCCACTCCATGATGTTATCCTCCTTGTTTTGCCTTTTATTTATACAACCGTGAAAAATTATACTATTAAATGTAATCGAATTCAAGTAGTGCAACACACCAAAAAAAGAGTCTCTTTCGAAATTTTGCTTAAAAATTTCACAAAAGAGACTCTCTTTTTATTTTCTATTTCTGATTTGCCGGTTCCATATTGACGGAACGTCCTTTGATCTTCACATTCTTCATGGCTTCTAATACTTCTTTGCCATACTCTCTCGGCACTTCCACAAAAGTGTATTTGTCGTACATATCGATCGCACCGACGAGTTTTCCAGGCATTCCTGACTCACCTGCGATGGCACCTAAGATATCGCCCGGTTTCACGCGGTCTTTTTTACCGATGTTAATGAAGAGACGAACCATACCTTCCTCTGCTCCGGTGTTATCCCAGTCGATCTCGCCATTATCTCTGTCATTTTCCAGATTTACCTGACCGAGTGCCTGTTTTAAGAAAGCTGCTGCAATATCCATTGCGGTGTAATCGGAATCATTGACCTGCTTTTCAATGATCTCGATCATCTCTTTTAAATCCTCATTCTCAATGATCTCACCGATTCCCTGCATTACTTTCTCTGCCTTGATCTGTGCCACATCATCCGAAGATGGGATTGGCATTGCAAGGATCTTAGTCTTGCAGTAACGCATGATATCTTTTAACTTGTAAACCTCTTTTCCTTTTACAAAAGTGAACGCACGTCCGGTACGTCCTGCACGTCCGGTACGTCCGATACGGTGTACATAATACTCGTCATCCTGTGGAATATCATAATTGAATACTGCTTCCACATCATCAACGTCAATTCCTCTCGCAGCAACATCTGTTGCGATCAGGATCTCCACACGTCCGGAGCGGAATGCTTTCATGACACGGTCACGCTGTGCCTGCTTCATATCGCCGTGAAGCCCCTCTGCCATATAACCGCGGCTCTTTAACTCCTCGGAAAGCTCGTCTACCATTTTCTTGGTATTACAGAATACGAGGGAAAGCTTTGGATTGTAGTAATCTAACAGTCTTGTCAGGACTTCGGTCTTGTCCTTGCGTTTGACATCATAATAATACTGCTCGATGCTTGGCACGGTCAGTTCTTTTTTTACCACCTTAATGGTCACTGCATCATGCTGATATTTCTTTGTGATGTCTAAAATTGGCTTTGGCATGGTCGCAGAAAACAGAACCGTCTGTCTTCCCTCTTCCGGGATATATTCCAAAATCGTCTCGATATCCTCACGGAATCCCATGTTCAGCATCTCGTCCGCCTCGTCTAAAACAATCGTATTGACTGCCTCGCAGCGGATTGTTTTTCTGCGGAGATGATCCATGACACGTCCCGGTGTGCCGATAATGATCTGTGCACCGCCTTTTAATGCCTTGATCTGACGGTTGATATCCTGTCCGCCGTATACCGGAAGGATTTTCACGCCATGCATATATTTGCTTAATTTACGGATTTCTTCCGACACCTGGATCGCAAGCTCTCTGGTTGGTGAAAGGATGATCACCTGTGTCTTTTTATTATTTGGGTCTACTTTGTGAAGCACCGGGATACCAAAAGATGCTGTCTTTCCGGTTCCTGTCTGTGCCTGTCCGATCACATCGACTCCTGACATCACAACCGGGATCGCCTGACTCTGGATCGGAGTCGCCTCTTCAAATCCCATCTCTTTGATAGCACGGAGTACCTGTGGATATAAATCTAATTCATCAAATCTTACTGTTTCCATATATTTTCCTTTCGTGCGAATGCGCAGTCGTATACGTTAGCATATTGTCGCCATTTTGTCAACTATTTTGTCAGAATACCCGTATCACATCCGGCACGATCTATGTACCCCGGCTTCCATGAAAAAGAAAGCTGGGTTAATATGAAAAGCAATCGAATACTCCCTGTTTTTCATCCATATCCAAGCAAAATCCAGTCGTCGTACACTCCACATGTATTTCTGTTTTTCCCCTGTAAAAATGTGATATGCGCCGTCACCTCTAAAAAAAGCTGCCGTAGCAATAGTTCGATTGCGGATTGCTCATTATAACTTATGCCAATTTTCCTCTAAGGTTCCACTTTTTCCTGTTTTGAGGATAAATCCAACTCCTGTCCGCGGATATCCGCAATACAGATATCATTTCTGCTTTTCTTCTTTACCTGATATAATAGCATATCTGCAGTATGTAGAAAATCCCAGCTCCTGTTTCCGTTCTCCGGAATTCCATACGAAATTCCCTGGGAGATCGTCACGATCGGCAATGCATTGGAATATAAATGCTCCAGTTTCAGATCCATAATATTCTGCCGCAGCGCGCCTGCCTTCGCATACACTTCCTCCGCACTTATACCCGCATAAATGATAATAAATTCATCTCCGCCATATCTCGCGCAAAATGTCTGCCCATCTTCCATCTTTTTCAGCTCATCTGCAATTGCAATAATGCACTCGTCGCCCTGCTGATGTCCATAATTGTCATTATACTGCTTGAAAAAGTCAATATCTAAAATCTCCATTGCAAGTGGAAGTCGGTGCTCATAACAGTAATCTAATACTTTTTCCGAATAAGCATTCAGGCGGTAACGGTTTGCCAGTCCGGTCATCTGATCTGTCTCCGACTGTTTCAGCAGCTTCACATTGACTGCTTCCATCTCCCTGCGGCTCTCATTTGCACGTTCGAGAGAACTTCTGACATAAAGCATATTGACGATCATATCTTTGTTCTCGCGCTCCATGATCTCGGAAAGCTCATAATACAGGCCAGCCGCCTGCAGATAACCTGCATTGTCCTGATTCTTGCGGTAGCCTTTGATCTTAATGGAAATGACTCTGCGCTGCAGATTGATCACACCTGAATTCTTCACGATCCGATCCAGCTTCTCAACGATCATCCACAACACATCATCCCGGCCGATCTCCAGCATCAGCCCGCAAAAATCACAAAGGTCGTCAAACACCTCCATGATCTGCACATTTTTATTGATTATTTCTACAATCTCCTGGATCTGTGCATCGCGTCTCACATAATTATGAGTCAGATGATAATATCTTGCCTTCAGGCAGTCCACATATAAAATGTCAATATCCTCATAATAAGACGCACATTCCGCATCCAGTTTTTCTATATAAGCATGTGTCTTATCTAACATCCCCTGCAGCATATAGCAGCGTGCCAGATTCACGTAACTGGCCATCAGTCCGACATAATTTTCTTTTACATCCGGATTACTTTTGCAATATGAATGAGCCTTTTCGAAATAACTTTGTGCCTCGTGATACACACCATTTTCCATGTACAGATTACCAAGATTCTGCATGATGCTGATCTCCATCTTAGTAATCCCATATTTACGACAGTAATTCAATCCTGTCAGATAGTAATCCATCGCTGCAGACACATTTCCCTTGTTGACAGAAGAGATTGCCATCAGGTTGTAAGACCTTGCGATCAGCTCCCACTGTCCGGTCTGTCCTAACAGATGGATTGCCTGCGCAATGTTGTGGAACATGTGCTCCACATCATTCAGCAGATAGTAAGTTTCCCCACTGTAAAAATATGCAAAACCAAGAAGTGCCGCATCTTTATGTTCCTTTGCATACCGTTCTATATCAAGACAGCATTTGAGTGTATGCTCTGCGTCCTTTCCTCTGCTGTTCAAAACTTCCTGTTTCCATGCATTTACCACGTCATTTGATCCATGAACTCCCATGCAGTCTCTTCCTTTCTGCCTGTTTTCGGTATTTCAATAAAATTTATTATAATCCAGAAATTCCGTGTGTTCAAGAAAAAGGAAATTTTTGCTATTCAAAAAATTCGATCGGATCGACCGGTACCCCATCTTTTCGAAGTTCAAAATACAGGTTACTGCCCTCAACAGAATAATATTTTGTCGGTTCTGTCACATAACCGATCACATGACCTGCCTCCACATAGTCTCCCACTGCAAACTCCGGTTCCTTAAGCTGTCCGTAGACTGCGAGATACCCATCTCCCAAATCCTCTGTCACGGTACATCCTGTCACTTCATTTGTCTCAATACTCTGGATTTTTCCTTTTGCTACCGCATAAACTTTGCTGTTGACATCCCCGGCAATGATGACCGCCGGATTGTATTTGTACTGGTCTAACGTCGCAAAATACACCGTCGAGTCCATGCTGTAATCTAAGATCACATTTCCTTCCATCGGCCATAAGATGCCATCTTCCGCAGCAAAATGAAGTGCCTGGGAAGTGTTTCCTGTCGGTGCCACCTCTTCCTGTCCACTGTCTGCTTCCTCACTCTCCTTTTCTACCTCTGCTGTCTCTGTGCTCTGTGTCTGCGGTTTTAAAATAGAAGCAACCTGATCTGCCTCTGTCTCTTCCTCCATTGCCACATTCTGGTTCTCCGTGTCCATCTCTGCTGCAATTTCCTGTTCTAACTGCTTTCTCTCCTGTTCCTGTCCTCTGCTATATAAAACAGTCATGCCGACTGCTGCAAGGATTACCAGCGTGCCTGCGATGATATACTGTTTTTTCTGCCAGAAGGCTGCCCACCCGTGATTCTTTCTCATATTTTTCACCGTCCATTGTTTATTTAGCAGAATACATTTCCTGCTATTAACAATAGTGTTGCCACATTCAGACGGTTTATTCACAGTAATTGGAATCGTTTTTCATTCCACATTTTCCAGCTCTGTACCGGGAAAAAAATACTGTAAAATTTTTCTGTAATCCTCCCCTTTTTCAGCCATTTTCTGTGCTGTATACTGGCTCAGGCCAAATCCGTGTCCATGTCCCTTCGTTACGATCCGGATCTTGCCAGGTTCCAGTTCTGTCACGTTGAAATTTGCGGATTTTAACCCAAGTTCCCCACGCAGTTCCTCTCCTGTGTAGGATTTTCCATTCATCTGCGCCTTTGTGACATACCCGGCACTATCTTTCTCTTCGATCGTGATCTCCTGATCCAGATACAGCACCGAAAGATAATCCGGCGCCTGTGCATCCTCATAACATGCCACACCTGAAAGATAGGGCATATCCGAATCCGGATACAATTCTTCCATATTTCTCGTATTTCCTGCACTCACTGCATGGTATGCCGCATATATGTAATGGTTCCGGTACTGCAGCGTCTCTCCGTCTGTCTCCTGTATCGCCTCCTTTATCTTCCCTTCTGCCTCGGAAAAATAGTCGCCCCACAGCTCCTGTAATTCGCTCATCGTCATACTCCCCGGAAGTTCTGTCCCCATCTCCTCTGCTGCCTTAAGATTCGTGCGGGCAATCACACACTGGGCTTTGATACATTCCTCCGGTGCATCTGCGCTTATCTCCTTTGCGACAATGCAAAAAAGCATGTCCGCATCCTCCTCTGTTTCCGATGTCCGGTTTACATTTCCCAGCAATTCTTCCAGCTGCATTTTCTGGCAAAAAATGGTGAGAAAAAGTGGTATGAGCAGCAAGAGCAGAAGTATGGTCAGCATCGTGTTTATTCTTTTTGCCAAGTTTTTTCTGTGCATAAAAAATCTCCATCCCATATACAAGTATATGAGACGGCGTCAGCTTTTATGAATCAAATTTTATCCGGAGTTCCTGTGGAAAGTTTATGCCTGACCTCAGGGATTCTGTTGTCTGCAAAAAGTTATGATACACCGATACGAATATGGCAGATGCTTTCGAATGAAAATGCTCGGCTTGTTGATTTGTCTGATGTCATGTTTGGACTTTCTGATTATTTATGTTCATTCAGAGCTGGACACTTCACGCCAAATGTGCGCCCGGGACAAACTCATTGCGAAAGAATCGTGCAGGAGTTAATACAGCAATATCAGCAGTTGTCCAGTCAAAAATTATCTGAACAGCTTAATTTTTGACTGGTTATAAACAATGCTGATAGCTGTATTTACTCCTGCCAGATTCTTGAGTTGAGTTTGTCCCGGGCGCACATTTGACGCGGAGTGTTCAGCTATGAATGTACATAAACCGTCAGTCCAAACATGACATCGGACAAATTTACACAATCCTCACGAATTTTCATTCGAAAGCACCTGCCATATTCGTATTGGTGTATTTTTACGTTATGATCAGACAACAGAATCTTTGAGGTCAGGCATAAACTTTTCACAGGAACTCCAGACTTCTATTATATTTTGCTGCCGATGATGTTGCTGAGCTGCGCGAACTGCTGAAGTGTCAGTGCTTCGCCACGGATGGTGACCGGAACGCCAAGTTCCTCAATGCTTTCCTGAATCACTTCTTTGGAAAGATGAATATCCGGTGCATTATTCAAGCCATTGGCAAGCGTCTTTCTGCGCTGATTGAAGGATGCACGGATGATCTTAAACATTAATTTTTCGTCATTCACCTGCACCGGCACTTCTTTATGTCTTGTGAGACGGATCACTGCGCTTCCGACATTCGGGCGAGGCATAAAACAGTTCGGCGGAACGATCGCAACAATCTCGGGTTTCGCATAATACTGCACTGCAAGGGAGAGTGCCCCATATTCTTTCGTTCCCGGTCCCACCTGCATACGGTCTGCCACTTCTTTCTGCACCATGATCGTAATGCTGTCGATCGGCACATGGCTTTCAAATAATCCCATAATGATCGGTGTCGTGATATAATATGGAAGATTTGCCACAACTTTGATCGGCTTTCCTCCATTTTTTTCCTCTGCCAGCTTATTAATATCTACTTTTAAAATATCATCATTGATGACTTCCACATTGTCGTATGCGCTGAGTGTGTCTGCCAGGATCGGGATCAGATTTTTATCAATCTCCACTGCTGCCACTTCTCTTGCATTCTCGCAGAGATACTGCGTCATTGTGCCGATTCCAGGTCCGATCTCCAAAACAAAATCATCCTTTGTGATTCCGGACTCCTCAATGATCTTCTCAAGCACATGCGTATCGATCAGAAAGTTCTGTCCGAACTTCTTCTGAAAATTAAAATTATATTTCTGTAAAACCTCTATGGTATTCTGTGGAATTCCTAACGTTGCCATATACTGCCTTTCTCTTCAAATAAACGATCTAAAAACTCTGCATACAGGCGGTTAAATGTTTCATGAAACGTAACTGCCACATTTACATCCTGATTTCCAGACATCTGTGCCTCCTCAAAAATAGCAAAGGCTGTCTCATATAAATCCGGGTTTTTGTCATAAAATACTTCCGTCAGACCATCCTGAAATGCAAACTGCGCCTCCTGTGAAAGATTGTCCTTAAAATCCTCTTTGGAAATGCATCCACCCTCCTCGTAATCGGACAAAAAGATGTGTCCGCCTGCGGAGGTCACGAAATCCTCAAATGCCTCTTTTACATCCTCATAGGTTACCGGAACATAATTTTCCTCCCAGTAACGGTCAAATGTTTCTCTATCCGGAAATGCTGCTAAAATATCTTCCATACCTGCGCTCCTTTGTGTTTTCTGCTCCATTTATACTATCATACTTTGCAATCGTTCCGCAATAATGTATACAGGGTTGGCTCTAAGTGAAATTCCCTGCACATGTTTTCCACTTCCGCTAAATATTTTTTCTTCGCAGAGGACGGTAAGACCGGGCGGCGGACCGCACGGATCAAAATGTTTTTCGGTGTGTGTTCAAAGTCAATAAATTCCAGCAGCTGGGTTTTGTATCCGCAGCACTCCAAAAGATTCGCCCGGATCGCATCTGTTGTCAGTGCAGAAAAACGCTCTTTGATAATGCCGTATCTTGTGAGCAGGGAATAATCCTCACTCTGGATCTGCTTATTCACCTCATGCTGACAGCATGGTACGGAAAAAATCATTTTTGCATTCCATGTGATTGCATTGTAGAGTGCAAAATCAGTCGCAGTATCACAGGCATGGAGCGTCACGACCATATCCACGTCAAACGGCGTCTGAAATCCATTGATGTCACCAAGCTCAAAGCGCAGATCGTCATAGCCATATTTTTCCGCCGCCCGGTTGCATTTTTCGATGACATCTTTTTTCAGGTCGAGTCCAAGCATCTGCACTTTCATATGCCGGATCTCTGTAAAATAATAATACATGATAAAAGTCAGGTAAGACTTTCCGCATCCGAAATCAATGATGTGTATTTCCTCACCTTTATATTCCCGGATCGCATCATCGATCATCTCGATAAAACGGTTGATCTGGCGGAACTTATCATACATGGACTTTACCACTTTTCCCTCTCCGGTAAAAATACCCATATCCACCAGCGGCGGGATCACCTGTCCCTCATCCAAAATGTAATTTTTCTTCCGGTTATGCTCTGTGACTGTGTCTGGTGCTTCTTTTGAAGCTTTCGCCCTGAGTGTCACCGCACCTTTCTTCGAGATCAGAAGACTGTATTCTTTTTTCTCATCCCATGCATTTACCTGCAGGAATGTATCATGTATGGCTTCCATCAAAAAGCCCTGCAGATCTTCTGCGCCAAAATTATCGTGAAACACCTGTTTCTCTGTATACTTTGCCGCCTGATAACCATCGCCTTTCTTCTCCACCACAATCTTTTTGTACTGGCAGTCTTTCGCCATCGGCTTACTGATAATTATTTTCATGAGCGGATTTGCTGACAGCTTTTCGATTGCCGCAATCCAGTCCTCATTCGCCTCAAATGTCTTTTCTTCTCCCTCTTCATTTGCGAGAATCACAAGACATTTTTCTTTTTCTCCCGGCTGCCGCTCTTCGCAGCCGTATTCTCCATCAAAAATCTGTTTTAGTTTCCACATGATCTATGCTCCTTACTGGGATTCGGAAATACATTCCTGTTCCAGCTTTATTCCTTTTTGTAACATATAAGTGATGAGTTTTCTCTCTTCGTCCGGCAGTTCCATTTTTTCTAACTGCATCAACCGCTTTTTGTCATTTTCTGTCAATGGCTTCGCATAATCCTCATACTTTTTCAATGTTTCAATGTCCATTTGAAACATTTGAAATGGGATCCCTGTTTTTCTTTTCAAGTGTTCTAAAATATAAAATCCACCTGCATCCAGATCTCCAAAATGATAATACTGTGCATCCGGCAATTTCTGATAAATCTGCATCAGCAGATTTCGTCTGCTGCGATTATGATAACCGCCAAGATAGATCACCAGACTGTGTTCCTGTTTAAAACGGTAAAAAGAAGTCAGATTTTCAATTGTGAATACTTTATCAATCGTCTGATCCGGACAGATATCCGGTACATCCTCCTCACTCCCCACCGCAACAGCGATTCCTTCCGGGAAAGCACTGATATCTGCAGCCTGCTTCCCAGCGCTGTAAATCTGTACGTTTCCCTTCATATACACATAGCCCGGCGTTTTATAAATCTGATACTCCGCAAGAATTTCTTCATTTTCAAATCCTGTCAGTTCTTCATTTTCCTCCCGGAATATTTTACAGATTTTTGGGATCAGTGTCTCGAATACTTTGCTGTCATGAAAATGTTCTATGGAAAATTCCCTGATATAACATTCTTTCCTGTTCTGCTCTACTTTATCTAAAGTGTCAATCAGTTGTTCTGTTTTCCTGTGATCCATAATGTCGAGATATTCTTTTACTGACTGTTCGCTTTCCAGCCGCGTTATCATGCGGGACAAAAAGCTTCTTGTTATCTCACCCTGCGTTTTCTGATAAAACTGCTCCAAAATCTGTTTTGTACGTGCCTCGGCTTCCCTCTTCGGCTTCCTGCCAAGCCTCTCATATGCCTCTTCCACATGATCCTCACAGAGTACAAGCTTCTCGATAATATATCCGGGCTTCTGGTTTTTCCATGCGATTGCGACCAGTCCCTCACGCTCCATCTGTTCTGCGGCTGCGTGAATGGTTTCTATCTCAAGCGAGCTCTCATCGAAATACTTTGGCATCGTCTTCTTATTGAACGGAAATACAATATGGATCGCTCTCTGGTTTTCTCCTCTGGAGAGCTTACTGTTTTCGTATTTGTCCAATAGATCATTCAATATCTTATTTTCGACCGGATGCATAACGATACTCCTCCACGAAGCTTACTTTATCGTCTGTCAGTACTAATAATGTCTCCTGCATTTTCGGACCGATATACTGGATTTTATCCGGCGGCGCTGCGATCACGATCTGAAGCGGCAGTCTGTTCATAAACTCAAGAACTGCCCCGATCCTCTCATCATCCATATTGTTAAATGCCTCATCAAACATCACCAGCCCGATTGCCTCTCCGCCGATATTATTATTGTACAACTGGACAAAGGATGCGGCTACCGTCACATAGAACGGGGTCTGTGTCTCGCCTCCGCTCTTTTCTTCACAAACCTTAGAGTAAAGAGAATAGCTGCCATCCTCATGTGTGATCTTAATATCATAATCCATATAGGTGCGGTAATCCGTAAATTCATCTAATGCCTTGATCCCATTGTCCTGATCCAGTGCGAGCTTTGAAAATAGTTCATCAATGACTTCCTTATGATTCTCATGAAACAGACCGCTGAAAATGGACTCTCCCTGCACTACATTAAAATCATCCATGATCATATCATAATATTTTCCATAGCTTTTGCTCGGCAAATATAAAAATTCATATCTTTCATTGCTGAAGGTGATATCTTTCAATGCCTTATTGAGTTCTTTAAACTCTCCCTGTGCCTGCTTCATATTTTCCTGAAGCTTGGATAAAAACTGTTCCCGGAATTCTTCCTCTGCCGATAATTTTGCTTTTCTTACTTTTTCTTCATAATTCAGAAGTTCGGAGTTCACCAGTCTCTCCTGGACTGCCGCATACTCCGGATATGCTTCTAACGTAGCTGCTGCACCAAAATCAAATGCCGTTTTGTAATCGTACATCGCACTTGTCATTTTCTTATCCGCATTCTCTTTTGTTGTATTATTCGCCTTACGTCTCCGGTCAAAATTCTGCCGGAACTGCTCTAATGTCTTATCACCGGTCTGTTTTTCGTATTCTTTCTTCCAGAGCACGATCTCGTTTTCTGCTTTCTGGGCAATGTCTGTGATCAGTTCATTCTTGTGTATGCACTCATCCTCGCACTCCACAAGCCTGTCTTTTGCACTGCTTATTTTCAGTTCGCAGGCTCCGCTTTCCCTGTCACTTTTTGAAATGTGGCTTTTCAGTTCCTCACACTCTTTCCGCATTTCATCCGCACGGATCTGCTTTTCGATCATGGTCGTATTCTGCTGCAGATTCCGGATCTCCGTCTCACATTTTTCAATCTCAAGTCCTGTCCTTTTCAGTTCTGATACAATTGTAATCCTATACTTCACATCTGTATCATCATCCCACTCGAGCCATTGCAGCGTCGCTTCCATATGTGTCATACGGTCTTTGCATTCTATTTTCTGGCGGTTTAAATCCTCCTTTTTCTGCAGTGCCTGCTCATACTGGACTTTAAATGCATTCTTGCCGATAAATGGAGTTGTATAGATTTCCGGTCTGATCGCAGATGCGACATGATTCTGATAGCGCATGCAATTTGGTGTGATAGAAACCGGATACTGTTTTAATTCATCCACTCTCTTACACATATGTACCTTGCCAAGAACCATATTCACATACCGCTTCGCATAAATACTCTTCGACTCCACAACTGTTGCCAGACTTCCTGCTGGTGCAATGTCATATTCCTCGAGTTTGCCGGAATTGATCAGTCCCACACCGTATGCTTTCTTTTCTCTTCTCAGTTTTTCGTAAATACCAAGGGCAATGTCAAAATGTTCTGGCTCTACCAACACATAAAATCGCTGTGTATTCAGATAGCCCTCCACTGCATTTCTCCATGTTTCATCCGTGATTTCTAACATTTCACACAAAATCCTCGGCTTTGCCGTCCTTCCGATCTTGAGCAATTCCTGCTCCACACGCGACATCAGAAGCTCGACTGCCGAGGGATAGGAAAACCGGTGCTGTTTCAGATTACTGATCCGCTGCTCTGTCTCCTGCAGGTCTGCTGCGATCTCATTCAGCCGGCTTTGGATCTCTAAATTTTTCCTCTGCAGTTTTGTACTCATATGCTTCTTGTAAGCGATCGCCCGGTCAATCAGTTCCTGCGCACTAACAACGTCCTCCGTATCCTTCAGCCGGTGCAGCAGCTCATCATACTGCTTCATGCATTCATCCACATCCGGTATTTCAAGCAGTCTTTTTACTTTCTGTCCTGCTTTTTTTCCGCTCTCTAACAGTCTTTTCTTTTCCTGATATTGTATTTCTTCTTTTTCCTGTAATTCTTTCAAATATTTTTTCTGCTTTTCCAACGTCTGGAAATCTGAGTTGGCGTTCAGTTCCGCTAAAAGCAGTGTGCGGACTTCCTCCTTATTCTCCAGTTCCTTTTTCATGCTGCTGCACTTTGCATTCAGCTGTTCCAGACGGTAACTTTCGCGCCTGATCTCATCCTGCAGAACGCCGATCTGTTCTTTGGTCAGATCCAGATCCGACTGTGCCATAAAATATTCATACATCCGGTCAGATTGTATACAATCCACCACTGCTTTGTGGTGGCATTCGATCTCTGACAGTTTTTCAATTCTGTTTTTCACACCCTCCAGCGTTTTTTCCAGCTCCTGATAGCTTCTTACATTTTCGCGCAGATTGTCAATATTGACTTCTTTTTCATCCAGCACATAGGAATAGACAAAGTCCTTGATATCATCAATCGGTTTAAACGCCAGCGCCTTTGGGATCAGCTGAAAGAACTTATCCTCGATTCTTCCAAAACGCTGTTTGATCATTTTTTTGCCTTCTGCGTTCGTCTTTGCAAATAATTTGATGTTTTTATTGTTAAACGACCTAAATTCTGTGATGGTCCGTGGTCTGTTTCCGATCTTAAACATCTCATCCTCTAACATCACATTGTCCATGAGATAACGCACGACTGTCTCCTGCCCTTCAGTTGCCGAATCGATCACTGCTCCGATGACAAAATACTTTTCCTTGCTCTCCTCATAAAATTCCAATGCGACATGCGCACTGATCTCTCCGGTTCTCTCATAAGGATGATTTTCACGTCCGGTCTTACACCGGATATAACCGGTCAGCTTTCTCTTGCCGTTCTCATGGGCAGCCTTATTAAAATGATTTGTGGAGCAGGTCACAACAAATTGGATTGCATCTAAAAGTGTGGATTTTCCGGCTCCATTTTCGCCGGAAATCAGAGTTGAGTCCCCAAAATCTATCGTGACATCCGAGAAACGATGCCAATTAATCAGCTTCAGTCTGGTCAGTTTCTTCATCTTTTAATTTTCCTTTCCTATAACTGTCCACTTTGTCGTATACACTCTTGATATCCTCTACCCTCACTGCCATCAGGATGGAATTATAGATCAAAACTCTGGACTCCTCATTTTTCAGATCCGAATCCAGCAACTCAATCAGCTGATATCTCCGGAACAGACGGAGTGCATTTCCCATCGTCGTCTTATCGATCATTTTGTCACGGATCTTCAGGCTTAAAAACTTGTCCTGAATATCGCCCAGATTCACGATGACTTCATCGCTCACAGACAATTCTCTTTTCTTCTCGTCAAACAGAATACGCAATATGAGTAAAATAACGGACTCATATAATTTTAAATTCTGCCGGTTTGTATTCAGGGCGTTGGTAAGCTGCACAACGCCATATTCTTCGTTTATTTCTAATCTGTAGCCGAGTACTCCAAGTAATTCTTCAAACTTTTCTTTGTACTTTTGTATAAAATAGAAGTCACTTCTTGTTGCCTGATTCTGTCTGCATATAAAACATACATTAATCAGTTTATTACATATTCTGCGGAATTCATCCTGATCCTTCTGCAGCATGCCATTTAATAAATCCATTCTGCTCTCCCTCTGCTATGCGCTGTCAGCGTTTTATGATCGCAAAATCCGGGAAATCAAACTCTCCACTGATTTTATTCGCACCTTCTGCCTTTTCAATCCGATATCGCATCTTTTTTCTGGAGCCATACAGTCTGACATAGATCAGCCTGATAAAATCATCCATTGTTTCCATCGGAAGCTCAGACGCATAGATTTTTGCCCTGTCTCCTAATTGTTCTTCTACAAACCGCTCTATCCGTTCCGGGCTTAAAATACGCTGCATCTTTTCGGTCATCTTCCGCAGTTTTTCCTGCCTGAATTCCACATCCGGCATGGTCTCTATCAGTTCCTGCGGATGAAACTCTTTCTTTCCCTCAATTGGGCTGTAAAACGATTTTTCATCAATAAAACTGCTTCCAAACAACCGTACCAGATTCTCCAGATACTCAATCTCATAGATTCCATTCAGATCCAGCTGGCTCTGTTCCATCTGCTCTCCAATATATAAGAGAATCTCTTTCATCTGTCCTCTGACATCTTCCGTTCCTGCCAGCAAAAACTTTGCACGGTTTACTGCTGCTCTCTGGTATTGTGTGTTTTTCCGGTTGATCTCTGCCAGAATATCATCCATATTCCGGAATGCTTCCACAATCTCATGCAATGTCTGATATACCAGTTCTTCTGCCTGCCCGACCGGTATCTCCCGGATCGCTGCCAACTCTTCCGACGTCTTTGTGATATAACGTGAGCTATGTCCATGTGCTTCCAGCCGCTCTATGATCTCCGGCCGGAACTTCGAGACATTGTCTGATGTTAGCAGGCGGTGATACGCTTTATCTACAATATTCGTAATATAATCGTTAAACAGTGCATTCATAATCTCTGCTACGGTCTTATGCTTTGTCAGTTCATCAATGTAATGTTTGATATTTGAATTGAGATTCTTTAATCCTGTGATCAGCATATCCGTATTATCCCGGATCTGCTGTAACACAACCGCCGGATGATCCGTATTGGTCCGCACAAGGCTGTAAATGGTATAAATATAGCCCTGATATTCCACCTTTCGTCCGTCTGAAATCTCAAGAAGCGTTTTCATGACTTTTACGGCATAATCATAAAAATTGACTCTCTGCACATAACTCTTATCTGTCTCAACCTCAAGCCAGCCGTACTTCTCCAATAAGCGCAGCATCTCATTTGCCTTTTTTCTGGAATCCATGCCATTTATGTCATCTTCCTCAAATTCCGCTGCCTGATTCTGTTCAAAATAAAACTGTAATTCATCCACAAGGATTTCTCTCTCGATCCCAAAGGAAAGCTGTGCACTCATTGCCTGAAACAACCGGCACAGACAGTCCCAATATACAAGTCTGTTCGGCGATGCCAGCGGTGTGAAAAATTCTTTTGGAATAATACCAAATAATGGATTGGTCTGCTGTGCCTGTACGTCATCCATATCTGAAACTCCTGTCCTTCCAATTATAAAAAAGGCGTCTTTGAACTTCTTATCCGTCCAAGACGCCTAAAATAATTCTTTTATATCATAGCAATACATACTCCAATTGTTGCAATCGCCAGAACAGCCAGTATACATATGTATAACCATAAAAACTTTTTATTCTTTGCTTTATTTACAAAAATTAATATCAATCCAAGCATTACAACAATACAAAGTGTCATTGATAAATTCATAACCAAAACATAAGCCATACTTATCTTTGCATTTGTAAATGCCTGATAATTAATAGAAATCATTGCAAATATTGCAACTAATACTCCCATCAAAGTAAGCACATTGGCATATATCTTTTGAGATAAATCCTCTATACTTTCTTTTGCATGCTGTATTTCCCGTTTCGTCTGTTTCTCGTACTCTTCCTTGTAATTACCCAATCCTTTGTAACTGACTTCATTCTGATAAGATGCTCCAACCTGTGCACTATATGGCATAGCCGGCACTTGTGTCAATTGCTCAAACATAATTTGTGCAATTTTCATATCATGTGTTAAAACCAATAAATTTTCAGAAATATTCGTAACACGCAAAAAAACGTATGTCACATGTCCAGGCTGATAATGGGGACCATCTACTACCAGACCCTGACGCATTCTTGAATTCTTTTCAGCTATTCTTCCAACAATATTCTCCGGAATACTTATTTTTTCCTGCGTCTTTACAAATACTGTCTCACCCGGTTTTAAATCGTACTCACGATGTTCTTTTCCTTCTTCATCACACATGACATCCATCGTTAAATCATAACTGATTCCATTTAAATTTTTTTCTTTAAAGCCTGAAACAATCAACTGCTGACTGTCTACATACTGTTTTATATCCTTATCTACTAAAATCATGTGTCTCGCCCCTTTTTATGTCCCAATTATAGCACTGTGAAATTAAAGATACAATATGCTTTTTTCAAACAATTCCTTCGAATCGCAGCCTTTGCTGTGACGATCAGTCCACGATCAACACGGTCTTTCCTTCAAAATCTGCATCATATATGAAAGCCTTTAGATTTATTATAATCTATGGGCTTTGTGATCGGCAATTTATCTTGTTCTATTCATTACAGATTATACGATCAGCTTTTATTTTAATCGTAATCTGATAACAGCATTCATCCTTTTTTGTGAGCAAAAATACTTGAAGTTTATAGAGTTTTCCCGCAATTTTAATCATTTGTTCTGCGAAATCATATAAACGCGGAATTTCTTTTTCATAAGGTTTTAAATTATTTTGCAATTTCAGGAAAAGTAACTTTGGAATATCTTGCTGCTCACCTGAAAGAATTTCTTCCAGTCTCTTTGCCACATTTTTGAATTTTTCGGCTTCAAAGCTCTTTGTTATAATTCCAAATGTTTCCTCTTCTATATATCCTTCATTCTCATAATACAATAAAAAACTATTTTTATGTAAACGTTCCATCTGAATTTGCTCAATAAAATCACGAACTTCTTTTATTGCAGTCAACACTGCGTTTTCTTTTCGCAAATCATCACTAAAAGCAGAAATATCACTTTTTACATCAAAAATAAATGATTGTATCTTCTTATTACTGTCATCGAACACACAAGATAAAACATCTGCTGTTTTACATCCATTTTTGTCTATCTCAGGTCGGCGATATTCGTTTGCGTAAATTGCATATTGTTGTTCTTCCAGGCAATAATCTATATTCACAATTTCCTGTGACTTCTCATGCTGTTCTTTAAATACAACCCGTGCTGATTTATTTATCTTATACAACACATTCTTATCGACTGATTTTGTCTCATCATACACACGTGTATGTACCTTTATCATTTACTATATTCTCCTATTTTTACCGCCTCATCATACAACTGCATTGCAGATTCTGTAAAAAGATCGAACTGATACCCCATCTTCTTATCCGGTTTAATCTCATTTACTACACTTTTTCCGTTTTCTAAATTTCTGAACTCAAACACAAATAAGTTCGTTGTGTCTATTAAATCCGCCTTTTCCAAATTAAACTTTTTCAATATGTCTTCCCCATTTGCTTTCACTCTCTCAGACAAAATATATAAATTATTTAACTTGGAAACAAAGGTATCACTATGCGTACTTATCATAAGCTGCATTCCCTTATTATTTAATCTATTAAAAAATCGGACAAGTTCTAACTGTTTTTGAGGATGCAAACTAGCTTCCACTTCATCAATAATCAGCCGCTTGAAATAATGTTTAGATGTGATTGCCAATATAATCGGAGCAACTTCATTAATCATAGATGATGCCAAATACATCGGTATTCTGCTATCCTTTTGTGCCTTTGCAGTATAAGATAATATCCCATGCTTTTCTGCATTGATATGTCCCTCGATTACATGTTCTTCAAAAAACTGCAATTCTTCTTTATACTGCTCTTTCTTATCCTCATCCTCTAAATACATCAATAGAAATCGTAAAAATTCATAAACCGGCTTCGTCAAATCAGACTGTTTTTCTGTCTGTTCAACCTTTCCTTCCCTGCCAAAACTTAATAACATATCTCTATCTGTTCTGTTAGCAAAAAAATCTTTATACAATAACATGATTCCTGTTCTTGATGCCGGTAAAAAAAGACTTCCACAGTCTATCAAATCTGCCATCATCCCTGTAAAAGCGTCTGGAATATGCTGTGAAAGGGATAAATGCATTGTTATTAAATCATCCATTTTTTTATACTGCTTCCCACGATACAGTATACTAATTTGCCCCTTTTCTACATCTTTCTGAATAATTTTGCTAAAAACATTAAACGGTGCTTTTTGCAAAATCGCTTCCATATCTGAAGTTCTATTTTCTTCGGCAACAGACAAAATTTCAAACGTATATGTCTCATTTTCTTCCAATGCGATTTGCATATATATTTTTTCAATTGGAATCTCTTTTCCAAAAATCTCTTTTATAATTTCTGTTTTTCTTTTATGAAGATTTGCATTTATTCCCCTATTAAGGATATCTATGTTACTTGCAGTAAGACAGCATTTAAAATATCCCTCCTGTCCATCTTTCAATAGTTGATTCACAGTTTCCTCATCAATCAAACTGGCTAACTTTGTATATATCCCCTGTACCAACTGCATTAAAAACGTTTTTCCACTATTATTAGGTCCCACCAAAACCGTATAACTGTTAATACAAATTCTTGCGTGTTCAATCTTTGCAAAGTTCTCAACTTCAAGCCAAATTTGCATATTCTTACCTCTCAACCAATCTAATCTCTAACTCCATATCCAACGCTGCTGCCAACTTGACCAACACTTCAATTGTCGGTGCATTCTTTCCGCTCTCAATCCGGGCAACATTCGTACGCTTTATTCCTGTACGATCTGCAATTTCCTGCTGGGTTATTCCTCTTTCTTTTCTCAAATTTATATAAGATGTAAGTATCTGATTTTTTACCCGTTCCTTCTGTCTCTCTACCAATACTTCAAAATCATCTTCTCTTACTGTAAAATCCATTCTTATCCCTCTAAAGTATGTATCATTGTTGATACAACGATATCATATACTTATTTTGTTGTCAATTACATATGAGTAATCTGTCCTGTAGATCATTATCTTTACATACTCTTCTGTTTTATCCCGCATGACAACAAGCCCCTGCTCCAATTGATCAAAAGCCAGTTTCTTTGTAATAAACCGTTCTGGTGCAATTTTTCCCTCTTGAAGTGCATTTAATACATAATGCCAGTCATCTCCACTATCATGCGTAAAAGAAGAATTCCAGCTTCCTTTTACTGTCAATTGATTACGCAGAATTTTCCAGTAAATATTTTTTTCAAATAGAATATCTGATGCCGGGTTTCCGATTAACTGTACAACACCTCCTGGTGCAGTATTTAAGATAGCCTGATTGATCGTCTCTGTTTTGCCGACACATTCAAAAAACACATTCACACCATATGCATTTGTCTGCTTTGCAAGCCATTCTTCTATCTTTTGTGTCCGGCTGTCACAATAATGATCTGCTGAAATTCCAAGTGCTAAAATCTGCTGTTTTTGAAACTCTTTGTTTCCAATAACTAAAATATTTTTAACACCTGCCTGTACCAGAAACATACACAACAACAGCCCAATTGTTCCAAGACCAATAACTGCGACTGTCTGATCACTTTGCACATCTGCCTCACGCATTGCATGAACAGCTACTGCCATCGGCTCCATCATTGCCGCTTGCTCAAATGATACACTTTCCGGCAATTCAATCAAATTCCAAACCGGAACTGCAACGTATTCTGCAAAACCTCCATCCGATCTCGAACCAAGATAACTGTAATGTCTGCACATTTCGAATCTTTTGCTTTTGCAGGGAATACATTTGCGACACGGAATCAGCGGAAATACTCCTACACGTTTCCCACTCCATTTATCATCAACCTTCTGACCTACCATTTCCACAACGCCAGAAAACTCATGTCCCGGAATCAACGGAAAAGAATAAGTTCCCGTCTTATAAATCCTTGGAATATCAGAACCGCAGACACCTGCCGCCTGCACATTTACCAATACCTCATTATCTTTCACTTCCGGGATATCCACTTCTTCATATCTTAAATCATTTACTCCATGCAATGCATAAGCCTTCATCTTTACTTCTCCATCTCCTCACGAAAACGTTTTAAGTCTTCCTGCGTCGTTACTTTATAATTTCTTTCATCCCCCGGTATTGTCACAATATCCATCCCCGCTAAAATTGCTGGTTCTGTAGAACCGTTAATCTGTAAAATCTGTTCAGGAAGAAGTGTCCGATTCGCTTCTAAATATTTTCCAAACCGGAAAGCTTCCGGTGCCTGTCCTGCCAAGACTTTACTGCGTTTTAAAAGTTTATCCACATGCATACCATCATCACTATAATAAACTGTATCTTTCATTGACAACACCGGAAGCACCCCATCATGTCCCTCAGCTGCGCAAATACACTCCTGTAAAAGTTTTTTTGTCAGACATGGGCGTGCCGCATCATGAATAATAACCAGATCGTCCGGTTTTGTCTCGCTTTGCATTTCCTGCAATCCGCTATAAATTGAAAGCTGCCTGTTCTCCCCCGGTCTTGCAAAACCTCTGAATTTTTCTTTATTCTGTTGAATTTTCACCTGTTTTTCTATAAATTCCTGCCAAAAGGCATCCGCCACAATCCACACAGCATCCACTTTTTCGTTGTTAAAAAAAGTGTCCATGCCATATGCGATAATCGGTCTTCCTTTAATTTCTATGTATTGTTTTGGAATATCAGCGCCAAGCCTTGTTCCTGTTCCACCTGCTAAAATAAGTGCTATATTCATTTAGAATTTCAACTCCCGGATATCTTTTAAAATCTCAGAATAGGATTTTTCCTTTCCAAACAACAATGTTGTTCCAAGCACAAAACCTTTGACTCCCATCGGCGCAAATGTCTGAATCTTATCCGCTCCACAGGCACCATCCCAGTATACCTCAAAATTCATATCTTCCCGCATTTCCAGCAGCCGCTTTATCTTCTTTCCTACATACGGAAGATACATCTGTCCGGCATTCCCCGGATTTACTGACATTACAAGCACTTTGTCCACTATCTGAAGCATTTCCATAACCGTTTCTATGCTTGTCCCAGGATTTATCGCAATTCCCGGCTCCATACCGGCATTAATAATCTTCTGTAACGTTGTAGACGGGTGATATTCTGCTTCCGGGTGAATGTAAACGGTATCCCCCTTCCGTAAATGCGTTAAAAATAATCCAATATTATTGTTCGGATGCTCTATCATCAAATGCACATCTAACGGTTTTTCTGTCGCTGATGCAATATAAGCCATATCATTCAATGACATCGCATAATTTTGAACAAATCTTCCATCCATAATATCAATATGAAAAGAATCAATTCCTGCTGTTTCTAAATCTTTTACCTCTTTTTGTAAATTTCCGTAATTTGCACACATCATTGATGCGGTTAGTTCTATATTCATACATTCCTCCAAGAAAAGCCTTTAGACTTATTATAATCTAAAGGCTTTGTGATTAGCAAAAAAATATAAACTTTTTTCTTACTCCGCCTGCTCCAACATTTTATTAATATTAAACGGAGGAAGCACAACACCCTCCATCTCTGGCTGTGCTGTCAATAATGTCAATTCACTTCTCAAATACGGCATCAAAATTGCTACTGCATTTCTATTTATCAAATCCTGTATGAATTTATCTTCCAAATTTTCTGTCGTATCAATCGTAAAATATCCTGACAAACTTATAGAAAGATTATATTCTTCCTGCTTATTACCATTTAAAACCAATGTAACTTTGTAGATTTTCTCTTCATTGGTTCCAATTTGGACTTGTAAATCAAACTTCAATTCTTTTTCATTTTTAAATCCAATTCTTTCAAATTCAATCTTATCAAATACCATTCTTTGCAAAATCAATGCACTATTAATATTCGCCATATGTTCTCCTTTATGCTGCATATACTAAATTGTCTATTGCTTCATCTAATTTCACGCTTATTGTTTCATTCATATTATCAATTTTTATTGTATTTAGAAGATTTTTTTGTCTATATTGGAAATCATTGGTTACTGTTAACTTATCATTATCTAATAATCCAGATATATTTAATGTATTTACTATTTCACTTCGTATCGTAACTTCTTCTGCAAACCTGACTTGTAAGGTTTCATTTTCAATTGGCAGTTCTTCCTTATATATTACTTCACTTTTCTCCAAAATATTTGTATAACTATCTGGCTCATAACTCATATGATTTTTTATAGAAAGAAAATATTGTATTTCTTCGTCAAACTCTCCTGGCTCTGCCCACATATAAGAGTCCTTTTTCGGCAAATAAATACTGTCCTTTTCCCAATCATCATTATAATATTCAGTTACATATTCCCCATTTATATTTACAACGGACATTCGTTTACTGCAATATTCTGTTAATAACTGTCTTATTGTTATCTCATCCCTTAATACACTAACAATATTGACCGGTTCGGTTTTTCCCAATAACCATCTATGTGCCTGTTCATTATACTGACAGCAAACACCAATAAAAATCTCACCATATTCATTTTTACATGAAAATATAATTGGATAATGTGCCTCAAAAAGTATTTTATCGTAATATAATTTTCCGTACCTATCCGTATTTATAAATTCCTTCATTTTCCCCCATCTCTTTCCTGAATGTAGTCCTCAAGATACTTGTCAAAATCATCTATTATTTGGAACTCCATATATGGCGTTGCCTCTTTGTATAACCACCAATCAACATGTGACGATTTACACTTTTTTCGTTCTTTTGTTCTTTGCACCAAACCATATATAGGATTCGTTTCTCCCATTGCAATTCTACAAGGTTCTTTTATATCATACATAACACCTGCAAATCGCTTTACATGAGTCGGTTTCTCATATGTAGATAAAGAATATTGTCCTGGATCCTTTTCATCCGCTCCATCATCTACCACAAATCCATTTTCCTCAAATGTAGATAAAAATGATTTTCTATCACACTTTCCAGTTTTACATGCCCGATACACTTTTATACTCTCCGCTCTCGCCCCTTCCGGCAGTTCAAATCTATCAAAGTAATCTGGAAATATTGCCTCTAGTTTCATTTGTTCCTTTTTATCCAAATTGTTCATCCCTCTACACAACTAAAAGATATCTTATTATCTCACAAGTGACTTGCTCCTGTCCATCCACTATTTCTAGTGATAAGTTTTCTATCGTCCACTATATAATCTTAAAATTTTTTCATATATTTTAGTATATCATGTTTTCACTACTGTTAGTATATATTTTTTGTCTAACTTTTCGACAGTTTATTTTTTATAACACATCCGTAATTTTTGTCATTCGATTAAAAAATGGATCTTCTACATTCAATTTCAAAAAACGTTCATCTAAGATTTTCACTCCATGAATCATCTTTAAAAAAGCTTCATCAATTACTTTATCCTCTAACCGTACTTCATTTGGACATAATTTTAAATATGTCTTAAAATAATCTAAAATTCCTTGCTGTGCCTCCATAAAACAATCAATGTCTTGCTTTTTTCTCGTTTCAATAGCATAAACCGGCTTACCTTTCTTATCAAATTCTAAAACGGAAGCTTCTGGTGCCGTAAGCATTGTTTCTAATACATAATAATCATCAAAAATAGTACTTTTCTCTCTTTCCTGATTTGAATAGAACGCAACTATATCCACCGGTTTGTCACGCATTTGTTCTTCTTCCAATTGCAAAAAATAAAAACCTTTCATATGGTTCGACACAAGTTTTCTGAGAAACATCTGTGTTGTTCCTTTTGCCACAAAATCAAAAAAAGCAATTATATCTGTTTTCTTCTCAGGCTCTAGTGTACGAAGATATTTTTTATAATTTTCTCTCATTTTTCGGGAGGCTTCTAATATTAAACCTGAATATTGCAAAATATCTTCCTCTGCATTTGTGTCAAACTCTGCGCTGTTTATCTGAATTCCAAAACGGTCTGCCATTTGCTCCTGCAGACTCCCACTAAACTTCATATCTGTAACATATCTGATATCATCCTCATTTTCCATACCTGCACGCACTGCTGCTGTTCGTGATGTCAGAAAATACTTTGTGATCGAATTTTCTACAAGTAAATCATACATTTTTTTTATCAGATACCCATCCCGTGCTCCAAACCAAATATTTCTTATATTTTCTTCCTTCATTTGATGTGCAAACCATAAAACGAAATCCGTAATAACAGGTGCAAAAAACAGATATCCCAAATCATATGCCTTTTTTACACTTATTTTAGACGCTTCAGTCTCAAACTGAAAAGGACTGTTAAACAGCTTTGCTGTAAACATTCCTATTTTTATTCGATTGCAGATTTTATCCGCACTTTGCCACAACCCTAAATACCCTGCCTTATCCAGTAAATCAATGCCACTATATAACTGGCAGCATTCTATTCTATTTGTTCGTGCACATTCTATATCTGCAACTATATCGTCTCCTATATGAATCCAACTGTCTATTTCCAACTTTTCACGTACTTTTTCAAACAACTTCTGTGTTTTTGCGGTTCCATATTCACATGATGCAAAAATATCTGCATAAAAAAATATATTGCATTTGTCTAAAACCAGTTTGATCTGATTTTTTGTATAATATGTATCCGACACAATATAAATATTTTTCCCTGATTTCTGTACCTGTTCCATAAATTCACATACTTCTTTTCTTGGAACAAGAAGTTCATAATCTATTTTCCACTCTAACTCTGCAAGCTGTTTTTCATGAACATTCGGTATCTGATAATGCTTAATCATATAGTCATAAATCTCTTCCAACATAACCTGATCTTCTTTTGCAAGAAATTTTTCACTTTCCAATCTTTTGCCACAAAAGTCATTTATAAATATTCCCTGCTGTTTCAACCTCAAGTCTACGAGTTCAAACACATCTGTTGAAAAAAGTACCTGTCTCATAATTAATGTATCGAACAAATCTATACTTATCACAGAATATGGTTCTATTTTCTGCCATAATTGTTTTTTAGTTATGCCATTTACATTTTGAAAATGATAAACAATTTGTTTTGGATTACATAAATCATTTCCTCTGATATCCAACAGTTCGATTTGATGTTCGCTGCATGTTTTCCCAATTCTTTGTGCAATTGCCTTACAGGAACCTGGCCTTGCCACAACAAGAATTAGTTCTACCCCCTCCTGTATTGCTTTTTCAATGGAAATTATCGGCAATCCATACAATTCTCCATCTTCTTTATATCCGTCTAAAAGCCCTATGATTGATATTTCCTTTGATATTTGATCCAATACCTTTTTTGTCACGTTGCTTAAACCATATATTGCGATTTTCTTATATTTTTGAAACAAATCCGATATATCAAACATTCTTTATCTTTACCTTTCATTCCCATTTATCACTTCGTTTACCAAACTTATTAGATTTTTCTCAAAAGTACACATTGAAAACTGTTCCTTATATATTTTCCTTGCTTCTTTTCCTATGTCACGTAATATTTTTCTATTCTGTATACACCATGCAATTTTTTCTGAAAGCTGTTCTATATTTTCACTTTCAAAAGTAAGCCCATTTCTACCATCACATATATACTCCGCCGTCCCGGTCACATCAGAAACCAGACACATCACTTCATGCATCATCGCCTCCGCCGCAACAGTAGGCATTGGATCTTCCCTGGATGGACAAATCAAAACATCTGCTATATCTAGTATATGATTGATTTGCTCTCTTCCAACCATCCCCTTCATAGTAATTTCAGGAATATCCTTTATTTCTGCTTTTAAACACTGTGCCAACATCGAACTATCTTGTCCAACCAGCCAAAATTCTGTCTGATTTCTTAATACGCTTGGCAAGTTTCTTATCGCTTTTACAAGCAAATCCTGCCCTTTTCTTTGCTCTACATATCCAATTGTCACGAAGATAATTTTATCCTTTTCCTGACAAACTTTCCTTCTACAATAGCTATCTTCTGTTCCATACAACAATCTTCCAACTGGCACTTCCGGTGCAACCATGTGAAATGCACTCTCTGGAACAGCTCCCACTGAAACTACATGTAAATTATTCCAGTCGATTTCACCCATTATCTGCTTATTGATTCCATTATAAAAAAAGGCTGAATCATGCAGCCACCAGATAACCGGTATTTTTTTTTTTCGTTCTGATAAAAATACAAAGAAATTAATCGTATTACAGAAAACAAGTGAAAACTTTTCCAGCCATTCCACCTCGCTCATTTTTTTTATCTGTAAATTTACATCTACAATAACCGATATCTCATGCTGCATCAGTTTTTCTCTCAATGGTCCATCTAACATAGAAGCATACACGACTTCATAACCGTGTTTTTTCAAAATTATTGCTGCATGAAATAATGCAATTGCCGGTCCTCCCAGTGTCAAATCCTGAGATAGCAATAATATTTTTGTGAATCTTGTCTTATCTGCTTCTGCAATAGTTTTCGCCTGATCATAATACTGTACTGGATAATAATGTATTTTCTTCTGAAACAAACGGTTCAAATCATAAAAATGATATATTTTTTTCTCTGCCACTCCAAACCCCAACAATTGTTGTTTCATTTCTTTTACGTAAAAGCTAAGAATCACAATAACATCATATTTTCTCTGTATACCAATTTCCGGTGCCAGAACTTCAATTCCATCTATAAAAGTATTCTGCTTTGCAGGTGAATTATCAATCAATGCGACAATATCTTTTTTATCAAACCATTTTTTATATCTCTCGTAATAATCACCGGTACCAAAAATAATATATTGCATGTCTATCTCTTTTCCTTACATACATTATTCTGCATATAAAACAACTTCATTTGCCAACAAACTGTAGTGCCTTAAATAAAATTTATAATCATCATGAAATTCCAACAAAAGTTTTGGTATTTCAATGATATGATCCGGATGATGATATACAGAAATTGCCAATCTTGGTTTCTGTTCCTTTATAATTTTCTCTGCTCCTTTTAATGCGTCATATTCTGCTCCCTCGATATCCATCTTAATAAATGTGACTCTTTCATTCTCCAGTATCTCATCCAGTTTTACCACATTAACCTGTTGAACACGATTATCTGATATATCTCCATCTTCTATAATTTTTGCATTTTCATATCCATTCGCCATAAAAGAAACCGTACCTGCTTTATCTGATATTCCGTATGGATATAATTCGCACTTTGCCAAAGAATGTAATATATTCTGACATTTTAAATAAGAGGCTGCATCCGGTTCAAAACTCCAGATTTTATCATAACTTTTTCCACCCTCAGCACACCATCCTGCAAATCGAAATGCTGTACTTCCATCATAACATCCACAATCTACAAATGTCTCATGATCATGCGGAATGAAAACATCAAAATATTGTGATGCATTATTTCTCCAGTCCTTGATATATATAATATCATCTTCCTCTACTCCGCTTTTTATAAGCTGGCTATAAATATCTTTCACATAATCTATTCTTGAAACAGCAATAATAAATTTGGAATCCTTCAATCCATATTGTTCTTTATACTTCTCCAGTGAATAAATTGGTAATTTTGTCTGAGGTTCTATTTCTTTATTTTGAAAATTATCAATAAAACAAAAAAATGGTACATCATTCAGATTTCTAACCAAATCTGTACCATTTGCCCCTGCTCCAAATACAACTAATTTTTTATGTTTCTCAGTGTATAATTTTTCTGCAAACATTATAATATCTGCACTGAGATTTCGTGCTTTTAGTGAAAGGTTTTGCCTATAACTATTATCCCCGGTTATCAGATAATTGTTTCGACTCATAAATATATCTCTCGAAATATTATCTTGTAAACGCTCATAAATTTGATGTGCAGCTTCAAATGATATACTCATAACTCCAATTCCTTTTCCTTATAATCAGGATAACACCACCATATATACTCTCTTATATATTGCGCAATATCCATATTTTCTGTACCTTTTATCGCATTACTATCTGTCCGTATGCTGTCTTCTTCCCATCTCATTCCAAGCACCTTCCTAATCCATGGATAGATAGGTACCTCATGATAATCCAGCTGTCCCTTACACTCTATTTCTTCTTGTATTCCTAATATTTTTAAGATTTCTTCGCTTATTTTCTTTAAAATTATATTAGTAGGATGTCCCTTATCATAAAATAGCTTTTTTTCTTTGTAATGCTGCAAAATAAAATCAGAAATTTTAATGTCCCATTCTTTTTCTCTTATTTTTATTTTATGAATGTATTCTTCAAAATTTGATTTTATATATTCTTCTGAAATTATGTAATCCCTATTTACATATTGGCATATTTCATTAATGCTTTTATTCTCCAGTACACATTGTTCAATTACTTCATCACGTAAAGGGAACATTCCATTTTCATATGCACCATTTAACAGTCCTATATTTCGTTTGTTTTCCTGTTTTGCATGTGGGAAAAAACCTGCTCCTAACCCATACAAATGAGGCATCACAATCTCAAATACAGTCGATGACATATATTTTTTTATATACTCATCCGAAACCTTATAACCAAATGCATTTGATATTTGAATATCTTCATGAATCCATATATCTATTTCTGGCAATATTTCCTCATTCACATACTTTCCAGTACAAATTCTGTCAGTTGGATATACTGCATACTCTTTCTGAAATGTAACAGAAGATTTAAGAAATGACTCTACAATATCCATATGACAATTTCCATGCAAAAAAACCATTTTTTTATCTAACCATTCATAATAAATATAATTTTCAAATTCCTTATATTCATGAAGCCGCTCTCTTATTGCTGAATATGTCTCAAATGCGCATGCTACTATAATATATTTACCATCTAATACCTCAGATGTCGGCTGATATACCTGATAATTCTTAAATTTCCCTATACCTTCCCGTCCATCTATTAAATATTCAACTTTAATATGTTCCATCTCAAGAAAATAAATACATTTCACCGCATTTATTCCTGTGCCATATACAATAACATTCCTTTTTCTAAGCGCTTCTAATGTGACCATTCTACTCCAATCATATCATTATTAAAATAAGCTATCAAAATTAACGCGTTCAAATTCTTCCAGTTTTCCACCTCTTGTTGCATTGCAAATTTTTATTTCATGTTCCTTGCAGTATTTATTTGCCGCCTGATACGCGAGCAATGTTCTTTCTGGATAAACTGTATTTAACCTAATTCTATTCTGTGGTGTATCACACCCTTCGAAATGATTTTGTGGATCATACACATTCTTCGTGTAATTAAAATCAACACCTAATAAATATATTTCAGCGAATCCCATATATACTGCCAATTGTATACATAAATAAGTTACTGTAGCTCCATGACTAATTCCACTTTCTATACACTCTGAAAAATAAGGCATTTTTTCTATAAAACCTCTTAATAAAATTTTATACGGTATAGAGTCTTCTCTGGCATGATTGTTCCAATAGCTTTTAGGTTCGTTAGCAACAAATTTGTGTTGTAACTTTAAATCTGCAATCTCCTTCGACATATCTTCAATCATTTCTGTATCACCGACCATATAATAATCTGGACGCCACTGTGTTCTGTCAAATATATTGAAAATGCGATTCATGCTAATACAAATATCACCATTCTGATGCAATTTGTCCAAATCTTCTACCCTCAGGCTTGGTCCGGTAGCAACAATAAAGCACCTTTTTCCACTATGGACGTTTTTAAATTTCAACAACTCTTTTCTTGTTGGAAGCATATTCTCCATAACGAAATCTTCTGCCATAACATATTTTACCTGTCCAACAGATTGCTTATCTTCATTCGATATAATAATCTCATCTGACTCAGTTATCACTTTCTCTATTGCAGAAAATCTGATGTTCTCTTTCAACAATTGCTCTAAATCTGGATATATCCCATTCTGCAACGCTATATTGACTACGGTACCTGTTTCCCGCATTTTTTCATATAAATAAATAGAAAAAAGATTTGTTTCTAAAAAGCCATACTTCTTCTGTTTATCATAAGATAATACGACACTAAATTCATCTCTTTCGTCACAGGGTAAATTCATGGGTAAATCATCTAATTTAAAAAATCTATAAAAATGCTCACTTTCCAAATAAACCTGTATTTCTTCGCTCCCCTCTAATGAAGATATTATTACAATATAATCCTTATATATTTTCTGTGCTGTTTCCCAGGAAATAATTTTCTTTCCACAAAAATTCTGTCCAATTCTGTCTGAATTGCCATCAATAAAAGCCAGTACCTTTTCTTCTCCAAGAAACTGAATTGCCCATTTTCCACGCCTTCCAGCTCCCCAAATAATATATTTCATCCTTATTGCTCCTGTTCATAAATCGAATGTGTAATAAACCGAATATCAATTTGTTCTCCATATATCCGCAACATATCTGATATACCTTGATTCATCTCATCAACAATCGTGGATTTTGTAAGTAACATTTTTGAAAATGGTGCATAATTTTCCTCTGCATTATGAGAATAACCATCAAAACCAGCAAGATAAACTTCCTTTTTCCCTAACGCTATCATCAGCTTTACCGCCATTAATCCGGCATTGTCCTGTACACTCTGTATAGATGCTAAAAGTTTTTCATACTGAACCGTAGCAAAAGCTTGACTTTCTTTGATATTTGAGGTTACAATGCACCGTTTATAACATTCTCCGTTTAATTCCCTATACCTGATTAAATTGCTGACAAAAACATATTCTACACCCTGATATGCAAAATTGATACTGATTGGTATAATGTTGCTTTCTTTCATAAAAGATTGCAATCGCTCTTTATCCTTTTCAATTGATTTTCCAGGTGCGATTAATAACACCTTTTTTCCATTAAGTGCATTTGCTAATTTTTCCATATCCCTTTGAGGTGTCTGCTGTCTTTCCATGTATTCCAAATATATTTTTTCTATATATTTTCTGTCAAATTCACACTTTTTTTCTTCATCTACTGCTGCTAAAATTTCATCCATCGCCTCGTAAGTAAGTGTATTCTTATCTTCCAGATACGACGCATAATTCGGATGTAATTCATGTGCCGCTGACAGATATTTTGATAATGAATATCCCCAATTATTTCTTTTATAAAAATCATTCAATACTTCATCTATAATTTGTAGCAATGGTTTTATTATATATTTTTCCTCTGTATATTCATTAAGATAGTCTGCAAACAACTCCGTGTTGAGATTTCCTGCTCCTCTTCCCATTCCATATACAGATGTATCAATAATTATATTCCGGGTTGTCTGTGCCTCTATCAGACTCTGTGCGTTCGAATAAGCCAGCTGTAAATTATTATGTGAATGAAAACCTACCCAGATATCTTCTGACAGATTGTGTTCCACCATATAAAACAAACGCAGCAGATTTTTTCTTTTCATCATGCCAAAACTGTCTACAATATAAAATGCATATGGTTTTATTTCATTTACCCTCTGTATTAATTGAATAAATTCTGTGTCAGAATAGCTTAAAGAAATCATTGGCTGAACAAACACCATATAACCTTTTTCTTTTAATTTGCGGCAATACTCTGTCGCTTTATCAGCATCTTTCTTATGAAATGCCACCCGTATTCCCTGTATGCCTTTTCCCTGATAAACCGGAATCTTTTCTAAAGAAAACTCACCATAATTTATCATAATAACATACATATTTTTGTTTGTTTCTAATACAAAATTATTTACTTCCTCTAAAGAACTGAATTGTGTTGAATCTTTATCCGGTAAAACTTTATCTGTGAGATATCCGCATTCTAAAATATTAATATTTGCCTCTATTAAACCCTTAAATATTTTTCGTTTATTCTCGCAGCCAAACTTCCACTGGTTACAATATCCGCCATCCCGCAGAGTACAATCCAAAATATGGACTTTTTTCATCTTGTTACCCTCTATTTATCTAAAAACATATAATTATAAATGGCATCTGCTATTTCAAAATCCTCCGCCTCGTCAATATCAACACTCTCTATCTCACTGACCTCCACCATATATGGGTGATTTCCAATCCGTCTTTTCAGTTTCGTAATCACATCTGAATGATAAATATAAAATCCACTTGTTTCCTCATAAAGTATAGGTAAATCCTGTGTTCTTGGTATTGCATCCAGCTTATAATTAAACGGTTGTCCATCCTTCCACAGAAAATCCTGAAGTTTTTTTACTGCAAATGCAGAATCATATCCATTTTCTTTAACAGCCTGTATTCCCTTTTCAATGCTTTCTGCACTGATAAATGGTGCCGTTGTATGTGTCATAACATAAATATCGGCTGGAACCTCTCCTGCAAAACATTCTAATACTTCATTCATTTTCGTCGTATCCTGATCTAAAGATTCCGGACGCTGCAAATATTTTATTCCTTCCGGAAGATACTCCTTTATATCCGGATTGCTGCAATAGACATAAACCTCACTGATTTCTTTTATTTTTAATAATGTTGAAAGAATATAATAACACAGTGGTTTTCCATTATGAAAAGGTTTTGTGTTTTTCTGTGGTAACCTTCGGTTATTTAATTTCATGGGAACTATTGCAACTATTTTCATAATGATTCCTTTCCCTGATAATTTTTCTCTCAGTTTTGTAACAAAAATACTCTCTTTCTTTCATCTGATTCTATCTGTTGTAAAATATCCTTCTGATACTTTTCAGAAACCGCAATAATGATATATCCCTGTTTTTTTTCTGCATGATATACCTCAACAGGAATTTCAAACAGATTGGAAGGATTATTTTCTTTCCTTGTTACATAGAAACGTTCGATTTTTATATCATTTTTATCTAACAATAAAAATATTTTTTTTGCAAAATATCCCGCTCCATATATTGATATATCCACTTTTCCTTTTAATGCAGATAAATCTTCCTTACTGATATACATATTTATTTCTTTTTTTTCTAAAAAATGAAATTGCGATATTTGATTAATTATAAATTCATCCGTTTGCGTATTTTCGCAAGATAAATACTGAACATATCTTTCTTCTATCATACTTTCAATCATACGAAAGTACTGATTTATATACCATTCATCTTTTTGACTCCACGAATTTTCCTGCTTATAACTTTTCCAAACACATTGCATATCTATGTATCCACTGATAAGCCCTTTTAGTAATTTTTTATAATCTGGAGAATGCAATATGGAATCTCTTCTTTGTCTATAATAATACACTGTATCATGTAAATAGCATACTTTATGTGCATTTAATAATGCATTAAAAGTAAACGGTATATCTTCATGCTGTCCATCTTCATTAAATGCTATTCTCTGACTGTTTAAATACTCTTTTTTATAAATTCCTCCACAAGCCGTTCCTGACATTTCTTTATTTGCAATCAACTGGCAAAGTATCTCTATTCCTCTTTGTGGAATATATGCATATTTTCGTATTCTTTGTCTGCCATTAAAACCCGATTCATTTCCTGCATCTAAAAACATTAACATATCAAATAATAATATATCTGCGTTTTCCTCTTCTGCATACAAAATAACTTTATCTAAAATATTTTTTTCAATATAATCATCGGCATCTAAAAACATAACATACTTGCCTAATGCATATTGTATTCCCCTATTTCTTGTAGCTCCAAGACCTATATTTTTTTCGTTTTCATATATTTCTACAAAATTATATTTCTGAGCAAATTTTCTTGTTTTCTGTAAAGAATCGTCCTGTGAACAATCATCAATGCATATAATTTGTATTTCTTTCATATTCTGTTCACACACACTTTGTAAACACTCATTTATATATTTTTCACAATTATATATTGAAATAATTATAGATAATTTTACCATTTTTCTTTTCCGTGACTCATTTTAATTATTCTCGCAATACCTTTTCAACAATTAGACTTTTTTATACACCCTCTCTTAACTGGCTTTCCAGATATGTAAATGTGATATATTCACATATCCCTGACGCATTTAATTGAACTAACACATCATATATTTTTTCTTCCGAAAGAGCGATTACAATCTGATACTTCTCTTTTACATCCAAATAACTCTTTAAATTCTTTATATCGATCCCATTCTTTTTTGTTCCGATTAAGCTTTCATTTTGATCCACAAAAAATATAACCTTGTCCTTTAGCAGTTCCAATGCTTTCTGCCCATAGTATCCCGCACCATAGACAACACAGGGCTTATTCATATGTAATAGCACGTCACCTTTAATTAACTGACATTGATTTAACCGATTAAATATTCTTTCCCGTTTCCAGCCACAATTCAGCAGCATAAAATAAAGCAAAAGCGTATTCTTTTCATCCGATTGCATATGATTGATAAAAAATTCCAGGTGTCTTTTTCTCATTTCTTTTAATTGGCTTTCCACGTAATCTCTTCTGGTAGAAGAAAGACTTCCCGCATGCCATCGGTATTGATACAAAAATTCTTTTATATTTCCGATCGTTCCATATTGTTCCATAATTCGAATCCAATAATCATAGTCTTCCACACAAAAAAGTGTCTCATCGTATTGCCCGACCTGCTGCGCCACACTCCTGCGATACATAAAGCATGCACCCACGCAATTATTAATAAACATCTTAGGATAATTATATTCCTGACTTTCCGAGATAACTTCTGCATTTTCATCAATCAAAAGCATATCTGCCCTGACCATTGGAATATTACGATTTGCATCCAGATACTTAACCATTTTTTCTATTGCATCTTTTTCGTAAATATTGTCATCTGAAGTCCATGTAAAATATTCTCCATGCGCATTTTGAAACCCAATATTCAAAGAAGCTGGTAATTTTTTATTTATGCAATTATGGATTACAATAATTCTTTCATCTTTCTGTTTAAAGTCATTTGCTATTTGAAATGTTTCATCCGTTGAGCAGTCATCTACTATAACCAGTTCCCAATCTTTATAGGTCTGATCTATAACACTTTCTATGGAATTCCTCAAATACTTTGAACCATTATATGTTGGTAAAACAATTGTAACTTTTGGCATACGCTTCTCTCTTTATTTTTCATTTAAATTGAATGACATAATAAGTGCAACAATCCGCTTTGCAGCTAGCCCATCCCCATATGGATTACTGATTGAGCTCATTTTCTCATATTCCTTACTATCGGTAAGCAGCCTGCTTACCTCCTGATAGATGATATTTTTATCAGTCCCTAACAGCTTCGCCGTTCCAGCTTCAATTCCTTCCGGCCGTTCCGTCGTATCGCGCAATACGCAAACCGGCTTTCCTAAAGCTGGTGCTTCCTCCTGTATCCCACCACTGTCTGTCATGATAAGATATGCCTTCTTCATATAATTATGGAACTCAACAACATCCAGTGGTTCGATTAATCGAATTCTTTCCTCGCCATCAAACACTTCTTTTGCAATTTCTCTGACAGCCGGATTTTTATGTATTGGATAAATTACCTTAACATCCGCATTATCTTCTACTAATTTTTTTATAGCTGAAAATATGCGATACATTGGCTGGCCAATATTTTCACGCCGGTGCACTGTTACCAGGAGCAGTTTACTTCCCAGTGCCCATGCAAGATTTTCGTCTAAAAACGACTCTTTGACGGTAAAATTCAATGCATCAATCGCTGTATTACCAGTCAAAAAAATATGTGAGCTTTCTTTTCCTTCTTTGAGCAGATTCTGCTTTGCCCATTCTGTCGGTGCAAAATAGTAATTGGCCATCAGGTCAATTGCCTGCCTGTTAAATTCTTCCGGATACGGCGAATCCATATCATATGTACGAAGTCCGGCCTCCACATGCCCCACACAAATTTTTCTGTAAAATGAAGCCATGGCTGCAGCAAATGCGCTCGTGGTATCTCCATGAACTAACACCAAATCCGGCTTTTCATTTTCCAGTATTTTATCCATCTTTATAAGGATATCCGATGTTATGGACGTAAGTGTCTGATTGGACTTCATGATCCCCAAATTATAATCTTCCGAAACGTCAAATATCTGCATAATAGGAGTGATCATCTCCTTATGCTGTCCCGTAAGACACACTTTATATTCAACATCGTCCTGCTTTTCTAACTCTTTTATAATCGGACACATCTTAATTGCTTCAGGCCTGGTTCCAAATACTAATAATACTTTCATATCCTATATCCCTACCCGACGATAAATTTAGAAAACAAAATCTACGTATTCAGATTGATTCTTCTGTCTGTACAGCGAATTTCTATCGATATACTTCAACAGACTATTTGTCGATTCAAAATCATTGTCGCATCGGAATGCGTATGAAATGATACTCTGGCATTTTTGCGAGCACTCTGTAGCCTCTGGTTCCGGATTCAATGTTCCCTCAAAGAAGTTTCCATAAACCTTCTTTGACGCACAGCTGGTAAAATTACCGTTGTGGTTGACCGTGAACATTTTCTGTCCTGCCGTACATTTTCGAACCTCGCCAACACCTCTTAACCATTTCCATTCTTCCGGGGAAATGAATTGCATGATAAATTTTTTGTATTCTTCATATCTCTCATAATTCTTGTTGTTTGCATAGGCAAAATCACCTGCAACATTCACAAACACACCGATTTCCGCAAATTTCTCAATTAAATCTTTGACGGTCATTCCATATTCTGATCTTAATGTTGTCAAATTATATTTACTTGCCACAAAATTTACCATACCGACCATATCCAGGTCTTTTAATAACTTAATTTTGTCAAACTCTTCCTGTAAACTATGATACTGCATATGATAGGAACAATTGAGCTTCATTTTATTACTCGGACATTCTTTTGCAATCTTTTCAGCGAAATATGTATTGGTGTCTATGCGAAAACCGGAGATAATATGATCCATCTTGGTCCATTCTCTTAATAAATCATAGGTCTGGTCAATACAAAATGGTTCTCCTCCCCAGAAATATAATTCCACATTCCTGTCACTGAATTTTTTCATAGCTTCAACCCATTCATCCACAGAATGATCATCGAACATCGTTGGTCCGTTTGATTTAATCTGATTTTCAACAAAGCAATATTCACAGCGGAAATTGCATCTCATCGTAGGTACAAATCGAAACAAAACGTTTTCTTTTGTCATAATATATTTTCTCCCTTAGTATTAGAATTGATATGTTTTGCAGGTTTTTCATTCATCCAGTCCGTACATTTTCTGCATACATCCGGTAAATCATCAAATTCATGCACTAGCTGCTTCTCACCGAATTCCCGTTTCTTTTTCCATATATCAAGTACATTCTCCTGATATACATTGCCTAATATACAAGTACTATCAACATCTCCACCCGTGCAATATGCAACTTCCCCATTCCATAAAACTTCAAGCACATTTATATTGGCGCATGCTGTTCTATTTTCCGCCTCCTTATTTGTCTCTGCCACTGCCCCGCCCCACGTCATGTATGGTTTTAGCTTGATATTTGCACCTTTTTGGGTTCAATAGTTTATCCACTCTTCTTTTTCACCCAGAACGGCATCCATTTCTATCATCTGTATCTCAACATAAATATTACAGTCTTTATGTAATTTTATTTTCTCTAATAATTTTTCTGTATTTCTATATACCGTATCACGGTCTCCACCCACTCTTATTGACTCGTATAACTCTTTCGAAAAACCATCTATCGAAATAACTACACAATCAATATTGGATTCTATCAGCTTGTCTATATTTTCCTCCGTCAAAAGCATACCATTCGTGTTGATAAGCACCCTCTTGATTTTTTTATCTTTCGCATACTTTATCATATCGAATATATCGGCATTTAAAAATGATTCACCATACCCATTAAGCCATAGATTAAAATTTGTAGATACACTGGTTACTTCATCTATAATTTTTTTGTATAGGTCTAATTCCATGTACCCTTTTTTTCTCTTAAGCTTTCTATTCGCACACATCGTGCATCTCAAATTACAGTATGCCGTTGCTTCAATGGATAAACTATACGGCACATCTCCCAATATTATTTTCTTCTCAAACTGATCGCTCATGTTCTTTTCTCCAATCCATCTATTTTCTCTTTTAAATAGTGATATACTTCCATTGGCACCAATCCTTTTATATCTTCCAGTCTCTGCATTTGATATTTTTTACGAATGAATGATGCACTGATAACTTCTTTCCCTTCAAATGATTTCTTTCTTGGTATTTCGATTACTTCTACCCCATATTTAGGAAGAATTTCTTTCATCTGAACATTATATTGATTTGTCACATTATCATTCTTTTCTTCTCCGACAAATCTTACAGATATACCAAGGGCTTTTGCAATTTTATCTCCAAAGAGAATAAGATCTTTTTTCATATTAACTTTTTCATCTTGCAGATCTTCCTTCATAAAATAATCCGGGAATGTATGCGATGAAATACAAAACCTTCCACTTGGAACAATTTTTACTCTGTCATATTCATGTAACGCCCTTCTTACCATTTCCATCCTGTCATAAAATGAAAAAAACGATTTATCTTCTGAAACAACAAATACATATAAGAAATCAACAACTTCCAAAGCTGTATCGACCAGGAATTTATGACCACAGGTAAAAGGATTTGCATTTACAACAACCGCGCCCTTCTTCCATTCTTGCGGCAGCTCCTCATGCACAGATTCAATATATAAACTTAATTCTTTCTTTTCCTTCTCTAGATCTGAAATCCGCTTACTAAAATCCTTTAATTTGGCTTGAAAATACTCTGTAACCTCATCCTTATCCATACACTTTGTCTTATTCATCTCATTGATATATTTATATAATTCATCTGCAATGAGCTGATTTCCCAACGGTCCATAATGATGAAGATTTATAAACACCTGACCATACGCTTCTCTGTTTCTGAATGCCGGAGCTAAATCTACTGCCAGGATTCCTGCTCTGGCGCATAAATGTGTAATGATTGCTTTACATTCTTCCATCTGCTCAATATTATAGTCTGTAAACTCTGTTTTATTAAATATATCAACAATCGTCTTTTCATCCTCATTCCATGGAAAGACTTCCAAAACGGTAGGCATATTTACGTAAATAAACTCTGCCTGTTTTTCCCGGCATATTTCATTACATGCTTTAATAGTCTCCACCCAACACCCTAAGTTGCGTAAATATGACTCCCCATATTCATAAAAACCTGTTGCAAGAATGACGATATCATCGGGTTGTATCTCCTCTGTTTTAATTTGATACATCATCCGCTCAATCTCGCGTCCCGGAATCCCACAATTAACGATCCCATAATCGCTGTCCTTCATTTTCCTGCCCAGTAAGCTGGCAATCGTATATTCATTTGGAATAAGCATACCGGAAACCCTGGAGTCGCCAAAAAGCCATATATTATGCCTGGGGCTCGTTTGACCGAACTGTTCACATATCTTCTTTCCATTTTCATGGATAATTAACCCATTATTAAAATCCGGCAAACCAATTTTCCCTTTTTTATATTCATATTCCACGGGCTCATCATATAATTTTTGTAAATACTCTTTTGATAATTCCGGAACCATACCGTATGCTTTTTTCATATAGTCATACTGATACGATGAATTAACAATAAATAACAGGTTATCTACCAATAAGACCTCATCATTTAAATCAATGTAACCCTTTTCTTTTATAAACAGATAATCCAGCAAATAAAATGTAAACGAATCATCTAATTCGGAATAACTATCAATAATTTCTTTTGCTCTTTTCTTATAATTCCGGAAAGGATCTATGCAGATCAATATGGCTTTACTTTTTTTTATATTTTCTATCCTATTTGGCTATATTTTTTCATAATATCGATTTGCCTGAAACTTATCATAATTTCTATCATAGATGGTTACTATCTTTTCGTTCAAAACAGGAAGCAGCTTTTGAGCGACCATACCAAAGCCATAGATTGAAAACGTTTTATTGTATGCAATAATTATTTCTTCTACAAATTCATTCCACCCTTTTGTCAGCGCCAATTGTTATTTCTCCTTTATCGCAATGTATCATATCCATCCTGCATTAATTTTCACGGAAAATGATATCCGTAACATATCTAAACATTTCATCAGCCTTTTTCTCAAGTATTATAACATTTTCCCGGATAAGCTTTTGATAATATTCCATATGATCCATAAGCTCTTTCACTTTGTCTGGTATATCGGATAAATTCTCTATTGTTACGGACAAATTCTGAAGTCCTAGTTGTTCTGACAAGTATTTAACTTTCGGACAATATTCTATCGGCACCGATGGTATTCCCATCCTGGCTGCGACTAACACTACATGAAATCTCATTGCTACAATGGCTCTGCATTCTGCAATGTTTTGTATTATGTACTCTGTCTTTGCATTTTTATCCATTTTAAGATACTGGGAATTCTCTTCCGCATCAAAAATGCAGCTGTTATTCATTTCATCACTGGAATCCATGATGAGTTTTTCTATGTTAGGTTTCTTAATGATCGTATTCACAGTCGCCCAATCAAGTACTCCGGTCAAATCTTCGTATGGCAAATCCCGTACATTTATTGCAATTTTTTCCGATATGCAGTGACTGTCTGCCTTTAAACTTTTATTGGCAAACACACAATCCGCGCTGAAAACTACTTTTTTGGAATGGCTATAACCGTTCATTTTCTCTTGCGTATGAGAATCTCTTACGAAGAAAAATTTTGAGTTATCTACCCAAATTTTAAATTGTTCAGAATACTTATCGTGATTAAATTCACCTATCCCCAAACCAACCACGCCATATGGGATTTGTAGTTCTTCCGCCACTTTATCCCAATTGATAAGGACATTTGGGACGCCTCTTTCTATAATTCCGCCACCCGCAAACAATAAAAAATCACATTCATTTGCGTGCTTTACTATATTTTCCCAGTAATCGCCAACCTCATGGTCCTCAACGACACAATCGTATTTCTCCAGATAATCTTTTATCGTTTGCGAAATGAGTACATCCCCAAAATTGTCATCTTGCATATACCATAACAAAAGAATTTTTTTCATTTTCTATATCTCCAGAACATCAAACCTCTTTGTTCTTCACATAATCTATATAATCCGTTAATTCTAGTAAAACACCTTCATGAATGGGACTGCTTTCCAGCATATCATCTACCATTTCATCCAAATTGAACCTCTTAACCTTTCCGGTATAGCCCGCCACTTCCGCTCTCAATGTATCTGGATCAATGACTAATTTTTGTCCACTCCACGATGAAAATGTCTCAATCTTACCATCCAGATTTATACTCATTCCGACAAAATCGTGCCATATTTCTTTTATGCATTTATTTTTCTTTTCTAATGTCACTGTATTTTCTTCTACCTGCAAGTTATCAGCACTGACTTTATACACCTTCCCTGAAGTTGAACCAAACAAATAGATAAAATGATTGATTACATCTCCACTTTCTATTACCCAGTCAAATTCATTATTTTTCTCTATTCTTTTTACTGTGCTATTGTTTCCCCATTTACATATTTCCCCACATTGTCCTATAAAATATAAGCTATCTTCGATTCCAAACAGATGCGTGGAGCCACCCTTTTTAAATGGTAATGTAAAATAACTGGTTTCTCTGGTAGTTAAATCAATGCAGACACAAAACGGTTCCATAAAAGCTGCCAGATATAATTTATTATTAAAAAGCTCCGACGCTTTGTATATAAAAGGCTCTTTTCGATTCCAGATATACGCTCCATTATCTTTTATCGTATAGATAATCTCGATTTCCAAGGTATTTACATTCAACTTAAGAATAGAACTTGTTCTGCACGGCACTAAAATCACATACTCATCTTTACAGTGAGCCTGTACAAAATAGCTTCCTCTTACCCCTTCGATATTCGGTATCTCAACAAACTGCATCTTTTCCCGTTTCAAATCATAAACTGCAATCTCTTTTGTCTGAAACGGAACACATACAATTTTATGATTTACATATAAAAGCTTCGAATGTAAAATACTTGTTTCTTTTCCTACATCCTTAAACTTGGAAACACGTATCACTTCATTGGTTTGCAAATCGCAGCGCATTAACCCATTCCCACGAATTAATGAAAACCACTCTCCGCCTTCTGCAATCACACTTGCTATATAAAATAATTTCTGGTTATTAACAAACTCTTCCTTCATTTTCAACCCAAATCGTTTTCTTCTATATGCTTTCTAATACATCAAACCACTTTTCAAACCCATAGTTTTCATTCATATTAGCGATTGCCTTTTGTACCTGCAATAACTGGCTTGCGTCAAGAGGCTTTCTGATTTCCGAAAAATCTATATGTTCTTTTTCCCATTTCCATACCGGGAATCCCATTTGAACCAAATCACAATAAGAATCGTTTAATGGATTTACATATACTTTCTTTCCCATTTTGCAAAGACTAAGCAATGTATTAAATCCTTCTGACGTATTATAGTTAAATATTGCCACGTCAACATTATCATTCAGAAATTTATAGTATTCATCTTTCGGTATCCATTTATCAAACAGAATAAACTTCTCACCGTACAAACTTTTCCCTACTTCTATTACCTTATCTATATACTCTTTATTTCCATATGATAATGGGCATACAATCTGGTCAATTTGGGTTTTAAATTTTTCCAGGCTCTCTAATATCTCAATATGTCCCCCTGTGACAGTCCCTCTATGTCCTAACATAAGATTGCATCTGTCTTTGACTATTTTTTCTTCAAATTTCACACTCATTTCTAATGAATTTAAACAGTCAAACCATATCGTTTTTTTGCAGATGTGGTAATAGTTACTTAAATACGCTCTGCCCATTTCCCCTGTGATTATTAAATTACTTCTTTTTATCAAAATTTCTTTTTGTTCATCAATTAATTTAATTAAATTTTGATTATTGCACCGGTACAAATCCGATGTCCTATACAATTCTCTCCCATAAGGAATTGTAATTAACTTCTTACTCTGTATGGAATTATTAATTCTTCGAATGATATCATAAATTTCCGGGATTGACCCAAGAACCACGATATCCGTTCTTTCGATATACTTCTCCAGGTTTTCACACTTCATATCTTCATATACGATATTATGCGTATTACAAATTTCTATTTTTCTGTCACCTTGCTGCTTTACATCCCCATATAAATAAAAGAGATGCTCATACTTAGCATTTGGATACTGTGCAAACCCCTCAATATATTTCGATACAAATATGCCATATGGAAATATATGTAACACCTTTGTTTTTTCCATCCACATACTCCTTACTGTTTCCGTCTATGCGATTTTCTCGATCTCCCGGAAGATATCTACCGTCACATAGTTTTTCATCATGTTTTCACCTGACTGATTTACAATTTTCAAAGAATGTTGAATTTCATTTATCAATTGATAAAGTTCTTCTAAATCAGTTGTCCAGTAGCCAATATATCCTATTTCTTTACCACCAGCCTCTACTTTATCTCCCACACATACATTTAACAAAATATTGACCCGCTCGATTTGTTCTAATTTGTCTATGCCAATTATTTGTTCTATCGTTCCACTTTTTTCGCATACAATCATTGCAGAATAAGCAAAACCATTCGCCTCTCCGTCATCAATACCGGCTAATTCCTGTTTGGAATGTCGATTGCCCAGTGCATAGTCAACACCCCATTTCATTAGGTCAATTTTTCCAAAACAACTATATTCTACCGGCTGTAAATCAGCGCCACAGCGATGAGCCATCTCGATTGCATAAAAATCACCATTCTCATCTAAAATAGCTTCCACCCATGCAACATAATCTTTACATCCACATTCCGCCAGGGTATCTATGATTTTCTCATTCATCTGCGTCATGTAGATATCCTTGCATTTCGCAATTGTGCTTCCTGTCTGGCATGCTCTGGGTGTACTCACATCTGATTTAATTTCTGAATGTAAGAACAGAAGCTTCCCTTCTCCTTCTGCGAACAAATAGTATGCGGCATAAACGATGCCTTCTATTTTTTTCTCTATCAGTATTTTCGAACTACTTGAATTATTTCGGACCTTTTCACACGCATTTACTACTTCCTGACGCGTTCTGCAATATGACATTCCTTTTCCGCCACACTGATCAATTGGTTTCACTACAACCGGATATTCAATTTTTTCCCAATCAATATCTGACACATGTTCCACTACCATACTAGCCGGGGTTTTAACATTATGCTTTTGACACATTTTCTTAAACTCTGCTTTATCCTTTTCATAAAAGAACGTTTTCTTATCTACAAAACATGGCAGCGATAGTCTTTCGCACAATTCAATCATCACGCCGGTCGCAAATTCACTTGATGCAGCCATGACTGCGGTTACATGATTTTCCAGACATTTTTTCTCAATCAAATCGACATCTGCATAACTGATTTTCCAATGCTCATCTGCCATTCCTTTCGCCTTCGAGTGTCTTAAATCATACCAATCCGTAACTATCGTATAGACTCCCTGTCTTTTTGCATATTCTATCATTTCACAAGTTCCGGGATCTCCACCCAGAAAAAGTATCTTATCTTTCTGCAATTTTATGTTCCTCTCTATTCTCCTCTTTTTATAAACTGTCTCGTCCGCTCTTTCTTCGGATGATAAAAAAAGTTATCTGCGGTTCCCTCTTCTAAAACGATTCCATTCTCTAAAAAAATGGCATAATCCGAAACAGTCTCTGCAAATTCCATATGATGCGTTACAATTATTGTCGTCATTCCATTTTGCGCTAACGTTTTGATACAATTTGAAATTATCTGCGTTGTTTCCGGATCCAGTGCAGATGTCGGTTCATCCAGAAGTAATATTTCCGGCTGCATGCAAAGGGCTCTGGCAATTGCAACACGCTGTGCCTGTCCACCAGACAGCGTTTTGGGATACATCTCCGCTTTATCCTGCACGCCTATCATTTTCAATAGTTTCAATGCCCGGTCTATGGTATCTGCTTTTTTCTCTTTCTTTACTTTTATTGGCGCATTTATCACGTTTTCCAAAACAGTCATGTGCGGGAACAGACTGTATCCCTGAAAGACCATGCCAATTTTGGATATATATTCTTTTCTATATTGCTTTTCAGATAACGCCCATATATTTTTGCCCTGGACAAATGCTTCCCCGCTATCTGCCTTTTCCAATCCAACAATACATCTCAATAAAGTTGTTTTTCCTGAACCAGATGAACCCAACAGGGATACAATCTGTCCTTTTTCCACATCAAATGATATCCCTTTTAAAACTTGATTTTCTCCAAAGGATTTATACAAATCGCGAATAGATATAATCACATTTTCCATAAATCATGCCTCTAATAATAATTCATTCGTTTCTCTAATTTTTTAAATATCTTTTCAATAATCGCAGACATCACATAATAAATCAGGGCAGCCAGTAAATATGATTCAAATGGTTTAAAATTAACCGCATATACGACCTGCGCTGTCCTCATCAGCTCTGTAATTGTAATAACAGAAACCATGGATGTATCTTTTAACATGGCAATCGATGAATTCCCTAATTGAGGAAGTATGACTCTGATTGCCTGTGGAAAAACGATATAAACATAAATCTGCCATTTTCTATACCCTAACACATGGGCCATTTCTATTTGTTCTTTTGGAACAGCCAAAATTCCAGTCCGAAATGTTTCTTCCAAATATGCTGCCAGGTTTAAACTTAATGCTATAATTCCTGAAATTTTTGCACTTAACACAATTCCGAATGACGGCAATGCATAAAATACAAAAATAATTTGTAATAGTAACGGCGTCCCTCTTATCACACTAATATAAACGGAAGCAAATAATGATAAAATCTTGCTCTTACTCATTTTAGACACAACAAGTATTAATCCAATCGCTATTCCTAGCAAAAGAGAAACAATTGTTAAATATACTGTAATACCTGCTCCCTTTAAATATAAAGGTAAATATCCTAAAATTAAATGTATATCCATTTTCTAATTCTCACTAATAATATCTATTCCAAACCATTTTTCAGATATTTCACTTAATGTTCCATCATCTTTTAACGCTTTTATAGCCGTATTCATTGCCTCTGTAAGCTCGGTGCACTCTTTATTGGTTGCAATTCCTACGTCAAAACTTGGCAATTTCTCATCGAAAATCACTTTACACCCCGTATTTTTCGAATAATATCCACCGGATAAACTTTCTGTCAAAAATGCATCGATTCTTCCATTCTGCAAGTCCAATATTCCATCCGGAATTTTTGAATATTCCGCAGCTTCAACCACATCAATTGTCTTTAAGTATTCCGCTTCCGGGCACGCCGGCTGTGAACCAACCCTCTTATTAATCAAATCCTGTGAAGAATTAATAGCTTCTTCATCGTCATTAACCACTATCACCATATCCATGTTGTAATAACTGTCGCAGAAATTCACAATCTCTTTTCTTTCATCTGTCACATACATACCATCACAGATAGCATCTGCTTTTCCTGATTGAAGTGTTGTGATGAGGTTCTCCCAGGAGTTGGATACCCAGACAGGTTCTAAGCCTAAATACTCCGCAATTGCATTTCCGCAATCATATTCAAATCCTTCTAAATCTCCATTTTCACCTCTATAAACACATGGAACAACGGTATCATCTACAACAAATGTCAGTTTCCCATCTTCCACTAATCCATAATTATTAGTCTCTTTTTCACTATCCGTTGTCGTTTTCGTTTCATTTGCACAGCCACCCAGAAAAATGGAACCTGCAATTGCGCCTGCAAGAAATCCCAAATATCTTTTTTTCATATCTCTAAATACCTCATTTCTATTTTTTATCAACTATTTATTATATCGTCTTTTTGTTCCGGCAAAAGTCAGGAAAACCTGCGGTTTTCCTGACTCGTGGGCGCACTCATTCTGTCTCATAAAATTTTTTAATACATTTACATACATATTCTATTTCATTTTGCAACAATCCATAATACATCGGCAGTCTTATCAGCCGTTCGCTCTCTTTAGTTGTATACTCATCAATTCCGCAAAATGTTCCAAATTTTTTCCCAGCTGCCGATGAATGTAATGGAACATAATGAAATACACAATGTATTTGTTTTTCTTTCATATAGTTTATAAATTGTGTTCTTTCTTCTAAATCTTTTACTTTCACAAAAAACATATGCCCATTATGCCTGCATCCGTCTGGAACAACTGGCAGATGAATTTTTTGTTTTTCTTCTAATGATTTTAAAAGATTATAATAATTATTATAACTCACACGCCTATTATCATTTATTTTATCAGCCTCCAGTAATTGACCATATAAATATGCCGCGGATATGTCATTTGTCAAATAGGAAGATCCCATATCAACCCAGCTATACTTATCAATTTCTCCCCTAAAAAATTTACTTCGATCAGTCCCCTTTTCCTGTAAAATTTCCGCACGCTCAATATATTTTTCATTATTGATTATCAGAGCTCCCCCTTCACCCATCGTATAATTCTTTGTTTCATGAAAACTATAGCATCCTAAATCCCCAAATGTCCCTAGAAATTTCCCATTATATGTTGCCATAACTCCCTGCGCTGCATCTTCCACGATCGGAATATCATATTTCGTAGCAATCTTCTTAATTCTATCCATCTCGCATGAAATTCCCGCATAATGCACAACGACAATCGCCTTTGTTTTATTGGTTATGGCAGCTTCGATTTTATTTTCATCAATATTCATCGTGTCTGGGCGCACATCTACAAATACACATTTTGCTCCTCGTATCACAAAGGCGTTTGCCGTAGAGACAAATGTATACGAGGGCAGTATTACTTCATCCCCCTCTTTAATGTTGAGCAAAAATGCGCACATCTCCAACGCTGCCGTACACGATGGTGTTAACAAAACTTTTTTCGCATGAAATTTTGCTTCCATCCATTGGCAACATTTATTCGTATAATTTCCATTTCCCATTATTTCCTGACTTTTAATAGCCTTATTTACATATTCAATAGAGTTTTCTAAAATAACGGCTCTATTAAAATCTATCATTGCGTTCTCCTTATCTATTTAGTCAATTCCCTAACCAGTTTTACAGATTATCCACAAAAAAACCACCCGAACCCAACAGTCCGGATGGCACTATCCTTAATTTATTCTTTTTATGCCTCCATGCACCATTACGATTCTTCCTGAATCAGATTTACTTACTTTATATATCGGTCATCCGGGGCAATAGTTAACCTTTCAATTTTGCAGGAATGTTTTTTTATAATGGAAGAATTCCTGTCATATATGCTAATACACAATATGGCTGGTTTTTTAATAAATCTCTCAGAAAGTTCAGATACTTTTTCTGTGCCTTTGTATCATTCTCTTTTACCCGGAAGATGCAATCCCATTCATCGATAACAAATACAAAAAAGCCGTGCACCATGCCATATTTTAAGCTCAAGGAGCAATTCATTAATTCTTCCCAGTCTTCACCATACAATTTTTCCCGCAAAAGCAGATTCCATACTTTAAGATACTCTGATATCCTTCATCAACCAGCTCCGTATCATATTTTCTTTCTTCAATCTGTTCTAATGCCTTATCACATAATTCTTCCATCTGTATGAATTTGTGCGCATGCTTTAGTTCCAATATAATTGCCGGCTGTTTCGGTGAAAAAGGTTTTAACAAAATGTCTGGTCTGCCATTTCCCTGCTCTTTATTCGGCTGAATCTCATAACCTGTCATCTGGCTCAAAATTCCAATCATATAACCATGATAAAATCTTTCTGCATCATCATAATAACTGATACTTGCTGTCAACTGACTGTTAATAAAACTTTCTATCTGTTCACATTCTCCACTTTTTAATCCCTCATAAAGAACCGAAAAATCATATTTTTTCTGTTTTTGTTCAAACCAGTCCCGAATGGTATTCTGATAAATGTAGCGGACTTCTTCATTTGGAATCGCCATTGTAAGATAGATAGTATTTCCTTCCATCCACTGTGACACTGCCTTTAAATATCCTGTAAAAAACAGAAAGTTCCATAAATTATCCTGTGTCCTGTAAACATCTTCATAGGTAATATCTTCATGTACCGGCTTTTCAATGTTTTCTCCTGCAATCAGCTTTTCTATTTCTCCTTTTACCCCTTCATCTGCGGTCTCCACGAGTTCACGGACAATAGTGTTGGAAGATGTATTCGACCAATACGGCTTTGGAAATGCCACTGTGTTTGTAACTACAGTCTTGACATAATTAATCACGCTCCATGGATTGTATACCTCTTTATTTCCAAACAAATATCCGTCGTACCAGTTTTTTACTTCATCAGACTTTTCATTTATGTTATAAAAATCCAGCATATTTTCCACTTCCTGTGGAGTAAATCCAAAATATTCCGCAAAATTATCATTTAAAACAGAATTTACTTCCAAATTATTCAATCCTGTAAAAATACTTTCTCTGCTGATTCTCAAACAGCCTGTAATAACTGCAAATTCCAGATTGTCGTTCGTTTTCAATGCAGACTCAAACAGGGAACGTATGAAATCAACCATTTCATCATAAAATCCTCTAAAATGAGCCATCTCCAATGGAACATCGTATTCATCCAGCAAAATAATACTGTTCTTATTATGATATTTTTTTAAACAAGCCGATAAAAAAGCCAATGCTGTTGCATATGCACTTGGTTCAGCCGTTCTGCCCATAATAGCCCGATATTGCTCTTCATCTCCCTGCAATATCAAATCTGAATCCAGTATATATGCGTGACGTTTATATTCTGTTGAAATCTGCTCTAACAGACATTCATACGCCATCTGAAAGTTCGGCTGTTTTGCTGTCTTTAAAGAAAGGATTATAACCGGATATTGACCCATATGGCAGGTAAATTTTTCCTCCTCCTGCATGATCTTCATTCCATCGAAGTAATGATGATTATCCGTTCCCATCTCAAAATATGTTTTCAGCATACTGAGTGCGAGCGTTTTTCCAAATCGGCGTGGTCTTGTAAAAAGATTTACCTTACTGCCTCTTTCCAAAAGATCTTTTATCATCAGTGTCTTATCTACATAATAGTAATCTTTATCGATTAATTCCTTGTAGTTTTCAATTCCAATCGGCAATGGCTTTTTCAATATCGACACCTCATCTTTCATTTATTTCATACCATCAGTATACCTATTCCATATGAGAAAAGCAATCAAGCCGAACTTTACTACAGCACTTCCACATCCATAATCATAACCGGTTTCTTTTTTACCTCAAATTCCAATGCGATATGGCTGGCACTGCCATAGTATGCGTCACACATTTCTACCAGTTCTAATACACTGGCATCTGCTCTGTCGAGATATCTTCCCCAGCCTTCCTTTTGAAAGTTTTCTCTGGTTGCATCATATTTTTTTGCAAATTCACTGTCGTAATTTTTCAAAAAAACATCGTGTTCCTTATCACCGATCCAGATTAATTCTACTTTTTCCTGACTGCCTTTAAATATTTCCAGAACTGACTCAAGCTTTTTTAACATTTCCTCTTTATATTGGATAGTCAGACCTACCTGCACAAAAAATGCAATTTTCTTTCTACATGCTTTTTCGCTTTGCCACTGCTGACGGGTATCACCTGCTGACAGAATTTTATTCTTTTCCTTTGCTTTCCCGTCTGTATTACCAGCTTCTATGCTCTCTGCCACAGCAATTTTCTTCTTCCATACTGCTCTTGTATCCTCACCTGCGAACTCGATCAGCTTCTGAATATAAACCTCTCGCATATTTTCAGACTGAACATAGACCACATCCGCCCTCACTACCCCTGGCATTGTGCAGTAATACTGCATATTATGATATTCCCTGTAATTGGCTTTTGTAAATTCTTCCACTCGAAAAGGCACAATATACACCAGTTGATCTGTATATTTCTGCAAATTGCGGCTGTAATAATCTTCTAGTAATGTTATCGCCTGATTCCATTCATCACATGGATTCTGGATGATAATCTGCTCAGGATGATGCAGCTTTACATCAAATTCATTGTACTCAACCACTTTTGTGCAGGATTCCACGTTTTTATCCCGGCTTCGCTGTATGGAAGAATCTATGCATTTTTTTATTTCCTCAAACTCATATTTTGATGCATAGCATGTTCCATCGTATTTTTTATAAAAATATGGGAGTGGAACAATAAAAATATCCGTGTTGCCTGTTTTTATCAGCTTTTTCCAATACCACTCAACAAAATGCCAGTGTTCTGCTTTATCAATGAAAATGACCACTTGGTTTTGAGCTAATAATTCTGTCTGTAAAAATTGCTCGGTCTCCACTATTTTATTTTGCATTGCAGTAATGCATGCCGCAATATCATCTGCCTGTCCAAGCTGTACAGAGCACTCATAGATAAGTTCACATAATTCTTCCAAACATTTTACTGTCTGTGTGCCCTCACCTTTCACACTCTCAATCAATGTTCCCATGTCTATGGCAGTCTGCTGCATATTCTCAAGCTGAACTAAATTTTTTTGTATTAACTGCTCTTTTTCCTGTGTATTCTTACTTGAGCTCAAATTTCCATATATTTTTCTATCAGAAACTTCTTTTATACTTATACTGCGAACCTGCTTTAAGTTAGAAACAGTTTGCTCCAGACTGTGCAACATTTCTTTTAAAAGTTGTTTATAACCATTATTGTCTTTCTCGCATTTAAGCTGGTCAGAACTATATTTATATGCTGGCATCGGGAAATCCAAAACCGCCTGAAGCTGCTTTTTCTGTGCCTCAAAAAATGGATAGTCGTGCCCACCTGCGTCTCGCACAAGCCGCATATAATCCCCATATTTTCCTTCTAACATTTCGCAATACTGCAGCGGAACAGGGATTCGTGTATTTTCATATGGTAATTCCAACGCCTGTTCATAACATTTCTTTGAGACACGGAATCCACCCGGTTTTAATCCAAACGGAAAAAGCTGTGTTAATTCATCCGCTTCATTCTCATTAAACCAGCCAAACAGAATTTCCACTACTCCATATAACTCACGTCGCATCTCGATATTACTAAGTCCTCTTGGAATGTGTATTTTACATATCTGTTCCAGATTTTTTAATTCCTGCTCTATGACCGCAGCATTTCCTTTTCCCTCACCAATCATGTCCGCGAGTGCTATCGTATGAAGTGCCAGCTCATCTCTTTTCTGCTCCGCTTCCTTATCTCTGGAAACATAGTCCAAAACAAAAATATCCACTCCAGCAATGTATGGAAATTGATGAAAACGCTCTAAATGTTCTTCTTCAAAACAGATTCTTCTTTTTCCTACCACTCTGCCAAGAAAAAGCCATAAATTATCATGATTTCTGAAATTATACGCTGAAAATCCTTCCGGCAATTCTGTCTGGGCAATCTCCATGAAGCGACGGTAATCTTCTCTTTTCATAACTATATCCAGATCATCATCCCATGGTATAAACCCTTCTTGACGGACTGTTGCTAGAAGAGTCCCCCAGTCAGCAAAATACTGTATTTTATACTTTTTACAAATTTTATCTATTTCAGAAAGAACTTCAAGTTCCGCTGCCCAGGCTCTCTTAATCTCTGAGGGCACAAAGAAGCCGTCACGGACTTCGTCTTCAAAATAATTATTGCTAAATTTCATTTATTTTCCTTCATGTTACACAAATTCCTATATTATTTACTAGATTTTTGCAAATTTATTTCTTCTATAATTGTTTTTGCAATATCTTCCCCATTTTGGCGGCGAAGAAGAGTAGCAAAATCTCTATCATCATTATATAAACTACAATGTTTGCCATTATCTGGAGATACAAACCATACATGTTGTGCTTCAATACCTTTTAATATTTTATCTTCTATAATTTTTCCTTCTCTATCACAACATTTTTTTTGATCATATTTATCATCATCTAGCACAATGTAATATTCACATTGTTTATACAACTCCAAAGATTTAGTTTTTCCTAAATTACCATCAAAAACATGTTTGAAACTTGGATTTTCATCAAACAATATCCTATTTTCTCCAAATTCGTTATTTAATTCTTTTACAAGTTTACGCAATTCCTGTACCGCAATTCTAGGTTCTTCATCTGCATTATCATGTGCATAAGAAATTCCTATTAAAGGTGTCTCTTCATCCCTGTACATTTCTTTAAGCTTTAAAACTGCTTCATCAATTTTATCATAGCCTATGCTATATTTCATGTACATGCATGGGAATTTCTTATCATTTGTCTGCCAAGTTTTATAACTATTTTCTGTATCAAATAATGCATAAACATTATCAAAATTTTTATCTTTGATCCCTATGCAAAATTTTTTTAAACTTGTACTATTAACAATCATTTCCTCCTTTAGGCATAATAATACTGGTACATTTTGCGTTCTTGACTCTAACTTAACATTTCCCCAGTTGATTATTTGTGCTGGTATATGCTCTTCCCTTAATCTATCAACAATACTTTTACACGTCTTATATCCTATTGCATTTCTCGTGTCACAGACAACTATTATTTCTTTACTGTTATCATCAACATTTAAATTATTTGTTTGATAATTCTGAAGTAACGAATATGTTGCTTTTAATCCTGTTGTCCTAAATATGCCTTCTGTATCACTTAACATCGCTTCAAGAATTCTTCCCTTTGTATCATTTAAAGACATATCCTGTGTTATCAATCCAGCAAATGTGGATACGGTCATAACAATCTCCACTTTTTTGCTCCTATTTGAACTATCCTCATGTAAGTTCCATACACATCCACCTGGCAAACTTCTAAAATCTCTGCATAAATTATCTGTTGTTGCTAATAAAATTACATGATTTCTTTCTCCACATTCTAAAATTTTACGCAGACTATCACTTAATTCCCTGTTTTTATCATAAATTCCAATTATAAACGTAGCACTAGTTTTTTCAAATGTCATTATCATAAATTGCCCAGTATCATCCTTTGAAATTTGAATTTCTTGTTCATAAAAGAAAATTTTATTTTGTAATAAATTATTTTTTACAAAAAAGATATCTTTAAGCTTTGTAATGGCATCATTTATATCATTAACATATCCGTTATACATATATTTTATAGCACTACATGCATCTTCACTTAGCCTTCCATCTGTATTATTTTTTATATTTTCTAAAATGCCATCAATATTATCTCTCTTATACATAGCCTCCATTCTATCTATTAATTGAGTTCTTTTTTGCATAGTTATAATGCCATTCAGCTCATATACTGCCCATTTTATAAAAGTATACATGGTATCATATTGTCCTGATTTTTTATATACCTCATAAATTTTTAATACAGTATTTCTTCCTAATCCATGCATATTTATGTTTGCTATTGAAACCGCCTCTCGAGGCATTCCATATTTTATACGTGTGGACAACAAATACATGGGTTTAACAATTTCGCTATTATATATCGTATTATTACTGTAACACCAATATATTGCTTCAATTTCATAGCTTACAGCTTCAGCCATTCTTGATAGATCGCCATTAACAATTGAAATATATTTATCAAATTGCGTTTTTTCTCTTATTTCTGAGATAGAATGACCTTTTGTCCAATGCCACAATAAAATTGCTCTCATAATCGTTTCCGGACTTGCATCCTCAATTCCATATTGACATATTGCCGTTTCTAAGGGACTATTTTCCCATAATTCGCATTTTTCATTAGCTTCATTATCTCCGCTAAGCATACTTTTCAATGTTTTCTCTATTAATTCCAACATATTTCTATGTGCCATAGCATTTTTATCTGGAAGCTTTAATTGCCCCAATCTCATAACTTCTTCTGTATCGCAAAGTATGTATAACATATCTAATAAATATCTATCTTTTTCAATATCTGCAGCTGTAATATTCTCTGGTACTCCTGCTATCTCATCATTGCAACATCCACCTAAAAAGAAATAATATATTCTTTGACAAGTGTCAAGGCTAAGTGCATAAGGAGCCATTGATCTTCCAAATGCGCTTAATTTATATCTATTTTTATTCATTAAAGTTTGATTAATGCATAACTTTGCTTCTTTCAAATCAGTTAATACTTTACCCATATCTATATGTTTTCCGTTACACTTATTTGAAAAACTTGCTTCCCAAAATCTACTTAAATCATCTACATTACATTCATTTGTATCCATCAAACCCAAATAATATGGTGCCTGTTCTATTTCACCTGCCTGTAACAGTGCTGATTCTATTTCTTCTTTTCTACAATTTACATATGTATCACAAAATCTTTTATAATAGCCATCTGATGTAGCTATTATGTAACTTTCCCCAAGTTTTTTACCTTGTCCCAGTCTTCCAGCTCGTCCAACGAAATTTTTATATTGTTGGCTTGTTAGTTGTTGCGCTGCTACACCATTACCGGTATGGACAGTGGAATCAAATAGTATCATGACATCAACCGGCATATTCATTCCGACTGTCAACGTTTCTGTTGCCACTACAAGCCGCAAATTTTCCGCTCTGCTGAATTCATCTTCTACAAATTCTCTTAGTTCAGTAGACATCGCTGCATTATGTACGGCAATCTTATATGAAAACAATTTATTTTTCATTTCCTTCTGATATTCATCTTCTTCAAATTCATTTATTCGTTTTAAATCTTCAGAAATGTCAGCCTGCTCATATATTCCTACATCTGCAATATATTTGGCCAAATCTAATGTATTTTTTCTAGAGTTTGTATATATCAAGATCTTCTTATCTTTTTCAGTTTCTGTTATATTTTTAAGCAAAGATCTGAGTAAAATTTTTTTGCTTTCATAAGATTTTAAATTTTTATTATACCCTTCAACATCTATCTTATCATCAATAATTTCTTTCTCTTTCTCAATTTGTTCGTTATCATCCTTTTCGCCTTTAAAATAGGTTTTATGTCTTGTTCCATCTAATCTTATAACATACTCCCTTAGTCCGACCGGTCTTGTTGAACTTTCAATTAAAATCGGTTCCTTTTCTACATCATCTTCTTTTATTGTTAACCATTTTTTTATATAACTAATTTTACAATCACTTGTCGTTAAACACATTATCCTTACATAACTATTATTTTCACTATTTCTTCTAAGCACTTTTTGAATGGCCATTTCGAGTTTTGGTCCCCTATATGTACTTGATAACATTTGTAATTCATCAACCACCAATAGTTCACACTCATTCAACATATTATTATCATATTGCGATAACATAGCAAAAAATTTTTCATAGACAATTACAGCTACCTCGTAATCACCATGTATTATCTCTCCATCATGATCCTTAAAATCACTACTTGATGCATAAATTTGCTCTGTTCCCTGTGGTTCTAAATCTCTTTTTAAACATTCCCACCTTTCTCTAACCATTGCTTTCAATGGTACTAATACTATACTTTTCTTATTACTTTTTAAACAATCTAAAATTGCCATTTCACTTACTAATGTTTTCCCAGAACTTGTTGCCCCCTGAATTATAATATGTCTACGTTCTCCCTTATTATCCCCTCTCCAAAAACCTTCTTTATTAAATGCATCCCACTGTAAATTTGTAAATAAATTATCATGAAACGCAGTTTCATCATTCTGGGTATTCTTTAATCTATTTGCAATCCCCTTTAATGTTAATTCATTTAACTGGTATTCATTATATATATCACTAAAATTTTCAATCTTCATTTGTAAGAACCTCCTTAAATTCTTTATAAAACGCTACTCTCCATTCCTCTTGCAGACTTTCCACTTTTTCTTTTATGGATTCTACCAACTCTTTATTATATTTTTTTCCTCTCTTTTTCATAATTTTTCCAATATCATCATATAGTTTTGTTACTTCCCTTATTTTAGCTGCTGTATATGGATCATAACATTGTATATTCAAAAATTGTAACATTCTCGGTGGTACTCTATAATATATACCATCTGACAGCATTTTAATTTGTAATTGTATTTCATCTATATCTATACTAGATGTATCTCTTTTGGCTGATTTTATACTATAATTACTTAGTGGAAATACAATTTGTAATATATCAATATAAAAACTTATTTGCTCTGCTATTCTTTTCATTTGAGCATAATTAATACCTAATTTATCATATATTTTTTTAACAGAAAATACGTCATCTTTCCACATGATAACTGCTGCTATTACCCTTATTTTATTAAATTCTTTATCATGTACGATGTTACCATACTGTCCTTTCTTTATAAAATTCTTTAACTTTACTAATTTATGTTTTATTTTCCCATTTAATTCTTCTACTATATTATCAGCCACTGAATTATGTAAATGGATTATCTCATATAATATATTTTCTATCAAACTATGATAATCTTCATTAACCATTGGAATACTTTGTCTTATATTCTTCATTATAGCCGGGCATTCTAAAATTCTATACAAAATAACAAATTCGCAAATTCTATCATTTGAAATATATTCATACGAGTTTTCCATCAAATAATCATAATCTTCTAGTGGAATAATATATCCTGCTAATTTTCTACCATAATTTGATAAATAAAATTTTGTAAATGAATTTATATCTCCAGCCCCACTTCTACACACCAACTTCCTGTTTATCAATTCAACCAATACCGTATCAATGTCCCACATTCTTTCTTCATCACTATCTATAGGAATCATTTGAAGCATATCTTGTAAGCTAACTTTTGTTATCATGCAATTGCTTGTATTTCCAAAAGGAAATAAATTAAGCAAATATAATGCAGCATCTTTCATTTTCAATTTATACAAATTACTACTAATTTTTTTAGGATTCTTTATTTCCCTTTGTAAATCATCCCATAAAAATTTTTCTTCAAATCTTTTATCTGATTTTACAGTTATATCATTATCTATAATATACTCTGCCTTTATAAAAGGATAAACATATCCCTTTTTATTACTCCATTCTCCATGGTCAGATGCACATATTCTTCCAGCTCTTCCTATATAATTCATATATTCATTTGAACTCAGAAAAGTGTATTTTTCGTTTCCATCAGTTCTTTGTTTTTTCATATGTGGAATTATTACTACATCTGTAGCGCTATTTATTCCATACACCAAAGTTTCCGTACTACATACAATCTTCAAATTTCCACTAGGTGAAAAGAATTGTTCCTCAACAACTTTTCTTAACATAATAGGAATATCTGCATGATGATATCCTATTCCATTTGAAAGGGTTTTATAGTCATTCTCTTCCATGACACCATATAATTCATCTTTCCCTACTCTGCCTTCCACATATTCTTTACACGTTTTTATTTTCTCCTCATCTGCGTTATCTCCAAATAAACTTACAGATAATCTCTGTGCTAAATTTCTAACTTCACCTTTATTGTTTTCTATAATAAGAATTTTATGATTATTAGACAAATGATACTTACAAATTTCTTCTATTATCTGATCTATTTTCTGTTTCGGATTAATATCATAAATATCATTTTTTATTAGATGAAATGGTTCTTCTTTTACTGCAACGCAATTATCGCATACATGATTTATTTTTTTTACATCGTAAAAAATAGGATACGTTTCAAATTTTACCGGTCTTTTTTCTTCTCTTATTTCATAAAATCCAAATCCTTCAACATAATTTTGCCAATCAAAAAAAGGCGTACCCAAAGCAATAACTCGTAAATTTTTACTAACTTTTGCTTTTGCAAGAATAAAATCTATTTTTATTCCCCTGCTATAGTCTTGAATCAATCCTATTTCATCCATTATTAAATAGTCATAATTAATTAGAAAATCCCCTCTCGTTCCTGTAAACGTATATACTTTTTCATAAATCAAGATTACAATGTCTGCCAGTCCATTCATAATCATTCCATCATCTGCCTTTAATTCCCCTGTCGAAATAACTATATTAAGATTCACATTTAAGTTTTTAACTATTTCTTCTATCTCCTCCTTTTTCTGTATAGCTAAAGCTCTATATGGCACTGCAAACAGCATCTTACATTTTTCGCCATTCTCAAGTCTTTCAAAATATGTATTAAAAAATAATAAAATTGGAATCAACGTCTTTCCACTACTTGTTGCGCCAATTATAAATAGCCATTTTTCAAAATCAAAAGCTTCTTTTTTTGAAAATGCATTTCTTTGCAAATCTGTAAATTTATCATAGCCTAACTTTTCAGCCCAAATGTTTATCTTTTTAATTTTATCTAATAGTTCTTTATTCATTCTTTACCCCATTTTATATATTTTTACTTCCACTTATTACTGTTTTGTATACTAAAGAAATCAATAAGCGACATGTCCTCTTTGCTGACAAGTATATTTATTCCTCTATCTACATATGTATTTTGGAATCTACTAACCTTTAATGTCCATAGAATAGTTTCCAATAGTTCTTGTTTTGATGGTTTTCCATCCCGAAACCTAGTTATTCCAGCCCCAACCAAAGGAATATTAATTGTACGTCCAGCATATATACGATCTATATTATTCCAAAAGCACATCCAAAAATTAGTATATTCTTGTGCAGACACATATGCCTTATTGTCATCATCAAATCTCGAAAAAGCTGCAAGAATATATGATTCAAACTCTATAACGCTGCCTAGTCTATATCTATATTTTCTGCCTGTTCTTCTATCAGCAATATACTCTCTATCTGATTTGGTATTTAAATACTCATCAGTTTGTATAGTATTTTCCAATTGCTCGAGTTTTCCTTGCTTTTTAATTTTATATATAAATTGCCCATGTAAAGACTTCTTTGATATAATTCTATCATCTACTATAGTATCAAAATAATCATTGACAGGAATTATATTTATACTATTATTTTTTTCTGTATTTTCTGCATCTAATGAGGAAAATATGTTTCCCTCCAAAATAGATACCTTTGTATCATTTATTATTATATTTGCTTTCTTTTGAGTACTAGCCTTGTACAATATATAAATAAATATTATAACTAGAATAACCAAAAATAATATCATAAGAATATAATTATTAATTGGTATTTTTTCTGCTGTTAAAAAGAAAGATAACAATGTTACTATAGAACTAACAATTCCTAAAACTGAAAGATATTTCTTCCATAATACGCTATCATTAATCGGTATTTTCTTTAAATTTTTTAAAATCATTTTTCTTGCCCCATTATAATCTATTATTAATTGAAACAGGGCCAAACAAATATTAGTTGCTTAGCCCTTCAATAGTTTAATCACTATACCATTGTCCGAATATACTCAATCACTTCCCTGACAGCCCCGCTACCGCCAGCACGTTCTGTCACATAATCTACCGCTTCTTTTACTGTATGAATTGCATTCGGTACGCTTGCACTAAATCCAACTGCCCTTAAAAGCTCCAAATCATTGATATCATCTCCCACATAAGCAACCTCATCGAGAGCTATATTTCTGTCTGCACATATTTTCCTTACTGCAGTAAGCTTGTCTTTTACACCCATTTCCAAAATATCAAGATTTAACTTTTCTGCTCTTCTTTGAACCAAGTCAGTATTCTCTCCTGTAATGATTCCACAGATAATGCCTTTCTCCCGCAACAAACGCAATCCAAGTCCATCCTGCGTAGAGAATTTCTTCATCTCATCGCCATACTCCGAATAGTACATTCCTCCATCCGTGAGACATCCATCACAGTCTGTAAGAAACATTTTTATTTCTTTTCTGACTTTGTTTGCTCTTAATCGTCGCCGTAACATTTCCTGAATGATATTCCAGTCTTCTGGTTCATCAATCTCAAAAAATGTATCTTCACTCATTTCATAGGCCTTAATTCTACCGGAAATTCGGTTTTTTGTCTCCAAAAGGCGTTTTTTTGATGTAATATAGAATGCTCCATTTTCAACACAATATCCATCAAATTCCTGTCTTCTTGGTCGATGAAAACAATCGTAATTAATTTCTTTCGCACTGCCATCTGCAGAAACTGCCCAGTTAAACCTTTTTTGCCTGACCACAGACAATACACTGTCCGTATCCTCTCTGTTATACAATTCAAACCCACCATTCAAGTCTTCTGAACTCAAGAGTGGGGATGTTGCCTGAATTAAAACAATATGCTCAAACTCATACTTTTCGGCAAACTCCAACATGGCAAACTCTGTAGAAGCAGTATCCGACGCCGATTCTGCACTTCTTCCAATCACTTCAATTTTATCAAAAACCGGATTGCTACTCTCTTGTATTTGAATCTGTCTGACAACTTCTCTTATCTTATCACTGTCTGTTGCAACATAAACTTTGTCGATTGTGTCACAACCACAAGCTGCCGCCACTGTCCAATAGACTAACGGTTTTCCACACATTGGTTTTATATTTTTTAAAGGGATGGACTTACTTCCACCCCTGACTGGTATAAATGCTACGTTCATTTTTATCGCTCTCTGTATTTTAATTTTTCTCTCTGTACCGCTTCAATCGGAAGAATTTCCTGATCTTTATAAGTCAGTGCTTCATGTACTGCATTCAGGTTTCTTACCAGCTTACGAACTCCATCCGGCTCCAATGAAGCTGCATGATCTGTTCCTTTCCATGTACGATCCAGTGTATAATGTCTTTCAATGACTTCTGCACCAAGTGTATATGCTGCAACATCTACCGCAATACCAAGATGATGACCTGAAAATCCTATTTTCTTCACAATGTCGCCATAAGCTTCTTTAATCCTTTTTACTTCTAAAAGGCATACATCAGAAAACGGCACTGGATAACCTGATGTACAGCTAAAGATTACCAAATCCTTATTACGACCATTTTTCTCAAATAATCTTACGAGATTTTCTTCCTCTGTATGCGTTGTCATTCCAAGCGAAACCTGAATCTCACCTTCATAATTATCACAAAGCCACTGCAACATCGCCAGATGGTTATTACATGCGGATGGTATCTTTATAAACTTCGGTTTCAGTGACGCAATCTCCTTTGCAGAGGTCATATCCCATACAGAAGTTGCATATGTAATACCTACTTCTTCGCACCATTCCTTTAACTGTTTATGCTGGTCTAATGAAAATTCCAAAAACTCACGATGTTCTCCATAAGTCTTTCCATAGGAGTTTTCCGGATGTGGATGTGGTGCATTATACTGTTCCGGTGTCAATAATTCCTTATTGCACCGCTTCTGAAATTTAATGGCATCTGCTTTACAAAAAATAGCTGCCGTCTGTATTAACTCTTTTGCAATCTTCATCTGTCCCATATGATTGCAACCAGCTTCCGCAATTACATATGGTTTATTATATGTCTCCATATCTTATCCCTCCGTATAACTATTATGCTATTACCTCATTGATTGATTCTTCAATCATTTCCAATTCAGGAATCAGTTGTTCAAACGCATCCGCCTGCGCTTTGTCATCTTTCTCTTTTAATGCATCACTTAAAGCTACTATTTTCTGATTTACGCTTTCTTTTGAAACCCTTTCTTCTTTCTCATTGAGAACTTCCATGGTTCCATTCAATACTTCAACTTCCCAGTTGATTGCATTCACAATTGCTGTCAAAAATTTATCGGTATCTTCCAGACGCTCTCCTCTTAATTCTCTCACAAGAATCGGAATATTTTTTAAAACTTTCTGATTATATTCTGCAAGTGTCTGTAATGCTTCGATTTGTTCTGTTCTTCTATCCTCCATGATTTTTCACCTGACCAAAAGTGTCATCCTTTCCTGTATTTTTTGTGACTATAAAATCGATTCATAGCTATCTCTCTATATATATCGGCATTTTCGTCCTATATTGTATATCAAATAATTTTCTAAATACCATTTATAAACACAATACACCTATTTTATCAACCGATATCATTCCCCTTTCCTTCCAACTGTGCAGCATTGATAAAATATCCTTCATTCCATGATTTGTGCAACGCTCAACAATAGCAGCTAACACATACGAGATTTCTTTTGAAATTTCCCGATGTATCATATAATACAGAATATGTATCTGTTTAATAACGAATATTTCATAAAGACTGATCAGATAATTATCCCAAAAATAATTTTCTGAAATTCCATGTAATGAAAACATCATCCAATTATAGGTAAGTACTTTTTCAATCATAATATGATACCTCTCAGAATCGTATTTTATCCATTCTGCATAGGCTGATATCCTCTCTTCATATGTACAGGTATTATTCTTGCCCAATATTTCATCTACCCATGATTTTGTTGAAAAATTATCGTCAAACACAAGCACACTCATTTTGGAAGATATTTTATTTAACAGCATCTTAAACACCTGATATTGCATTTTTTTATTGTCATTGGTTATGCTGTCAAAAGTCTCTTTGAACGATGCAATCATATTCTCATCAAAAAGTCTATCTAACTCCGCTGCTATATATTCAGCCTCTTTATTTTTCATAATCGTCACTTTTTCGAGAGTATATGCCACATAAAAAATACGTAAATTCAATGGTAACGTTCTGTCCTGTAAAAAGTCCAGGATTCTGTCACGGATCTGCATATCTAATAAAACATATTTTTCGTCCTCTGGCAGATATGTTGGAAAAGGTCTGCTATCTTTTTCAAGAATAAACGATAGTACCGTCGGATCTTTGCATAATAACTCAATTACATGCGGACAAGCTAAAGAAAGATATGCCTCATCCATTGTCCCTGAAACTGTATTCACACGCGGAAAGTCTTTACATATTCCATCAAGAACATCCGGTCCATATTTAATTACAAGACTACACAACTGCCTTTCATTGCATAATGGACACATACGTTTTTTGTTAAATTTGATAAAATAATTTTCATGTGTCGTCGATTTAACAAATACATCCTCTGTAACTAAAACCTCTTTGCTATTCAACGCAAGATATTTATCTCTCATTTCTGGTGTAAATGGTATCCCCCACCCTCCGCAACATGTATAAAGACACTTATCACCCAGGCATTCAAAATCATCATAAAAAACGGGTTTTAAATTATACACTTGAATTCCTCCAATCATTTTTAAACAACGATCCTATTATATATTTCTCCTATCTACAATACTTTCCAATTGATACAAAAAACTCATAATATCCAGAAAATAATTTTTCTCTATCTTCTGTTTTACACCTGTATATTTAAAAATAGCATTCACATTTTCATTTCCCGTTACAAGTTCAAACCCATATTTATTCATCACCTGTTCCAATGTTCCCAATGTGAAATCATACACATGTGCATTCTGTAAATATCTCAGAAAATCATTTCCATACGAATTCACTAATGCCTTTATCCCTGGTACAGCGACAAATAAGATTCCCTCTTTCTTGAGAAGTTTACTAATAACGTCAACTTCCTGCTCTATGTCTAAAAAATGTTCTAATACATGATTTAAAATAATAAGGTCATATTTTTTTTCATCTTTTAACAACTCTTTTGAATGACACTGTTTCAAATCCATTCCGAGCCTCTGGCCATAAGATATGTAATCACTGCCCAGATCACAGCCTGTCACATTACAACCTTCATAATCAAAATAATATAATATGCCACCTGCTGCGCATCCAATTTCTAAAACATCTTTTACTTCTCCGCTCCAGTTTGCTTTAATATAATTATAAACTCCCTGACCATATTCCACACGTTTCATAAAATAATCTTCATCCATCTTATCATGGTTACGATAAAGCTTTCCATATTCTTTATCATAAAAATAATCATAACTTTCCTGCGTCATCCTTGGATTTGTCATGACAAGTCCGCATTTTCTGCAAATAACAGTCCTGTTCTTTAAACCATAACGATCTTTCTCTGCAAGTACATCAAATGCTTCTTCACCTGCACCACATTCACACTTAAAGTGTTCAAATTGATACACCGAATTCTCTTTTTCCTGCTCCTCTATGATTCTTTTACAACTTTCTTTCTGTCTCTCATTCAAGTTTAAAATTGGTTCTCCATCATATAAATATCTCTGCCCTAACATTATTTACTTCCCCCCAAATGTAATTATTTTTAAATTTTCCACCATAATTTTCCACAAACGTTCCTGTGCCTCTTCTATTTCTCCGCATATTTTCGCCCGATTTTCCAGCATATATTCTGATATACCTAGCAACTTTTCTTCAAAATCCTTATCCAGCACTTCTACTCCCCATTCCGGATGTCCGATATCCTCTAAAAACCACGCCAATTTATCATGAGAAATCATGCTTACTGTCGGCGTTTTACAACCAAATGGAATCATTTGTGCATGTCCACGAATTGCAAGCACAAGTTCTGGTTCTGTAAAATAACGAAGATACTCTTTCTCCGTCATTTCTTTATTGAGACACACTTTTTCATACAGAACAGCCTCTCGTTCTAAATACGGACACACTAACTCATCCGGCGGGCAATGAATATAGCATTTTATTTTATAATTTTCTGAAAGTTTTTTGCAGACATGTGCAATTTGCGTCATCACTTTATCCATTTTGTCTCCGTAACGCATCTGTGCTCTATCAAATGCACAATTCAAGGCAATAAATGGATTTTGTGTCTCTGTTCGCTCTGGCAGTTCATAAAGTTTTGAAAGTACGGTTGTCGCACATGGATGATATACCACTTTATCCTTCAAATCATCTCTCAAATAATTCTGAACTGCTCTTATGGAGCCATAATTTCTCAGTCCAAAAAAAGCACTTTTTTCAACGAGCTTATTGATACTTTCTGTAAAACAAGGGGCAAACTCTTCCTGCCCCCGGAAACGATTATAACCAACTCCCAAAACATAAATAGGTGCTTTTATCTTTTCCAGATTTTCTAAGGAGCAAGGCCACTGCCAGCCTGAAATATCATTTGGATTTGTATCTTTTAAGAAGAAACCTCCCCCTCCCAAAATCACGCCCTGACTATGATTGCAAGCTTCAATAAATGAGTCTGTAATCGTTGCCCGGACATCTACATTGCTCCAATGAATACTCTGATTTACCTCGTGTTCTACTAACTGTTTTAAACTTCTTACAAGAATATAATCCCCTGCATTGGAAATCGTATCTGCTGCAATATGTATCATATTGTTAGGGAAGAAACTCTCAAGCAAAAGTCTTTGGTCATTCAGCTTAGAATTTACATTCTCTGGATTCATATTATAAATAACATTCGCAACATTGCGGCATGCCGCATCAATTTTATCAAACTCCGGCATAATTTGATAAAAAATTGACTTCAACAATTCAATATCCTGATTTTCATCAGCCCTTACCGCTATGTCCTCTAATGTTTCTAATGTCTGCTGCAATTTATCTAATGGCAGCCGTTCCATCATCCAGTTTAACTGTTGTTCCATTTTCTCAACATCACTTACAATATCTATGATACTTTGCACATCTTTTAAATTTCTGCTTCCCATACTCTTTCGTCCTTATTGTATTTTTAATATTTTTGAATCGTTTCTAAATTATCACATGTTACTTTCCACAGCTTTTCCTGTGCGACCCATATCTGTCTGCATATCTCATCACGTTCCGTTAACATTCTCTCACAGCATTGAAGTAATTTGCTTTCAAACTGTGTATCCTGTACGTCCACTCCCCACTCCTCATGATCAATATCCTCTAAAAACCATTTTAGTTTATCATGGGAGATAATACTTACCGTTGGTGTCACACAGCCAAATGGAATCATTTGTGCATGTCCTCGCATTGCCAAAACCAACTCCGGGCTTGAAAAATGTTGTAAATATTCCTGCTCTGTCATAGCGCAATTCAGTTGTACCTGTTCAAATGGTACATTTTCTTTTTGGAGGTATTCACAAATCAATTCATCTGTATCGCAATGCGAATAGCATCGTATTACATATGTTTCAGACAGTTTTTTTGCCACATGCGCAATAGCCGTCATAATTTCATTCTGTCTGTTGCCATAACGCATCCCAGCTCTGTCAAAAGCACAGTTTAATGCAATAAATGGCTTGTCCCTGTGGCACTCCGGCAATTCATACAACTTGGATAAAACTGTAGTTGCACACGGCTGATATACTACTTTTTCCTTCAAATCATCCCTCAGATAATTTTTTATTGCATGTATTGAACCATGGTTTCGCAAACCAAAAAATTTACTTTTTTCTACCAGTGTGTTTATATTTTCTGCAAAACAGGAATCAAACTCTTCCTGTCCCCGAAACCTGTTGTAGCCAACTCCAAATACATAAATTGGTACTTGTATCTGCTCTAACAATTCTTTTGAACAGTTCCATTGCCAGCCTGAAATATGATTTTCATTTGTATCCCGAAGAAATAATCCTCCTCCACCTATTACAAGTGCCTTTGCCCGATTGCACATTTTTATTATTTGCTCATTCACCGGCTCTCTGACATCTACTGTACACCAGTTAATTTTTTCATCTGCCATGTCAAGTAATTTTTTTGTACTTTTAACCAGAATATAATCTCCGACATTTGCTGTCGTGTCTGCGGCAATCTGCACTACCGTATCCGGCAGAAACGACTGTACCAGATTTCGATTCTGTTTCATTTTGTCATTCATTTCATCAAGTACCGAAACCGCTTTTCCTATCTCCTGATACGCATGTGCAATCTGCTGTATCTGAGGTATAATACCCTGAATAATGCCCTGTAATTCGCTGTTTTGAGAATTTTCAAACATACCCACAGCTTTCTTTAGGGTACTCCAGGCATAATCAATATTGTTAAGCGACTGGGCATTCTCCATAACAGAAATGAACTCCTCTACCGTTTTGTCGGTCTGCATCCTCTTTATTGCTTCTAAAACTTCTGTTATCTCCGTCTGCCCGTAATTTTCCATTTTTCTCCTGCGCTTCTCTTTTCTAATAAAATCTTGAACTTTTAAGTGCTATTTCCAATCCCCGCAAAAATGCACCTTCCTCATCCGTCAACTCCGCCAAACGTTTTTCTCCTTCTTTTACCATTTGCTGATAAAATTCTGGCTCCGTCCGGTATTTCTCAATTGTTTCATTCATCTGTTCATAGGTTTCCACACAGAAATCCTTACCAGCCGCTGTCGCAACATCTCCATAATTAATCGACACTACCGGGATACCCGCATCAAATGCTTCTGCCACAGAGTATCCTCCTCCCAATCGGAAAGGATTGATATACAAATCTAAAACTGGTAAAACCCCTGCCACATCATCAATCACACCAAGGCTGACTGAATTCTCCAAAAGCCATGAATATTTTTCACAATTTATCTGGTATTTATCATATTTCCCTATAAAAACCAGATAACACCCATTGTCTATTTCTGTCTTAATATTTTTCAAAAATTCATCTGTAACATCTGCGTCCAGGCGCATTCCTACTACCACTAAAACAAATCTGTTTTCCGGTATTTTTAACATACTTCTTGTATGCGTCTGCTTTCTTTTTTTCAATTGAAAAGTAAACGGTATTTCAATCACATCAGGATATAACATTTTTCGTTCTGAATCACTTACTTTTCTGCCCGTCATCAGAAATTCTGTCCTTGTATTCTGTATTGCAGAAAATGTAGACGATATTGTAATCACAGGACAAACCTTATTTGCCATATCCGCTACAAAACTCTGCTCTCCCACATATAGAATATATTCTGGTCTTTCTGCCGTAATATATTGCATCAACTTTTGCAATCCTTCCAATGAATCTGCCGGAACCTCTGACTGATACAGTTCTATCTGTTCCCCAAGATACTTATATTGTTTCATTCCAGTATATTCTTCTGCCCGGTTTCGCACCTGTATCTGATACATCGGGATTGCATCCTGCATGGTACAGCTTTCTCCCGCAGATATTAACCTTACTCGTTTTCCTGCTTGTTTTTGTAACATATAACATCGTTCTAATGCGCTCCGTGACACTGGATGATTTTCACCTAAAAAACCTGCAACCATAACAAAAACCAGATTTTCTGTCCTCTGTTCCCTTGTAACTCGTTCTGTCTTTATGGTATTCTCCAGATAGGCACGAATATTCCCTTCTAATTCTGTAATCTGATGCCCTACCTGTTCTGTTTTTAATTTCGGATAATTAATAAAAAGTGTTTTTACCTGATGTAAGATAAATATTTTATTCACTGGAGTCAATTCCGGCTGACTTCCTACAACTTCCAGAAATAATTCCACATACTGTTCTTTCTGGAATGCCTTCATCAGAAATGATAATAAAAAAATAAAATAACCATCGTACATTGTCTCCTTTGTAAGCATTTGGACAAACTGCTTCTCTAACAAATTTTTCATTTGTTCATCTGCTTCCGTCTGTCTTAAACATTCATTACAAAAGCTTTCTAATTCTCTGTAGTTTTCTACCGTCTCCTCTGAAATCAGTAATTTATTTATATTTTCCCAGGTAATCATCTTTCTTCCCTTCGTGTATATTCCGTAATTTCTAATTGTTCTTTTTTTACTGTAATGTTATCATATATTTATTATTGCACAGGAGATACATTATGAAAATACTTTTTTTAGATTCCTCTTCCTATGGAAAAGAAGATATTTGTGAAGCCTATACCACACTCGGATATGAAGTTGTTTTTTTCAATCATCCTATGTTGTATGAATATAATAGTCGAGAATTTAATCTGTATTTTGATGAACTGATTTCACAGAATTCGTATTTATTTGTTTTCTCGTTTAACTTTTTTCCTTCCATATCAGCAGGCTGCCAACGCAACGGTCTAAAATATCTGTCCTTTGTATATGACAGTCCACAGGTAGCATTATATTCTTATACAGTAATTAATCCATGTAATTATATCTTTTTATTTGACAAAACATTATTTTCCTCTTTAAAAAAAGAAGGAATTGAAACCATATATTATCTTCCACTCTGTGTAAATGAAAAGCGTCTCGGCAAACTGCCTGTCCTGACAGCTTCTCAAATTTCCCGTTTTACCAGTGACGTATCATTTGTTGGTTCTCTCTATACAGAAGAGCACAACCTATACGACCGCATGAAAACCATCAGTGACTTTACAAGAGGCTATCTGGAAGGAATTATGAATGCGCAACGTAAAGTAAACGGTTACTTTTTTATCCAGAAATTATTAACTCCAGACGTTTTATCAGATATGAAACAATCCGTTCCATATCTGACCAGACCAGACGGTACAGAATCAGATGCTTATATTTATGCAAACTATTTTATTGCCCGAAAGCTTACTTCATTAGAACGTATTGACCTGCTAAAAAATGTCTCTGAACATTATCAGACAAAGCTTTTTACCTTTAACCCAACCCCATTTCTGCCTCACTGTCAGAATATGGGCAGTGTTGACTATTTGAATGAAATGCCTCTGATATTCCGCCATTCCAAAATCAATTTAAATATCACATTGCGTTCGATTTATTCAGGTATTCCACTTCGCGCATTTGATATTATGGGGGCAGGAGGATTTCTGCTCAGTAATTATCAGGAAGATTTTCTGGATTACTTTACCCCCGGCGAAGACTTTGACTATTATGATGGTACTGACGATTTACTTGCAAAAACAGACTACTATCTATCCCATGAAAAAGAAAGATGTCAGATTGCTGAAAATGCATGTCATAAGATTCTAACCGAACATACCTATGAAAATCGTATTAAATTTATGCTTAAAACAGCAGGCTTCCACTAAAATCAGTGGAAGCCCTCTTTTATTCCATTGCTTTCATACACTCCAACAAAAGCGGCACTTTTTCAATATATGTTCTTACCATAGCACTTCCGTGTTCTGCGATATCCTTAAGATCTTCATACAAATCATCCTTTACTTCATATGCCTGATTTTGAATTTCAAATTCTTCTTTAGCTGATAAACAACTAAGAAGATCTACAACTTCATCTACCTCTAACCAATGATTAAATTCCGTTATCTGAGCATATACATCTTTAAATCTCTTTGTTTTATACTCACGTTTTTCGTTTGATCTTTGCAAACTCTCAAATAATTTCACACCTTCCTTAAGCTTTATTTTTGTTGAAGCAATTTTATTTGGCAAGTCGTTTAGTTCAATCAAGACTTCCTGTTGTTCCTCTGGAGTAAATATATCAGGAACACTTTCGAGCAATGCATGAAAATCATAAGTTTGCTTTTTTTCTCTTTCAATTGCATCCGCCAATGTCATTATTTCACTTCCACGAATCAATGCTCCGCCCTCAGTGGCATCGATTACATGTAGATTATTATCTGCTGCTATCTCATCTTCAAACCAACGTCTGTAGTGGTTCATGTCCACTCTTGTCAGCACCTGTCCGCCATGAATATCTTCTACTTCAAAATATATGCCCTTACTCTGATCTACCATATCATCATATGCTGCCTTTGCATGACTACGATTTCCCGGATATGCCAAATCCTGACCTACAAGTATAATGGTTTTAAATCCCATTTTTCGTAATAATACAAACGCATCTGTCGCTACTGACCCTCCACTGCTCGTTGACACTACCTTCTTTTTATACTGTTTCATTATATTCGCCATATAATCGCCTGAATTTAACACATAAAAATGACGCCCTTTATGAATCTTTGAAACACCTTTTTTTACGCCTATTGACAATACCATTGGAACTTCACCCACACCTTCCTGTTCAAACAAAAATAAATCTTTTGCAGGATCAATCGTAATAAACAAGTCTGGTACTATATCTGCCTGTAAAAGAGGGCGTATTGCCGTGTCCACTGCAATAATAAACATTTTTCCCTTTGCTTTTTTTAAATCACTAATATTTTTATCTAACGATGGACCAGCTGACACAAGAACTGCTGCATATAGTTCTTCCTGATTTTTTTTCTTAAATTTTTGTATTAATTCCCAAACAGAGCTTTGATTTACACAATCCTTAATATGTGAAAACTCATTTTCTACCAACTGATAACATCTAGTATACAATGTATTGCGTGTTATAATTAACGTTTCTATAGACTCCATAAATGCTCTTTTTAATAGCAGATATTCATATGGATACACGCACGCATAACCGGGAAGCGCACAGAAATCTGTAAACTCATAATTTGAATACCCTATTCCAATTTCAAGCCATGTTTTTATAGTAGTAATTCCTTGCTTTCCAGCAGCAAAATATGTGTTTTTATCCGCAAAAAACTGTGACAAATCATTTTTTTTTAACACTTCATAAAAAACTGCCTCATCTGGTTCGTATACATAAAATGGATTTTCAGGATTTCGCATACGAAGTTCCTTTATATATTCCATATTTCCAATTCCAAAAATAAGTTCTGGCTCAAAATAATGTTTTCTTGTATGTCTATCACACCATTTATGTACAAGCACATTTGCCTCATACCGACTATTTAAATACCAAAGGTGGTTTTCCCGTTGTACTGCAATAATTTCCATTCCTTTTGTATCACTATCCCAGAATACATAAGGTTCTCCAGCCTCATATTGTTCCTTAAATCCTTTCATCTGTGGAATGAGATATGGGAACCGTTCTTCTGCTGCTTTCAAGTTTATCTCGAAATAGTCTGTCATTACTGTTTCCTCTCCGTCTGTATTTTCTTATATATATCAAAAGTTTCTGCCACTTCATATTTCAATGTATCATATAGTTCCATCATATCTTTATGCTGTATTGCATCATTTAAATTTTTCACCTGTTGTAAAAGAATTTCTTCATCTATATCAATTCCGGCATTTTTTAATTCCGGCAACTGTGTTAATAAATTCGTATATATTTCTATAATATCTTTTAATTGATCTCCCATATCTAAAAATTCGGTCTCCGATTTTAAACATGGTTCTGTTGCAATCCAATCAAGTGTCTGTTGTATTTTTTCTATTCCCATATAACCTCCAAAATCTATTAGAAAAAAAGAGGCAGTCGACCGACTGCCCCCAATATTTCTGATATAATCTATCACTATATCATGTTCTGTTTGATTACTGTAACAGAGATAATACACCCTGAGTAGACTGGTTAGCCTGAGCAAGCATAGACTGTCCTGCCTGAGCAAGGATATTATTCTTGCTGTATTCAACCATTTCTTCAGCCATATCTGTATCACGGATACGAGACTCAGCAGAAGATGTATTTTCAGAAATGTTGTCCAAGTTAGCAATTGTATGCTCTAATCTGTTCTGGATAGCACCTAATTTAGAACGTTCTTTAGATACTGCAGAAATAGCTTTCTGAATATTACTCATAGTTACACCAGCATCAGAGAATGAACCAACTTTATTACCAGCACTTCCATTGATTTTAAGTGCTGTTGCTGTCATATCGTTGATAGAAATAGAAATTAACTGTCCTCTTAATGCTCCAACCTGCAATTTCTTTCCAGAGAAAGATCCTGTTAAGAGATTCTGTGTATTGAACTGTGTTGTTGTTGCAATACGAGAAATTTCTGTCTGTAACTGTTTTAACTCATCCTGGATAGCGCCTCTATCTGTAGATGTATTTGTATCGTTAGCTGCCTGAGTAGCTAATTCATTCATACGCTGTAAGATAGAATGTGTCTCATTTAATGCACCTTCAGCTACCTGAATAGCAGAGATACCATCCTGAGCATTATCAGAAGCTTTGTTTAAACCTCTAACCTGACTTCTCATTTTCTCAGAAATTGTTAAACCAGCAGCATCATCACCTGCACGGTTGATTTTGTAACCAGAAGATAACTTCTCTGAAGATTTTGCCTGTGCGTTTGTTGTGATTCCTAACTGTCTGTTAGCGTTCATCGCTGTCATATTATGCTGTACTACCATGTTTTTTTCCTCCTTGAATGTAATGTAGCTTCCATGCTACATCTTGTACTTTATGTACTTGTTTTGTTTTTGTCTCTGGCTTCTGTTGTTCCAGCCGTACGCTCTTTCCCAACTTCCACCGCAAGTAATTTTCCTTACTTGCCTATTATATCGGATTGTTTTTCCGATACTTTATAGCAAAAATAAAAAAATTATAATCTTTTTATCTTTTCTATCAATTATTATTTTTTATTGTCCAGGAAATGTGGCTCTGTATAGTCCTTTTTCATCATGTTTTTATAATACTGATTAACCACCTTCTGGCTGGAACGGATTTCTTTTACCTGTTTTCTCACACTGGCAAACTTCTGCTCCATCAGTTGCTTGTTACGAGCTTCCTGCGCTTGTATTTCCACACTTTTTTCCGTCAGAAGCCGAATATGATTCTGCATCTCAAGAATCTCTGCTTTATAATCTTCCTTATTAGTCTGTAATTCATCACGCACCTTCTCATAAAGTTTCTCAAAGCCGTTGTCTAGCAATTCCAGTTGCTCAATCAATTCTGATTTTTCTTCTACTGTTTTGTCAAAATCATCCGGATCAAGCGATGGATTTTCTAATTCCTCTTTCTGTCTCTTATTAATCTGTATGATGCTATCTAACACCTTCAGCTTCTTCTGAAGGCTTTGTAGCATAATGTTAATGTACTGATTGTCTGCCATAGCATCATTTCTCCAATAAACTATTTTTAATTCGTATGTGCAGTACGCATAACTTGTTTCCATGTGTCACGCATAGTACGAAGATGTTTTAAAACTTCTTCCATAATTTCTTTATCTTTTTTGATGTTCGCCTCTTTCAGACGGATCATCAGATAGGAATAAACCTCATCAAAATCTTTGGCAACCGGATATTTATGATTCAATGTTGCCTGAAATTCCTCAATAATACGTTCTACTTTTATAATATTGGTATGAGCTTTCTGAATATCTTTCTCCTCAATTCCTGCAATTGCAAGATTCGCAAACTTGATTGCGCCCTCATACAACATCAATGTCAGCTCCGCTGGTGACGCTGTCATAATTTTATTGTTAGCATAAGCTGCATATCCCTGATTCGCTAACATAATACCCTCCTGGTCTTTATTGTGTATTAAGCAGAGTAGATATATTCTATCCACTCTGCTTTTTAACTTATAATTCTAAGCATTTCTTTTTCCTATTATACCAAATATCAACCGCCAAATAAACTACTTAAAGAAGATGTCTGGCTGTTTAACTTAGACAATGCAGTTTCCATTGAAGAAAACTTCTTGTAGTAATAGTCTTCTTTATCCGTAAGCTTGTCTTCCCATTTTTTGATAAGATCTGTGTAATCACTGTACTCGGATGCCATCTCTTTATCATTGTAAACTGTATAGATACTGCTTAAGGAAGAAGACTGCATTTTTTTATGAACAGCAGTATATAAATTACTTGCAAGTCCCTGCATGAAGTCAATCACTGTATCCGGATCATTCGTAATAGCAGTCATTAATTTATCCTCGTTGGCAGAAGAATTGGCATCATCCTCATCACCATCAATATGATATGCATTCTGCTGATTCTTTGGTGCTTTCAGATATCCTAATGTCTTGATACCAAAGTTTGACAAATAATATTTCTTGCCGTTTACCTCAACTGCACCGCTCATTGCAGAAGTCATAACACTCATAAGGCTTTCCAGATTATCATCACGTCTTAACAGGGAATCTTTGATCTTCTGTTCCCACTTTTCTACTTCTGTATCAGACATTGCATCTTTTTCATCATCGGTCAAAGGATCATATCCCTTGGCAGAATCTGCATTGTATAAAGATGTAATCTCATTGATCAGGCTGTTGTACTGGGATAAGAAGTCTTTAATCTTATCGTAGATACCCTGTGTATCAGTGGCTGTTGTAATGCTGATCGCATTGGCATCTCCATCTCCGGTAACAACCTGTGCTGTAATGTTTAAGCCATTGACTGAGAAGGAATTGGAACTTCCTGTATATTTGATACCATTTAGTGTAATCTCTGCATCACAGCCATCAATCTTCTTCGCATCTGTGTTGTATGTAATATCCTTGCTTGTTGTGATATCATTTGCTGCCTGAACCTGTTTTACAAATTCTGCAATAGCCGCATCTTTCTCTGCGCCATCTTCCATGTTTGCAATACTTGCCAGAACCTCATTTTCATCCATAGTCGTCTGACTGGTTTCCATGGTTTCTTTATTCGCTGTTATAACAGCAGCAAATTTATTGGTAAGGTCTGTTACACCCTGACTTCCACCAGCACCGCCATCTGCTCCAGTGTATGCGTCATGTACTTTCTGAATAATATCAGTTCTGGAATAAACATCAGTATCCGCTAATGTTGTATCTTTCGTCTTCTCATATGTATTAACTGTGCTGATATTCGATGCAAGTGTACTTAAGAAAGAAGTAACCTCTTTATCAGTTTTTTCTGTACCGCCCACAGGTTTTTTTATCGTATCTGCAAAATCTGTGTAAGCTTTTGTTCCCGTAACGGCATTACTTACTACTGCTCCCTGCGTGTAAACGGTCTTTGTGGTTTCTACTTTCTTATCTGCATCAAAGCTGACTTCCTTACCGTTTGTCTTTTTCTCCCAATTATCACCAGCATCTTTCTTTCCAGTCGTCTGAATCAATTTACCAGATGTATCATCTAAATAATATTTATTTCCTTTTTTATCTGCATAAACACCTGTATTGTCCTGTGTATAGACATTGCCATCATTATCTGTAATCTGATAAAATCCGGTTCCCTGCTCGCTGGCAGCAGCTTCATAGTAATTGGTCTCTGTCTTAATGGTAATTTCGGTTGTTGTACCATCTTTCGTATTTGCATATAAAGCATTGCCATCCGCATCCTTCTTGCCAGTTGCTTTATATTCATTACCGCTCGCATCCGTAAAGACTTTACCATCTTTGGTTGTATAGGAAACACCATCACTTCCGGTATAAGTGTTGACTGCCTGAATGTATTTCTTACTTCCATCAGTATCTTCATACGAATAAATGGTATTACCATCCTCATCTGTCGTTTCAGCTTTGTAGATAGTTCCGTTACTTGTCATAACAGATTTTGCGCGGTCTGTAGCAGACATCTGTAATAATTTTACAAGTTTATTCTGGTCATCTGTGCTCAAACCACTTTCCTTTAACGCATCCTGCATTGCAGTATAAGCAGATGCATAACCATAAGCAGAACTCAAGTTACTGTTCTGGGCATTTGCTTTGTTATATGTTTCTTTAGCCTGTGTATAAGCATTGATTGCATCTGTCACATTCTGTGAAAGTTTATTTCCATCTGCATCATAATACTTTGTATAAGAAGTATAGGTTGCATCTGTCTCCTTCGACTGCACATTCAATCCTAATTTCGACAACGCATTCGCCCCATCCACGTTGCCACCGGTCAGTGTAAAGTCATTGTCCTTACCGGTATCTTTGGAGCTCACGAAGATACGTTTGTTGATATCATCATAGCTTGCATTCACGCCGGCTTCTTTCAAAGAATCGATAAAACTGTTGACCGTAGTGCCCTGGCTGACTTCGATATTCTTCTTTGTGCCATCACCTTTTGTCAAGGTGATTGTGCCGTTTCCGCCTGTGTAACCCAACTCAGCGAGTGTAGTTCCGGTTGTGGTGCTGTCATCTAATTTACCACCGGTCAAGTATCCTGCCTGTGCTACCTTAAGGATGTTGAGTTTCTGTGTACCGTTTGGTGCAGAGCTGCTGGCTGTAACCGTCGCTTTTGTGGAATCAGATACTTTGGTTGATTTCAAATTGTAGTTTTTAGAGAAACGCAGACTGTCCAAGCTTGTATAGAAGCTGTATACTTTTGTGTTTAAAGTCTTCCATGCGTCCTGTTTCCAAGAGAGCTTGGTCTGTGCTTTTTTGTATTTATTGGTCTTGTAACTGTAAGAAGATACTAATGCAGAGATAATCGCTTCGGTATCTAATCCTGAGTTCAAACCTGTGATTCTGATTGGCATAATCCTGCTCCTTTCAGTTTTGTAACTTATTTATATCATTTTCTGTTTGCATCTGTCACTTGTCTATTGCTGCTCCTGTCTTTTGGACAGTGATCTACAGTTTCTTATCCACTAATAATCCGGCCATCTCCCAGACTTTTGCGATCATGTCCAGGGTTTTCTCCGGCGGATATTCTTTCAGGACTTTCTTCGTGTCTTTGTCAACGATCTTGATGGTAACACGGTTGGTTGCATCATGGATTCCGAAGACTGCCTCGGAATTGTGTGCCTTCTTATTGATTTCGTCAACTGCTTTCTTGATCTGGGAATTCTCGGAGATCGTCTGCTGTGCCTGACTGTCGTCCCGGTTTCCGTCTTTGCCGTTTTTGTCAGTCTCTTTCGTGTCGATCTGAATGGTTTTCTTCATGAGATCGTCAGAAGCTGCTGCGTTGGATGCAGTTTCCACTTTTGCCTGACTCTCTGCTTTTACATCTGATGCGGATGAACTTCCCGCGTAGGACATCCCTGCCCCTTTCATAGCCTCTATTGCCATTGTTCTACACCTCCGTGTGCATAAGCTTGTGTTCTTCCATGGTTGCGGTCCGGATCTCTACAAATGCCGGAACGCTTATTTTTCTAAATCATATATCGGTAGTTTTCCTGTAAAATTAATAGCTGTCATGCAATTTCCTGCTTTGTGCCGCTGTTGTTATCTGATCAGGGTTTCATTTTAGCAAAATATAGGATATAATTCAATCGCACCGGAAATTGAGCCCGCAATGCGTTTATGTTTTTTACTATTATAAATAGGAAAGGATATTGTTTATTATGTTATATATCATGAGACACGGAAAAACTGACTGGAATGCAGTCCACCGCCTGCAGGGAAGCGAAGATATTCCTTTAAATGAAGAAGGCCGCCAGATGGCGAGAGACGCGCGGAAAAAGTATGGGGATCTGCGATTTGATATCTGCTATTGTTCGCCCTTGCAGCGTGCGCAGGAGACTGCTGAAATTTTTCTGGAAGGGAGCGGCACGCCGATCCTGACGGACGACCGCCTCCGCGAGATGGGATTTGGCATGTATGAAGGAACAGAACATGTCACACAGAAACCGGAATGTCCGGTATACACGTTGTTCCATGATCCTGTCCATTATCATGCTGTAGATGGTGCGGAAAGTCTTGAGCATTTGTATGCCCGCAGCGGCTCTTTTATCCACGATGTTTTAACGCCGGAATTTGTTTCCGGAAAAAATATACTGATCGTCGCCCATGGAGCCTTAGACTGCAGCCTGATCTGCCAGTATGAAGAGATTCCTCTTGAACATTTCTGGGATCAGCTGCTCGGAAACTGCGAGCTTAGAAGATTAGTTTCATCAGCCAATGTGTGAAAACAGATACTGCAGAACGTCATCTGTGAATTTTATCGCATGCACACCAATGAATGTGGAGCCGTCTTCCTGCTTTTCTTCGCGGGAAACCTCCGCATACATGATCAGTGTTTCTGCCACAACGATCACCTGTTTTCCGAGAAGGCCTTCATGCCCCTCCGGCACACAGATTCCCATGCCTAACGGACTGATGTCTTTCACGTCCACGTATATTTTTTCCTGTGTATCGCAGATTACGACAACACCATTTGTCTTGTATTCTACCCTCGATATTTCTCTTCTTTCTTCCATGAGTACCCCCTGTTTTTATCATTTCTGTCCTGACTGCCCTGTACAGGCAGAATTGTCTGTATCAGATCGTCTGCATTATTCAAAAATCTCCTGTACATCATCCAGATTTCCGTCTCCGGTGAGAAGCAAGGTCACTCCGCTCTCCGCCTGGCTGATATCCGTGGTTGCCTCAACGCAGAGTTCACCGTTCTGATTATAAAGCGCCCACTGAAAATCTGTGATCTCCACCGGCCACTCTACCGGCATGGAAACAGACTGTCCATCTGCGATTGCACTGATATTGTATTGTTCGCCGCTGATCGGATCGATCACAGAAAACATCCCAATGTCGATGCCGCACTCGTTTGTGGCTGTGATGATGATGCTTTTACGTTCTGCATATTCAGAAGATTCTGTGCTTTCCACGGCTTCTACTGCCGCTTGGGCTGTCCCGGCTGCTTCCGTTGACTCTTCCGATCCGCCGACGGTTTCCGCAGGTTCTTCTGTCGTTTGCCGGCTGTCTCCGGATGTCTGCTCGGTGGCGACTGACGCCTGATCCTGATGATCTGTTTTTCCGCAGGAAGTCAGGAGCATTATGCCAAGAAGCATGCAAATTATGAGTGTTTTCTTTTTTTTCATAGATTTTGTTTCCTTGTATACAAATTACGGATCATGTTTTTCCTATTTTCAGAATACTCCGTATTTTATTTTTTTGCAATGGATGTTTTAGAAAAGGCGCACCTTTTGGATGCGCCTTACTGTTAAAATTTATTTCTCATCTTTCTGAGCTGCTTCTGCTTTTTTCTTTTTATTTCTGCGGTACATTTCCTCGCCGGTTACACCAAGAAGTGCAATGATGAGTAACCACCACCAGGACATTTTCTCCTGCTGCATGTTTTCCACTGCGCCAGCCTCTGCTGCAAGTGGAGTTTCCTCATCGGCAATTGTCGTGCTCTCCTGTGCTCCGTTCGCTGCAAGAGGTGTCTCCTCGTCCGCAATTGTCACATCTGTGTCAGCGTCCGCATCTGTATCGGCTGCGGCATTTGCATTTGCAACCGCTGCTGTTCTCGTTACTGCCGCCGGTGTTGCAGCTGCTGCAAGCGCTACCGGTGTCTCTGCGATCTCAACTGGTGCTGCAGCTGCTGTGGCTGTTGTAACGGTTGTGGCTGCACTTGCCGGAGCCGCAGCTGTAGGTGTTGTGGCTGCGCCGCCCGGTGTGGTCTCAGTGCCGGATGGGGTAGTTGTGCCACCCGGTGTCGTTGTGGAACCGCCTTCGCCCGGAGCCGGTGCAGGGGTGAGTTCTGTGATCTTATCAGCCAGTGTTTCTCCTGCAATTCCTAACTTATCTGTCAGGTCTTTTGCCATGTCCTCTGCCTCTTTTAATTTTATCTCTGCCGCGCTGATCTGTCCCTCTAACTCTTTTACCTGATCTGCTGTGTAGTTCTGGCTTGCAAGAAGTGCTGTAAGCTGATTCTTTAAGCTTTCGGCATCTGCTTTTGCTTTATCAACTTTTTCCACCGCATTCTTTGCTGCGTCAATGATCGCATCCGCTTTTGCTACTTTCTCTGCTCTTTCAGCCTCCGCTTTTAATGCTGCATCTTTGAAATCATAGAAGCTCTTTAAGCTTTCATGTCCCGGGAAACGATCATCATCTTTTCCGGTGAGCCAGATTCCTTCATTAATCTTTCCTGTTTTCTTATATTCATCATAATATTTGTTGCTTGTATAAGCTGTTTTTTCCTCTGCTTTGGCTGTCTGATTGTATTTCTGTGTTTCTACGGTCTGCTCGCCAAGTTCTTTGGAATTTTTCTGCTGATAAGTTCCGGTGTAGGAAACGGATAAGGTTGTGGAGCTTTTCTCCTCGTCAACAACTGCCGAATCCGTTGTCTTCTTTCCCTCTGTGAATGTATCATCGGCATAATGGATTTTGATTGCTACGTTGGAGTTATGTTTTCCATTCCAGCTTTCATAACCGTTAATATGCAGCTCTCCATCTTTCAGGTTGTCTTTGATCTTCTTATTCTGGGAAACTGCATCTCCAAGAAGTTTTTCTGCATCTGCTTTTGCAGCATCATATGCCTGACCTTTTAACTCTTCCAAATTCGTATTATCTGCTGCATTTACAGCATTTGTCTGGGATTTCACTCCGTTTGCTTTTGCAGTCACTGTCTGCGAATAAGTAATAACGATCGTGCCTGAAAATACGTTTTTATAAGCAGCAGAATCTGCACCCCAGTCTACCAATCTGCCAGAAGTATTTTTGTACTTATCTGTATCATTCACTTTTGCATTATCTGTATTAATACTTTCGATCTTATAATCGCCGCCAAGCAGGTTCTTTAACGCCTCTTCGTTGGTGAATTTAGCAAAAAGTTCCTTTGCTGCAATCTCGGCATTTTTCTTCTCGTATTTATCGTTATCATTATTGATTTTTTTCATTTCAACAACAATTTTCGATAAATCAATAGTTGTCGTAAATGTAGTTTTCTGGCTTACGGTCACATCTGCAGTCGCTGTTGCGCTCATGGACGTCTCGACATCTTTATCTCCGTCTTTCAATGCTGCTTTTTTATCGGCCAGATCCTTTTCTGCTGCCTCGACACTGTCATATGTCTTACCAGAAGATAAGTCAGCTTTCGTGTATGTGATCTCGGAAACGTTTTGTTTTACCGTTTTGACCAGTTTTCCATTTTCATCCACTGAGTAGGTGATCTTTTTCTCACCGGAAGTTTCATATTGTTCACTGTTATAGTTATCGTTCACCTCAACGTCCTTAGAAGCTGAGTCGACCACATAGAACTGTCCACCTATATTTACGATTGTGTATACCACTCCGTTATTCTCATAAACTGCGGTATCCTGATCATTCTGAAGCTTATCTGCCGGGAAGTTCTCTGCATTGATATTGAATGCAAGGCTTCCGTCTGTGCCCTTCACATCATAGGAAACCACTTCTTCTGCCTTCTCGAAAATAACAAGATCATCGCGGGTATCGTTGAGCTTGTAGTTCAGATATACGGTTTGTGTGTCACCTGCCACATCTTTGTAAGTCACCTCACAATAGTTTTTGTTATCATTCCGATTCCAGGTCCACTTGCAGTCAACAAGTTCTCCCTTGGCAAGTTCCGGAATGTAGTAATTCTTAAGGATCACTTTGAACAGCTCATCTTCTTTTCTCCAGTTTGTGGAGGTATCCCCTGCACGTTCTTTTTCCAGAGCGATGATCTCAAGTGCTGCTTTCTGTGCATCGGTAAGCTCCGGAATTGCTGTTTTTGCTTCCTCTGCTGCCTCCTGAAGAGCCTTCGCTTTCTCCTGAACTGCTGCAAGATTTGCTGCGGCTGCCGCTGCCTCGGTACTTGCTTCGGCAACTGCTGTATCATAAGCTGCCTGTGCCGCCTTAAGCTCGTCTAACGCTGTATTGTATTCGGCTACTTTGCTGTCATAAGCTGCTTTGGCAGTCTCATACGCTTTCTGTGCATCGCCTACAATACCAGCTGCCTGATTGTAAGCATTCTTCGCCTCCTCAATGTCTGTTGCAGAATCAATTCCGGCTTGTGCTTTATCAAATGCGTCTTGTGCTTCCTGCTGCTCTTTCTTTGCATCATCCGCAATTGTATTTGCCTCATCTGCTTTTTTATCTGCCTTATCAAGAGCTGCGTCGGTATCTGCTGCGGCATCTGACGCATCTTTTATGCGATCCATTGTTTTGTCAACTATTTCTTCTGCCACATTCACATCTGTACCGCCTTCGAATGTTACGTTTGCGGTAGCATCCAATACGCCTGCTGCATCTTTTGTTGTCTGGTCTGCGCCACTGTCATCCGCAATTGTTGTATCAACTGCTGCATTTACCGCATCCTTTACTGCTTCTGTTGTTTTGCTCGTTTCTTCAGCGGCTTTCTGAACTTCTCCCACCTGTTCCGCTGCAGATTTCTGTGTTGTTACAGTTGTTGTACTCTCTTCCGGTGTTGTTTCACTGCTATTCTGTCCATCTGCATCCTCAGCAAATGCTGCAATCGGAGTAGATAATGCCATCATTGCTGCCAGTCCGACCGATAATGATCTGATCACGTTTTTGCTGGCTTTTTTGGTTAATTTTACGCCTGTAGCGTTTTCCATCATTTCCTTTTTCATCTGTATAAACCTCTTCCTTACATTTTAATGTTTATCTCGCTGCACTTTTGCCAAGGCTGCAAAAAAACATATTTATCCTTTTTGTTATACTAACTATAACATTCAGGGCGTTACATAAAGTGTTATAAAAAGAACTAATTTTTGAAAAATCAGAGGTTTTATAGTAGTTCTTCTAATAAACGACGCAGCATTTATAATTTAGCAGCGCTGCTCGGTCTCTTTTGTGTAAGTTGCAAGATATTCCTGGGCTTGCTGCGGAGTTATTGCAAGTTTTTTCTGTAAACGTTCTAAAATGGTTTTCTCTGAAAGACCAAATTCATATCCTGCCGCAATGATTTCTTCCGCTCTTCCTTCCGCTCTTCCTGCCTGTTCTCCCTCTTTCCATGTCTCTTCAAATACGGTAAACATTTCATTTTCTCCTTTCCGCTCCAATAATTGATAATCCAGTTTACTGTTCATTACACTTGTCACTGTCCTGATCACAGTTGTATCGACATGATTCTTTTTAACATAATGAATCGCCTGCTCTTTTCTTTTTCCAGGTGTCTCCCTTTTATCGATCAACATTCCCACTAAGTTGAACAAGTCTCTGTTGTTGACATTATGTAACTTTAAATTATTATTTCCAGCCTCGATCAATATCATTTTATAATCATTTACATAACGACTGAATTGCTTGGGAATATCTAACATCCCATGTAATGATACTGCGCCATCCCACGGTCGTTCACCATAATAAATAACAGCCGTGATCACTGGTATAAATTTGTCTGTTTTTCTCATTTTAGACAAAAATTCATCCGAAGATAATCCCTTGCCATTCTTATACTTTACTGCATTATTATCATACTGCTTTTTGTATGCTCCATAGTCATAACCCATTATTCTCATAGGCATTGCGTAATGAATATGTTCCTGACTCTCCATCCCAAGCATCACAAAATTGATCCCATATCTGGTAGATTTCTTGCAAATTGCAATATTATCCCGTGAAGCTTTCAGTGTTTCTGCATAATTTTTATGCTCCAATATAGAAGATTCATCTGTATCTAAATCTTCTAATTCTTCCGGTCTGATAACCGTTTTTCCATCAAACAGAACCGCATTAAAAAAATCTGAAAACCGTTCCTTGTTTTCCCAATACTTTTTTAATACTACATCTGGTTTGTTATTTCTTTTTTCTTCTAACAATAATATTCTCCTTCTATTATACTATGTACTGCATTTTTCTTTCAATAATAAACTCATGTTCACTTACCATTTGCTATATAGTTGTGGATATTGGGAATCCATGCCGATCCAGCATATATGATTTCACTCATTTGATAAAAAAAGATTTTTGCTTTACGCATTTTTAGAGTAACGGATTGCTTATATTCTGTCAAGGGATTTAAAAAAATTAAGCCAGAGGAATTTTCATGTTTTTCCTCTGGCTTAGTTTTTGATTTGTTTAATCTGTCAGATTTTCTTTCAAAGTCTTGCGCACTGCGCCCGGGCCTGCGATTTCTTTTACAAATAATTCTTCAATTTTCTCTCCGATACCGGCTTTGTAAAGATCGATGCCGAAAATATTTTCATTGGATAAAATACTCTTTAACTGTCCTGTATAGGATTCTTTCTCACCAAATTTTACATCTTTTAAGGCAGCTGTTAATTCTGCAAGCATTGGATCAGAAGATAATTCAAACTTTTCTCCCTTATCATCGACGCCAAGCAGATATCTGCACCATCCTGCAATTGCAAGTGGAATTGCTTTTAACTTCTTCGCATCCCCATACTGAGCCACATAGGCTTTGATCGTTTCGCCATAGCGAATGCCCACTTTCTGGGAGGTATCTGTTGCGATACGCTGCGGTGTATCCGGCATAAACGGATTTGGAATACGCACATTGATAACTTCATCCACAAAAGCTTCCGGCGATAAGATACCCGGATCTGTAACCACCGGCATTCCCTCTACAGGACCGATTTCATGGACAAGCCTGTTCAGTTCCTCATCTTTCATTTCGTCTGCGATCAGGGTATAACCTAAAACGCATCCGTAGACTGCAAGTGCTGTATGCAGTGGATTTAAGCAGGTTGTAACTTTCATGCGCTCTACTTTATTTACAGTATCCCGGTCTGTCATATAGACGCCTGCCTTTTCCAATGCAGGTCTGCCATTCGGAAAATGATCTTCGATCACAAGATACTGTGGTCCCTCTGCGTTTACAAACGGCGCTATGTATGTATTTTTTGAAGTGATGACCGGTGCAATATCCTCAATGCCAAGTTCCTCCAAAGATCTGCAGACGGATTCTGCCGGTCTTGGGGTGATCTTATCGATCATTGACCATGGGAATGACACCTGATCTTCATCTGAAATGTAATTTACAAACTCGCCTGTTACATATCCTTTTTTGTCCCACTCTTTTGCCATAGTCAGAATGGAATTTCTTAATTTTTCTCCATTGTGAGAGCAGTTATCCATGGAAACTACTGCAAGAGGAGCCTTTCCTGCCTGAAAACGCTCGTACAGCAATGCGCAGACAACCGCCATTGCAGACACCGGTTTTTCAGGTCCGTTGTCAATATCTTTCTGAATAAATGGAAAATAATTTCCATCCACTCCCTTCAACGCATATCCTTTCTCCGTGATGGTAAATGAGATCATCTGGAGATTTTTATCGGAAAAGATTTCTTTTAACCGATCCCACTCCTCCGGCACTTCTGACTGCGCTTTGATTGCCTCTGCCAGAGAACCTAGCACCTTTTTATCCGTTGAGCCGTCGGCTTTTAATGTCACAGCTAAAACGAGGTTATCATACGGTCTGTATATTTTATCTACCACATCGAAATCAAACGTTTCCACACAGGCAATCCCTTTTTTCATCTCTCCGGAAGATATCAGTGTATCTGCGATCCCTCCGATAAAAATACGGAAAATATTTCCGGCTCCAAAATGTACCCACACCGGGTTTTTCTTTGTCTCTTCTGCCACTTTTTCAATATCATAAGAAGGAAGTCCGATTCCTGCGTTTTTCCACTGTTCTTTTTCCTGCAAACCCTGTAATGTCAGTTTCATCTCTGCTCTCCTTCCTTTTTTGCAGCTTCCCACAGTCCGCGAAGATATGCTGCGCCTAATGCACGGTCATAAAGTCCATACCCCGGCATTGCTTTTTCTCCCCAGATCATTCTTCCGTGATCCGGACGGATTGGGCCATCAAACCCATCTTCATAAAGCGCTTTGATAATGGCATACATATCAAATGTGCCATCCTCGCTGAGATGTGCGCTCTCCTCAAAGTCTCTCATTCCATCGTTAAATCTCAGGTTTCTGATATGTGCAAAATGGATTCTTCCTTTTAACATATGAATGGTTGCGATCAGGTCGTTATTTAAGTTTGTTCCATACGAGCCCATGCAGAATGTCACACCGTTATGTTTATTTGGCACCATATCCATCATTCGTTTTAATTTTTCCTGTGATGAAATGATTCTCGGCAGACCGAACACACTCCAGCCCGGATCATCCGGGTGAATTGCCATATTTATATCATATTTGTCGCAAACCGGCATGATTGCTTCCAGAAAATATTTCAGATTCTCAAAAAGCTGATCCTCATCGATTCCTTTATATAATGCAAATAAATCCTTGATTTTTGCCATTCGCTCCGGCTCCCAGCCCGGCATGACTGTTCCATTCATGTCATCTTTGATCGCATCAAACATTTTCTCCGGGTCCATTTTATCAATTGCATCCTGATTATATGCCATTACCGTAGAACCATCTTCTCTCACACGGTCAAGTTCTGTTCTTGTCCAGTCAAATACCGGCATGAAGTTATAGCAAACCATATGGATATCTGCTTTTCCGAGATTTTCTAATGTCTCAATATATGCCTGGATATCATGGTCTCTGCCCGCTCCGCCTGTCTTGATCGCATCGCTGACATTGACACTCTCAATTCCTGCCAGATGAAGGCCTGCGTCCTCAACCTCTTTTTTCATTGCAAGAATTTCATCCAGATTCCACACTTCTCCCGGCATTTTATTATATAATGTAGTAATGATCCCGGTTGCATAGCGTGTCTGTTTTATCTGTTCCAAGGTGACGGTATCATAATCTTTTCCGAACCATCTCATTGTCATTTCCATTTTTCTGATCTCCATTTCTATCTGTTATATTCAAAAACAACTGCGAAGTTTTAACCTGAATCAAAACTCCGCAATCACTGATTTATCCGAGGAAAAAGTTCATCGGAACCGTCACAAGAGACGGGAACAAAACCATAAGCAGTAATATCACTACCTCAGCCAGAAGGAACGGCCATATCGATTTTACCATTCTCTCCATGTTGATCTTTCCTGCGCCGCAGGCAACATTTAATACTGTTCCTACCGGTGGTGTAAGTAAACCTAAAACCGTCATTAAGATAAATACCACTCCAAAATATGCAACATCGATTCCTGCTGCTTTCACTGCCGGCAGTAATACAGGTGTCAGGATCATAATGGTAGGCGTTACATCCATGGAAGTTCCAACAAGGAGCACGATCAGGCAGATAATTAGCATTAATGCTACTGGATGCTCAATAAATGGTGCTAAAATTCCCGTAACAATGGATGGAACATTTGCCACTGTCATCATCCAAGAAGATACCATTGCTGCTGCAGCAAGAAACATGATTACAGAAGATGACTTTGCCGCAGAAACAAGGCATTCCATCAGCATGCTGATTTTTAATTCTTTGTATACAAACAGTCCGATCACTAATGCATATACTGCTGCGATAACTCCAGCCTCTGTCGGTGTAAATTTACCACTGCGCAGTCCAACAAGAATAAACACCGGAAGAATCAATGCCCAAAGTCCGTCAAGCAATGCTTTTGCAACCTGTTTTGCAGACTGTCTCTCTGCTTTTGCGAGGTTGTCTTTTTTCGCAATAAAGAACCATAATACACACAAAGCACCTGATAAATATACAGCCGGTGCAATACCACCCATAAATAATTTTGTAACGGAAACACCTGCCTGCACGCCAAAGATAATCATTGGTACAGACGGCGGCATGATCGGCGATAAAATATTTCCTGCTGCGATCAGTCCGGTACAGGTATCACGCTTATAACCGGCACGTACCATCATAGGAATGAGGATCGCTCCAAGGAATGCAGTGGAAGCAACAGCTGATCCGATCATACTTGCAAATAAGAGAATTGCCATGATTGCAACATAGCCCAGTCCGCCGCGGACATGTCCGATAATCGCATTCGCTGCATTTACAATACGCTTTGTAATACCGCCGCGGTTCATAAATTCACCTGCCATGATAAAAAACGGAACTGCCATCATGGAAAAGGAATCTGCACCAGAAAATAAATTCTGTGATAAAATCTGGGCATTAAAGCCATTCAGATATAACATCATACAAACACCACTGAATAAAAGTGCGAAGCAGATTGGAAGTCCAATCAGCATACCACCGATCAGGGCAGCTAAAAATATTACTAATGTCATGTTATTTTCCTCCCTCTTCTCTCAGTCTTCTTGCATATTCTTCATCCGAAAGATTCTCTGCACCATCTTTTGCCTCTGCAGCGATCTCATCATCATCCGAAGTGCTCATCGTAACAATCTCTGATATTTCAGATGGATTTTTCAGCGCATGGACGATGTTTATCACCGCCATGATCGCAATTGCCACGCCTGTGATGATTCCAGCAAAATATAATACAGAATATGGGATTCCGAGTGCTGCTGTTCTTGAGGCGGTATTCTGTGCCACCATTTTTTCAGAACCCCACACTAAAATAATCATTAAGATCGCAATAATTGTCTGGGAAACAATATACATTACCATCTGCACCTGCGGCTTCATTCTGCTGATGAGTGTATCCACTCCCAGATGTGCATTAGCACGCATTGCACTGATTGCTCCGATATAGGTAACGTATACAAAAAGGTATCTTGCCAGTTCTTCTGACCATGTCAGCCCGGCATTAAAAAAGGTTCGAAGTACAACATTTAAAAATACAAAGAACACCATTAAGCCGGTAAGAATACCTGTAAAATAATCAATACCTTTAAATAGCTTATCTACTAATTTGTTCATAGTCTGCTTCTCCTTACTCTACTTTAATGTCATCTACCATTTTTCTGACATCATCTACCCAGTCATACTGTGCATTCAGATAATCGTAAACCGGCTGTATTTTCTCTTTCATCACTTCTCTGTCCTCATCGGAAAGTTCTGTAACGACCAGTCCATTATCTTTCATAAACTGCTTATCATCTGAAAGCTGCTCCTCATATAAATCCCATGCGTAATCTGACGCTGCCTGTGAAGCCTCTTCAAATGCTTTCTGATCCTCTTCACTCAAGCTGTTCCAGAACTCCTCCCCTGCAAATAATTCCAAAGATGAAATGATATGATTTGTGTCATAAACATAATCCTGAACTTCGTACCAGCCTTCTGTCTTTACCGTAGCAAGCGGATTATCCTGTCCATCTGCCACTCCCTGCTCCAATGCAGTAAACACTTCACCCATATCCATGATAACAACGTTGGCTCCAAGACTTTCGGCAAGTTTCACATGAATTGGATTATTTGGCATTCTGAGCTTCTGTCCGTTGAAATCATCAAGGCTTTCCAGCTTCTTATTAGATGTAAACTCTCTGGCTCCGTTCGGATACCAGGAAAGCAGCTTCAATGGCTGTGTACTCTCAAGGTCTTCTGCAATATATTCCCCAAGTTCTCCCTGATAGCACACTCTTGCGTGTTCTACGCTGTCAAACAGGAATGGGAAATCCGGGATAGACATTTTCGGTGTTTCAGACCACATGGTTGTTCCGACTACGCACATTTCCACGATTCCACTTTTCGTATAGTCATATGTTACCTTTTCGCTTCCAAGTACACCGGAATTATAAATCTGGATATCATAACGTCCATCGGTCGCCTCTTCCACCATCGGTTTGAACACATCTGCCAATGCCTGTGCGGCTGGTGTCTGATCTGATACACAGACCGCAATTTTTACTAATTTACCTCCACTGTTTTCACCGGTCGCTGAGCAGCCTGTAAAAAGTCCTGTCATCATTGAACCGATCAGTAATGCACTTGCGCCTCTTTTAATCGCCTTTGCAAGTCCCATAATCACTTTCCTCCTAAATGAAATGTTTGTAAGTTGTTTCTGGCGTTTTGTTTGTATGCTAGTATGGTAGTTCATTTGTCTATTTTTTTCAATATGTGTATTTTAACATATTATCATCTTATTTTTTGTACATATTGCATAATATTGTTTCGTTTTTTCTTTTCATATTGACTTCTTTTTTCTTTTATGTAGAATACTAGTATGTAAGTTGTTTTGTGGCGTTCATAAATAATTCATCATCTATAAGATAAGGAGACTATTATGAAAGCCGTACAAATTGTAAAACCAAATCAATTAGAAGTAATTGACGTTGAAAAACCAGTTATTGATCCTAAAAATAATGTATTAGTAAAAATGACCGCTGCGGGAATCTGCGGATCTGATGTTGGAATTTATCATGGCACCAATGCTGCAGCTACTTATCCGCGTATTATCGGACACGAAATGGTTGGTGTCGTTGCAGAGGTTGGAGATACTGTTTCTTCTTTAAAAATAGGCGACCGTGTTATCATCAATCAGGTAACAAGCTGTGGTCACTGCTACCCATGTTCCAAAAACCGTGGAAATGTATGTGACAACCTCAAAGTAAGAGGCGTACATATTGATGGTGGTTACCGCGAATATATCGCTGTTCCTGAATCTGACTGCTATCTTCTTCCGGATTCACTCTCCGATCAGGATGCCGTTATGATCGAGCCGACTACCATCGCTATCCAGTCCTGCACCCGTGCTGAACTTGAAAAAGACGACATGCTTCTTATTTATGGTGCTGGCGCACTTGGAAGCTCAATTTTAAAAATTGCACATACGATCTGTGACCATATCATTGTAGCAGATATTATGGATGACAAACTCGCAGAAGCCAGAGAACACGGCGCACAGTTTACGATCAATGCCGCAACTGAAGATTTTCAGGCGAAGGTGTTAGAATACACACACGGCAGAGGCGCCACCGTCTCTATCGATGCCGCATGCGTGAAAAATTCCCTCTTATTACTGCTTCAGGCTACCGGTAATGCCGGACGTGTTATTACTATGGGATTTTCCACCGCTCCGACCGAAGTAAACCAGTTCCTGATCACTTCCAAAGAGCTGGATGTGAGAGGTTCCCGCCTCCAGAATAAAATGTTCGGAAAAGCAATTGATATGATCAAAGAAGGTACTCTTGACCTGAACAATTCTATTTCGCATACATTTCCGCTTACAAAAGCGCAGGAAGCTTTTGATTTTGTTGACAGCAGAGATCCTTCCATCCGCAAAATTGTTTTTACTTTTGATTTTTAAAAATTATCTGGCAAAAGTTTTTATTTGATAGTATACTAGTATATTATTAAGGAAATGGGGAGAAAAAATGGTCATTCTTCAAAAGGAACGCTCTGAAAATTCCAGATCCTATGCTGTCAGAGTGCTCTTATATAACATCATTCATCTGGAATTGCAGCCCGGAACCGCTGTCAGTGAAAATGAGCTTTCCACCACACTGTCCTTGTCAAGGACACCGGTCCGCGAAGCTTTAATTGAATTAAACCGCATCGGTCTGGTTGAAATCCTACCACAGCGCGGCAGCTATATTTCCAAAATTGATTACAATATCGTAGAAGAATCGCGTTTTTTACGGCTTGTAACGGAAAATGCAATTTTAAAGCTTCTGTGTGATAAGATTGCAGATGCTGATATGGACGCCCTTGATTATAATATAAAAAAGCAGCAGCGCAGCCTCGAACAGAAGGATCGAGAGACTTTTCTGGAATTAGACAATGAATTTCATGAGCTGTTGTTCCGCGCTGCAGATAAAATGTGGTCTTACCATATTATCAAGGAACAGATGGTTCACTTTGACCGTCTCCGCTCCCTTTCCACAAAATCAAAGCAACACGATTATGTATTAAAAGACCACGAAGATATTTTGTATGCAATCAGACGACATGATAGTGAAATGGCAGAAATGCTTATGACCCGGCATTTAACCCGGCATTTATCGGAGAAAAAAGAATTGCTAACAATGTATCCTGATTATTTCACAAATAATTAAGACTGCCGATCATATAACCGGCAACTTTTGAAAAGACTGTCCAGAAATTGGCAGTCTTTTTCCCTTGTTAATTTCCCGTTTTCAGGAAATTATATTTTTATTTCTTGTTAATTTCCCGAAAATATCATATTATAGGAAATATAGAATGATTGCATATGCAATGGAGGGATTATAATGGATAAAAAATTTTTGAAGGCAAAAGATATTGCCCAGCTTTGGGGAATTACTCCCCGGAGGGTAAATCAGCTCTGCACTGCCGGTTTTATTAACGGTGCATACAAAGAGGGAAGATACTGGTTAATCCCTTCTGATACAATAAAACCGGAAATCCTTCGAAACAAACAAAACCCGCCTTTGTCCGGCAGATTACTTCCATGTCCGGTTGGAATCACTTCATATAAAGAAGTTTCCAAAGAATGCTATTATGTCGACAAGACGCTTCTCATAAAAGATATAATTGACGACCACAGCAAGGTTTATCTTTTCACAAGACCGCGCCGTTTTGGGAAAACGCTTACCATGGACATGATCCGAACCTATTTTGAAAAAACATCCACAGATACATCCATATATTTTTCAGATAAAAAAATCTGGGATTGCGGAGATGCTTACAAACAGCTTCAGGGGGCTTATCCGGTCATTTTTCTGTCTTTTAAAGATGCACATCAGACCAACTGGGCTGATATGTACCGCAGTCTGTGTTTTACCTTAAAAGAAGAATTTCTTCGCCATATAGAACTTTTATCAAGCAAAGCAATTAATGAATATGACAAAAAATACATTCAAAATCTCATAAATGATGTCGCCGATTCTACCGATTATCAGTTTGCACTTGGCAAGCTTTCTTCTTTACTTGCCACACATTATAACCAGAAAGTTATTATTATTATTGATGAGTACGACACGCCAATCCAGCAAGGACACTTATATCATTATTATAATGAAGTTGTCGGTTTTATGCGGAATCTTTTCTCCTCCGCTTTAAAAGATAATGAGAATCTGGAATTTGGCATTTTGACTGGAATACTCCGCATTGCAAAGGAAAGTTTATTCAGTGGTTTAAATAATCTTGTTGTAAACACGATTTTGGATGACAAGTACTCAGAGTATTTCGGTTTTACCGTAAACGATATATCAAATATGGCAGCTTACTATGGAAAGGCAGAAAAATTTTCGGAAATTAAGGAATGGTATGACGGTTATCTCTTCGGAAATACAGAAATATATAATCCGTGGTCTGTGATTAATTATTTTAACAATAACTGTAAACCAAAGGCTTTCTGGTCCCGAACAAGCGGCAATGAAATTATTGGTGAACTGATCCGCAGTTCCGACAAAGAAGTGTACGAAAGTCTCTCACTTTTACTGCAGGGAAAAGAAGTGCAATCCATTATTAATACGGATATTATTTACCCGGAGGTAAATGCTGATTCTGACACAATCTACAGCTTTCTGCTTGTCGCCGGATATCTGCGTGCCACAAGTGTGATCAGTGAATTTAATGACAACCCGATTTGTTCTCTTAAACTGCCTAACCGCGAGATAAAAAGTGTTTTCCAGAAGGAGATTTTGGATAATTATAATACCTTATTTAACGGCTCCCTGCTCCGAGATTTCGAACTAGCTCTGCGAATAGGTGATACTGCTCTTTTCACTGACACTTTGCAAAAATATCTCTTGCAATCTGCCAGTACTTTTGACACTACAAACGAAAATTTTTATCACGGAACTGTTTTCGGAATGTTGGCAATACTCTCAGACCGATATTATATCTCTTCCAACAGAGAATCCGGCGAAGGGCGTTTTGATATACAGCTTGAGCCAAAAGATAAATCCCAATTGGGCTATATTATTGAATTTAAAGCTGGAAAAAACCTTTCAGATACCGAACTTGCTGATTCTGCGTCAAGTGCGATACAACAGATCCAAAGCAAAAAATATTCTACCGATATGGAATATCATGGCATAAAAAAGATTGGACTTTTCGGGATTGCATTCAGTGGCAAACGTGTTGCAGCTAAATACGCAGAAATACAACTCCATTCATAAGACACATCCTCTCATAATTCTGAAAAACTAAGGAATCAGGATTATGAGAGGATTTTTTGTCCAGAAATTGGCAGTCTTTTTCTCTTGCATTCTTTTTCCGAATGTGGTATTCTCATTTTATCGAACGTATGTTCTATTTTATTTTTTTAATTTGAGGAGATTACATCCAGATGAAAATCCAGCAAAATATATCACTGATGGAAAAACTTACGATTCTCTCAGACGCTGCAAAATACGATGTCGCCTGCACGTCAAGCGGTGTGGACCGCAGTGGTGACGGTATCGGCCTTGGCAACTCTATTTCCTGTGGGATGTGTCATACTTTTTCCGCAGATGGGCGGTGTGTTTCCCTTCTCAAGATTTTATTTACAAACGAATGTATTTTTAACTGCTCTTATTGCCAGAATAATTGTAACTCCGATGTCCGGCGGGCTGCCTTTACCCCGGAGGAAGTCTGCGAACTGACGATGGAATTTTACCGGCGGAATTATATTGAAGGTCTTTTTTTAAGTTCCGGCATTATGGTAAGCCCCAACTATACGATGGAACTTTTATACCAGACCCTTTATAAATTGCGCACAGTGCACCATTTTAACGGTTACATCCATGTGAAAGCGATTCCCGGCGCTGATCCTCTGCTGATTGAAAAAACTGGTTTTCTGGCTGACCGCATGAGTATTAATCTGGAACTGCCTACCGCAGACAGCCTGAAAAAGCTTGCGCCCTGCAAGTCGAGAAATACCATCCTGAAGCCAATGCGCATGGTTCAGAACGGTATTACAGAAAATAAGAATGAAGTCGCTCTTTACCGACACGCCCCGAAGTTCGTACCCGCAGGACAGAGCACACAGATGATCATCGGCGCAACCCCGGAGAACGATTATCAGATTGTGAGCATTGCCGAGAATCTGTATCAGAAATTTGATCTAAAGAGAGTGTTCTATTCTGCCTTTGTGAATGTCACCCACAACAGCAATCTTCCTGCACTGCCCGGCGGTCCGCCGCTCCTGCGGGAACATCGTCTGTATCAGGCAGACTGGCTGCTCCGCTATTATAAATTTAAAGCCGACGAGCTTTTAAGTCCGGAGCGGCCGGACTTTAACATTTTTCTCGACCCCAAGTGTGACTGGGCGATCCGGCATCTGGAATATTTTCCGGTCGAGATCAACCGTGCAGACTATGATACGCTGCTCCGTGTCCCGGGTATTGGCTATAAGTCTGCCAGCCGCATTGTAAAAGCAAGACGTCACAGCACCCTCGATTTTGCCGATCTCAAGAAGATAGGTGTTGTGTTGAAACGCGCTCTTTATTTTATTACCTGCTCCGGCAGGATGATGTACCGCACGAAGCTGGAAGAAGATTATATCTGCCGCAATCTGATGGGTGATAAGACACAGATACCACGTGAGATCCGTGAGAGCGGTTATCAACAATTGAGCCTGTTCGATACCGGCTTATCCACGGAGCCGCTTCCGCTATCGTAGATAAATGTAAAACTTTTATTTCCCTGAATATTTTCCTCAAGACAGGAGCAGGACATTATGCATGTATTTATCTGTGAAAACACACCAAACGGAATATTGACCGGCGTATACGATGCCTGGGAATTAAAGATTCAGGAAAGATGCTCCCACGCTGATATTTATCTGGTATCCGGCCAGCCGGATAATTACGAGCTGTTTTGCGACTACCACACCGTCGCACCATCCGCTGAAAAAGCCGGAAAAGTTGTTTCTACGCTAAACCGGAAGCTTGGACACGATTTTTACGAGACAATCCTTACTGCTATTTTATCCATTGATCTTTCCGGCAAGAAGAAGATGGACAAAGCGAACGCCGTGTATCAGACGATCGTTGCCGCACTTTATTCACCAAAGGGTGCCCGTGTATTGGATTCACTAAGTAATCCTTATATTTACCGTGTCTTTGAATTGTCCAGGGCCACAGCCTCCGAAGCCCACCACCTGAAAGGTTTTCTGCGCTTTTCGGAACTGCAGAACGGCGTTCTGTTTTCCACGATCCATCCCAAAAATAATGCCCTGCCAATTTTAGCAGAGCATTTTACGGATCGTTTTCCGCAGGAAAATTTTATGATTTACGATGAAACCCACCAGCTTGCGGCAGTCCACCGCGCCGGAAAGAATTATATGCTTGTAGATGCTTCGGACATCAATACCGAACTTCTTCAGAACTATTCTGAAAATGAAGCAAGATTCCAGAAATTGTGGCTGGCCTTTTTCGACAGCATTGCGATTGAAGCACGTACCAACCCCGAATTACAGGCACAGAATATTCCGAAACGGTTCTGGAAGGATTCTGTGGAGTTAAGACACTTTTGTGAATAACCTTCCCGCATTCTCCTCCGTCACACGCTCGACCTCCTCCGCTGTGATTTCTTTTAATTCTGCGATTTTTGCGATCACAAACGGAATATTTGAGGAATCGTTTCTCGTGCCGCGGTGCGGTTCCGGTGCCATGTAAGGACAGTCCGTCTCAAGCAAAATGCGCTCCAATGGGATTGCCTCCACTGTTTCTTTTAGTTTTTTTGCGTTTTTGAATGTGACAACGCCACCGACACCGATGTAGTAACCCATTTTGATAAATTCCTGTGCCATCTCTCTGGAGTAGGAATAGCAGTGGATGACACCCGGTATTTCCTCTGCATGAACCTCTTTCATCACTTCCATTGTATCGGCTGCTGCATCTCTGGAATGGATGATCACCGGAAGGTTGGTTTCCCTGGCAAGTTCCATCTGCCGTCTGAACCAGTAACGCTGTGCGTTCTGCACCTCTGGCTCTTTATCCCAATAATAATCCAGTCCGATCTCACCGATCGCAACGGTCTTTGGAAGAGATGCCTGCTCTTTTAACCAGGCAAATGTCTCTTCATTCAACCCGCTGATGTCACTTGGATGTACACCCACCGCTGCATAAATGTAATCATATTTTGCAGCAAGTTCCAGAGTTGTCTTTGTTGTCTCTATCGAAGCCCCGACATTGATGATCCTGCCGATCCCTTTTTCCGGCAGGGAACGGATCAATGCTTCACGGTCATCGTTAAAACTTTCATCATCATAATGTGCATGTGTCTCAAATATCATAGCTGCCTCTCTGTCATAAAAGAATGCACTAACTATAGCATTTCTATGTAAATGTTTCAATGCGCATCCCATCAAATCATTTTATTTTTTCTGTGCACGCTTCCGGCGTTTTCTTATGATCAGTACGATCAAAAGCAATACAACCGCTGCACCGCCGCCGGCATAATACAAGGTGTGATCTGCCGCCGTATGTACCAGTGCAAACGCTGCCTCATATGGAATGTCTGCCACAAGGTAACTGCCGTCCTCTGTGGTTTCTGCCAATGTCCATGCATCACTGCCTGTTTCTCTGTACCAGATCTCATTCTTTCCTGAAGTGTCCGGCACATAAAAATGTGCTTTTACTGTATCATATATTTTGTCATGCAGGTGTTCAAGACTCCAGTTGTAAGCATACACGACATCTCCGTCCGGCAGATCTGTGTCACACTCTGCCATCTGGATGGAAGTGTCATCATAGAATTTCCCTTCCAGAAGGAAAACTGCTTTTTCATTTTCTGTATCGGAACTTTCACTAGCTGTATCTTCTGTTTTTGCGCCGTTTATCACTTCTGTTCCCACGATACTCTCTGTCCAACGGCTGTACTCTGCCTCCACCGTTTTATTTTCCGTCATTGGTTTTCCAACCAGATCCTCCGGCCAGACTGCATAGTAACCATCTTTTTCCGGAATCTGTGGAAGATCAGATTCACTGAAGCTTCCATTATATGCGATTGTCTTTACAATATCCACATTATCTTCTGCCCGGAAAGTTATCTTCACTTTATGGAATCCTTCCGGAATATTCTCAAGTTTCATGACCTCTTCATAACTTTTTTCATCTGCAATCCCAGCATAGTTGATGTTGTCAATTCCATCAAGGTCATCGCCCACAAAAATGTTACCTTTTACCTCGCCCTCTTCAGACACAGTTCCTGCGATGCTTCCCAGACCTTCCCCATCACTTGTGATCGTAGATGCAGAAACACAGTTTTTCACGGTATATCCGCTTCCGACAATGCCTCCGACATAATCCTTTGCATTTACATTACAGAGACTGTAACTGTTGGCGATTGCACTGACACTGTTTCCTGCAATGCCTCCGGCATAATCCCCGGTATCAGATTTCACAGAGCCATAACTTTCACTTCCATAGACCAGTCCAAGTTCTTCTAATCCGGTAATACCACCGACACTGTTTTTCTTTGAAGTCACTTCCCCATAGTTGCTACAGCGGATGACAACATTGTTCACGGTAGAACGGAGTGTAATGTCCGTAGAATCTGTAAGATCAGGATCAAACTCCGGATCGAGATCATATTCAATGTTCATCGTTCCGACAATTCCACCCACATTGAGATCGCCATTGACCGTTCCTCGGTTTACACTTCCCGAAACAACACCATCTGTATCTTTTGCGCTGGCTGCGGACGAGATATCTTCCATATACTCCTCATCTCCTGTCACCACAGAAAGCGTATCTCCAACCGTATTCTGAATGCTTTTGATCTGCTTACTGATCTTCTGCACATCATTTGTGACAGACTGGATTCCATCATCCACTGTGTTCGTCAGCTTATCAATATCGCCGTTCGTATCTTTTTCTTTTATCTGATTGGAAATATCATCCACAAAATCTTCTGCCGTTTTATTGGAATCGGAGATTGTTCCACGAATGTTGGACAGATTACTGTTGATATTCTGCCATTCTTTTGAAACCGCCTCTGCCTGTTCTTTGTTTAAAATGTGATTGTTTCCCTGGATACTATCTATTTTATCCAGAGAATTATGAATATTATTCATGTACTGCTGCGCTTCCGGGCTTGATTCCCCGATGGAATCTGAGAGGGAACCCAGAGATTCCGACAAAGTTTTCGAAGAATTATCGTACTGCTCCGACAGATTGTCCACATAGGTCTTTGCCGCTGTGGAGGTATCACTCATGGTCGAAGCAATGTTGCTTACGGTCGTGTTGATGGAGCTGACCGAATCCTGCACCTGATTTACCTTATCATCCAGATACTCCGATTCTATATACGGCTCCGCCTGACCGACAATTCCTCCTACATCTTTTCGTCCGTAGATTTCCCCTTCATTGTGGCAGTCGATGACTTTTCCACTCTGGCGTCCGGCAATTCCACCCACGTTATAACCCGTGTGTGCAAAACCGATTTTTCCCTGATTGATGCATTCACTGACAATTCCAGTCGAAACACCCACAATTCCGCCCATATCATTCCGGTCTATTACACGCCCTGTGAGATTTAATGTACCAATGTCAACGCCTCCAATATCCATCGTGGTTTTCAGCTCATCTGTATTGATGCTGCACTCCGATGTACACTCTGACACAAGTCCTTCGTTATTTCCAACGATTCCTCCGGTCTGATTGGTGGCTGTCACTGCTGCATTGCTCCTGCAGTTTACAATTTTTCCGGTCGGTTTGTTGATCCCTGCGATCGCTCCGACTGCTGTTTTTCCATTGACCGTTCCTTCAAAGGAACAGTTCCCGATCGTACCATAGTTCACGCCGGCAATTCCGCCAATATTTTTACAGCTTCCCTCTGAAGTGATCTTACCGGAGATCTTCAGATCATTCACAACTGCACTTTTACCCAGATAACGGAAAAATCCGTGATCAGAGCCTTTTACCTGCAGCTTCACATTACTGATCGTGTGACCGCCGCCCTCAAAATCTCCAGAAAAATATGCAACACAATTGAAATCAACCTTCGAGAGATCAATATTTTGGGTAAGTTTTACTGTTTTTCCAACACTCCAGCTGTCATACTGACAGTTCTGCAAAAATTCTTCAAATGCCTTTTCATCCGCAATTTCGATGATCTGATTTTTATTTTCTGCCGTATCCGCACTCGTTGCGCTGTCTTTTTCTGTGGTTTCTTTTGTACCACTGCTTTTCTGTGAGGCTGCAGCCTGTATGGTCAGCAGTCCGTTTCCTGCCAGAGCAGAAACGGTCAGTGTCATGGAAAAACACAGGGCAAGTACTTTCATTCTCATCTTTTTCATGACTTTTTCTCCTCCTGCTCTTCCTTTGCGGCTGCCTCTGATTCTGCAGCCATATTTTCATCCTGCGTCATTCCCGGCAGCATTGGGTTTTGTGTATCATCATGTGTGACTTCTCCGTGTCTGCCCGGTATGTGCGAATCTAACGACACTTTCATCTGTCCCTGGAATACACCGGAAACATCTGCATCAATCTCTCCCTGTACATAACCTTTTACATGTCCGGTCACCCTCACTCTGCCGGCAACCTCCTTCTGAGGACGTGAAATATTCATGGCAAGGGCTGTCTTCTCAATGATAAAATCACCTAACAGCAGAATCTGCGGCAGCACAAAAAGAACCAGAATAATGGAAATTAACGTACCGCGTCCCAAAGCCACACCAATGGAGGCAACCGTCGGATCGGATGCGATCTCACCGATCAAAAATCCTGCACAGGTCAAAATCGTTCCGGAAGTAAAAATAGTTGGAAATGCCTGATTTAAAGATTCAGTAATCGCATCTTTGATCGGCATTCTCTGTTTCAGATCCATGTATCTGCTGGAAATAACGATTGCATAGTCGATCGTTGCACCCATCTGAATTGCAGACACGATCAGGTACGCAATAAAGAATATTGTCTGTCCTCTCATTGCCGGAACTGCAAAGTTGATCCAGATACTTCCCTGTATGGTGAGCACCAGAAGCACCGGAAGCCCTGCTGACTGGAACGTGAAAAACAGGATGATCATAACAAATAGTGCGGTCAATACGCTGATCACGATATTATCCGATGCAAAGGAAGATTCCAGATCATGGTCACTCGTGGAGTTTCCTACCAGAATGACATTGTCTTTTCCGAAATATTTCGCCGCAATACCCCGGATCTCATCCATCGCATCGTAGGTTTCCTGCCCTTCCGCCGGAAGTGACAGATCTAATACAAATCTGGAATAGTCATCTCCCTGCAGCTGTAATTGCGCATCATGCAGCGTGTCATATAAGGACGTAAGCTGATCATCAAGATCTGCATCTAATGTCACATATCCTTCCTGATACTGGTCATACAGAAACAGGAACATATCAATGATCGGCACCTCATAATCATCAATGCCTGTAAATACCGGACCATACTGCTCCTCATTGTATGCATATGCTGTATACAAAATCTGTACAACTTCTACATCCAGATCCGTCAACTCTGCAAACTGTCTTGGGTTCAGCTTATCAGTCAGCATATAATCATCATTGATCGCCACATTTGCAAGCCCCAACGCCGAATTTACATAATCCAGTTTTTCAATTTTTCCCAACACCTTTTTCTCGGAATCATAATCCCCATTTGGAACCATGACAACCAGCTGATTGCTGGCACCAAAGGTATTCTCAATTTTTTCACTTGCAATTTTCGATTCACTCTTTTTCGCACTGACAATGGAATTCGTGTCATATATATACTGGCAGTGATTAGATTCCCAAAATGCAAATACCAGAAACACGATAAAAACCGGCGGAATGATGTATTTGGTCAGATTTGCAAATTTACCTACAAACGTAATTTTTGGTACATAGCATTTGTGATGGGTTTTATCAATTCCTTTTGCAAAAATCAAAAGCACGCCCGGCATTAGGAAGAAAACGGAAATCAGGCTGAGTATGATCGCTTTTACCAGAATGATACCCATATCGTAGCCCAGCCGGAACTGCATAAACATCATCGCAACCATGCCGGAAATCGTGGTAAGGGAGGACGAGCTGATCTCCGGGATCGCCTTGGAGAGTGCCACTTTCACCGCTTCCTCTGCATCCAGCGTCTCATGTTCTTCCATGAAACGGTCACACAAAATAATGGCATAGTCGATTGCCAGTGCCAGCTGAAGCACAACGGCAATGGAATTTGTGACAGATGAGATCGTTCCAAACCAGTAGTTTGTACCCATGTTTAAAACTGCTGCCACGCCAAATGTGATCAGTAATACCGGGATCTGCAGATATGCTTTTGTGGAGAGCATCAACACCGCGACAATGATGACAACCGCCAGCACAAGAATAATATTCATATCCTGCGAAAGAGACTCGGCGCTGCGCTCCTCTTCACCGACAGAGGAAGAAACATAGACATCATAACCATCCAGTGTCTCTTTTACTTCCTCCAGCGCATCTTTACTGATCTGCTCATCCTCCGTTCCGTCAAACGTCACACTAAACAGCGCATCCGCACCTGTGAAATGATCCCTGGAATCATCAAATTCAATCTGCTTCACACCCTCAATCTCTTCCAGATCGTCAACCAGAGCTTCCGCCTGCGCATAGGTGATATTCGAGACCATAACTTTGGCACTGCCATAAGTTGTGAACTGTTTCTCCATCAGTGACAGACCGATCCTCGTCTCACTGTCTGCCGGCAGATAGGATGTGATATCCTGATTGACCTGCACCTTATTAATAGAAAGAACACTGTAAATGATTGCCAAAACAAACAGAATTTCGATCGCTTTCCGCTTATTTACAATAAAGGAAGCGACGGTAAGCCAGAAATTCCCTTTTTCTTTTTCCTGTTTTTCTTCCATATTCATCCTCTTTCATGTTACATCTGAATCATTTTTCTTACACAGCAAAACAGCAGTTGTTTTACCGCTGATCCATTTCACTATACTTAACATTGTGTTGATTATTTTATACTGCATTATTATAATAAGGGCATCTGGTTTACTCAATAAACATATTTTTCAAAACTGTTTGTTAATTGACATATTATGTACATCGTGTTGATTATTTCAGAAAATTTTTAGGATTATAAATTTTTAAACATAACTCCGGAAAAAAATACCAGACGATAACATTACATTTTATATGAAAGGATCTCACATTATATGATGGAAGCAAAAACCGACCGCCGTATCAAGCGCACCCGCTATCTGCTTGTACACGCACTCACCTCCCTTATGCTGAAAAAAAGTATCAAGGATATCACCGTAAAAGAATTATGCGAGTCTGTTGACATCAACCGCGGCACTTTTTACCTGCACTACAAAGATATTTATGATATGTTGGAGCAGACCGAGCAGGAGCTTTTAGAACAGTTTGAGCAGGTCTTCAAAAATTATCACCCGGATCATACTCCGGATTTTCCTTATCCGCTGTTTGTCGAAATTTTTCAGATCATTGACCAAAACTCTAATCTGTGCTGTGCACTGCTGAGTCCCAATGGCGATATTTCTTTTTCTGTCAAGATCAAGAAATTGTTTGAACACCAATACATACACGAATGGATGGTTGCGCATCATTCAGCTGATTTTCTGCCAACTTATGAATATTTCAGCAATTTTCTCGTTTCCGGCTGCTCCGGTCTGATCGAGTCATGGCTGGCTCATGGCAAAAAGGAGACGCCGGAGGAGATGGCAAGACTTATCAGCAAACTGATTTCTACCGGAATGACATCTGTCTATCCGATACCTTGCGGACAGTCTGATGATCTGTAGAATTGCAGATCTTCATTTTGTATATTTTTACTAAACTTTTGTATTTTTTATCAATTAAAGCAAATTTTTGTTTCCTTTTCACACAAAATCATATATACTTATTATAGAATATTGGCTCCGGGGCAACGCTTCGGAGTTTTTGCTTCGCAAAACAAGGAGGAAAAATCCTCTCCTCGTCCAATGAGACTCGGATTTTTTCTTCGAAAAAACAAGGAGGAATTATGGATTTTGTTGGTACTGTCTGGGCGCTGCTTCCGCCGGTGATCGCCATTGTGCTTGCGCTGATCACAAAGGAAGTTTATATGTCGTTATTTATTGGTGTCGTAACCGGAGCTCTTTTATATACAAATTTCAGTCCGGTTGGAACGATCGAGGCAATTTTTGAAGTTATGATGGAAAAACTGGGGGATTCGTGGAACGTCGGCATTCTGATTTTCCTCGTATTTCTTGGCATTATTGTTGCATTGATGACAAGAGCAGGCGGTTCTGCCGCTTACGGAAAATGGGCAGGCAGTAAGATCAAGACCAGATCCGGCGCACTGCTTTCCACATTTGCGCTCGGTGTCGTGATCTTTGTCGACGATTATTTCAACTGTCTGACCGTTGGAAATGTCATGCGTCCTGTCACGGACAAGCAGAAGATTTCCCGTGCGAAACTGGCTTATATCATTGACGCAACCGCAGCTCCGATCTGCATTATCGCACCGATCTCAAGCTGGGCTGCCGCAGTCACCGGATACACAAACGGAGATGGTTTCTCTCTGTTTTTACAGACAATCCCGTTTAACCTGTATGCATGGCTTACCATTCTGATGGTGATTTTTATGGGTGTGACCGGTCTTGATTATGGTCCGATGAAAAAGTTTGAAGAAAATGCTGCAAAGGGTGATCTTTTCTCCGGCAAAAATGATTATGAAAATGTAAAAGAAAATATTATTTCCGCAAAAGGAAAGGTGATCGACCTTGTTCTTCCGGTCATTTTCCTGATTGCAAGCTGCATTATCTGCATGATTTATACAGGTGGATTCTTCGAGGGTGAGAGCTTCATCAACGCTTTTGCAAACTGCGATGCATCCATGGGGCTTGTGATGGGTTCCTTCATTACATTAGTGTTTGTGTTTTTGTTATACCTGCCACGCCGCGTGATCACATTCAGTGAATTTGCCGAATGTATTCCGCAGGGATTTAAGATGATGGTTTCTGCGATCCTGATCCTTGTTCTGGCCTGGACGTTAGGCGGTTTCTGCAGTACAAAATTAGAAGCCGGCGCCTTTGTGAGCAGCATGCTCTCCGGCAATATGACTGCAACCTCACTTTTCCCGGCTATATTATTTCTGGTTGGAAGCGGACTTGCTTTTGCAACCGGTACTTCCTGGGGAACGTTTGGCATTTTAATTCCGATCGTTACCGCTATGTTCCCGGAAACAGATCCGATGCTCGTTGTCTGCATTGCAGCCTCCCTTGCCGGTTCTGTCTGTGGAGATCACATGTCACCGATCTCCGACACAACGATTATGGCCTCTGCCGGAGCGCAGTGCCACCATGTAGACCATGTGTCCACACAGCTTCCTTACGCCCTGACGGTCGGTGGCTGCTGCGTGATTGCCTATCTTGTTGCCGGATTCACAAAGAATGTATTCCTCACAATGGCAGCCGGTGTGATCCTGCTTTTTGCCGTGCTATCATTCATCCGCTACAGACAGGGACATAAATAAATTTGCAAAAAATATATCTTAATTTCAGAATCTATTTTATAATATGGATAGTATTTTACGTATCAGTGATTACTTAAAATAATGAACTCAGGAGAAATGGAATATGAGCAGAGGTGTATTAGGAAAAAATAACTGGGCATTAGTCCTTCTGATCCTTGTCGGTGTTGTGTTAGGCGGTCTTATCGGAAAGTTATGTGCGGGCGTTCCTGCTTTAAGCTGGCTTAGTTACGGCCAGAGTTTTGGATTTGTCAATCCAATGGTGTTGGATCTGGGGATTTTGGTTCTGACATTCGGATTTACGGTTGATATCACAGTAGCCGGTATTCTGGGGATTGTGATTGCAATTATTATTTACAGGTTATTGTAAGCTCATGATGAAACGACAGATGTAATTCCAATACATCTGCCGTTTTATTTTTTACATAATTTTATATATCCTGTTTTCTATTCTGCAATAGCCACTTCCAGACCGGAACAACGCTTACGTGAACTCCTTCATAGTCAAGTTCTTCCTCTTCACTATTTGTAATCAGTAAGCAGGTTGCATCACCAATAAAGTTTTTTAATTTTACAAATGCTCCGATTTCCCGTTCCCTTGTATCTATCTGGTCTAAGACCTGCAGGCTTACCTGAATTGCAAGTTTTTCTTCTGGAACATAAAAATCAATTTCAACGTTTTTTTCAAAATAAAATACATTTTCCCGTCCATAACGTCGAATCAGTTCTATTGCGACCAGGTTTTCCAACTGCGCTGAACTGCAATCCATAAGCATAAGCCCTAACAAGCCGGTATCCATAAAATAATATTTTGGCGAAGTCTCTTTTTCCACCAGCTTTGCCGCATAATTTTGCAATGTGAACAACATATAAGAGTCCATCATATAACCGACATAATTAATCACTGTCTGCTTTCCGAGTACTGCTCCTGCACTCTTTAAGATGTTGCTCAGCCTGTTAAAGGACAATGGTTTTGTAACTGATTCCGCAATCTTCTTCAAAATCAATCTTACTGCAAAATCATTAGTTATTTTATTTCTGGTTATAATATCTCCCAGATAAATGGTCTGGTAAATGCTATTTAAATATTCCCGCTTGTTTCTGATATCGACCAATTCCGGAAAAGCACCATATTTTACATACTGATCACACATTCCAACTACTTCTGCCCTGTCTTTTGTGCTGAGCACTTCCAGATAATTTTTATCCTTCCCCTGTGCAGCCAGATATTCCGGGAACGAATATGGATATATATCTACTATCATAAATCTACCGCCAAGTGTAGATGCAATTTCACTGCTTAGCATCTTGCTGTTGCTTCCAGTAATATGAATTCTATATTTCATGTCTGCTATCCGGCGGACAAACTTTTCCCAGCCTTCCACGTTTTGAATCTCATCCAAAAAAAGATATGGTTTATTGTCCGCGCCAGACATTTCGAGTCCGATTTCCAGGATCAGGTTCAGATCGTCTGCTGACAGTTCCAAAAGTCTTTCATCTTCAAAATTTACATAAACAATCTGTTTGAGAGGAATTCCATTTTCCTGCAAATGCTTAATCTGCTGATACATCATATAGGATTTTCCAGTTCTTCTAATTCCAACAAAGCAATAATTTACATTGTCTTCCAATGGATAGTCTCTCTTTATCATTGGATTATTTAAATAAGTTTCCTTTTGGTCAATCATAATCTGCTTTAAATAATCTCTGTTCATACGGCACTCCTTTCTGTCTGTAAGACAATTTTACCATTATTTCGTTCTGTGTATAAGACAATATTAATATATTTTTGTTCTGTGTGCAAGACAATATTGATATATTTCTGTTCTGTGTACAAGACAATATCGATATATTATCGTTCTGTGTATAAGACGATATTGTCAAATTATTGTTCTGTACGCAAGACAAAATGGTTTCATGAAAATTCTCATGAAACCATTTCTATTCTTTCAATTATATATTTTGTCCTGATGATTGAGTTATTATCCAAAATCGAACATCTATCACACAATCTTCGGTAGATACTCTGCCAGATACTCCGCAAAGATCCTGTGGCTGTCAAGGCTTAAGTGCATCCAGTCATAAGGATACATCTCAATGCCCGGTATGGAACCGGCATCTATAAAATGACATCCTAACCGGTCTGCAACATCCTTAAATTCTTTGGCAAGTGCTCTGGAACGCTCCACGCATTTGTCACCCATCTCTCCTGCAACAGCTGTTTTTGCATAATCCGGGTGGATTGGCGGTGGGGCTACCAGCAGAATATTCGGTTTATTACGCCATGCAGCATGCGTGTCGATTGCTTTCTGTGTCAGGCGCTCCAGACCTTTTCCGATGATAAATCCATTTGCATTAAACCGGTCTTTTGTATCATTTGTACCAAGCATAATAATCACAAGGTCGAGAGGCTCATGTGTCATCATGCACGGGTAAATCGCATTCAATCCGCTCAATCCTTCAAAAACAGGATCTTCAAAAGACGTGGTCCGTCCACTTAAGCCCTCCTCGATCACATAGTAATCATCGCCTAACTTTCTCTGTAAAAGTTTTGTCCAGCGTTCCTCTACTGTGAAACGTCCTCCGGTTTTGGAATTATATCCATGAGTGTTGGAATCTCCAAAACATAATATATTTTTCTGATCCATTGTCTCATCCTCCCTGTGCTGTCATCTAAAAAATCTTTTTCCAAACAGATATATTGTACACGATCATCTTACTGCGCAAGTAACTTTTCCGCAAGACTGACCGATCCCATCATGCCCGCCGTGTTTGCAAGCTTTGCAGGAACGATCTCCACGATTCTAAGTCCCGGTGCGATCTGCGCTTTCACCTTCCGGTTTACCTCCGAAAGCACATACTCCTGCGCCATGATGCCGCCTCCAAGAATGATCCTGGATGGATTGAAAATACAGCATAGCGTTACAAGACCTGTGCAGATATCGTCGATCCACGCATCAATCTGCTCTTTGATCTCCGGTCTGTCCTTTGCCGCAAATATTTTTTTGCCGTTATCCAGAGATCCATCGACTTTTTTTACACGTCTGACCAGTCCGGTCGTGGAAGCGCACCGCTCATAGCAGCCCTCCAGACTGTCCGTTCCCGCCTTTTCTTCCGGGTGGATCACCATTCCGCCAAAGCTTCCGGCAGAAAAAGAAGCCCCCGGGTAAACGCTTCCGTTCATCACAATGCTTCCTCCGACACCTGTTCCATAGGTCAGACATAAAAAATCATCGCATCCAGCACCTGCCCCTGAACGGAGTTCGCCAAGAGCCGCCGCATTGACGTCATTCTCCACTGCGGCAGGCACACAAAATTCCTCTTCCATGATCTGCTTTACCGGCATGCCTGTGTATCCCGGAATATTGCTGTTCGCATAAAAAATGCTTCCATCTTCCGTATTCACTTCCCCGGCAGTGCTGATCCCGATCGCTTCAAAATCGTGATAGGAATGGATCAGTCCTTTGACACGCTCCATCAGTGCCGCTCCGCCTTCCGATGCGCGCGTCTCTGTCTCACGCAGCTCCACGAATGTCTCTCCGTTCCAGAGACCGGACTTGATCATTGTTCCCCCGATATCCACAGCCACAATTCTCATAATTTCTCCTTTTTTACTTTTCGATCGCTGCCACAAATCTTGCCGTGATCTCAGCCGGTCTTGTGATTGCACCGCCGACTACCAGTGCAAAAGCTCCTGCCTCCAGTGCCTTCTTTGCCTGCT
>ERZ831773.102-NODE-102-length-120574-cov-145.472589_pt1 | contig 120574 bp, 104 predicted proteins | sample MGYA00519696_ERZ831773 | MGnify/ENA primary metagenome ERZ831773 (study PRJEB31850, sample SAMEA3708720) | human gut metagenome | biome: human gut; feature: human-associated habitat; material: faeces | place: China | collected 2014 ...
GAGCATCTGCCTTACAAGCAGAGGGTCATAGGTTCGAGCCCTATAGGCCCCATTTTTATGTTTGAAATGAAGAAAAACGTCTTTATGCGTATGCATAGAGGCGTTTTTTGTGTATACGATGAGCCAAGTACAGATTTGTGCTTGCACAAGAATCTGTATTTGGAGGAAAATAACTGTTTTGGAATTATTTGTATTTATGGCACATTGACGAAAAACGAAAGAATAGCTATGATGGAGTAATACAAGTACCGGGAAGGTGGGGAAAATAATGGAGCAGCGCATTTTGCAATATCGAAAACAAATAGATGAGTGGCTTCAGAAAATGGAGCAGAGAGCGCAGACATTATCACAGGACGGCGAATACTCAACGCAAGCGATACAGAGACAGTCGGATACACAGAAAACTGATACAGAGAAAACGGATACTGAGGAACAGACTATGCAGGAAATGGTTCAGGACAAGCTTCAGGAGCATCTGGTGCAGGTGGGATTTTTTCAGCATGAGCGCCTGATCCATCTGATCGTTACGGTGACTTTTGCGTTGTTAGAGATGCTGGCGATTGTCTTAAGTGTGATCTCTGACAGCCTTTTTACCTTATTACTCCCGGTAGTGATCCTGATCCTGCTGATCCCGTACATCCGTCACTATTATATTCTGGAGAACGAAGTGCAGAAAATGTATGTGCAGTACGACAGGATGCTTAGATTACAACGTAAGGTAGGCGGTACCGGCGAAGGAAAGTAAGGGGAAAGTATGGAGATTTATAGCAAAAATCATAAAATAAGAATATTTGCCATAACCATTCTGACAGCGGCAATTTTTCTACTTACCGGCTGCGGTCAGTCGGAGGAAACAGTCTATCAGATTCCGGAGGATAAAAAACTGATCGTATATACTGCTCATAAAGAGGAAGTATATGAACCGATCATCAAAGAATTCGAGGAGCGTACAGGGATTTTTGTGGAACTCAAGGCAGGAGATACTTTGGCACTTTTTGATGAATTACAACAGGATGCGCCTGGTACCTTTGATGTCATGTTCGGTGGCGGTATTGAGAATTTTGAGGAGTGCAGAGACTATCTGGAACCTTATAAGGTCAGCGAAATAGATCAAATTGCGGAACAGTATCGCACGGAGGGAGATGCCTATACGCCCTTTTCTGTGCTGCCGACTGTATTTATCTATAACAATAAACTGGTCTATCCCGTAGCGGCTCCCAGAACCTGGGAGGAATTGCAGACCGATCGTTGGAAGGGAAAGATTGCGTTCGCAGATCCCACGAAATCCGGCAGTAGTTATACAGCACTCTGCACGATGCTTCAGGTATCGGATCAGGATGCGCAGAAGACTTTGGAGGACTTTACCGGTGCACTGGATGGTTACCTGTCGCCCTCATCTGTTGCAGTGCTGGAGGAAGTCAATGCCGGTACCAGACTGGTAGGTATTACCACGGAGGGAATGGCGAGACAGAAGATTCTGGAAGGTGCAGATATTACGGTGATCTACCCCACGGACGGCACCAGTGCCATACCGGATGCCACAGCAATCGTCAAGGGCGCAAAGCATATGGAAAATGCTAAATTATTTCTGGAATTTACCGTCAGTAGTGATGTACAGAGACTGGTGGAGGAAGCCTTTTTCCGGAGAACTGTCCGCAATGATATGGAAGAGTATGCAGCACCGGAGCAGACAAAATTAAAAACGATCGATTATGATATTCATTGGGCTTCTCAGGAAAAGGAAAAAATTCTGAACACATGGGAGACGTTACAGGGGAGAACAGATGAAAAAGTGGATTAAAAAGTCGTTTCACAGACAGTTGCTGGTCTGCTTCGGTGTAGTTGCGTTATTGCCGTTATTGCTTTTTGGGGTATCCCTGATCCAGACTATGGAGACCAAGATCAACAGCGATTATGAGAAAAAAGTAACAGAGCAGGCGGAACAGATAGATGCTGGCATATTGGAATTGTTTCAGGAGTTCGAGACGGTAGTGGAGAATATAAATGCTAACACCCGGATCGTGGACCAGATAGGTGAAGATGACACCTGGTCGAAGAGCAAGATTTACCTGCAATTCTACCGGGAAGTGACTGATTACAGAGAATATGCCCAATTTGATCTGTATGATAAAAACGGAAAATGTATTTACACTACGGCACAGGGAAGTGCCAAGAGGGATCTGCCTGTATACTGGGGCATCCTGAAAGCAGTCGAGGATAGTAAAGAGACGCTGGTGCTGCGGCGTGCAGATACTAATGACAGCAAGATTTTATTGTATGCAGCGGGTAAACTTATGGGAAAAGACGGTATACCGGAAGGTTATATTGTGATCAGCATGCGCGCAGAAAATTTTGAAAAAGTGCTTCATGATAAGGGGAATGCCAAAACGGAGGTAGCAATCATGGACCCCTTCTGGAGAACCATTTATGATAATGGTAATCTGCAGGAAGAGCAGATCCGGGAAGAACTCATGGTCGGTCATAAGCTGCTTGGAGTATATCGTGCCGGAGAACTGCTGATCCAGCCGCTGGGAGACAGTGGATTGTATACGGTATTGTCCTGTCCCAGCGTGTTTTCAACAGAAGTATTGAACTCCATGTACAGTGTGTTGATCGTGATGCTGACTATCAGTGTCATTCTGTGCGTTCTGGTGGCTTCCCGGCTGGGGAGAAATATGACCCGTCCTATTGAACGGATGAATACGGCCATGCGTACACTGCAGGAAGGAGACCTTACCGTCAGGATCGTCTCCGACAGAGAGGACGAGCTGGGACAGATGTCCCGGAACTTTAATATCATGGCCAACGAACTGGAGCAAAGCGTGCAGGATAAGGTGGAGAAGCAGAAGGAACTCAATGCTTCCCATATTGCCATGATGCAGGCACAGCTGAATCCTCATTTCCTGTATAACACACTGGACACCATGAAATGGGTGGCGAAGGCCAACCATATCCCGGAGATCGCTACCATGGCGGCGGGACTGGCGAAGATCCTTAGGACCAGTATCTCCAAGAGACAGTTCATCTATCTGAAAGAAGAACTGGAACTGGTGAACTGTTATGTAGATATTCAGAAGATTCGTTTCAATGATAAGTTCTCGTACACCGTGGATCTGCAGGAGGGACTGGAAGAGTGTGTGATCCCCAAGCTGATCATACAGCCCATCGTGGAGAACTCGGTACTACACGGATTAAAGGAGAGTGAAGAAGGAAATATCCTTGTGCGGATCACAGAACAGGAAGATGTTCTGTGTATTGAAGTAACCGATGACGGTTGCGGCGCTCCCGAAGAACGGATAGATGCCATCAATCACAGAAGACAGGAGCAGCTGGTGGGGCATATCGGGGTCTCTAACGTGGATACCATTATCCGGCTGACCTATGGGGAAGAATACGGCATCCATATGGAGAGTCTTACCTCAAACGCCGAAAACTCTACGGACGGACAGCGAACAGAAGAGGAAGGCGAAGTCCACGGCACGAAAGTGACATTACGATTGCCGGTAAGATACGGAGGAGCCTGAGGAACCGATACAGAGCAACGGTCGGAGAGGAATTTTTACCGGATAGTGGGGAAATACCGAAAACGGGAAGAGACAATGGAGGGAGTAATACGATGTACAAAGTGATCGTGATCGATGATGAGATGCTGGTGCGCAGAGGAATCGTGATGGAGACAGACTGGCAGGCACTGAAATGTGTCGTCGTGGCGGAAGCTGGCAATGGGATCGAAGGACTGGAAGCCGTGCGGAAATATCATCCGGATCTGCTGATCTGCGATATCCGTATGCCAAAAATGGACGGCATCGAAATGCTGAAGGAACTGCGGGCAGAAGGCAATGATGTCAGTGTGATCTTTTTAACTGCTTACAGTGAATTCTCCTATGCGCAGAGCGCTCTGAAATTATTGGCCAGTGACTATCTGTTAAAGCCTTTTGGAGACGGGGAACTGGAACAGGCAGTGAACAATGCACTGGAGAAACGTAAGAGGACACAGGAAAAATTGGAAAACAGCAAGGATGAGCCGCTTCCCGAACTGGTCTTAAATAAAGGCGACAAGAGCAAATATGTTATGGCAGCCGTAGACTATATCTCCGCTCATTATGGGGATCCGGAACTGTGTGTGGCAGAGATCGCAGAGCACCTGGGGATCAGTGAAGGACATTTGAGTCATACATTCAAAAGGGAGACGGATTACACGGTGGCGGCATACATTACCAGAGTGCGTATGCGCACTGCCATGAAACTGTTGAATGACTGCCGGAATAAGGTGTATGAAGTCGCAGAACAGGTAGGCTATCGTGATGTTGCACATTTTTCCAGCAGCTTTAAAAGGATTGTTGGTGTTACTCCCTCCGAATACCAGGATAGAAGCATGTAAAACCACAAAGATGCACAAAAGAAACGACGAAATAACTGAAAAACTATACATAGTATCAGAAATATTAAAATAATAACAGTTTTGCCTTATACAAATTGCTGAATTCCCAACGTATAATAGAATCATCAGAACGGAAGTGGGAAACATCCCATTCCAAGTACGTGGACCATGAAGGGTTATACAAACTATATGTTTCAAGGGAGGACAGCATATGAAGAAAAGAGTAGTATCGTTACTTATGATCTGTGCACTGAGTGTTGGTATGTTAGCCGGATGCGGCAGCAGCGAGACCCAGAACCAGGCAACTGGAAGCGCAGATAACACACAGACAGCCGGAACCGAGACGGTGGCAGAGACCAAGACCCCGGAGGTAGCCGACGACGCAAATCTTACTGCAACTCAGCAGATCATCAAACAGGCAGAAGGAATGACCATGGAGGAACTGGCACAGAAGGCCATCGAAGAATCCAACGGCAAGACCTTTTACGGTGTAGGTAATTCCAGCCGTGGTAAAGCAGCACTTCCTCTGTTCATCGAGTATCTGCAGTCTATTGATCCTTCTTACAGCATGGAATTTGACTGGCAGCAGCCTAAGAACAACAAGATCTTTGAACAGCTGACCGCTGATTCCCTGAAGCCGGAAGGAACCTTCGCAATGACCCTGATCCAGGATGGTAATCAGATCGAATCCAAGATGACACAGACCGGAATACTGGATACGTTCATTCCCAAGGAATGGGCAGAGGCTAACGGAACCACACCCGATGCGGTGGACGGTTATCTGGCATTACAGACGCTGAATAAGGTATTCGAATACAACTGTACCGGAGATAAAGTATATGACAACTGCTGGGACTTCGTAGCGGAAGGAACTCACGCATTGTTTATGGATATTGATTCCGAGGTTGTAGGTAAGAATTTCCTGTACATGCTGACCGAAGACAAATACGCAGCTATGTTAAAGGATGCTTTCAATGCATTATCCGCTGATGAGCAGGCTTACTTCCAGCCCACGATTGATGAGATGGAATCCGAAGCCAATGATTTAGGCTTAGGCGCTGATGGTAAATATGCCCTGGCATGGATCAAACTCTGGGTAGGCAGCTACAATGCCCAGACCGATGATGGACCTATCTGTAATACGCTGGTATCCGATTCCGCTACCGATCAGTGTGGACTGTTAGTATACAGTAAGCTGCGCTCCGTAGAAGAATCCGCAGGTGTATCTGTGAACAATATCAAGGTTGCCGCTTATCAGGATGGTTATAAGGGAATCGGTGGATACGGTTACTGCCATTATCTGTTTGTTACCGATAACAGCCCGCTGCCCTGGACTGCATGTGCTTTCATCGCTTACATGACCTGTACGGAAGACGGCTTCAGCGCATGGGGCAAAGACATGGGCGGTTATTCCGCTAACCCTGAAGTGGCAAAGGCAATCGAAGCTACCTATCAGCACAGCACCGGCGGTAATGATGAGAACGGTAATGTTGTATACGAGAGCAAGAATGACAGAGGCTTCGACTGGTGGTCTACCGATGGCGAACTGGTGCTGGAAGATCCTGAGTACTGTGCATCCGTATCCTTCACGGTAGGAAGCTGGATCGAGCTGTTACCGAAGTATACTGCTGAGTGATATATGATATAAAAAAGTGACTATTTGTCCTGTCAGAATAAGAAAATCTGCTACATCATGCCTGCATGTAAGTAGCAGTTTTCTTATTCGCAGGGGTGGATGGTTTACAGGACCAAAAGCTTGTATTGGGAAGAGAGGTTAACCATGAATCAGAGTGCCACAAAAAAAACAAGCAAGATGGTGATTGTTCTGAACAAGATCAAGACGTATTTCTCCAAGCCACAAAATATCATTCTGCTTCTGTTTGGTATCGTACTTACTTTTACCACAGTGGCGCCGATCGTGGCAATCGTCGAGGATACCTTCAAGATCCATCCGGGCACCATCGATGCACATCTTACCGGAAAAGCAAGCGGATATTCCGTTGCCAACTATGTGGATCTGTTCACCAGTAAACTGGCGAGAACAAATCTGTGGACACCGCTGTTAAATACTGTTCTTTTGGCAGTCTTTACCTGCCTGATCTCCATTTTGTTCGGCGGTTTGTTCGCATTCTTAATTACGAGAACCAATTTAAAATGTAAAAAATATCTAAGCTCCATTTTTATTTTCCCCTACATCATGCCCCAGTGGACACTGGCAGTGGTATGGCAGAATGTATTCAACAGTAATGCAGTCACCGGAACCTCCAACGGACTGCTGGCTTCGCTTTTTCATATTACGATGCCGAAATGGTGGTGCCTGGGGCTGTTCCCCAGTGCAGTAGTATTGGGACTGCATTACGCCCCCTTTGCCTACATACTGATCGGCGGCATCTTCCGCAACATGGATGCCAATCTGGAGGAAGCAGCGACGATTTTGGATACACCGAAGTGGAAGACCATGTTCCGCATTACCTTACCTATGGTAAAGCCGGCGATCCTTTCCACGATCCTGCTGGTATTCGGAAGCGCCATGGGAAGTTATCCCGTACCTCACTATCTGGGACTGACCACTCTATCCACCAAGTACATCTCCATGAACTCCAAGTATACCGGGGAAGCCAGTATTCTTGCCATCATCATGATGATCTTTGGTGTGGCGATCCTGTTAATGAACCAGATGAGCTTAAAGAGCCGTAAGAATTATACGACGGTTACCGGTAAATCCGGACAGATCTCCAAGATCAACTTAGGAAAGGTTGGAAAATATCTGATCGCGGTCATTCTGATCGTTATCACCTTCTTCACCAGTATTTTCCCGATCCTGTCCTTCGCACTGGAGACTTTCCTTCCGAATCCGGGAGATTACAGTTTCCTGTACACCATGGATTCCAGCGCTCTGACCACCAAGTGGTGGCTGACGGATAACAACGGAGCCGGTGCTCTGTACGGACAGCCCGGTATCCTCCACAATCCGCTGATCTGGAGAGCATTCAAGGGAACAATGTTAGTCGCTGTCTGTTGTGCTCTGATCGCAGGTACCATCGGTACTCTGATCGGTTATGCAGTATCTAAGAACCGGAGAAGCAAGTGGGCGAATTACGTCAACGGTGTGGCATTCCTGCCGTACCTGATGCCGTCCCTGGCAGTGGGCGCAGCTTTCTTCATCCTGTTCTCCAATGACAAGATCAACCTGTTCAACACTTACACATTGTTGATCATCGCAGGCGTGATCAAGTACATTCCTTTCGCCAGCAGAAGTGCACTGAACTCCATGCTGCAGCTGTCGGGAGAGATTGAGGAAGCGGCCATCATCCAGGATATTCCCTGGTACAAGAGAATGCTTCGGATCATCATTCCGATCCAGAAGTCTTCCATTATCAACGGATATATGCTTCCGTTCATGACCTGTCTGCGAGAGCTGTCCCTGTTCTTACTGTTATGTACGCAGGGCTTTATCCTCTCCACGACACTGGATTATTTCGATGAGATGGGACTGTATGCATTCTCCAGCGCCATCAACCTGATCCTGATCGTAACGATCCTGATCTTTAATACTTTAGTAAATAAACTGACCGGGTCCAGCCTGGATGAAGGTATCGGAGGTAAATAACTATGCCGGAAATCAAATTAACACATGTTACAAAACGTTGGGGAAAATTCTATGCGGTAGATGATCTGAGTCTGGATATGGAGGACAATTCCTTTATCACTCTGCTTGGTCCCTCCGGTTGCGGTAAGACCACTACCTTACGTATGATCGCCGGTCTGGAGACCCCTACCAGCGGGCAGATCAAGATCGGAGACCGGGTGGTATTCGATAGTGAAGCGGGGATCAATGTTCCCGCAAATAAGAGAAAAGTCGGATTCCTGTTCCAAAACTACGCACTGTGGCCGAACATGACGGTATACCAGAACATCTCCTTCGGACTGGGAAATATCAAGGAAGAACTTCCCGTGATCGATGAGGAAGCCAAAGCTTTAAAAAGCATGATCAAGGCACTGGAGAATCCGGGAGAACTGGTAAAACTCATTGAGGAATGCAGAGATAAAAAGGGAAAATTAGACCTGGATATGGTCTATCTGAAGCTGATCGATAATTACACCATTTCTATCTATACTGCAAAGGAGCTGTATAATTACAAACTCCATGAGGCAGCAGACAAAGAAAGTGCCGCAAAGCAAAAGAAGCAGGAACTGACTGCAAAATTGGACAGCATCCTGGCAGGTTATAAGGAAAAAAGGGAAGAACTTAACGAGAAATTCGAAGTCGTATCCGGTGGCAAGGTAGTAACCAGGGTCAGAAAATATTCCAAGGAAGAGATTGACCTGGCAGTACGCAGAGTATCCCGTATCGTTAAGATCGGAATGTTCATGAATCGTTATCCTGCAGAACTGTCCGGTGGACAGCAGCAGAGAGTTGCCATTGCCAGAACACTGGCGCCGGAACCCCAGGTATTGTTCATGGATGAGCCGCTGTCTAACCTGGACGCGAAACTCCGTCTGGAAATGCGATATGAATTACAGCGTCTGCATGTAGAGACCGGAAGCACCTTCGTATATGTAACACATGACCAGATGGAAGCTATGACACTGGCAACGAAGATCTGCCTGATCAACAACGGTGTGTTGCAGCAGTATGAAGCACCGTTGACTGTGTACAGCAGACCCAACAACCTGTTTGTGGCTGATTTCGTAGGAAATCCTTCCATTAATTTTATCGAAGCCAAGGGTGTGCAGAATGAAAACGGCAGCCTGGATGTGACGATCTTAGACGGTAGAAAGGCAAAGTTTGTTCCGAAAGAACATCTGGATCTGCAGAGATGGTTTGCAGAGAGAGATAAGAACGAAGCCGATGAGGCAGCCCGTCACAAAGAGAAAATGCAGGATAAGAAAGCTGTGGAGAAATCCAATAAGGATGAAGTCTTCAAGTATCATATTGCCAGAGTGAACGAGGACGATTACGCACTGCAGGAAGCTCCCGTGATCACCAACGAGGATTTTGTCATCGGTGTACGTCCCGAAGCCCTGCAATTACACGATGGCGCAGGACTGGACGGCGTAATCTACGGTGCCATGCCCACCGGTATGGAATCCACGATTAAGCTTCGTATCGGGGATTTCCTGTTGACCGGCGTAGTCTTCGGCAATACCGCCTACAAGATCGGCCAGGAAGTGAAGTTCGAGATCGGTGGAGAAGATATTCTGTTATTTGACAGAAAATCCGGAAAACTCATTACAGCCGGCAGACTGCAGGTATAGTCATAAACACAGGTGATTCAGCATCTTAAAAAAACGTATCGGAAAACGAGACCGAATGTCTCACTACCGATACGTTTTTGTTGTAATCGAACAAAGATTCGTATATAATGAATATGTCTGCAAAACGAGAACATCAAAGATGCAGTTTTGCGAATGAGGTTCTGCATCGTTACAATCTTTTGCAACAGGTGCTACAGGGTTAATGCGGGAGGCAGCAATATGAAAATCATCCATTGTGCGGATATCCATCTGGATTCCAAAATGAGTGCAAATCTGACCAAAGAAAAAGCGAGAGAACGTAAGACGGAATTGTTGACCACCTTTCAGAATATGGTTGCATACGGGGCAGAGCAGGGCGTGGCGGCGATCATTATTGCAGGGGATCTGTTCGATACGAAAAACGTATCCGCTACCGCCCGGAATGTGGTAAAAGACTTAATTCAGGGACATCCCCAAATAGCTTTTTATTACTTACAGGGGAATCATGACGAAGGAAGCTTTACGTCCAGTCTTTCGGAACTTCCGGAGAATCTTCATCTATTTGGGAACAACTGGACAAGCTATGAACTTTCAGGGACGGAGAATACCTCCAGTAAGGGAGTTGCAGTTACCGGGGTGGAACTGACACCGGAAAACAGCGGAAGCATCTATCATACATTGTCTCTGGACGCAGATCAATGCAACATTGTAGTCCTGCATGGGCAGGAATCGGAATACAGTGCGAGAGATAAGGCGGAGATCATTCATCTGACGGCATTGAAAAATAAGGGAATTGATTATCTTGCCCTGGGACACATCCACAGCTATAAAAAAGAGCGTCTGGATGCGAGAGGCGTCTATTGCTATCCCGGCTGTCTGGAGGGCAGAGGGTTTGACGAATGCGGAGAGCATGGTTTTGTGATGCTTGACATTGATGAGCTGACAGGTACAATTGACAGTACTTTTATTCCTTTCGCATCCCGGAAGCTCTATACCATTCCGGTGGATATTACCGGTTGTGAATCCACGATGGAAATCCTGGAACGAATGAGAGATGAGACAACCGGGAAAGGTTACCCGGAGAAAAGTCTGATCAAGTATGAACTGGTCGGGAAAATAGATGTGGAAAGTGAAAAGGATATTGACTTTCTGTTACATCAGTTCAGCCACCTTTTTTATTTTGTGAAGATTAAGGACAACTCTGCGTATCTGGTGGATTATGCTGCTTTTGCAAAGGATAAGTCCTTAAAGGGAGAGTTTATCCGTACTGTCATGGGCAGAGCGGAACTGCCGGAAGAGGACAAGGCGACAGTGATACATTACGGATTGCAGGCACTGGCCGGAGAGGAGATCCTGGACGCATGAAACTGATCAAATGTCACATTGAGAATTTCGGAAAACTAAGTGACTTTACATATGATTTTACAGATGGCTGCAACACCGTCTGTGAGGAAAACGGCTGGGGAAAAAGCACACTGGCTGCATTCTTACGCGTTATGCTGTTTGGATTCCGGAATGAAGGGAAGAGAGATCCGCTGGAAAATGAGAGGAAGAGATACAGTCCCTGGCAAAAGGGCGTCTACGGCGGAGAACTGCAATTTGAAAGTGAAGGAAAGCAATATTCTGTCCGCAGAACCTTCGGAAGTAAAAGCGCAGAAGATGAATTTCAGCTGACAGATACGAAAACAAATCTGCCATGCAGAGATTTCACACAAAATCTGGGAGAAGAGTTGTTCCGGATCGACGCAGGATCCTTTGAACGAACGATTTTCATCTCACAGAATGACTGCGAGACCTTTGTTACGGACGGCATCAATGCCAAGATCGGGAATCTGGCGGAGAATACGGACGATATCAATAATTTTGAGACAGCGGACAAGCGGTTGAACGATCTGTTAAACAGCATGTCACCCTCGCGTAAGACCGGATCGCTCCGTCAGAGCAAGGACCGTATTACGGAACTGAAGACGCAGATCCGTAACGGGCAGGAGATACAGAATACGATGGAAAGTATTGATACCCGGAAAAAGGCGGCGATCGAGGAGAGAGAAAAGCTTTCTGCGGAACTGACAGAACTGCAGGAGAGACAAAAGAAACTGGGAATTTATAAGGATCAACAGGCGAAAAAAGAGAAGTACCTGGATCTGCGTGCAAAAATGGCACAGAGACAGCAGACTTTAAAAGAAGCGGAAAGCTATTTTAACGGCGTGATACCAAAAGGGGAAGAATTACGCGAAAAAACAGCCATCTGCAATCAGGGGATTTCTGTCCGCAAAGCAATGGAAATCTATTGCCTGACAGAGGAAGAACAGGCGCAGTGTAAAGATAATTTTCCCATGGTGGACAATGCCCGGCTGGAAGAAAAATATGCTGAGGCACAAGAACTTGAGAGCTTGGAAAGTACGATAAGAAAAAATGCCCTGTCAGGGGAAGAGAGCAGACGGTTAGAGGAGCTTTCCGGATATTTTGCGGAAGGAATGCCGCAGGAGGCGGAGATCGACAGTGTAAAAAATGCCTGGACGAACCGCAATGAAGGAAAAAGTCTTCTGCAGGCGAAAGAAATACAGAGGAAAACCCTGCAATCTATACAGGCACAGGAAGATGCCAGATGCTTACGGGAACAGGAAGAAGCAGGTAAAAGGAAAAAAATGCTATTGCTTTTTGGCATTCTTTTAGCGATTGGCGGTTTTGCTGTGATCCTGTTGGGACAGGGAGTGATCGGAGGAGTCCTGATCGTACTGGGAATTGCAGCTGTGGCAGCGGCACTGTTGTTTACAGCAGGCAGATCCAAAGTCCAAACGGGAGAAAATACAGAGCTTTCCTATTTGGAACAGGAAATGGAAGAACTTGAGACACAGGTCTGCATAGCGGAAGGACAGATTGAGGATTTCTGCACTCGTTGGGGACTTCGGGAAGGACTGGAACTGACCTCCTGGCTTGTGGAACTGCAGAATAAGAGAAGAGATTACGAGGCACTTTTGGAGCGGCAGAAGCAGGACGGATCGGATGAAAAGACTGCGAGAATTGCCGCATTGCAGAAAGATTTGCAGCAGTTTTTTGCAGAATACGGAGAAGTACCGGAAACACAAAATTATCTTGCGGCATTGCATGAACTGGCGGGAAAGTGCAGACAGAGACAGCTTTTACTGGAAAAACAAAAGAAATATTTACAGCAAAAACAGAAATACGAAGCGCTGGAAGAACAGGTAAAAGACTATTTTGTGTCGTTGCAGCTGATTCCGGAGGAGCATCCGGAAGAACAGTTGGCCGAACTGGAAAGTCATAGAAAGGATTATGAGAAGGAGTTACAGGAATATCGGAGAATCGAGCAGGAGATAAAAGCGTTTGAAGCAAAAGAGGACATTCCGGCACTTCTGGCACTGAAGATCCCGGAGGGAGAGGAATCCCTGGAAAGTCTGGCAGATGAAATGCAGGTCCTTTCGGAGCGTATGGAAGAACGTTTTCAGACCATTGACAGCTATCAGAAACAACTTTCCGACTTACAGGAATCCTGGGATACTGTGGAAAATATGCAGGAAGAGCTGGAAGCGTTGCAGGAGAAGACAGAGGAAGGACTCAAACAATATGAATTGCTTGGAATGACAAAAAATCTGTTGGAACAGGCAAAGAGTTCGTTCACTGCGAAATATACAGAACCTGTCATGCAGGGGTTCCGGAAATATTACAGAATTCTCACGGGAACGGAATGCGAAAATTATCAGATGGATGCCAATACCAGATTGCAGGTGGTTGAAGGCAATATGCCCCGAGACATCGGATATCTGAGTCTGGGCAACCGTGACCTGATCGGTATCTGTATGAGACTTGCTTTGGTGGAAGCCATGTATGAGGAACAGAAGCCGTTTTTGATTCTGGATGACCCTTTTGTGAATCTGGATGAGAACCGGACCAAGGGAGCAATGCGGTTCCTTACAGAGATCGCGAAAGAGTATCAGGTGATTTATTTTACCTGCCATGGCAGCAGGGAATAAGGGAAGGCTGTAGTTTATATTTGTAGAATCAACCGATTCTGAGAAATCAGACGGTAGAGATAAGAGATATACATAGACTACAAAAGAGAAAGGGGTACTTGTATATGGGAAGAGGTAAAACAGGAAACTTTTGGAAGGCAGCGGCAATTCTTCTGGGGTGTGCATTACTGACAGGCTGCGGAAATACCGGAGAAGTGGACGATTATGCTACAAACATCGGATATGAGGCAAGGGGTAGCAATGGGACTACGCAGGTGGTGCAGTCGGAAAGCGGCAGCAGCGCAACAACACAGACTGCAGGGATTCCAAAGGAGGAGATCAAGGTAGGAGTACTGCATCTGTCGGATCCGGCGGAGGGCAGCGGTTATACATATACGCATGATCTGGGAATTCAGGGAATGCAGCAGAATCTGGGATTATCAGATGATCAGATCATCCGCAAGATTAATGTCAATGACAGTGATACGCAGGAGACCAGGCAGGCAATTCAGGAATGTATTGATGAAGGCTGCAATATCATCTTCACTACCAGCTGGGGATATATGGAAACTACAGCGGAAATGGCGGAAGAATATCCGGAAGTGTATTTTTCCCATGGCACCGGCTACCTGAGCAACGGTAAAAATTTCAACAACTATTTCGGCAGAATTTATCAGGCGAGATATTTGAGCGGTATCGTGGCGGGAATGAATACTTCTTCCAATAAAATCGGGTATGTGGCAGCTATGGATTCTTCCAATTCGGAGGTCACTGGTGGTATAGATGCCTTTGCACTGGGAATCTATTCGGTGAATCCGGACGCAAAAGTATATGTAAAGGTGACAAACAGCTGGTACGATCCCGAGGGAGAAAAAGCTGCGGCACAGACGTTACTGGATATGGGCTGTGATGTGATTGCACAGCATTGTGATACCGTATATCCCCAGACGCTGGCACAGGAAAAAGGTGTGTACAGTATCGGATATAATTCGGATATGAGTAAGGATGCTCCGCAGTCCTGCCTGTGCAGTGTGGTATGGAACTGGAGTGCTTACTATACGGCAGCAGTGCAGAGCGTCATTGACGGCAGTTGGGACGGCAGCAACTATTACGGCGGCATGAATGAAAATCTGGTGAGCATCACGGATCTGGCGGATTTCTGTGCGGAAGGAACGAAAGAGAAAGTAGAGGAAGCCAAGAAGCAGATTTTATCCGGAGAAAATGGGGTATTTGACGGTGTGATCGAGACCAATACGGGAGAGACCGTGGGCAAAGAAGGAACAACGCTGGATGATGCAACGATCACCGGAGGTATCAACTGGTATTTCAAGACCGTATCTGTGGTAGAATAGGGGGCATTTTCATGAGTATACAAAAAAAGATTCTGTCAATGACCATCGGACCGGTAGTATTGTTGGGACTGTTATCTATCTTTTTTATGCTGACGACGGTACACAGTTCCATGATGGAGGAAATCGAAGAAGGACTGAAGGGAACGGCTGCGGCAACGCTGGCAGCATATGACCAGAACACCGGTGACTATATGGAATCCAGTAATGGCGACATCTGGAAAGGCAGCTATAATATCTCCCATTCTGAGAGCCTGGTGGATCGGATCAGGGACAATACAGGAATGGATGTGACTTTTTTCTACGGGGACCGTCGCATCATGACTTCCGCCGTGGACAGTAACGGAGATCGGATTCTGAATTCTCCGGCAGGAGACAGGATCGTGGAGAAGGTATTACAGAACGGAGAAGAGTATTTCAGCAGTGCGGTCTCTCTGGACGGAGTTATGAATTACGGCTATTTCATGCCGGTCTATCAGAACAACTCTGCGGAGATCATCGGCATGGTATTCGTGGGTACGAATAAAGAGGACAAGGATGCCGTAGTGAACGGCATGATCTTTGGCATAGGTGCAGCTGTATGTGTGGCGATGATCCTGTGTATGGGCGTGGGACTGAAGCTGGCCACTTCCATCAGCCGGAATATCAAGAAGAGTATCGGTATCATGGGGAAGGTCGCAGAGGGTGATCTGACCGTCTGGGTCGATGACAAGATGTTAAAGAGGAAGGATGAGATTGGAGATCTGTCCAGGGTTACCGTAAAACTGAAGGATACTCTGAAGGGTATCCTGAAAGGAATTTCCCAGAATTCCGAGAGTCTGCTGGAGGCTTCCAGAGCGCTGGGAAATGCAGCAGACACTACCAACGGTACCATGAACGAAGTACAGAACGCTGTAAGTCAGGTGGTGGCAAATTCTACGGAGCAGTCCAGAAATTCCGAGAGTACTTCCGAGAATATGCGGATCATGGGAGATCATATCACCGAGACTTCCACAGAGGTGGATACGTTGAACGCCCATGCGGATTCCATGCAGAAGTCCAGTAAGAAGACAGCAGATACGCTGGCACAGCTGTGCAGTATCAATGAGGAAGTGGAGCGGATCATCGGAGAAGTCAAGGAGCAGACTGACAGAACCAATGCCTCCATTCAGAAAATCAATGCAGCGATGGAGTTTATAACATCAATCGCGGAAGAGACGAATCTGTTAAGCCTGAATGCTTCCATCGAGGCGGCAAGAGCCGGAGAGAGCGGAAGAGGATTCGCCGTAGTGGCTGACCAGATCAAGAAGCTGGCCGAACAGTCCAACCAGTCCGGTCACGAGATTGAAGAGACCACGAAAGCATTGATGGAAGATTCCGCCCAGGAAATGGAGATCATGCAGCGGATGCAGGAGATAATCATCGAGCAGAGTGGAAGCATGCAGGAGACCAGAGCCAATGTCTCAGAGGTATTGAAGGAGATTGAAGATTCCATGCAGAGTATTCTGCAGATCAGAGAGAGTACCGGCAGACTGGCCGAGTCCCGTGGAGAAGTCATGGAGGCTGTGGAGCAGCTTTCGCAGATTGCGCATGACAATGTAGATAGTACGCAGCAGACCTATACCGAGACACAGGAGGTTCTGGATACCTTTAAGCAGGTATATGACAGTGCCGGACAGCTGAAGAAGATTGCTGATGAGCTGGCGGAGAGCATGCAGTACTTCAAGATTCAATAGTTGATTTCGCATAAAATAAAACCAGGGACAGCTTTCGGATGTTTGGATTCGTAAGGCTGTTCCTGGTTTTTTACACAAGTTCGTTGTGCGATTCTTGTCGTTTGGCAGGTGGTTTATTCTTCAGATTCTTCCCTGTCCCCGCTTCCGGCAGCCCGGACGGTGATGCCGTTGACTTCGATATTACCGTCCAGCTCGATAACGAGACACTGTCTGCCGTCGATCAGCTTCGTGTTGACGAGATCCGTGCGCTCGGGATTGACTTTGATGACCACATCTGGCGTCTTTACCTCAAAGCTGCGGGGATTGTAGACATTGGTCATCATGAGGGAGGTGGCTTCACCGGCAGTGGCATCGAAACACTGGTCGAAGACCTCCATGCGGTCATTGGCTACACCACTGCTGGCAAAAATGGTTTTTACTTCATTTTTATCTAATACCACAGGCTCGGGATCTTCTTTATGTTCCTGGGCAATCTCATTCATTTTCTCGTGGATATTTTTCACCGTCTCGATATCACAGCTATCGCCCAGAGTCTCCTCCACCAGTGACTGGAAGGTTTCCTTCTGACCGCCTGCGGACAGAGGAAGAGGACAGCCTAACATCAGATCTACGAAGTTCTCCTTTAATTCCTCCGCATCTTTGGAATAGTACAGAGTGCTGTGCAGGTCCGTGCTGCGGTCATTGAATGCGGGGAACAGGAAGGCTGCATCCGGCATACCTACCACCCAGTCGCGGATACGGTTCTGGAAGGTATTTTCCACAGCGTTATAGCTCAATCCCGGCTTGGACAGATCCACGGGGCAGATGCAGGTAAGGATATAGTCATAGACTTCGTCGGAAGCGTCCTCCATTTCGATGCCGTCTCTGGTACGACCCGGTACATCGTAGGCATCGTGGATCAGCAGGATCAGATAATTGCCCACATATTCATAAGACTCGATGATACGGTCATAGAACTGCTCAAGCAATGCATCGTCCTTCAGCCTGCTGTCTCGCAGACGCAGCAGGAATTCCTGCGTGCCGCCCTCCGTTTCACTCTTTAACGGGAATTCCAGATTCAGCAGATTTTTGCCGATGGTGCCGGACAGACTCTTCCGCAGAATCTCGAAGTACTTGAACATCTCTTCCTCCGGCAGTGCCAGAAAGGCCTGCTTTAATTCTGTCTTTTTATTTTTTTCTCCATCCACATAGCATCCGCAGATTCTTGTGATGGAGCAGTTTTTCGGGGTGAACAGCTTTTTGATCTCGCTGATTTCCTGTTTTGTCATGAGAGTACCTTCTTTCGATTTGATGATATCAGTATAGTATAAAAAACGTGATGGGACAAGTGCTCAAGTTGGAAATATGTTGTATAATGGGGGCAAGAGTGATAAAATAATACTGGACATGGTTCTAGTGGTCTAAGAGTAAGACGTTTATCAGATGATAAAAGATGGTGGTGCAAATCCACTCTAAAAGTTCATAAAGTTTATGGATTTTTAGAATGGATTTGCAAAGAGGAATTAGTAAAAATGACATTAATTGTAGGGGGGCTGGCTTGTGATCAGAGAGGCCCATGTTCTGCATATATAGCCAGTGATAGTAGAATTTCTGATAATAGGAACTTTTATGATTATAGCCAAAAGACATTTGCATTAAAAAATACTCCTGATATATTAGGGTATTGTGGAGAAACATTATTTACATATCAGATATTAACTCGCTTAACAAGTATGTGTGATGTGGGAATGTTGTTATCAGAAGATATGGATTATCAAGATAGAAGTGAGATTATTTTTAATGAAATCAAAAGAGCACATTCAGCATACAAACTTAATAATGGAATTATTAAAATATATCATATAGGGCGAAATAAAAAAAGAATATTTGATGCGAACGTATACTTTTGGAATGGAATAATATGGGAGAACATAAAAATACATACTGATTTTAAGAAGTCAAAGAACCTTTTTTCAGATGGAAGTGGGAAAAAAGAATATGATGAGAACTTTTTGAGGTTCAAAAATGGAAATAACGAAAGCACAAGTAGAAATTATTTCCATTGCTTTTGTGATATTGTAAAAAATGTCAAGGATAAGCATACAGGTGGGATTCCGCAACTAGTTGGTCTATATAATGGAAGCAAATTCAATGGCATGTATCATGGAACGATTGTAGATGGACAAGCATATTATCAAGGATTAAAAATGGGAAATGTATATGGAATGTCCAATATAAGATGGTACAATGAAAATTTTGAAATATGTGATTGGAATACGAAACAACGCGAAGCTAATGCGATGGTTCAACCAATATCAAAAAAGGCAACTCCCTGACTCTCCATTCTAAAGGAAAAATACAGTAGGGGGAGAGCGAGGTGCTTTTCAAGGGGGAAATAGACTCCCCTTTTGAAATCAGGGTATCTCCAAAATCAGGATAATATAGATTTTATGGCAACAAATTGGCAACAGAAAATCAGCGAGCCAAAAGAATATATGTAACAGAGATAAAATAACGGCAGAAAAAAGATGAAAACTAAACAAATATGTTTAACAACATCTCCGGATTTGCCGAGTTTGAATAACGGACATGTCACAGGGCAAACCCGATTATCCAGTTTTAGGGCAAACTTTCTATCCAGTTAAGCTCTCTGGAAATGGATGAAAGGAACACCAAAAACAACCACCCTGTAACATGAAAGGACCTTGTTGGTCTGATAGAGATAATACACTTCTCATTAGACTTACAAGGTTTTTTTTGTTGGAAAAAAGGATGAGTGTAGCACCTTGCTTTTAATGAGAATATATTAGTATCTACATGACAACTATATGTAAACGTCAAACCACGCGCCTTGGATAATTAGCATTTTTGTGAGACACTCTATAAGACACGAAAAAACTAATAGTTTTTTAGAGGAGGCAAACTATCATGGATAAATGTACTCACGATGTAAGGCGTGCTAACTGGTTAAATATCATAAATCAATGTCAGGAACGACCTGCAAACGTAACTGTCCATCAATGGCTGAAAGACAATGATATCAAGGAAAAATCTTATTATTACTGGCTGCGCAAGTTTCGTAAAGAATCATACGACCAGATGCAGCTGCCTGTAACAACCGAAAATCCTGCCGAAATTTCTTTTGTTGAAATAGCTGCCCCTGTTACATCAGAGAAAACTATTCAAACACGGGAATTTTCGTCAGCTTCTAACGCGACTGCAGTTGTCAGGAATGGTGATATCATTCTCGAAATATCAAACGATGTTTCAGATGCTGTGCTAAGCAGGCTCTTAAAGGAGGTAGTCCATGCTGGAGAACGTTGCTAAAATCAATCGGGTTGTGCTTGCGTGTGGTACAGTGGATCTGCGCAAAGGCATTGATGGTCTCTCGATGATCATTGGTGACAAATATAAGCAGAATCCTTTTGAGAAAGGAACCTTGTTCCTGTTCTGCGGTAGACGTTCCGACAGGATTAAAGGACTGCTTTGGATGGGCGATGGATTTCTTTTGCTGTATAAACGGATTGAATCCGGTTCACTATCCTGGCCAAGAACCACGGAAGACGCTGCGGATCTTACCGAAGAGCAATTCGATTACCTGATGCTCGGTTTAAATCCGCTCGATCCTAAAATCAAGGATGTAACACCACAAAATCCCTTCTGAGTTTGTGCAAAACAGAGATTTTTCAAAGACATTTATGACGTCAAAAAATCTATAGTTGAACCTGGTTTATATGCCTTTTTCACAACTGGTACAATGGTTAGCAGTTACTTGAAACAAATATCTTGAAATTTGAAAGCTCTATATTTCCCTGCGTTTATCAGCATCCTATAGCCTTATAGCGATAGGCATAATGACGGAGAGCTAACACACAAGAATTCGCTAATTAAAGCTGCTTCTGTTATAATGAAAACAGTTTAAGGGAGTGAAGCAATGGCACAGAAACATACATTGGAAGAACTGAATAATTGCAGCCGCGAAGAACTGATTACCATTGTTCTTATGATGCAGGGACAGCTCGATGCTTTAAATGATAACATCGAAAAACTCATTGAGCAGGTCCGCATTGCCAATAATTATAGATTTGGCAGGCATACAGAGAGCTTAAAATCAATCGAAGGCCAGCTTTCGTTTTTTGACGAAGCGGACGCCGCCTATGATGAATCTTCCAGGGAGCCTTCTGCTGAAGAGGTCATTACTGCCAAGCGTGCAAAGAAAAAAGGACAGCGGAATATCGACCTGAAAGATTTCCCGGAAGAAATACTTCCGCCATACAGTGTTTCTGAAGAACAGCTGGATGCTTTTTATGGAAAAGGCAATTGGCGCCGTATGCCGGATGAAACCTACAAGAGGCTTCGTCATGAGCCCGAAGCATGGACTGTCGAAATTCATACTGTCGAGGTGTATGTGGGAACTGATGGTGATCATCAGGATGAGTTCCTTCGTGGAAACAGACCCAAGGACTTGCTTCGCAACAGTATAGTGACGCCATCATTACTGGCATCAATACTTAATGTAAAATATGTGAATTCATCAGCATTACACCGGATTGAGCAGGAGTTTCAACGTAATGGCGTAAATATATCACGCCAGACAATGTCCAACTGGATTGTCAGATGCTCCCAGATGTACTTCACTCCGTTTGTTGAACGGATGAAGCAGGAGCTGCTGTCACTGCATGTCACACAGTCAGATGAAACACCGACTCAAGTAATAGCAGACAGCGACCACCCAAACAGCAAGTGCTATATGTGGGTGCACCGTTCCGGAGAGTTTTATACCCGACGCCCGATTGTGATATATGAGTACCAAAAAGGACGTGATCATCAAAAGCCTCTGGATTTTTACAAGGATTACAAAGGAATCCTTGTAACGGACAGCCTGCAGCAATATCATCTAGTTGATAAAAAGCTTCCAGATGTGACAAACGCAAACTGCTGGGCGCATGCAAGGCGTGATTTTGCGGATGCGGTTAAGGCTGCCGATAAAAAGGATCCGTCTTCTGTAAGGCAGTCTGTTGCCTATCAGGCATTGCAGAAGATAGCCGGGTTTTATAATGCTGACACTGAGTTAAAAGGGCTCTCATCAGAGGAACGGCTTCAAAAACGGCAGGAATTGATCCGGTCGCTGGTTGAGGAATTTTTTGCGTGGGTAAAACAACAGGTTAACGACTGTGCGGTACCTCCAAAATCCAAAACAGGCCAGGGGCTGAATTTCATAATCAATCAGGAAAAATATCTTAAGGTATTTCTTGAAGATGGAGATGTCCCTATCGATAATTCTGCCTCGGAGAGAGCCATACGCACCTTTTGCCTCGGCAAGAAAAACTGGATGTTCCACAATACAGCCAAAGGAGCATCTGCCAGTGCGATGGTATACAGTATTTCAGAAACACCCAAGCTGAATAATCTGCGGCCGTATTATTATTTTAAATATATCCTCACAGAACTGCCAAAACTCTGTGAGGAAAAAGAAAATATAGATCCAGAAAAGCTGGACTATCTCATGCCATGGTCAGATAGTCTTCCGGACGAATGCAGGAAGCCACGTCGCCAATAATGGGCGGCGTTGATTTTAATGACTGGCGCATGGTTTGACGTTTACAACTATATGGAGAGATGCTATAATATGGCTAAATAAGAAATGAGGTGACAAACTATAAATAGTCAAGTGTTTTTTGAAAAACATTTGTGACCTAAAAATGGGTAATTTTAACAGACCATCTGAAAATATCGTATTTCAGATGGAACAGATAAATATATGTAAGGTAGATATTAGCGTAGTTTCTGAGCGTTAAAGTCTACATCCTGCCTCTCCAATGCATAGATGACTCTAATCAGTTTCTTTGCTACGTGAGTAATCGCTACCCTGTGTTTCTTGCCTTCTGCACGTTTCTTTTCATAATAAGTTGCAAAGGTTAAGTCAAAACGTATTAAGGGTAAGCAGGCATTAAGAAGAACGTAACGGAGTTGTGAAGAACCGTGTTTTACCATTCGTCCACCGTGGGATTCTGTTCCAGAATCGTTTATTCCGGGTTCAATTCCGGCAAATGCAAGCATCTGACCGGGATTGGAAAAGTTGGATATATCACCGTATTCAGCGTAAATAACAGCGGCTGAAATGGGACCAATACCAGGGATAGACATATAGTGAGGATGTACTTCTTCGATAAGTTTAATAATCTCAGTTTCCAAAGTGTTTATTTCATCGGAAAGAGATTTGTATAGTGTCAATAAAGTGTTTAATTCTAAATCGAATATAGAATTATTGACACCGACAGTGTTAGCAGCAAGCTCTTTAAGACGAAGGAACTGCTGGATAGAAAACTTACCTCTGGAAATACAGCGGAGTTTATCGTAGGAAGCAGAGTTCATACGAGCCATTTTTTCAGCGGAGCCGTAGTTTTCAAGAAGATACAAAGCTGTTTTAGAAAGCCGTTCATTGAAGAATGGTTTAAATTCCGGAAAGGTATGGTCTAAAACATTAGTTATCTTAACAAGATAAAAAGAACGCTGACGAATTAGCCTGTCACGCAAACGAGTTAGTGACTTTAGGGAATAAGCGTGGTAAAATCCTTTTGAATGGGGTTTGTACTCAACGGTAATTAACCACCGGGCTATTGATTCGCAGTCAACAGAATCGGTTTTGGTTCGCCTTAAAGTTGTAGACTTTTTGTATTCCTTGATGAGAACTGGATTAACTTCCATGAAGCTGTGGTGGGCATTCTCAAGGAAGAGTTCAAGATTGAGGGCATAATGGGCAGTTGATTCAAACCCTATTTTTATATCCTCAGGATTGGAGAGAGAATTAAGAGCAGTAAGCAGTTGTTCAAAGCCATCTTTGTCATTAGTGATGGTAAATTTAGAAATAATCTGCTGGTCGGCTGCAGAAATGATGCAGCAATCATGTTTGTACTTGGAAATATCAATTCCAACAAAGTACATGGGCATAGAAAAAACCTCCTGAATAAATATTTTAGCACTGTTGTCTTCCACAGAGAATTCGGCTGTGTAATCACGTAAATAAAAACGTCTAGCGTTAACAAACTAATTACCAGTAATAGACGAAAAGCTGTGGTCTGAGTCACCTCCGAACAGTCAAAGCTGTAAAGCTATAGGTACAGATCCACAGTGCTTTAAGTATTATAATGGAGTATTCAATAAAACCCAAGAGTTTGGGAGAAAGGAGAATAATCCATTACCCTCAAAAGAGGATAATTGGATTATACGTGAAGCTATATGATGTATCCATATATGACTCTGGCAGATGAGACAGAAATTGTTCATTCTCAAATTGTTGAAAAAGACGGAATGAGAAAGATTATAGTAAACTTTGAACGTCCTACAGAAGATGGATTTGATTCTGCAAGATGCGAATTACCTGATTACAAATGGACAGAGAGACGGGGATATTCTGATGAAGAAATAGCAATGTTTGAAGAACTCCTACATAGCAATGCACATTTGCTGTATAGATATGCAGAGAATGGAGGGATTCAGATTGCCTAAACTATTTACCGTAAGTGGTTATACTGTATATTTCTGGTCAAATGAGAATGGTGAACCAATTCATGTTCATGTATCAAAAGGAAAGCCTACTCCTAATGCAACTAAAATCTGGCTTACAAAGTCAGGAGGATGTATTTTGGCAAGTAATGGAAGCAAAATTTTAAATAAAGAATTAAATGAATTGATGGAATTTATATCAGCACAGTTTTTCCTTATTTGTGCAAAATGGAAACAGGCATTTGTGACGGATGAGATAAAGTTCTATTGTTAAGAATTAACTTGTTTTAAGGGCTTTTAGAGGTGCTGATTTACACATAAAATTAACATTTTTTGAGGAACAAAAACAAAAATAGGATACACAAATAAATAAGAGATATGTAAAACTATGACAAAAGTATTGCTCATCTACTTATAGGGTGGAAAAATATCAAAGGACAATCTATGAGCAGTAGGGGAATTATCTAGGACGGCAGAGAATATCAAAAGAATGAAAACTTTGCCCCAAAACAGGATAAAAGAGATTGCCCTTTGACAGGACAGAAATGCCGAAAGCCTGTATTTATGCGGGCTTACGGCATTTGCTTTATCAAATGGTGCCAGTTTTTATCAGGTGATGCCGACATATCATAATCCGACTGGTAAAAAGGCGTATATTATGAATATGTATACGGCACCGGAATATCGAAGACAGGGAATTGCAATTAACACATTGGATTTACTGGTGAAGGATGCGAAGGAACAGGGTGTGCTACAGATTGCATTAGAGGCAACGTATATTGGACGACCGTTGTATGAGAGATAAGGATTTGCGAAAATGGAAGATCAAATGGAGCAGAAGAAATGAACTGGAAAAAATTATTTGCAATACATATTCTAGCCTGCAAATAAAAAGTCAAGGCTAAATTGAAGAACATTGAAAATTTTATACAGGTTGAAAATTAGGTATCAAAACAAGACCACCACATCAGTGCTGGTCTGAAAATCATAATGATGATTAGGATTCTGGAAGAGATGAAAGATATTCTTTCACTCGTCCGTAATAGATTCTTAGAAACTTGTTGGCACCTGCAGTCATGTAGACATCCTTTGGAAGTACAGGAACAAGTTCCTTTGCTTTTCCATAGATTTCTTCAGCTTTTGACTGACTGAAGTTGTACTTCTTGCGTTTACACCAGTTTTGATAATGGTCGATAAAGGCATTTAGGGACATTTTACGGATACAGTCCACATGCCAGTATGTAGATGCAAAATCAACCCATTTCTGGCTGCCGTCACTGCGTGCAGGACTGTCAAAGTAAGTATTAACACCAGGATAGGTTTGGTCAAGGATGCCAATAAGATTATTCTTCATAGCCGTCTTGTGCTTCATGTAAAAGCCAAACTGACGGTTCATGGTTTTAAGCTGATTGCGTAATTCATCCATAACACTATACTGTTTAAGATTCTGCCATTTGTCAAGTGCATATCGTGCAATCTTAACGGCATCAGCTTTATCGGATTTGACTTTACGAAAGGAATCATTATCAAAATCTTTGATAAGTTTTGGGTTAATGGCACTGACGAAAAGATTAGCCTCTGAAGGCAAATTTTGCGGAGGTGTTAAAAAAGTAGTGGAATTGAATTTGGAGGTATAAATGGAACGAACATCATATTTGTTGCAAATAATTATAGATTATATGTTCAATAATAATTTGAGTATTGATAAAGCAACATTTTTTACAGTGATAATTGGGCAAATTACAATATATGGAATATTATTGACGTTTTATCAATTTGTAGCATCATATCAAGGTGGTGAAAAAGCTGCAACTCGCTATTTAGGAATTAACATTACTGAGTATTTTGTAAAGAAAAAGATAAAGATTTTTAATAAAATCATATCTAAGAAGATGTTTGGCGTGTTATTGATTTTGGAAATTCTTTATAAACCATTTATGACAATATACGGAGAGACACTTGGCACCTCAACAATCAGTATAATAAATTTTGTATGGTTTTTATTTGCTATTGTATATTTTATATTGTTTGTTATGCTCTTCATACAATGCACAAAAAGTATATTAATGATAAAAATGAGTTCTGATATAAAAAGAAATGGTTATATAATCAGTGAAATTAATAAAGAATTTCTGAAAAAGACAATGAAAGAACGAATAAGCAAAAATGCAATAGATTTGTTGAGACGAGATTTTGTAAATTTACATGATGCAATTCAAGAAGATGAAAATACCGAATTGCAAGGTAGATATAACCAATTGATTCATTTAATTTTTACAGATTATATTGGACGAAAACAATATGAAATTTCCAATATTGAAAAGAAAGGAAGAATATTAAAGAATCAAGTATCATGGATATATAATTCGAATTGTGAAGTACATTTGTTGCAAGAAATTATAGATGAAATATATTTTCAGTTGGATGAGCAAAATATAAAGTCGATTTTGAATTTTTATATTGATTTAATTAGGCTAAATCTTATTAGGGCTAAACAGGCAGGATATAGTAAAGTAAGACTTAATAGGTATGATGACTTATATGTGAAAGCGGAGGAAAAAATATTTGATGTAATTGAATGGAAAGATGTGATATTGAAAATATATCAAAAATTGTCTGATAAAAAGAAGCAAGAGTTAATACGCCTTTTACAAAGAGGTTTAAATCAGGGGCAGGATTTTTATGAGCAGTATTACAAACAATGTATTAATGATTTGATTAGAGTGGAATTTGATTGTATATTTTCAGAAAAAAGGAAACAAAAGGATTTTGTAAAAATATTTGGTCAAATAATAAAAGATAAATATTTTAATGATATTTGTGCGCAAATAATGAGAGATAAAATTATTTATTATAATAGATTTGATGCAGGAGAAATCATAGGTCAGTTAAGTGGAAAAAATTGTACATATATATTTTCGTATATAGTGCTGTATTATTCAATCTATAGATTTAGATTTGAGTGGGAATATATTAATATAAATGTATTGAGAATTCTGTGGAAGCAACATAGTGATATGCAAGATGACGCTGAAGAAGTGATAGAAAAGATAAGAAATTCAAATATTGGACATCGTTTTGAGGATAAAATGTATTTTAAGTTCATGGAGTATATTAACGCGAGTGCTGATGGTGAACTATTTAATATGGTTTATAATGATAAAATATTGGATGTATTTTATGTTTGGGTTATAAAAACAAGCGTTATTAATCAAGATGATTTAATATATTCAATATATCAAGATAATTTAGATATGGATATTCAAATAGCAATTATTAATGAATTAGCAAAGCATGATGAATTGATGGAATGTGAAAGTATACATACTTGGGTACAATATATGAGATATAATTCATTTGCTATGCAAAATTCTTTTCCTAGAAAACTTAATATTACACTCAGAAGTCTTTTGCTTACAAATATAAATGTTGTAATTGTTGTAAACTATGTACATGAAAATCGTTATTTTTATGATGATGTCATTGGGGCGTATTTATTAGTAAAGTTGCATGAATTGTCTGATAAGACTCAAAAGCAGAAACAAATAAAGGAAATTGTAAAAAACGCATTTATTGCAAGTAATATGGATATAGACGAATACATAAATATGATAGAGAAAGAATGTTATATGTGTAGGTGTGAAATAAATTATGTTCAAAAGGAGAAGATGAAAGAGTACTTATTGCAGACATTTTAGAGAAAACTGTGCACAAAAATATAGATAAAATTGTGCACAGTTTAGATGAAAACAAGTTAATTAATTATATTCATCGCATCCACATAATCCTGTAATCCGTTTTCTTTCAATGCCAGTTTGGCATACAGCAGAGGAGCATCTTGAGCAAGCCTGTAAAGATATACAATATCATCAGGATTATTAAGAATGACAGATGAATTGCACTTCTGGCAATTGATTATGAATGGGTCACTGTCATTTGCATATACAACAATGGAATCTGTATCAGGTTCATACATACCAAACAGGTAACAAGAATTATTTTGTTTCATGGTGTTCTCCTGCCCACAGATACTTAGCACCTTCAAGCAGCTCAATGATGGCAGAAAGCATATTATTATAGTTGGTTTGTAGCTCTGTGATTTCATTGCTGGTAGGTAGATTATCTGGATTCTGATTTTGATAATAGCCAACAAATGCTTTCTGCATTTCAAGTAATTGAAGATACAAAGCATTGACAGTCTGTACAAGCGGATAGATAGTTTCTTTCTTACCGACAACGGAGATGCGGTTATATATGCAGGAACGGACGAAGTAATCTTTCTTCATCATTCCACTAGCAAGAATACGTGCTTCAATTTGTTTGCGTTCAGCATCAGAACTTCTAAAACTGATAGTTGGGGGGTATGTTGGTTACTCATGGTAATGCTCCTTTCGTTTTGAATGGCAGTAGAGTGATGGTTTTAAATCACTCGCAAGCCACAGTTGATTATTCACAATTAGTAGTAAAAATGTAGATTATATCAAGTCTTCAGATAGATTTTCATCTGAAATTGTGCTACTAATTTGCTACTAAAAAGTTTCAAAACGATGTGAAAAGCGTGATATTTGGCGAAGCAGATATGCTTGAAATGTAGGAAATATCAGCCTTTGTTGGATGACGATAAAATATAGGGGGAAGAGTTTGAATAACGGACTAAAATGCCGAAAACCTGTATTTATGCGGGGTTCCGGCATTTGTTTTATCGAATGGTTCTAGTTTGGCTTTATTTGGTGTTTGTTTTGGACAAAATAAGATACCAGGATGCAATACCATTTGTTCCTTCACTTCTCGTGGAGTTTCGTAAATGTCTGACAGCAGAGGAGTTAGAAGAAAACAATGAGATGATTATCTCTTACAATGCTCCAGAAGATCCACATCCAACAGGTGGTGATGGTATTAATGAAGAAAGTGGGACAAACTCAGGTACATTAATTTTGAATGCCACATGTGCGCCTAAAAATATTTCATATACTGATGCTTTGCAGGGTTAATGAGTGAATTGAGTTTCCCTCCTACTCGATTTATCATGGTAGTTTATTTTTCTAATAGCTTGCGTGCATATGTAAGTATTCTGCCTTCTACACTGCTGTCCTGCTTGATCATTTTGATGAGTGAATAAAGCTTAGGGTCATTGGATGAAGAAACAATAATGTAATCAGGATCTGTCTTATCAGATGTTCCGTAAAGATAATCTATGTTGCAATTAAATGTCTGTGCAATGAAACCGACTGTAGGATAAGAGGGGGCACGTTGTCCATTTTCATAGCGGCCATATACCATTGTCTCAACTTTGCCAATGCCCCGGCATATGGCACGCAGCAAGAGGGAATCGTCATAAAGAATCAGACTGCACTGGAGCAGGAGAGAGGTCCGCATATATTAAAATATGTAAATTCGGAGTTCAAGGAAACGCAGAAGAGTATATACGCATGATTGTAACAGATGCAAGGGTTATGAAGTGCTATCATAAGCTTGTTGATGATGGAATTTTACCGGAGAAATTTGAATTGAAACATATGAAGCATGTTGCACAAAATCTACCAAAGGCTGTGTATGAGGATTGCGTGAAGGAAGAATTGGAGATTTTAAAGAAAGCCGGTGAGTTTGGAGGCAAACTTTGCAGTAAGGTGACAATGGAAATTATTAAAGATAAATTGAAGATAGGTTGACTTTTAATTTAATAACGTTTACTAACAATGCCTATTGTAAATAAAAGCTATCATCATTACAATAGAGATTAGAAATGCTTCGAACAATATGAAAGGCATAAAACCAATATGAAAAAACACATAAACATAATAATCACAGCCGTGGCATCGCTGCTTATCGTCACACTTGCGGGCAGAGAATTCATTAAAAATCATAAGAAAGAGTCTAATGATAAATCGTCTACGAATGTATCAGAAAATACATGTGAAGATATACCTGACACAAGTATACCTGACACAAGTATATCTGATACGAGTGTAGCTGATACGAATACACCTGAAGCAGATATTCTGGATACGACCTATGAGAATAATAAAGAGCAATTTTATATATCCGAAATTCCTGATAATATTTTTGAAAAAATGCAGGGCAAATCCTACAAGGCAGATTGTACACTCCCCAGAGAAAATCTGCGATATATACATGTACTACACGTGGGCTTTGACAATCAGGTGCATGAAGGTGAGCTGGTTGTAAATAAAGATATCGCAGATGATGTACTTGAAATATTTAAGGAGCTCTATGAGTCCGGATATCAAATAGAAAAAGTCAGACTTGTTGATGAATACGATGCAGATGATGAGTCATCTATGAGCGACAATAATTCATCGGCCTTCAATTTCAGATTCATCTCCCACACTACAAAGATATCGAAGCATGGAATGGGAATGGCGGTGGATATCAATACTCTATACAATCCTTATGTCAAAACAGTCGATGGGGAGCTTTCGATTGAGCCTGCAAATGCCGCAGATTATGTTGACCGGAGCAGGGATTTTTCGCACAAGATTGATCATGATGATTTATGCTATAAGCTGTTTACGGAGCATGGCTTTGAGTGGGGAGGCGATTGGACGCATTCCAAGGATTATCAGCACTTTGAAAAATAGTGCTGATAATTTCTACGGAAGTATATGACCTGCAGCCAGGTACAGCTCATACCATTCCTCGCGAGTCAGAGTAATATCGCATGCCGCGATAATTTCCTTCAGGCGGCTTTCGCTTGAAGTTCCGGTAACAATCTGCATATTTGCCGGATGGCGTAAAATCCATGCGGCCGCAATAGTAGTATCGCTGACACCATATTTTTCGGCTATCACATGAAGTTTTTTATTCAGTTCCGGGTATTCGTCGCTTCCGAGAAAACAGCCTTTCCATGCCGGCATCTGAAACGGAGACCATGCCTGGAGAGTGATATTGTGGAGGCGGCAGTAGTCGAGCAGACTTCCGTCGTGATCAATTGAACCGGGTGTTTCCATATTGACTTCCATACCATTTGCAACGAGATTGGAAACAGGAATGCTGAACTGAACCTGATTGACAACGAGTGGTTGGCGGACATATTTCTGTAGCAGTTCAATCTGCATCGGCTTATGGTTTGAAACACCAAAATGGCGAACCTTTCCGCTTTCAAAAAGAACATCAAATGCATAGGCAACCTCTTCCGGTTCTACGAGTGCATCCGGACGATGAAGCAGCAGAAGATCAAGATAATCTGTATGAAGCCTTTTTAAAATACCATCGACGGATTTCAGAATATGCTCCTTTGAGAAATCATAGAAGCCTTGGCGGATGCCACATTTTGACTGCAGATACATATCTTCACGCTTTAGGGATGGATCGTCTGCAAACGCTTCGCCGAATACGCTCTCACTCATACCGCCACCGTAGATATCAGCGTGATCAAAGAAATATGCGCCCTGTTCCAGCGCAGCATGAATAAAATGATTCATCTCATCCTTTGATTTTTCAGAAAGGCGCATGCATCCAACTGCAACTGAAGGAACCTTTCGTATATTATTGCCTAAAATTGTTTCTCTCATAGTAAAAATCTCCTTTGTAATTATTTTCTAATTCCCATAATGAGTGCGGCGTAGCCCCAATCCCATATGAGCTCTGCAAAGCTGTTTTCCAGATATTCGCGTATGTCATCATCATCATATCCTGTCATGCGTGAGATGATGACAATATGCTCTCTGATGGTTTCATATGTCAACGGACTATTGGCATTGTGACTGTACCACAAGAAAAGACTTTGACGTATAGCAGTGTATTCAATCATAATCCACTGCATTTTGATAATCATGTGTTCAATAATCTTTTTAGTGGATGCTGCTTCAGGCGATATCAGGTCGGAAAACAGCTCGTTTGCCAGATAATTGCGAAAAACAATGTCATAATCTGTGAGCATTGAGCAAAATTGTTTCTGCGATGTTTGCAAGGTGCGGCTTATGGAATTATTGTCTGACTGTGAATAAATATTGGAGTATCTACAAGCCTCGGTCAGTACAGGCTGAAGAAAGGCTGTGTATAAACCCTCTTTACGATAATTTACTGATAAATCCTGAAGCAGCTCATTGCATTCGATAAATGTATCTTCGTCTGGGATATGGATATCTTCCATGGCGGTATTCAGTTCATTAAGCGTATGTCTGGAAAAATATTCCTGTATATGTGCATTGGTGATTGGCTGGTTTTTATATAATTCCAATAAAATGTAAAGCCCATCAAGTAAAGTCTGCTCCACTGAAAGCCCTTGGTCAGATATCAGTTTAATCAGATTATCACGGATTAAAAATGCCGTAGATAAATTATTCCGGGTCTCGGATATTACAGGAAATGTGACAGGTTTTTCGCACCACAGGTCGATAACTGCCGGACAGCACGGCATGAGTGTTCGTTCCTCATGTGTTGAAAACCGGTGGATTTCTCTGGGAAACAGTGCACATGTCTCTGAAAGCACTTCGTCTGAGTATGTCATTACAAGATGACATAGCTTATCCTTTGAAAGAAACGGACACCGATGTTTTTCGTCCAGTTTAATAACCAGACTGCCATCCTTATGGCATGTGTAAGAGCTTAGATTGTCACTTTTTCCAGACACTTTATCAGCAGAAAGCTTCTTCCATTTGCGGTTTGTAGCGTCATCTACTGCAATTTTCCACTCCTGACAGCATGTGATACTGCATTTGTCAGCAATACATTTGAAATTGTTGTAATAGTCCGGTTGATAGTTTTTCATGTTTTTCCTTTACTTATACAGATTTGTGAATAGAGCATAGTATAGCTTGTTATTATCAATCAATCACATGATGATTCAGCCATTTTCTTGAGTGGAATCTGGCAGTAAATATAATAGAACGAAGCATCCAGTCACAAGCCATGCCAATCCACACTGCAATCGGACCAAAGTCCCATACACGGCAGAGGTATATGCACAGGCTTACACGGCAAAGCCACATTGTGCAGCAGGATACAATCATGGAGAATTTCACATCGCCTGCGGCACGCAGTCCATATGGCGGGATGAAGGATGGTACCCAGCAGATTGGCTTGACAATTGTGATAAAGGTAACCATCTCAAAGCAGAGCCTTGCACTGGCAGGTTCCATTCCGGCAAGCATTGTAATGGGCTTTGTGAGTATGAAAATAATCAGACAGCTGGCAATGATTACAACCTCAGACACCAGTGACAGTTTTTTGATATAGTAGACAGCTTCATCCTTTCTGCCGGCACCCAGACACTGTCCTACAACAGTCATAAGACCTATTCCTATTCCGATAGCGGCAATACCATTTAAGTTTTCGAGGATATTGGTCATGGCCTGGGCTGCGATGGCCACGGTTCCAAGAGTGGATACAGTAGACTGGATAGCCAGCTTTCCAAACTGGAACATGCTGTTTTCGATTCCTGATGGGATACCGATGAGCAGGATTTTTTTAATCAGGCCCCATTCAGGGCGTATAGACATATAGTTCTTTATGAAAATCGGTTCATTTTCCCTTCGAAGCTGTATGATAACGACAATCGCGCAGAATATTCGGGATACGAGAGTGGAAATAGCAGCTCCCTCAACACCCATGCCGAAGCCGAAAATCAGAATAGCGTTGCCGCCGATATTCATAAAGTTTGAAATAACAGATATGACCATAGGATTGCGACTGTTATTCTGTGCGCGCATAATGGACGCGCCGGCATCATAGAGACCTATAAAAGGAAATGACAGCAATGTAAAAAAGAAATAAACCTGTGAGTTTCTCATTACATCAGCTTCAACAGCACCAAATATGGCACGAAGCAGCGACTTTCTTGTTATCAGACAAAAAGCAGATAAAAGTACAGACAGAAATGCCATGACAAAAAATACCTGTCTTGCAGCATGGTGGGCACCTTTTGTATTGTGACTTCCCAGATACTGTGAACAGAGAATCGCACCACCGGCGGCAAGCGCTGAAAGTGCCTGTATGACAAGGATATTGATTGAGTCTACAAGCGAGACCGCTGAGATAGCGGCAGAACCTACATTGCTGACCATCATTGTATCCACAGTTCCCATAAGAGAGGCCAATAGCTGTTCTATTATAATCGGAACCAAAAGCTTTCGAAGTTTAGTATTTGTATAAATATGATTGGTTGTAGTATTAAGGTTTGCTGTTTTTATTTTATCTGAATGTAAATTTGTCATATCTGATTACCTTTATAACTATATATTTTACGTGTTTAGGTTAGTACGATAAATTCGTAATGTCAATAAGGAATATTTAAAGTGCTGGCAAAGTGTTAGTAATTAAATTATTTAAAATGTCAGTAACTTCTGTTTTTTGAACAATATTGCACAATCCTCTTTTATTTTGAACGAAAAAGTTATACAATAGTACCATAGTAAAAGGCATCAAAACTAATTCCAAAATTAAATCACGAGAGGTATCAACATGAAAAAAGCAAAGAAACCACCTCTGTACAAAAGCTTCGGCTATGCCTTCGAGGGCATATTTACATGCATCAGAAATGAGCGCAATATCAAGATACACTGCACAGTCGCGATACTTGTAGTGATAGCAGGAGCGGTACTTGGGATAACACCGACTGAGTGGTGCATCTGCCTGACGCTGTTTGGACTGGTGATAGCCCTGGAGCTGGTCAACACTGCGATTGAGTCAGTTGTAGATTTGGTAACGACAGAGCGAAAGCCGCTTGCCAAGACAGCTAAGGACACGGCAGCAGGAGCAGTGCTTGTGGCAGCAATAATGGCTGCGATAGTTGGACTTATCATTTTTGTGCCAAGGATTGCTTCTTTATTATGATTAATAATAAATGAGCAGCGAATATTTTTGATGTTCTTTATAAGGAGCTTATTCAGAGCAATCAATTTTAAATAACAGGAAACGGAGGATTTTACCATGGAAAGACTTACAGACGGATTAAAGAAGATTTTACTTGCAGGAATAGGAACAGTGGCAGTGACCGCTGAGAAATCAAAGGAAGTGCTTGATGAAATGGTCAAGAGAGGTGAGCTGACTGTCGAGCAGGGCAAGGTGCTCAATCAGGAGCTTAAGCACAATATCAAGGACACAGTCAAGAAAAATGTAAATGTATCTGTTAAGCCACAGTCACCTGAGGAGCTCGAGGAGCTTTTGGACAAGATGACACCTGAACAGATACAGGCTTTAAAGAACAAGCTTGCACAGATGGATGAGGCTGACGTGGATCAAGAAGCTGATGAAAGCGTTTTCGAGGATGAGGACATTGTAACAGATACTTCAGCCGATGGAAAAAGTGCTTCCGGTGGAGAATCACAGACAGCGGATATAAAAATAGAAGCTGAGGACGATGAAGAGGAAAGTGTGAACTAGTATGGATAGCCGCCTGAAGGAGATGACAGCGGTACTTAAGAAGTACAAGCTCACGCATGGACTTACACCCGAAAAATTCAGACTTATATTGCAGGAGCTGGGACCTACCTATATTAAGCTTGGACAGATAATGTCGCTTCATTCGGATATTCTGCCAAAGGAATATTGTGAGGAGCTTATGAAGCTATGCTCAGATGTGGATCCGATGCCGTTTGAGCAGGTGGAGGCTGTCATAGATGCTTCATTTGGCTATTCATGGAAGGATGTTTTTACTTCAATAGATAAAAAGCCTCTTGGGGCAGCTTCTATAGCGCAGGTGCACAGGGCCACACTTAAAACCGGTGAGCAGGTGGTTGTGAAGGTGCAAAGGAAGGGCATTCACGAGGTGATGTCAAAGGACATGGCGCTGCTTCACAAGGCGGTTAAGCTTGTGCCGCCCATCTCTATAAAGGGCATTGTGGATTTTGACATGGTGCTTGATGAGATGTGGGCTGTGGCACAGGAGGAGATGAATTTCCTGCTTGAGGCATCCAATATTGAGGAGTTTTCCAGCAATAACAGGGATGTTGCATTTGTGGCCACACCAAAGCTTTACCGCAAGTATACCACATCACATGTACTTGTCATGGAGTATATAAAGGGCTTTAATATCGATGACAAGGAGGGGCTTTTAAAGGATGGCTATGATCTTGAGGAGATAGGCAGCAAGCTGATTGACAACTATATCAGGCAGGTGATAGAGGATGGCTTCTTCCATGCGGACCCGCATCCGGGCAATGTAAGGATAAGGGATGGCAAAATTGTCTGGATTGATATGGGCATGATGGGAAGGCTTTCTGAGCATGACAAAAAGGAACTGAGCAATGCTGTTTACGGCATCGCCATGAACGATATCGGCATGATAGAGGATGCGGTGCTTGCAATTGGTGACTTTAAGGGTGAGCCTGACAGGGCAAAGCTGTACAAGGATATCAAAATAATCATAAATAAATACGGCAGTCTGGATATGGGACAGGTCGATGTCGCAGAGTTTATTCAGGAGCTTTTGGAGGTGATGAAGAACAACCGCATTGTTATGCCGCATGGTCTTACAATGCTTGCGAGGGGCATCACTCAGATAGAGGGAGTGCTTGCAGATATTGCACCTGGCATCAACATGGTTGGGATTGCTTCTGCAAGGATAAAGCAGGAGATGTTTAAGAATTTTGATTTGAAAGGCGAGCTTAAAAAAGCCGGGAAGACAGCCTACAAATCAGCTCACCGCATGGCAGAACTGCCGGAGAGAATGGCGCAGATACTCGAGGAATATCAAAGAGGGCAGACAAGCATAAATTTTGACATGCATGCTTCTGATGAGCTTGCGAGGCTTTTACACAGGCTGGTGAGAAATATCGTCATGGGCTTATGGGTTATGGCACTTCTAATCAGCTCAAGCATAGTATGTACCACAGATATGACACCTAAGATACTTGGCATACCGGCGCTTGGTGTGATGGGATATGTGTTTGCATGCATCATAGTGCTTTATACGATTGTGAAGCATTTCATATCCAGACGATGATAAAAAAGCAGGATTCTGAAATTAATCAGAAATCCTGCTTTTTAATTACGTTATATTATTTCGATGATTTTTTACTCTTTGCTTTTTTATAATCCTCATCAAGATGATATTTGCCCTGATACATGGTGAACTGACCTACAAATGCAGGCTCCTGTCCGGCCTTAAGCTCATTGAGATAATCATGTGTCTCGAATGATGAGTTGTGTGTCTGAATCAGGCATACAGCAATGTTTGAGCAGTGATCCGAAGCTCTCTCACAGTTTGTGATGTAATCTGTGAGGAATACGCCGAGTCTGCTGTCACATTTGCCCTTCTGAAGACGTTCGATATGATGATTTCTAATCTCCTTGGTGAGATCGTCAATAACCTGCTCAAGAGGCTCAACCTTGACTGCCTCTGTCAAATCGTTTTTGCCAAACGCCTCTACAGTGAGAGTGAGAATCTCGCGCAGAGCATTATTGAGCACCGTGAGCTCTTTTCTTGCGTTCTTTGAAAATTCAAGCTTGTTGTCATCAATCTGCTTGGCAAGCTTTGCCATATTTATCGCATGATCTCCGATTCTCTCGAAGTCATTGATTGCATGAAGCATCTTTGAAATCTCGTTGTTGCCGTCCTCAGAAACATCCTTTCCGGATAAGTGAATGAGGAAGGTGTCAAGCTGATCCTCTAAGTAATCAAGTCGCTCTTCCATGACTTCAATATCATCAAACTTTGAATCTGAGTAATTGTCAAAGAGGTCTAAAGCATTCTTGAAGCTGTCTCTTGCAAGCTCAGCCATCTCGTTTGTCTTCTCAAGACATTCTTTGACAGCAAGTCCAGGTGAGAGTAAAAGTCTCTCGTCGAGTACAACCTGTCCGTCTGCGTTGTCAGTTGTGACAAGCTTCTTAGCAATCTTTACAAGAGTATTGCTAAATGGCAGAAGAATAATAGTGGTAGCAATATTGAAGATTGAGTGGAATACCGCAATCATTACAGGAGTGATGCTGTCATTAAATAATGCCAGATCAACAGCATAACGTGCGATACAGTATACTACAAGTCCTATTGCTGTACCGAACAGATTGAAGCTGATGTGGATGATGGATACTCTCTTGGCGTTTTTGTTTACGCCGATTGACGAAAGCAGTGCAGTCACGCATGTACCGATGTTCTGACCCATGATGATCGGGATAGCCATGCTATATGAGATAGCGCCTGTCATGGCTAAAGCCTGCAGCACACCAACTGATGCGGCAGATGACTGGATGACTCCGGTAAATACAGCACCTACAAGCACTCCGAGGAATGGATTGTTAAAGGTGGTGAGCAGTCCGGTAAATTCAGGCATATCTGCGAGTGGTGATACAGCGCCGCTCATGAGCTGCATACCATACATAAGTACGGCAAAACCTGCCATGATGATTCCAACGTCCTTGCGCTTTTCCTTCTTGCTTCCCATAATCATAATCACACCGATAAGCGCGATGACAGGGGAGAAGTTCTCAGGCTTTAACATCGAGATGAACAGATTGTCACTTTCGATACCTGAAAGACTAAGAATCCATGCGGTGAGAGTGGTTCCGATGTTGGAACCCATGATGACACCAACAGTCTGGGCAAGCTCCATGATGCCGGAGTTTACGAGTCCGACAAGCATAACAGTAAGTGCGGATGAGGATTGGATTGCAATAGTGACTATTGCTCCAAAAAATAAGCTCTTGATAGGGTTTGAGGTTACCTCCTTAAGTATCTTTTGGAGATTGCCTCCTGCGAGCTTCTCAAGACTGCCTGACATAACATGCATTCCGAAAAGGAAAAAGGCAAGTCCACCGCATAACTGCAATATAGAGTAAATGTTCATGTTTACCTCCGTTTGTAAAAATAATTTGTTTTACTATTTGCTCCAGTTATACATATTTAGTTTACACAAAACACATATAACATAACATAATTTTTACATTCTATCAATATAATCTGAAATTTTAATAAAAAAAGTGATATTCACTTTTGAACACTTTTGAAAACGTTTTAAAATTTATGTATATTTATGTTTTCTTGTGTTTACTTTTGAAGGAAAACGTTGTACAATTACAGTATAATAATTTAAGGTAATTATTCAGAAATTTACATTACAAGGTGGAGGTATATTATGTCAGACGTAAAAAGTGTTATTGAAAGCGGCAGGGCTGTGCTCGGAATAGAGTTCGGTTCTACCAGAATAAAGGCGGTGCTTATCGGGGAGGACCATGCTCCTATAGCCACAGGTGCCCATGACTGGGAAAACATGCTTGTGGACGGCATTTGGACATACAGCCTGGATATGATTTGGGAGGGCATTTCAGACTGCTACAGCAAGATGGCGCAGGATGCAAAGGAAAAGTATGGAGTTACCATCAAAAGGCTTGCAGCAATCGGTATTTCCGGCATGATGCACGGCTATCTGCCTTTTGACAAGGAGGATAATCTGCTTGTGCCATTTCGGACATGGAGAAATACCATCACAGGTGAGGCTGCAGCAGAGCTTACTGAGGTGCTTGGCTTTAATATTCCGCAGAGGTGGAGCATAGCGCATCTGTATCAGGCTATATTAAATAAAGAAGAGCATGTATCAAAGATATCATATTTCACAACATTGGCAGGCTATATTCACTGGCAGCTCACAGGTGAAAAGGTCATGGGTGTCGGTGAGGCATCAGGCATGTTTCCTATCGATTCTAAGACCAGGGATTATGATGCGGCAATGCTTGATAAATTTGCAGCATTAGATAAGGTAAAAGAATATCCGTGGGATATAAGAGACATTCTGCCAAAGGTGCTTACGGCTGGAGAAAAGGCAGGTACGCTGACAGAGGAAGGAGCTAAAAGGCTTGATGTAAGCGGCAATCTGGAGAGCGGTATATTGCTTGCACCGCCGGAGGGAGACGCAGGCACGGGAATGGTCGCAACCAATTCTGTTGCAGTGCGCACCGGAAATGTATCAGCGGGCACATCTGTATTTGCTATGGTGGTGCTTGAAAAGGCACTTAAGGCAGTTCATGAAGAGCTTGATATGGTCACCACACCATCGGGAGATGCGGTAGCTATGGTGCACTGCAACAACTGTACGTCAGACTTAAATGCATGGGTGGGATTATTCAAGGAATTTTCAGAGCTGTTTGGCATGGATATAGATATGAATGACATATATGGAAAGCTCTACAACAATGCACTTACAGCCGATAAGGACTGTGGCGGCCTTGTAGCCTTTAACCTTTTCTCGGGAGAGCCTGTCATCGGACTCAACGAGGGCAGACCTATGTTTGCCAGAAAGCCGGATGCAAGGATGAATCTTGCAAACTTTATGCGCACACACCTCTATGCAAGTCTTGCAACACTAAAAATCGGCTGTGATATTCTCTTTAAAGAGGAAAAAGTAAAGGTAGACACACTTTACGGTCATGGTGGTCTGTTCAAGACAAAGGGTGTGGGCCAGAGCATACTTGCAGCAGCCATGGATGCACCGGTTGCGGTCATGGAGACAGCCGGAGAGGGCGGCCCGTGGGGCATGGCAGTGCTCGCAGCATATATGGTGAATAAAGCAGATGGAGAGCCTTTGGAAAAATATCTTTCAGACAGGGTATTTAATGGCGAAAAGGGCATAGTAATGCAGCCGGACCCTGACGATGTAAAGGGCTTTGATGAGTACATAAATACATATAAGGCGGCAATTGAGGCAGAGCGTGCCATGGTAAAGGCGCTTCCGCTGTAATAGCAGTAAAAAATAATAAGAGAGGAACAGAAAATGCTTGAAGAATTAAAGAAACAGGTTTACGAAGCAAACATGGAGCTCCCAAGAAGAGGGCTCATCACATATACATGGGGCAATGTCAGTGGAATTGACAGGGAAACAGGCTATTTTGTCATCAAGCCAAGTGGAGTGGATTATGATGTGCTCACCCCTGATGATATGGTAGTCATGGATCTTGAAGGAAATAAGATAGAGGGAAAATACAAGCCTTCGTCAGACACTGCAACACACTTAGAACTCTACAAAAAGTATCCGGATATCGGAGGAATTGTACATACGCACTCACCTGAGGCAGTTGCATGGGCACAGGCCGGCAGGGATATTCCGCTCTACGGCACCACCCACGCAGACTATTTCCTGGGCTCAATTCCATGTGCGAGAAATCTCACCACAGAGGAAATCAACGAAGCCTATGAGAAAAACACAGGTCTTGTTATCATAGAGACCTTTGAGAACAGAAAAATCAATCCTGTATACACACCGGCTGTGCTCTGTCAGAATCACGGACCGTTTGCCTGGGGAAAGGATGCGGCTGAGGCTGTGCACAACGCCGTTGTCCTTGAGGAAGTGGCAAAGATGGCCAGACTCACAGAGTCAGTAAATCCTGACGTGAAGCCAGCCCCGGACAACATAAAGGAGAAGCATTTCTACCGTAAGCATGGGGCTAACGCATACTATGGCCAGAACTGATTTGTAGCTGTTATACGTGGCCTAAGTGCCGGTTTCCGTGGCGTACATGCTATCGTGTTCGCTACGCTGCATCACTAAGATACTGTACGAATTATGCTTTTTATGTTTTCTATGCTTGACAAAACCGGCTTTTATGCGCCATCCGTGGCGCATAACGCCTTGCCCCGCCGTCCATGGCGGGGCATTTTTGCGTGTGAAGCATAATTCTACAGTATCTAAGTGACTCCGCTATGCGCTCTCACGAGAGCATGTGCACCCCGGAAACCGGCACTTATGCCCATTACGAATTAAATAAATCCACAACATAAGGGCCGTAAGCCCCGCAAAGCAGTGACGCACACGGACTCCCGTGAGAGCGCATAGCGGAGCTGTTTAGTGGCTGTAGAATTATGCATAGAAACACAGAAATGCCCGGCCATGGAAGGCAGGGCAAGGAGAAATCGAGCCATGGAGGGCGAGTTTCGACGGTTTCGTCGAGCATGGAAAACGTAAAAAGCATAATTCGTACAGCCACTTAACAGCAAAGCGTAGCTCGAAGGGGAGTCCGTGTGTGCCACCTCTTTGCGGGGCTTACGGCCCGGAGTATTAGCCATATTTTTTAAGGTATTTTGTGTTTACATAGCACAAAAAATGTGCTAAATTTTTATGTAAAGTACAGTCTCAAATGACTGTAAATAAGACATAAGGTGGTTGATAGAATGGTACTGGCAGTTGAGATAATAGTCTGCTGCTTAATATTTGGCATATACAGAGTAATACGGATAAAGCGGGATCCGGCATATAAGATAAGCAATATGCCCGAGAAGCTGCAGAAAAAGGTCATGCATATGCGTGGCTACAGAAATCGGAATATCCGTATCATGACAGACTGGGAGAAGTTTGTAAAGAAGCTTCCGACACTTATATTCTGGACGATAGCGCTTGTCATACTGACATCAATAGCAGGGGCAAAAAGTTTTTCGACGGGCTTTGTGTTTGCGCTTTTGATATGGATGGCAGTCCTATTGTTTCTTGAACTGGTAGTATACTGTGGCTGGTATGCACATACACCGAAGGTGTGGATAAAGGGCACCGAGGATATGGCGAAAAAGACATATACCAATTATGCACATTATATCGGACTGATACCACAGAGAGCTCTGATGGGAATAGTGGTTGCTATTATAGTGGGTCTTGTGATAGATATGATTCCAAGGCTTGACAACAACAATTATTCGCCGAAATATACAGAGATAGAGGATACCTTAAAGGCAGCCTGTGACAATTACAGGATTCCGGGCATGGCTGTTGAGGTGGTAGATGCAGAGGGCGTGCTTTTCTCCGGTACATATGGGGATTGCAAGAGCCTTGACACGCCGTTTATCACCGGTTCACTCAGCAAGTCGTTTACTGCGGCATGCATCATGAAGCTGTATGAGGGAGGACATCTGAATATTGACAGCCCGGTAAATCCTTATCTGGATGCAGCTGAGGTATTCAAAAATCCAAAGGATGCGACAAGGATTACAATAAGACAGCTGCTCAATCATACCAGTGGACTTGGCGTGTACCAGCATGTGGGAAATGCAAAGATTGTTGGCAAAAATGGAGAATATACCTATGCGAATGTCAATTATGACATACTTGGTCTTATAGTGGAAAAAGTATCAGGTGTTAGCTACAGCGATTATCTGACAGCGACATTTTTTACACCACTTGGCATGACTCACAGCAGCGCAGCCTATGCAAAAGCGAAGGAGGATGGTCTGATTACAGGCCACAACAATTATTTCGGTTTTTCGGTGGAAAGCGATGTGAAGTATCCGCTCAGCGATTCATGGTCCACTGTACCGGCGGGCTATATTGCATCAAGCGCAAATGATATGGGAAAATATCTTCAGATGTATCTGCGTGGCGGCTATGGAATACTCTCTGACAAGAGCCTTAGCACAATGTTTCGGGCAACAGTTCCTATGGATGAGTCCGGTGAGACAGGCTATGGTATGGGCTGGGTACGTTCGGATAAATATGTCGAGACAGTGTACAATCACACAGGTCTCACGGAAAACTATATCGCAGACATGTATCTGCTTCCGGAGAGCGGCGTGGGTGTTGTATTCCTCGCAAATACCAATGACTATATGGTCACAAACAATCTGATGAACAAGGTAACCTCAAAGGTTGTGATGACACTTATGGGATACGCAACAGACGAGCTTGACCCAAAGGATTATGTCGATGCGCACCTGTTCTATGACCTTGTTTTTGCAGCATTTATATTGGTTGCGCTGATGGAGATTATCAAGTCGCACAAATGGAGAACAGACAATAGCGGAAACCTGATAGCAAATATTTTTCTGCATCTGTTTTTGCCGGTGGGCATAGTTATTGCGCCTATTGTCGGAGGCATACCATACTGGGTAATAAAGGATTATGTTCCTGATTTGTTTATTGTTTCATGCCTGAGTGTAGTACTTCTTGCAATAGGTGGAATCTTGAAGCTTAAAAACAGGAGAAATTCATAAGATAAAAGCAGAAGAAATAGAAATGCGGCTACTGTAATATGTAGCCGCATAATTTTTTGACCATAGCATCGTGGGAGGAGTCACAGCACACTCCGACAGTACATGAAGAGTATAAGCCGGAGGCTTTGACAAATTCATTGTCATCTGCTGAAAGCCTGATACCACAAGGATATTCCTTACCATCTATTGTCACATATGTAAGCTTGTCCTTATATTTTTCAAGGGCGGCTTTATCCAGATATTTGCTTATATCTTCAAAGCAGACATTTTTGGCGTAATAATCAAAGGTCTTATCATCCATAAAGCATATATCGTATTCGTTAGAAGCAAAGTATGCTGTGAGGACTGCCATGTTCTGATAGTCTAGGCCGCTTTGGTCTACATCGACACAGACATTTTGGTTTAAGGCAATTTCATCCTTTGACAAATCATAGCCGTTATCTGTGAGAAAGTCATTGAAAATATCGGCGCCGTTGTCCTCTGTGGTGCTGTTTTCTGCATTTACGCATAATACGCTCAAAACAGTATTTTTCTGCGCAAGCCGACCATGAATAAAGGTTGTGACTGCTATGATTCCGATAATGACAAGAAATATCGGTATTTTGTAATAGTCCCATATATATTGTATTTTCTGACTGAATGTCAGCTCCTTAAAAGGTGTCTTTTGTTCCATGATTTTATCTCCCTCTGATATGATGTGCTGTAGTTTAAAAATATTATAAGGTAATTTATAGAAATTTACCAATAAACATTCTATTAACTGCCTTTTTCTTTTTAGATTATTATGCTATAATGAGCCAAAACACAGATAATACAAAAGGAGAATAATATGAAAGCAAGCCACAGAAAAGATGTTATAATCGCCAGACTGATTTTTGCAGCAATATGTCTTTTTCTTATTGCCCTGATTGCTACAATAGTGATTACCGTTAACTCAAAGGGCGGCAAAAAAAAGGAGCAGGACAAGGTACAACAGAATGCGGTTAGCGAAAGTGAAACTGACAGTGCCGGCGATAGTGATACAGAGATAGGCGCCATATATCTGCCACAGCAGACTACAGAGGGTACAGAAAAAACTTACGTCACCACTACAAGCAGTGTAAACATGAGAGAGAAGCCTGATAAAAACGCAAATATAGTTACTGTTATAGCACAGGATGTGAAGCTTGAGTTTGTATCAGAGGACAATGGATGGACACAGGTTATCTTCCAGGGACAGACAGGCTATGTCAGCTCTGACTACGTCAAGTCAGATATGGCTGACAGCACTACAGACAGCGGCACATCAGGTGCGGCAAATAGCGGGGCTGCCAGTCAGGGTACAGGAGCTGCAGATAGTGCTGCACAGTCACAGTAATAGATACGTGGTGAGGTAATGTATATGACAGGAATTATATGGGCATGTGCTGCAACATTTATTGCAGCATGTGTGCCTATTTTGGCCAAGGTTGGAACTAAAAAGACAGACCCGGCGCTGGCGGGAAGCATTGCCGGGATTGTTTTATGTGCGTCTATATTTTTTTACAGGAAAGATAATATAATGGGAAGCAGCCTGATTGCACTCGGCCAAAGGAGCGTTATATTTATACTTCTGGCAGGGCTTGCAACAGGGCTTTTTGGCATCTGTTTTTTTAAGTCCATACATGAGGGCTACACATTTCAGGTTACAGCTATAGTTAAATGCAGCTATATAATCACGCTTGCAGCGGGATTTTTTCTGTTTCATAACACTCCTGACACTTTTGACTATATAGCGATTGCACTCATGATTGTTGGAACGGTTATTTTAAATCTGGATGGAACAGGTATTTTGTTTGCGCTTCTTGCTGCAGTTTGTGCGTCGGCAGCACATATTCTGGTGTCACTTGGCGGGATACAGCCGGATAAGGGCTTTATTGCGTTCTGGTGTGTATTTATAGGAACGCTGGTGCTTATTATATTTACTATTGCAACAGGAGGCATGAAGAAAATCAGATCCATGTCATTTGTTGATGGTATATGCCTGATTCTTGCAGGCATTGCATACCCGTTAGCATATGATTTTTATGGCAGGGCAGTTTCAATGTCCGGCAGCTATGCAGGTTATATTTTTAATTTGACGATTATTGTGATGATGATATGCTCCAGCGTGATACTGAAGGAGAAGGTATCGGGAAAGAAATTCCTGGGCGCATGCATTTTTATTGCAGCATTGTTTGTTATAGCATGCAACTAATAGCTGAATATAGCATATAATGATTAAAAAGAGGTTTTTTGATGTTACCTTTTTATAAAACATTTCCGTTTATGGATTACTATAAAAATGAGGATGCATTTGCAAAGGACCTGGGGATGATAAAGGATATGTATCCGCTTGATACGGCGATGATACAGTCCGCAGTAGAGCAGCGCATGGATGAGCTGGAGTATGAGGGCAGCTTTATCTATGATGAGGTGCCTGACAGGCAGCGTCTTTTCGATGAGGCAGACAGGATTGCCGGCAGATTTATCTCAGAGCAAAGCAGCAGGTGCTTTATCTGTACAATAGCGGGCATACTTTTTAACTGTGAACTCTGCAGACGAAGATGCAGATACAGAAGGTACCAAAGATTCTGGTAGATATAAGGATATGATTTTATGAGTAAGAAAGTGATAAAGCCGATAGTACTTATAGTAGTATTTATTGCAGCATTAATTACATTTTGCATAACTACAAACAAGGGAAATAAGGATATGACCACGAAGCAGGCGGATGCAACGCTGCCGGTTATGTCATTTAATCTGGATAAAATAAAGATAAACACCCTCCATGGATATACTACTGAGATGGATCCGACAAAGATGCGCGATTGCGTTATTCCAATTTCGGATGACAGGAAGCTCTCATTATCCATTTTAACATATGGCATGGCTGTTGACAGGATATCATACAAGATCAGAAGCATGGATGGCAAGAGGCTGGTGGCCGATGACGAGATATCTTCTTTTTCTAATAAGGATAATACTATTCAGGCGGACGTAAGCATGCCGAATGTTATGGATGAAAATACTGAGTATCTTTTGGTGTTTACCATAACAAGCGGTCAGGATAATGTATATTATTACAGCAGGATTATGCAGACTGACGGAAAGGCAGCTGCAAAGGTTGTCGAGTTTGCAAAGAAGTTTCATGATGAGACGTTTATAAAGGATGACAAATCCTTCTTTACAACATATATGGAGACAACAACTGGTGACAGAAATACGCTTGCACATGTGGATCTGACATCTACGGTGAGTCAGATTACCTGGGGCTCAATGGCCGCTGCACAGTATACGAATCCTGTCATAGCCCTAAAGGAAATAAACGATTCTTATGATGTGGTTACAATAGACTATGTGATGAGCTGTGTGGACGGTAAGGGTGAGACTGAGTATTACAATGTGAGAGAGTATTTCAGGCTGCGCCAGACGGAAAGCCGTATGTATGTGCTCAACTATGAGAGAACGGCAAATCAGATTATTAACAGTGAAAACAGCTTTATATCGGATTCAGGCAGCGTAATGCTTGGCATCAGAAGCAGTGAGGCAGAGTACAGGGCTAATGAAGCAGGCAGTGTGATATGCTTTGTCCAGGAGGGAGATTTATACTCCTATGATATCAACAATGGAATGATAATCAAGGTATTCAGCTTCAGGGACGCTGAGGGCATTGATGAGCGTGAGAACTGGAATCATCACGATATAAAGATTGTCAGTGTAGACGAAGCGGGCAGTATTGATTTTGTGGTATACGGATATATGAACAGAGGCACCCACGAGGGAGAGGTGGGAACCGGTGTGTACCATTATGACGGTCTGGCACATACTATAGATGAGGAAGCGTTTATTCCTTCTAAGACATCATATGAGGTGCTAAAGGCTGAGATGGGCAAGATGCTTTATCTCAATGAGAAGAATGAATTCTATCTCATGATGGATGACAGTCTCTATAGGATTAATTTAGGCTCGATGTCAGTAAAGAAGGTGGTTGAGGGCTTGTCCACAGGCTCTTACTGCGCATCGGAGAGTAACAGATACTTTGCATGGGTGGATTCTGCAAATCAGTACTCATCAAATACCATAAAAGTGATGGATTTAAAGAGTGGCAAGACCTTTGAGGTCAAAAAGGGCGACGACCAGTATCTATGTCCGCTTGGCTTCATAGGTGAGGATTTCATATATGGACAGGCGAATGCTGCTGATGTGGTCTCTGATGCAGCCGGAAACACGACATTTCCGATGAATGGCCTTATTATTCTTGATACATCTGACCAGTCGGAGCTTAAGACATATACCCCTTCGGGCGGCTATGTCGAGAAAATTTCTGTGGATGGATATACGGTAACGATAGATCTGATTGCACAAAACAATGGTGTGTATGCAGAAATCGGTCAGGATACCATTATGAACCGGGAGGCTGATTCGAAGCAGAAGATAGCTCTTGATACGAGTCAGTCCGATACAAAGCTGACGGTCAGCGCTATTAGTATAGCAGGTGGTAAAAAGCCGGATAAGCTGAAGCAGCTGACAGCACAGATGACTATAAATTCGCATGATACTGCTGTTGATTTAAAGTTTGATGACAATACAGTCCATTTCTATGTTTATGCAAAGGGGGATGTGATTTTTGCATCTGATAACATCTCGGATGCCATAAAACAGGCAAATGACAGCATGGGAGTGGTAATTGACTCAAACCAGCAGTATGTATGGATGAGGGCAAGAAAAAATGCAGTAAATGCATTTGCGAATATTGCATGTAATGAAACCGATAAGGATGCTGACAGTGTCGTGAAGTCAGTAAGTGCAATGCTTACCTACAATGATGTTACGGTAAGTGTGTCTGAGCTGATTGGAGCAGGCAGCAGTGCTGTTGATGTGCTCAAAAATAACCTGCCGGACAAGGAAATCCTGGATTTACAGGGAGTGTCTTCTGAGGATATTATCTTTTATATCAGCCAGGGCAATCCGGTATTTGCGATGACGGGAAATACGTCGGCAGTGCTTGTGACAGGATACTCTTCAAATGGAGCTTTATATATTTATAATCCGGATAATGGCGCAACAACATCGATGAGCTATGAGGATGCTGACAGAATGTTTTATAATGGTGGCTTGCATTTTATCACGTACATGACAAAATAAACAGAATAATGTTGTAATAATGCCGATTTTGTGACATTAAATGTAAGCTCCTTAGGTAAAGTTTAACAGAAATTTTCATAAGGATTGAAAAGCGGTTACAATTGGGATATATTAAATAAGTATGAAACAGGTTTAATACTTTTTGTTTAAGGAGAACGTATGAGTAAGAAGAGTATTGTCGTTACAAAAGTATGTGAAGGTCATGATAATCCAATCGCAGAGCTTGTTCAAGTGGCATGCAAGTTCGATAGTGAGATTACATTGGAGAGTGACAATCGCAAAATCAATGCAAAAAGCATCATGGGTATTATGGCATTTAATCCTTCAGATGGAATGTCTGTTGATATTGTTACAAAGGGTGATGATGAGCAGGAAGCTTTAGTTGCAATTGAAAATTTTTTAGTATGTGAATAATGAGCATGAGGAGGAAAATAGTATGCGTAAAAAGAATAACTCAAAGACAGTTAAGCAGGCAGTAAAGCCGGTTGAAGTTAAAAAAGAGGAAACAGTGGCACAGCCGGTTTCAGAGCCTAAGGCTGATGCAAAAGCCGATGTAAAGGCTGAGGTAGAAAAAGCCGTAGAGAAGACAACCGAGAAGGTTGAGAAGGCTGTTGAAAAGACAACTGAGAAGGTTGCTGAGAAGGCCGCTGAGGTTAAGGACACTGTTAAGAAGACAACAGCAAAGGCAGCAAAAGCTGCAAAGACAGCTAAAGAGGCAAAACCTGCAAAGAAGGAGCCGGTAAAGCCGGAGATTATTGTTCAGTACCAGAACAGCGAGGTTGATACAGCAGCTGTCGAGGAGCGTGTTAAGGCTCAGTTCGTTGCTGAGGGACACAAGGCAGGCTTCATCAGAAAGCTAAACATCTACATCAAGCCGGAGGAGTATTCTGCATACTATGTTATAAATGATAAGTTTTCAGGTCGTGTAGATTTATTCTAGTCAGACATTATTAGGGAATACATATTTTATCTAGCGCATAATAAAAGCCGATACATTTCGTGGAGACACGGTGTATCGGCTTTTGTTTTGTGTATAAGTATGTGTAAAAGCAGCTGTATGACAGTTTAAATGCATTATGAAATACTTAGTGGACAAACAAAAAAGGGTAACAAAAAAGCGGGTGATGGGAATCGAACCCACGTATCCAGCTTGGAAGGCTGGTGTTCTACCATTGAACTACACCCGCATAGGAATATTTAATTTGTTGTATAATGCCCAGTTCCGGAATCGAACCAGAGACACACGGATTTTCAGTCCGTTGCTCTACCAACTGAGCTAACTGGGCTTGTCTCACAACAAAAGTTATTCTACACGATTTGTCTGTTGATGTCAATATTAAAATCGAGAAAATTTGGATAGTTACAATAAACAAGAAATGTAGTATTAAAAACTATATAAAATAGAAAATGATATAATTTTACCTTGACATAAATACCATAAAGGGGTACTATGTGTATATGTTTGATTATCAAATAATTTGAATATCAAACATAAAAATGGAATTTATACATGTTCGGAGGTACATATTATGTTGAGAGAACTGAGAATCGGAGATATGGTTGCAAAGCTTCCTATCATTCAGGGAGGCATGGGAGTTGGAGTGAGTCTTAGCAGACTGGCCGGAGCTGTTGCTAAGGAGGGTGGTGTAGGAGTGATTTCCACCGCGCAGATTGGCTTTGAGGAGCCGGAGTTTGAAAAGGACCAGGCAAAGGCTAATCTGATTGCTATCAAGAAGCATATTAAGAAAGCAAAGGAGCTTGCCTGTGGACATGGAATGGTAGGTGTCAATATCATGGTGGCTTTAAAGCATTACAAGGAGCATGTTCTGGCTGCGGTTGAAGCAGGTGCTGATGTTATTATAAGCGGGGCAGGACTTCCAATGGAACTGCCTGAGCTGGTCGATGAAAAGTCACATACAAGGATTGCTCCGATTGTTTCTTCAAAGAGAGCAGCAAATCTGATTCTTAAAATGTGGGCACACAGATACAACCGCACAGCGGACTTTATTGTTATCGAGGGACCAAAGGCCGGAGGACATCTGGGATTTTCCAATGAACAGCTTGCAGATATGGAGCATATGGATTATGACAGCGAGATTAAGGAGATTATCAGCTGTGCAAAGACATATGAGGAGAAGTTTAAAAAGCACATTCCGGTAATTGTAGCAGGTGGAGTGTTTACACATGAGGATGTCATGCACTGCATGGAGCTTGGAGCCGACGGAGTGCAGGTGGCGAGCCGTTTTGTGGCGACAGAGGAGTGTGACGCATCTGATGCCTATAAGCATGCTTATCTGAACGCGAATGAGTCTGATGTGCAGATTATACAAAGCCCTGTAGGAATGCCGGGGCGTGCTGTCAGAAATGAGTTTATCAGGGGATTGGAAAAGGAAAAGCAGCATATCACAAAGTGCTACAATTGTCTTGAGAAATGTAACCCTGCAACAGTGCCATACTGTATTACGAAGGCACTGATTGCAGCGGTTAAAGGAGATATGCAAAATGGTCTGGTATTCTGCGGTGCCAATGTGGGCCGCATAAACCGGATGACTACGGTCCACGAGCTTATGAGTGAGCTTGTGGGAGCATAGGCAGTACATCCTCACAGTAGCAGCGAAGCACTTCACCTACACTCCATGCCTGCGCATAGCAGCCACGGCCGCTGTGAGGGGCATCGCCGTCAAATATCTCGCATATTGAGCCGATACAGTTGTTGAGCAGATGCTCCCTTACAGGGTTAAGCAGCTTGTCAGCGCATAAAGCGGTCTCCTTCGTGCGGCCGTTTACCTTTACATAGGCACTGATAAAACCACCGAGCAGAAAGCCCCAGGCTGTTCCCTGATGATAGGCGTGGTCGCGCTTTGAGAGAGAGCCGATGTAAATCGGATGGTAATCCTTGTGGTCAGGATCGAGCGAACGCAGTCCGCAGCCTACGTACAGCTTATCCATTACCGTATCCACAATTGCTTTTTCACGCTCCCTGTCAAGCATGGTAAATGGCAGGCTTACGGCATAAATCTGGTTTGGACGGATTGTATCGTCATCCTCGTCAACCACATCATACAGGCAGACTGTGTTTTCATTCCAGAAGCGCTTGTTGAAGGAAGTCTTTACGAGAGAAGCAAGCTGTCTGTAGCTGTCATCGTTATCGCCAAACTTAGCCTGAAGCATATCCATGGTGCACAGTGCGTTGTACCAAAGTGCATTTATCTCGACAGGTTTGCCGTGACGAGGCGTAGCAACCCAGTCACCGACACGCACATCCATCCATGTTACCTGGTCGAGTCCGCTTCCGGCATGAATGAGCCCGTCCGTGTCCATATATATGGAAAAATCAGTGCCCTTTTTATAAGTAGATATGATATCCTTTAAGCATGGATAAATATCCTTCTTTATAAATTCATAGGCATCGGGAGTGGACACATATTCAAGATATTTGTAGACAGCATAAAAATACCACAGTGATGCATCTACAGTATTGTAGAGAGGCTCAAGTCCGCTGTCCGGGAACATATTCGGGATGAGCCCGTCCTTACAGTACTTGGCAAAGGTCAGTAGTATATCGTGAGCTTTTTCAAAACGGCCGGTGCAAAGTGTCAGGCCGGTGTATGAAATCATAGTGTCACGGCCCCAGTCTGTAAACCAAGGAAGTCCGGCGAGCACAGTGTCATAGCCTGTTGACTGTCTGTGTGCGATGAACTGGTTTGCAGCCACAGTAAGCTTCACGGCAAAGTCATCAGTGAAGCCGCTTCTTTTAATCAGCTCATCGGTGTAGTCAAGCTGCGCATGTAGTATTTCAAAAGCACTTTCGTTATCAGAAACAAGGTGTTTGGCGAAGGCTGAACCTGCGTTGCCGTTACAGGCTTCAAGTGGTACGATATCGCACATTACAGAAAAATGCATTGATTCACCGGCAGGAATATCCACGCTCACGTCATATGGGCAAAATGCACAGTCGAGGCCAGGCACTTCATTGTCCACCTCGGTCTGAGCCTCAAGGTCACAGATATATTTGTCGTCTCTTTCAGTAAGCTCCCCGCCTGAAAAAGCAATGCGGATACAGTGGTCATCCTGAGCTTTTGGGATGAGACTAAAGCCATGCTCCTGCTTTTGGACCTCGAATTTTAATGAATCGACGGTGGAACTTTCAGAGTGCTCACGGAAGTTCATAAGAGGCGTGATCAAAAGCTTAGCCGCTTCGCCTTTGTTTTGAACCTCATATGCCACGGCAGCGAGATTTTTTCCCTGTGCCAGTGCGATGTGTTTTTTTATGGTGATATCACCGGCCTCATATGTAAAGCATATGGTTCCGTCGTATGTGAAATCTCTTATATATTGGATGCCGTCTGTGTGGCATCCGCCCTTGAACTGGTCACTTGAGAGGTCGTAGGTGTGGCTGTCTGTGACTATTTTTTCGTTTGTCTTTGAGAAGCAGACGTATCTTTGCACAGGTGCATGAAGGCTTGCAATCAGATAGCCCTGATGCGTACGGTTTATCGCACCGGTGACTGAACCGCCGGCATATCCGCCAAGGCCGTTGGTTAAAGCCCACTCCCTTCTTATGTTGTTTTTGAAATCATTTTGCGGTTTTAAGTTAAATTGCATCTTAACCCTCCGAAATTTCACTAAATTTTTATAATATTTTAACCTATAACCATGAAAAAATCTATACGAAACGGTAAAAATCTGTTATCATTATAAAGATATATATTTTCAATATGCAAAGGAGAATTATAATGGAAGTATTTACATTGATTGCGCGTAAAAAAAATGTGGCGCTGGTATTTGTTTCGTACCTGCTTGTGGCTCTTGCTGCGATAAGTCTTCTGACTATCTGCATCGGCTTTGCACCGGGTATTTTATTTGCAGTAGTATTTGGACTTATTGCATATCTTATGATAATGGCACAGAACACCGAGTTTGAATATTCATATTTTGACGGAGAGCTGCGCTTTGCCAAAATTAAAAACAAGAGCCGCAGAAAGCGCCTTGGAATATACAGCATGGAGTCTGTAGCAGCAATTGCACCGGCAGGTGACAGAAGCGTATACAATTACGAGAATGGAAATGAGTTCAAGAAAATAGACTATACCTCAGGTCAGAAGGATGTACCTTATTATGATATCGTCATCAAATCGCCTGATGAGAACGTACTTATAAAGGCGGAGCTTGATGACAAGTTCCTCACAGAGGTGGAGAAAAAATACAGATCAAAGGTTAAAAGAAAAGAGGAGTAATTACTCCTCTCCTTCCAAATGGTACATTTTGGATTTTGTTTTGCCGGCATCGTATCCGGTTGAGTATCCTTTGTTGCCGTTTAACAGTCTCAGACATTTGGGACAAAGAGTGCCGAAGGTAACAGGTGCACCGCACCGCTGGCAGTGAAGACCGGCTATAGTGGAGGCTGATTCAGACTGCTTGTACTCGATGCGTCCGTCCTTTATCCAGCTCTTTACCTGTCTAAGCGGTATCTTAAAATGTTCTGCAACCTCGTATTCATTTACGTCGTGGGTACGGATAAATTCCTTTACCTCGCGGAATAATGCCAGATCAAGGCATCGTGGGCAGAGATTCTCTTTATAGTCATGTGGCAGAGGCCTTTTACAGTTTTCACATACTTTTGTGTTGTTGTTAAAAAGACTTTTAGGATTATCCATAGGTGCCTCCTTAAGCTTGTTTTATTCATTATATCATAACAGATTTTATAAAGAAAGTAGGGACTTTTATAATGTCAATTGCAGTTTTCGATTCAGGAGTCGGCGGAATAAGCGTCTTAAAGAGCCTGGTTGAAGTGATGCCTAACGAAGATTTTATATATTACGGTGATTCAGCAAATGCGCCTTATGGTACCAAAACACTTGAGCAGGTGCGAGCTTTGACCTGTGAGCATGCAAAGGAGCTGATTTTAAATCAGCATGCTAAGGGGCTGGTTGTCGCGTGCAATACAGCCACCAGTGCGGCAGTGCGTATATTAAGAGAGCAATATCCCGATGTTCCTATCGTAGGGATAGAGCCTGCAGTCAAGCCTGCGATGCTTTTTATGGAAAATCCGAGAGTGCTTGTGATGGCTACACCTATGACTATCAGGGAGGAAAAACTTAAAAAGCTTATGGACAGATACAGACACTTTGGTGAGATTATTCCATTGCCGTGTCCGGGGCTTATGAATTTCGTTGAGAGAGGTGACTTGTACGGTGATGATGTGAGACAGTATCTCGAGGAACTTTTGTATTCATATTCGCATGGTGAGATAGATGCGGTTGTGCTGGGATGCACACATTATCCGTTTGTCAGAAAAATGATACAGGAGGTGCTTGGAGATAGGGTGCGTGTGTTCGATGGAGGAAACGGTACAGCGCGTGAGATGAAAAGACGTCTCGCAGAAAAAGGTCTGCTGACAGACAGCACCGCTGCAGGTATTGTGGATTTTCAAAACAGCCTGACCGGACAGAGCCATGAGGATAAAATACAGCTCTGTAAGGCACTTTTTGACAAAAAAATTTAGTTGTTATTTACAAAATATTACAAATCTAAAAAAAGTATAAAATAATCACGACTTTTTTAATAAAATATTTCTAAAATGTACATTGTTAGGACATAATTACCACATATACTTATATCTGTAAGAGGAACAAAACCTTTTACATTATTCCCTTTTTATTAATAAACATTTTCATAACTAAACTCCTCGAGAAAGGATCGCGTTGTTACCGCGTGTAACATCGCGGTCCTTTCTCACGTTTTGCATGCAGGCTGCGGAGACGCAGCCTTACTGTTTTAGCTATGCACAACGCTTCCACATATATCGTTCAGCACACACATGTCACAGTGCGGTGTGGTTCGGGCAGTGCATACGGCGCGTCCATGATCAACCAGCCTGTGGCAGAAGTCATTGCTCTCCTCGGGTGGGATGATTTTCCAAAGCTCCATCTCCACTTTTTTCGGGTCCTTTATTCCATCTACAAGTCCTATACGGTTGCAAAGGCGTATGCAGTGTGTGTCGGTGACGATGGCAGGCTTGCCGTACACATCACCCATAATCAGGTTGGCACTCTTTCTGCCGACTCCCGGCAGCTTCAGCAGATCGGTCATATTGTCAGGCACAAGACCGCCAAAATCATCGCGAAGCATTCTCATGCAGGCACTTATATCACGTGCCTTACTCTTTCCCAGGCCGCATGGACGTACAATTTCTTCTATGTCGGAAACATCAGCATCGGCGAGAGCCTCGATGGAAGGATACTTTTTGAACAAATCCACCACGACTACATTTACGCGGGCATCAGTGCACTGGGCTGCGAGCCTGACTGATACGAGGAGCTTCCAGGCCTCGTCGTACTCAAGAGTGCAATCGGTGCGAGGATATGCGGTTTTTAGTCTTTTTATTACTTCAATGGCTAATTTTTCTTTTGTCATATGAGCCTCCTTATTCTTTATTTCATAACTATTCAGAACCACCCACGCATATTCGCAAAACAGCACGATACTCGTGCTTTGTCTACACTCCGTTTCGGTCCGCGCTGAACAAACGTCCACCGGACGTTTAGCGCCGCTGCTGTGTAGCTAATTTTGCTCATATGTGTGGGGTGGCTCTATTCGAGCCACCTAGAGAACAAGAAAACCTGCTGCTTACATGCAAGCATGACGCATCAGCTTTTCTTGTTCTCAGTGGTTCTGAATAGTTACTTTATTTTATAGTATACAAAAATGCGCGGAGATTGTAAAATGGATTTACGTGGAGCGGATTACGTGATAGGAGCAGTATGAAACTGGAAAATATGAATAACGCACATGCAAATAAAAAATGTACAAATATCATATATATAAACAACAGATATACAATAGAAGTAACTAGGAAAAGAATAAAAAACATGTATCTTCGTGTGAAGGACACGGATGGCACACTATCAGTGAGTGCTCCTTATGGCATGAGTGATACAGAAATCAGGAAATTTGTGGAGAGCAAATCAGACTGGATTGAGCGGACCACACGAGAAATGCTTAATATAAGGCAGCTTAAGGAGCAGGAGCCGGTTATGGCACCCTTCATGGAGAGAGAGCTGCGCAGGGAGCTTAAAATGCAGCTGCAGAGGCTTATCGACAAATGGGAGCCTGTTATGGGAGTTAAGTCAGCCGGCTTTACGATAAAGAAGATGAAGACAAGGTGGGGATCATGCAACGTGAAGTCACATCATCTGAATTTCAACCTTCTGCTGGCTAAGGTGCCGTCGGAGTGCGCAGAGTATGTGGTGGTTCACGAGCTTACACATCTGCTTGAACCAAGTCATAATGCCAGGTTCTGGTCGCTGATGGAATATTATCTGCCGGAAAGCAAAAAGCTGCGTAAACAACTTGCTGGCTTTTCTGCGCAGGATATGATATGATATTATTAAAGACTCACTTAGGGAAAGGAAGCTTTAAATGGAATTTTGGGATATATACGATAAGGATAAAAAGCCGACAGGCCGTACAATGAAAAAAAACGACTGGATACTTAAGGATGGAGAGTATCATCTTTCAGTGCTTGGCGTGATTCATAGACCAGATGGCAGATTTCTTATCACACAGCGTGTCATGACAAAGGCATGGGCACCGGGCTGGTGGGAGGTTTCAGGAGGAGCCGCACAGGCAGGTGAGAGCTCATTTACCGCAGTCTGCAGAGAGGTAAAGGAGGAGGTAGGCCTTGATGTATCACAGTGTCCGGGAGGGCTTGCCTATACCTATCACAGGGAGAATCCGGGCGAGGGTGACAACTATTTCGTGGATGTTTACCGCTTTGAGCTTGATTTCAAGGAGTCTGACGTACAGATTCAGACAGAGGAGGCACTTGGGTTTAAAATTGCCACACTCGATGAAATAAAAGAGCTTGCTGCGCAGGGTGTGTTCCTGCACTATGACAGCATAAAGCAGGTATTTGAAAATTAATTGCTATGATTATGATAATAAGATAACATAGAATTATAAGATTACATAGAATTATAAGGAGCAGATTATGGCATTACCAAAGGATCCGGTTATGCTGCTTAGCTTTGTAAACACACAGCTTCGGGACAATTATTCAGGATTGAAGGAGCTTGCGGCAGCATATGATATTGATGAGAAAGAGCTTTGCGACAAGCTTGCACAGATTGATTACAAATATGACGAGACTGTCAATCAGTTTAAGTAGATTTTCAGCATACATATTAAAAGTGATGGAAGGATAAGATAATGGAGACATGCTGCGATTTTTGTGCATACAATGAATATGATGAGGATGATGAGGAGTATTATTGCTCGGTAAATATGGACGAGGATGATATGGCGAGATTTGTCCAGAGCAGCTATAAGCGCTGTCCGTTTTACCGCTCAGGCGATGAATACAGGGTTGTCCGTCACCAGATGTGAAGCATTATAACAAAATATAATAAATATAATTAAAAAATAAATTGCATTAATCAATTTAAGGCTGTATAATAAGTTGGTTATTTTAAAAATTAAGAATTTACAAATATACAAAGCATATTGATAAGGAGGAAAATTATGCCTGTAAAATACGTGTTCGTCACCGGTGGAGTTGTTTCCGGTCTTGGAAAAGGAATTACCGCAGCGTCTCTTGGACGTCTTTTAAAAGCTCGTGGATACAAGGTGACAATGCAGAAGTTCGATCCATACATTAATATTGATCCGGGTACCATGAACCCTATTCAGCACGGAGAGGTGTTTGTAACAGACGATGGAGCTGAGACAGATCTTGACCTGGGACACTATGAGCGTTTTATTGATGAGAGCCTGACAAAGAACTCAAACGTCACCACAGGAAAGGTATACTGGTCAGTATTACAGAAGGAACGTCGTGGTGACTACGGCGGAGGAACAGTACAGGTTATCCCTCATATCACCAATGAGATAAAGAGCAGATTCTACAGGGATTTCACATCTGAGGATACCACAATCGCAATCATCGAGGTGGGCGGTACAGTCGGCGATATCGAGAGTCAGCCGTTCCTCGAGGCAATCAGACAGTTCCAGCATGAGGTGGGACACGACAATGCCATCCTGTGTCATGTGACACTGATTCCATACATCAAGGCGTCAGGAGAGCTCAAGACAAAGCCTACACAGGCAAGTGTAAAGGAGCTTCAGGGCATGGGAATCCAGCCGGATATCATTGTATGCCGTTCAGAGCATGAGCTTGATCAGAAGCTTAAGGACAAGATTGCGCTGTTTTGTAATGTACCGAATTCACACGTATTACAGAACCTTGATGTGGAGTATCTCTATGAGGCACCACTTGCCATGGAGCAGGAGAATCTTGCAAAGGTTGCATGCGAGTGCTTGCATCTCGACTGTCCTGAGCCGGATCTTGCAGACTGGAAGCAGATGGTTGAGGATCTCCGTCATCCTGATAAAGAGGTCAAGATCGCACTTGTCGGAAAATATACAGCACTTCACGATGCATACATTTCAGTTGTTGAGGCACTGAAGCATGGCGGTATTCCTGAGCATACCACAGTTGATATAAAGTGGGTTGACTCAGAGGAGCTTAATGATGACAATGCAGCAGAGGTATTCAAGGGTATTCAGGGAATTATCGTTCCGGGAGGCTTTGGAGACCGTGGTGTTGAGGGCATGATTGCAGCAGCTAAGTATGCCAGGGAAAACAATATCCCATATCTGGGACTCTGCCTTGGAATGCAGGTGGCAATCATCGAGTATGCGCGCCACGTATGTATGTTCCATGATGCACACAGTATAGAGCTTGATCCAAACACTACTCATCCGGTTATCGCACTTATGCCTGACCAGAACGGAATAGAGGATATCGGAGGTACACTTAGACTTGGCTCTTATCCATGTGTACTCGACAAGACATCAAAGGCATACCAGGTATACGGTACAGAGAATATAAGCGAGCGTCATCGTCACCGTTATGAGGTCAACAATGACTACAGAACAGCTCTCACAGAGCATGGCATGAAGCTTTGCGGTACATCACCTGATGGCAGAATTGTGGAGATGATTGAGATTCCGGAGCATCCGTGGTTTATTGCCACACAGGCACATCCTGAGCTTAAGTCACGTCCGAACCGTCCACATCCGCTTTTCCATGGTTTCATAGAGGCGGCAAACAAGGTGAACAGATAATTTTTCGTTATATTTAATACAATATTTAGAAAGTGCGGTTGATTTTGACCGCACTTTTTCTTATAATAAAGTGAAGCTTCACACTTTATATATGGTGAGGAGACGGTTTCATATACAATATATTCCTTGGAAAATAAGAAGTCTGTAATGATATTTTTCGGGGATAGGGTTTCATGGGAATGACTATAAAAATTACAGGTCAAAATTGCCTTGAAGCTTGTAATAAATAAGAAAAGAACGGAGAAAATATGGATAATCAGGGACCTAATAACTATAATTACAACAATGGCCCGGGCAATAATGGGTCCGGTGGAAACGGAAATAACGGTGGTAACAGACCTGGTGGAAACGGTGGCAGAAACAACCGTGGCGGACAGGGTATCATGGCATTTATCCTGCTGACACTCGTGGCATTGTTTGTGTATGCACTTATATCAAACAGCATATCGCATGCCAGCACACAGGAAAAGTCATACAGTGATTTCATAAAACAGCTTGATAAGGGTAATGTCAAGAGCGTGGAGTTTGATTCCTACGAGATAGACTACAAGCTTGTGGATGACGGACACAAGGATTATGACATCACATATTACACAGGCCGTGTGGCTGATGATGAGCTTGTGCCGACACTCAAAAAAGCAAAGACCTCAGAGGGCAAGTCTATTGAGATAAAGGCAGCGATACCTGATAATACATCTACATGGATTTTTAATATATTAAGCTTTATAGTTCCGCTTATTTTACTGTGGGTGCTTTTAGCATTTGTTTCAAAGAAGATGGGCGGCAGCATGGGGATGGGAGTCGGCAAATCGACTGCCAAGGTATATGTGGAGAAGTCCACAGGCGTAAACTTCAAGGATGTTGCGGGACAGGATGAAGCCAAGGAATCTCTCCAGGAGGTTGTTGATTTCCTTCACAATCCTAAGAGATATACAGATATCGGAGCAAAGCTTCCTAAGGGAGCGCTTCTCGTGGGACCTCCGGGAACAGGTAAGACACTCCTTGCCAAGGCAGTAGCAGGAGAGGCAGGAGTACCGTTTTTCTCACTTGCAGGTTCAGACTTTGTGGAGATGTTTGTCGGAGTCGGAGCTTCGAGAGTGCGTGATTTGTTCAAGGAAGCACAAAAAATGGCACCATGTATCATCTTTATCGATGAGATAGATGCAATAGGAAAGAGCCGTGACAGCAGATACGGCGGTGGCAATGACGAGCGTGAGCAGACACTAAACCAGCTCCTTGCAGAGATGGATGGCTTTGATACATCAAAGGGATTACTTATATTAGCAGCAACTAACCGCCCTGAGGTGCTTGATAAGGCGCTTCTTCGTCCGGGACGTTTTGACAGAAGAATCATAGTTGATAAGCCTGACTTAAAGGGACGTCTGGAGACATTAAAGGTACACTCAAAGGATGTCAAGATGGATGAGTCGGTAGACCTTGATGCACTGGCACTTGCCACAGCAGGACTTGTGGGCTCAGACCTTGCCAACATGATTAATGAGGCTGCCATCAACGCAGTCAAAAACGGCAGACAGCTTGTAAATCAGGCAGACCTCTTTGAAGCCTTCGAGCTTGTAGCCGTCGGCGGCAAGGAAAAGAAGGACCGTGTCATGAGCGATAAAGAGAGAAAAATCGTCTCATACCATGAGGTTGGACATGCACTTGTATCAGCCCTGCAGAAAAATACAGAGCCTGTGCAGAAAATCACAATCGTACCACGTACCATGGGAGCACTCGGATATACACTCCAGACACCTGAAGAGGAGAAATACCTTGAGACAAAGGACGAGCTTCTCGCCAAAATCACAACATATATGGCAGGTCGTGCAGCAGAGGTGCTGGTATTTAACTCAGTCACAAGCGGAGCCGCAAATGATATAGAAAATGCCACAAAGATAGCCCGTGCCATGGTAACAATGTACGGAATGTCAGATAAATTCGGCATGATGTGCCTTGCAACAGTACAAAACCAGTACTTAGAGGGCGGAGCAGGATTAATCTGCGGAGAGAATACAGCATCGCAGATAGATGATGAGGTACTCTCAATCATAAACAGCAGCTACGCAGAGGCTATGAAGCTCCTCGATGAAAACAGAGAAATCCTCGACAGTATATCAGATTATCTCTACCAGAAGGAAACAATCACAGGTAAGGAATTCATGAAGATGTTCCGCGACATGAAGGGACTCCCTGACCCGGACGAGGAAAAAGATGGTGAAGAGAGCAAAGAGCAGGAAAATGCACAGAATGATGCACAGAAAGATACGACATCAGCAGCAGATCCACTCCTTCGTAATGCCACAGACCAGCCTGCAGATACAAATGAATCTTCCGGATATACAGCGCCGGATGATACATCAAATAATTAGTACCTTATAGGTCAATTTTCGAACACAATGAGCAACCAAGCAATTTTCGCGTAGCGAAAGAGCGAAAAAAGAATTTCGCATAAAAAAAGCGCAGTAGAAAAGAGTTTCGCACACATAAACTGAAAAAGCCGGAGGGTACACAGTGTGTTCAGAAGGAAAATATGAACTGCAGCGGGCTTCCGGGCAAGAAAAGGGACGAAAAAGCCTTGCAAACAAAGAAAACCAAACGGAGAGAAATCCCGCGGCTGACTTCATATTTTCCTGAGGAATACAATGTGTGCCATGCCGGCAACTTCACAACCTGAAGGTGCGAAACTCCACAACAACCCAAAAGAGCGAATATGGAAAAAACATTTGATATCAAAGAAGAATTAAAAAAACTCCCGGATGCCCCGGGAGTTTATATTATGCATGACAAGGATGATGTAATCATATATATCGGCAAAGCCAAAAGCCTGACGAAGCGAGTACATCAGTACTTTCAGGCGAGCCACAATGAGGGCATCAAGAAAAAACAGATGGTAGAGCATATAGATCATTTTGAGTATATAGTTACCGACTCTGAACTTGAGGCCCTTGTTTTGGAGTGCAACCTGATAAAGGAGCATACACCAAAGTACAATACTATGCTTCGTGATGACAAGACATATCCGTACATCAAGGTGACACTGGGAGAGGACTATCCGAGGGTGCTGTTTTCGCGTCAGATGAAAAAGGACAAATCCCGTTACTTTGGTCCGTATACGAGTGCCTCTGCGGTGAAAAGCTCGATAGATCTGATAAACAAAATCTATAAGCTTCGCACCTGCAACCGCAGGCTGCCGCGTGATATAGGAGCAGACCGGCCGTGCCTCAACTATCATATACACCAGTGCAGTGCACCATGCCAGGGGTATGTGACGAAGGAAGAGTATGCCATATCTGTAAAGGGCGCGATAGATTTCTTAAACGGCGACTATGAGCAGACAATAAAGGCTCTTAGCGATAAAATGCTAAAGGCCTCAGAGAGCATGGAGTTTGAGAAGGCGGCTGAATACAGGGATCTGATAAACAGTGTGAAACAGGTAGCACAGAAGCAGAAGATAACAAATGCCGACGGCGAGGATAAGGATATCATAGCACTTGCAAATGACGATACTGATGCAGTGGTGCAGGTATTTTTCATAAGAAACGGAAAGCTGATAGGCAGAGACCATTTCCATGTGAGGGTTGGAAGCGAGGAGGCTGCGGATGATGTGTTAAATAACTTTGTGAAGCAGTTTTATTCCGGAACACCTTTTATACCGCGCGAGGTCATGCTGCAGAGTGAGATAGAGGATATGGCTGTTTTGGAGCAGTGGCTCAGCGAAAAGCGAGGCAGGCGGGTGAATATAAAAGTGCCGCAGAAGGGCATGAAGGAAAAGCTTGTTGAGCTTGCCTACAAGAACGCACTCTTAGTGCTCAGCCAGGATAAGGAGCGGATAAAGAGAGAAGAGGGACGCACAATAGGAGCTGTAAAGGAAATCGAGGAACTTTTGGGCTTACATGGATTAAACCGTATGGAGGCCTATGATATTTCCAATATCAACGGCTTTGAGACCGTCGGCTCCATGATAGTGTATGAGAAGGGCAAGCCTAAAAAGAGCGATTACAGAAAGTTTAAGCTTCGCACAGTTACGGGACCTGATGATTATGCGTCAATGCACGAGGTGCTCACACGCCGCTTTACACATGGTATGGAAGAACAGAAGCAGCTTGAAAAAGATGGCTCTCCACAGGAAATAGGCAGCTTCAACCGTTTTCCGGATATTATAATGATGGATGGTGGAAGAGGTCAGGTAAATATATGCCTTCAGGTGCTTTCCGAGCTGGGGCTCGACATACCTGTGTGTGGCATGGTGAAGGATGATTTTCACCGCACAAGAGGTCTTTATTACAACAATGTGGAGATTCCTATCGACCGCCACGGCGAAGGCTTCAAGCTCATCACGAGAATACAGGATGAAGCACACCGCTTTGCAATAGAGTTTCATAGGTCACTGCGCTCAAAGAGTCAGGTACATTCGGTGCTTGATGATATTGAAGGCATAGGGCCGGCGCGCAGAAAGGCTCTCATGCGCCGCTACCAGTCGCTGGAGAAGATAAAGGAAGCAGATGTTGAAGACCTTATGCAGACAGAGACCATGAACGAAAAAGCAGCACAGGCAGTGTATGCATTTTTCCACTCTGCCACGTAGATTTTGAAGCTAATCTGTGGTATACTAAAAAACAAATATACATCAAGGGGGACCGCGAATGGATGCATTACACTCAGTATCAGTTGCAAAGGTAGCAGAATTGCTCGATCTCAACAATCTCACAAAAGAGATGAACCTAAAGGAGAGGGCGATAGAGTGCTCGGACGTCAACAGACCGGCGCTTCAGCTCTCAGGATATTTTGATCATTTTGAGGAGAGACGAATACAGATTATCGGAAATGTAGAGTATACTTATATAGAGAAGATGAGCGACAGCGAGAAAAAAGAGCGCTATAGCCGCTTCATGGAGTTTGATATACCATGTATCATCTTCTGCAGAGATTTACAGCCGGATGAGATATTTATGGAAGAGGCCAGAGAGCACAGCATACCGGTGCTGTCAACAGGTCGTTCCACATCAAGCTTTATGGCTGAGCTCATCTATTGTCTTGGTGAGCAGCTCGCACCGTGCATCACAGTGCACGGCGTGCTGGTAGATGTATACGGCGAGGGAGTAATGATCACAGGTGAGAGCGGTATAGGAAAGAGTGAGGCCGCACTCGAGCTCATCAGACGAGGCCATCGTCTCGTGACGGATGATGTGGTGGAAATCAGAAAGATCAACGAGCATACGCTCATGGGTACTTCGCCTGAGATTACCAGACACTTTATAGAGCTTCGTGGCATCGGAATCATCGATGTCAAGACACTTTACGGAGTAGAGTGTGTAAAGGAAAAACAGCAGATAGACCTCGTAATCAAGCTCGAGGACTGGAAAAAGGAGGCAGATTACGACAGACTCGGCCTCGAGGAAGAATATGCCGAGTATCTCGGCAACAAGGTAGTGTGTCATTCACTGCCAATCAGACCGGGACGTAATCTGGCGGTCATCGTAGAGACAGCAGCAGTCAATCACAGACAAAAAAAGATGGGCTACAATGCAGCTCAGGAGCTGTATCGCCGCGTCCAGGCAAATCTTACAAAAAATTCGGAGGTATAATAAATCATGGCAATAGAAAAGAAAAACGCCTGGGAGAAATATCCCCAGGGACCTGAAAGAGAAAAATTATTTGCATTTGCAGAGGATTACAGAAGGTTTATATCCGGCTGCAAGACAGAGCGCGAGTGCACGGCATCAGTTTATGCTGACGCCACAGGACACGGCTTTGTAGACCTTGATGAGCTCATCGAGACAGGAAAGAGCGTAAAGGCAGGAGATAAGATCATAGCAAACAATATGGGAAAGGGACTGGCACTGTTTATCGTGGGCAGTAAGCCTCTTGAGAAGGGTATGAATATCCTTGGAGCCCATATTGATTCACCTAGAATGGACTTAAAGCAGGTGCCTTTATACGAGGACACAGACATGGCACTTTTAGACACACATTATTATGGCGGCATCAAGAAATATCAGTGGGTTACACTGCCGCTTGCACTTCACGGAGTCATCTGCAAAAAGGATGGCAGCACAGTGACAGTCAATATCGGAGACAAGCCAAATGATCCTGTAGTGGGTGTGAGCGATCTGCTTATTCATCTGTCAGGCGAGCAGATGGGCAAGAAGGCTTCAGAGGTCATAAAGGGCGAGAGCCTTGATGTGCTCATTGGAAGCATACCGGGACCAGAAAAGGACGAGGACGACAAGGATATCAAGGAGAGAGTAAAGGCCAATATCCTCACAATACTTTCACAGGAGTACGGTGTGGACGAGGATGATTTCCTTTCAGCAGAGATAGAGGTGGTACCTGCCGGAGAGGCAAGAGACTACGGACTTGACAGAAGTATGATCATGGGTTACGGCCATGACGACAGAGTGTGCGCATATCCTTCATACAGAGCTATGCTTGAAATAGATGGCGCACCGGAATATACAAGTGTATGCCTGCTCGTGGACAAAGAGGAAATCGGCTCAGTGGGAGCCAGCGGCATGCAGTCACGCTTTTTCGAAAACTGTGTGGCAGAGGTGATGAACCTGGCAGGAGACTACAGCGAGCTTGCAGTCAGACGTGCACTGAAAAACTCAAAGGTACTCTCATCAGATGTATCAGCAGCCTTTGACCCGAACTATCCATCGGTTATGGAAAAGAAGAACTCGGCATACTTCGGAAAGGGCCTCGTATTCAACAAATATACAGGCGCCAGAGGCAAATCAGGCTCAAACGATGCCAACGCAGAGTATGTTGCAAGGCTTAGAAATATCATGGATACAGCAGATGTTTCATTCCAGACAGCAGAGCTTGGAAAGGTAGACGAGGGAGGCGGCGGAACAATCGCATATATCCTCGCAAACTATGACATGAATGTTATTGACAGCGGTGTGCCGGTGCTCAACATGCATGCGCCATGGGAAATCATCAGCAAGGTCGATTTATATGAGGCATTCAGAGGCTACATTGCATTTTTGAAGGAAGCATAGGCTAAAGGAATATAAGATGAATCAGACATTTGTAAAAAGTGTAACAGAACAATTGCCGCAGCTTGGTCTCCTGCAGGATGAGCCGATGAAAAAACACACGACCTTCCGCATAGGAGGCCCGGCAGATTACTATGCAGAGCCTGATATTAGCCGGATTTCAAAGCTTATAGAGATAGCTAAGGCATGTGATATGCCGGTTACAGTGATAGGAAACGGAAGCAATCTGCTGGTAGGAGATAAGGGCATCAGAGGTCTTGTAATTGGTATTGGAAAAGGCCTGTCCGAAATTGAGGTGACAGAAGCTGTGGCGCAGCAAAGCACAGCGCAGGACTTCACAGCACAAGACAACGGTCATATCATCACAGCAGGCGCCGGGGCTATCCTTGCAGCAGTGGCGGCAAAGGCAGCGGAGGCATCGCTTTCAGGTCTTGAGTTTGCATCGGGCATCCCGGGAAGTGTTGGAGGCGCGGTAGTCATGAACGCAGGAGCCTACGGTGGAGAGATAAAGGATGTCCTAATCGATGCCACAGTGCTCACAGCAGAGGGCGAGCTAAAGACTGTCACAAGGGATGAGCTTGACTTATCCTACAGGCACAGTATAGTCCAGGAAAAGGGCTATATAGTGCTGTCAGCCAGATTCAGGCTCACACCAAAGCCTAAGGATGAGATAAAGTCATATATGGCAGAGCTTCGCACAAAGAGAGTGGAGAAGCAGCCGCTTGAGTACCCAAGTGCAGGCAGCACCTTTAAGAGACCGGAGGGCTATTTTGCAGGGAAGCTTATCATGGATGCAGGTCTTCGAGGTTACAGCGTGGGAGATGCACAGGTGTCTCAGAAGCACTGCGGCTTTGTAGTCAATAAGGGCGAAGCCACTGCAGCGGATGTCCTGACACTCATAAAAGACGTGCAGGAAACAGTTTTAAAGCAGTTTGGAGTAAAGCTCGAACCGGAAGTTAAGATGATTGGAGAATTCTAGTGAAATTTGTAATAGTGACGGGCATGTCAGGTGCCGGAAAAAGCACAGCAATGAAAATGATGGAGGATATGGGATATTTCTGTATAGACAATCTGCCTATACAGCTATTAGATAAGCTCATAGACTTTTCAAACACCTTCCACAGTGATGTGTCCAAGGTGGCAGTCGGCATAGATGTGCGAAACGGTTCAGGAATTGATGAGATTCCACAGACGCTCGAGCAGCTAAGGCAGAAAAATTTTCCGTATGAGATACTTTTCCTCGATGCTGAGGATGAGGTGCTTGTAAAGCGATACAAGGAGACGAGGCGTAATCACCCTCTCGCAGGCAGTGAGCGCATCAATAAGGGCATCGTGCTTGAGAGGGAAAAGCTGCAGTATTTAAAGGACAATGCTGACTATATCATAGACACAAGCCAGCTTCTCACAAGGGAACTCAAAATTGAGCTTGAAAAGATATTTGTGCAGAATGAGGATTACAAGAATCTCTTTATCACGATACTTTCCTTCGGCTTCAAGTATGGCATACCGTCAGACTCTGATATAGTCATGGATGTGAGGTTTCTGCCAAATCCCTACTATGTGGACGGACTACGCGCGAAAACCGGCAATGATAAGGAGATACAGGACTATGTCATGCAGTTTCCGGAGGCAAATGAGTTTATCGACAAGCTTGATGATATGATAAAGTTCCTCATTCCAAACTATATCTCTGAGGGCAAGAACCAGCTTGTTATATCTATAGGCTGCACCGGAGGCAAGCACCGCTCGGTAACGCTTGCAAACGAGCTGTACAAGAGGCTTAGCGGCTGTAATGACTATGGACTTAAGATAGAGCATCGCGACATAGGAAAGGATGCATTGAGAGGTAAATAACATGTCGTTTTCCAGTGATGTAAAGGAAGAGCTGGCAAAGCAGGTATCAAAGAGCAGGCACTGTCAGCTCGCTGAGCTTGCAGGCATCATAGAGCTTTCGGGCCGTATCAATGAAAAAACAAAGGGACTTGAGCTCGACACCGAAAACCTGCTGCTTTTAAATAAATATGCCACACTTATGAAGCGTGCCTTTGGCACAGATACCACAAAGGCGCTGGATGAGCAGGATACCGGAAAAATACTTGCAGCGCTTAAAATCACGGCACAGCCTGTCAACAGACAGACCGCAGACGGACTGCTTCTTATGCAGACATGCTGCAAGAGAGCCTTTATCAGGGGAGCTTTCATGGCAGCAGGCTCGATAAGCGATCCCAACAAAGCGTACCATTTTGAGATAGTGTGTCATACGAAAGAGCAGGCGAAGCAGCTTCAGGAGCTCTTGTGCGGCTTTGATACGGATGCCAAGATAGTAGAGCGCAAGGGGCACTATGTAGTGTACATAAAGGAGGGCGCCCACATCGTGGACAGTCTCAACATCATGGAGGCGTATGTGTCACTCATGAAGCTGGAAAATGTGCGCATATTAAAGGAAATGCGCAACAGTGTAAACCGTAAAGTAAACTGCGAAACCGCAAACATCAGCAAGACTGTGAATGCGGCAGTAAAGCAGATAGAGGATATCAGACTGATACAGAAAATGAGAGGACTCGATGATTTACCGGCGCAGCTTCGGGAGATGGCGCTGCTTCGGCTTGAATATCCGGATGCACCGCTAAAGGAGCTCGGAGGATATCTGAATCCGCCAATGGGCAAATCGGGAGTCAACCACAGGCTTAGAAAATTATCGGCGATTGCGGAGGAACTGAGATAGATGAAGAAAAAGCTTTTATTTGTATTTAATCCCAAATCAGGCAAGGGGCTCATAAAGGAGCATCTGGTAAATATCGTGGACATCATGACAAAGGCCGGATACAAAATCACCATTTATCCTACACAGTGTCAGGGAGATGCCATAAAAAAGGTCAGGAAAAATGCTAAGAAGTATGACCTTGTAGTGTGCAGCGGCGGAGACGGCACACTCGACGAGGTAGTGACCGGCATGGAGCAAAGCGAGGTAAATGTACCGATAGGATACATCCCTGCGGGCAGCACCAATGACTTTGCAAACTCTCTCGGCATACCAAAAAATATGGAGGAGGCCGCAAGAGTTGCCGTAAACGGTACTCCATTCCCGTGTGATGTGGGAGGCTTCAACGGAGATACCTTCGTATATGTTGCAGCCTTTGGCCTTTTTACAGAGGTATCCTACCAGACCTCGCAGCAGATGAAAAATATACTGGGACATGCCGCATATATTTTAGAGGGTGCAAAGCACCTGATGGATATCACCTCGTACAGGATGAGGGTGAGCCATGACGGTGAGATAATAGAGGATGAGTTTATATATGGAATGGTGACCAACTCGCTTTCGGTAGGAGGCTTCAAGGGCATATCAGGTCCTGACGTACTGCTTGATGACGGCCTTTTTGAGGTGACACTCATCAAGAATCCAAAAAACCCAATAGAGCTCAATAAGATACTTGCGGGACTGGCAAACCGTGAAAATGACAATGAGCTCATCTACTCCTTCAAGACCAGTGAGATGCATGTGGAGAGTGAGGAGGAGGTACCGTGGACACTCGACGGAGAGTTTGGCGGCAGCCACACGGATCTGACCATCACTAATCTGAGCAAACAGATTACCATTATGTGCTGATAAATACAAAATCGGACATAAAATAGTAATAGTACACAATTTTTTGTCTGATTGTGTTAAAAATTTAACTTTATTTTTATAAGGTTATGTAATATAATAACATTAGCTTTTAATTAACAGGAGGAAAAAATATGTTAGTATCTGCAACAGAAATGCTTAAGAAAGCAAAAGAAGGACATTACGCAGTAGGTCAGTTCAACATCAATAACCTTGAGTGGACAAAATCAATACTTTTAACAGCAGAGGAGCTTAAGAGCCCTGTAATCCTTGGTGTATCTGAGGGTGCCGGAAAGTACATGACAGGCTTCGGTACAGTAGCAGCAATGGTTAAGGCTATGCATGACGAGCTCGGTATCACAGTACCTGTAGCACTTCACCTTGATCACGGCACATACGAAGGATGCTACAAGTGCATCAAGGCCGGCTTCACATCAATCATGTTCGACGGATCTCATTATCCAATCGATGAGAACGTTGCAAAGACAAAAGAGTTAGTATCAGTTGCTCATGCAATGGGCATGTCTATCGAGGCTGAAGTTGGTTCAATCGGTGGCGAGGAAGACGGAGTTGTTGGAATGGGCGAGTGCGCTGATCCTGACGAGTGCAAGAGAGTTGCTGATCTTGGTGTAGATATGCTTGCAGCAGGAATCGGAAACATCCACGGAAAATACCCAGCAAACTGGAAGGGACTCAGCTTTGAGACTCTTGACGCTATCCAGCAGAAGACTGGTGTTATGCCATTAGTACTTCACGGTGGTACAGGAATCCCAGCTGACATGATTAAGAAAGCAATCGACCTTGGAGTATCTAAGATCAACGTTAACACAGAGTGCCAGCTTTCATTCGCAGATGCAACACGTAAATACATCGAGGCCGGAAAGGATCTTGAGGGCAAGGGATTTGACCCTCGTAAGCTTCTTGCTCCAGGTGCTGAGGCAATCAAGGCAACAGTTAAGGAGAAGATGGAGCTTTTCGGATCAGTTGGAAAGGCTGAATAATATTATTGCAATTTAGTATTTTTGCACATACTACTTTACAAAATATTTATATCTTGTAGTAAAATTTTATAAAACTTAACTTTTTTAACATAAACGCTTGATTTTTGATACTCAAAGGAGTATCTTAATTTCAGAAATAATGTTAAGCGAAATGAACGAGGGCGTTCCACCATAGATGGAGTGCCCTCTTTTTTAATAAACTAAGAAGTCCGGCATAAAACAAGAATATTCGAGTTTATATGTTGTGCAGCTGTTTAAACATTATTTGAAAATAACAATTCACTCAAGGGGATTGATGAACAGAAAGGATGTAAGATATGAGCGAACAGGAATATTTCAACGTAGCAGACATCTTTGGAGAGAACGTATTTAACGATGCAGTTATGCAGGAGCGTCTTCCAAAGAAGGTTTACAAGAAGCTCCATGAGGTTATGGACGAAGGAAAGGAGCTTGATCTCGAGACTGCTGATGTTATCGCACACGAGATGAAGGAATGGGCCATTGAGAAGGGTGCAACACACTATACACATTGGTTCCAGCCACTTACAGGCGTTACTGCTGAGAAGCATGATTCATTTATCACTTCTCCAATGCCAAACGGAAAAGTACTTATGAGCTTTTCAGGAAAAGAGTTAATAAAGGGTGAGCCGGATGCTTCATCTTTCCCATCAGGTGGTCTTCGTGCTACATTTGAGGCAAGAGGATATACAGCCTGGGATTGTACATCACCTGCATTTGTCAGACAGGATGCAGCAGGCGCAACACTTTGCATTCCAACAGCCTTCTGTTCATACACAGGCGAGGCTCTTGATCAGAAGACACCTCTTCTTAGATCAATGGAAGCAATCAACGATCAGGCACTGAGACTTCTTAGATTATTCGGAAATACAACATCAAAGAAGGTTACACCTTCTGTCGGACCTGAGCAGGAGTACTTCATCGTAGACCGTGAGAAGTATTTACAGAGAAAGGATCTTATCTTCACAGGACGTACACTTTTCGGAGCTATGCCTCCAAAGGGACAGGAGATGGATGATCATTATTTCGGAGCTATCCGTGAGAGAATCGCAGCTTACATGAGAGATGTAAACAAGGAGCTCTGGAAGCTTGGTGTTTCAGCCAAGACACAGCACAACGAGGTAGCACCTGCACAGCACGAGCTTGCACCTATCTATGCTGAGTGCAACGTAGCTGTTGACCACAACCAGCTTATCATGGAGACACTCAAGAAGGTGGCAGGCCGTCACGGACTCCAGTGCTTACTTCATGAGAAGCCATTCGCAGGAGTTAACGGTTCAGGAAAGCATGACAACTGGTCAATCACAACAGATGATGGTATCAACATGCTTGAGCCTGGCAAGACACCACATGACAATGTACAGTTCTTACTTGTACTCACATGTATGTTAAAGGCAATCGACGAGCATGCAGCACTTCTTCGTGCGGCAGCAGCAGATGTAGGAAACGATCACAGACTTGGAGCTAACGAGGCACCACCTGCAATCCTTTCTATCTACCTTGGAGACCAGCTTGGAGACGTATTGAACCAGCTTATCTCAACAGGTACAGCTACACACAGCTTAAAGGGTGAGAAGCTTGAGACAGGTGTTAAGACAATTCCTGATTTCATGAAGGATGCTACAGACCGTAACCGTACATCACCATTCGCATTCACAGGAAACAAGTTCGAGTTCCGTATGGTTGGTTCACAGGATTCTGTTGCACAGGCCAACATCGTGCTTAACACAATCGTTGCTGAGGCATTCTCAGACGCTTGTGATATACTTGAGAAGGCAGACAACTTTGACCTCGCTGTACATGATCTCATCAAGGATTACGCAGTAGAGCACCAGAGAATCGTATTCAACGGAAACGGATACTCAGATGAGTGGGTAGCTGAGGCAGAGAGACGTGGACTTCCAAACATCAAGTCTATGGTAGATGCAATTCCTGCATACGTTGCTCCTGAGTCAGTTGCAGCATTCGAGAAGTTCGGTGTATTTACAAAGACAGAGCTTGAGAGCCGTGCCGAGATCGAGTATGAGACATATGCAAAGACTATTAATATAGAAGCAAAGGCTATGATTGATATTGCCGGAAAGCAGATTATTCCTGCAGTTATCAAGTATATTACATCACTTGCACAGTCAGTTAACTCAGTTAAGAGTGCAGTTGCTGATGCAGATGTATCTGTCCAGTCAGAGCTTCTTACAGAGAGCTCAGCTCTTCTCTCAGATGCACAGGTTGCACTTGCAAAGCTTAAGGATGAGACAGCAAAGGCCGGTGCTATGGAAGAGGGCAGAGAGCAGGCTGTTTACTACAGAGATGTTGTAAAGACTGCTATGGATGCTCTTCGTACTCCGGTTGATGAGCTTGAGATGATTGTCGACAAAGAGATGTGGCCAATGCCATCATACGGCGATTTAATTTTCGAGGTTTAATCCTTGTAGTTTAAGACCAAAAGCTTACGGAAAGCTGTTTAGAGCGGCATATATGATTTAATTTAACATAATAATAAAATGGAGACATTTTGCTGAACCACGAAGCTGTGGAAATTGGTGAAGTGTCTCTGTTTTTTTATAAATTTTATTTTCGATAAAATGAAAAAATGAAAGAAGAAACAGGAAAGAGAGGACATTACTATGACAGAAGAGATTAGTGGAGTAATTTTCGGAGTCTGGTTCCTTATTGGAGCAGCATTGGTATTCTGGATGCAGGCAGGTTTTGCTATGGTAGAAGCAGGTTTTACCAGAGCAAAGAATACCGGTAACATCCTTATGAAAAACCTCATGGATTTCTGTATTGGTACAGTTGTATTCATACTGATTGGTTTTTCACTTTTATTAGGTGAAGATGTTCTTGGTTTCATCGGTAAGCCGGGATTTGACATCTTTACATCTTACAAAGATTTTGACTGGTCAAACTTTGTATTCAACCTGGTTTTCTGTGCGACAACAGCAACTATCGTATCAGGAGCTATGGCTGAGAGAACAAAATTTATTTCCTACTGTGTTTATTCAGGAGTTATTTCAGCACTTATTTATCCAATCGAGGCTCACTGGATCTGGGGTGGTGGCTGGCTTTCACAGATTGGCTTCCATGATTTCGCAGGTTCATGTGCCATCCACATGGTTGGTGGTATCAGTGCTCTTGTAGGAGCTGCAATTCTTGGACCTCGTATCGGAAAGTTTACAAAGGATAAAAACGGAAAGATTACAAAAGTAAACGCTATTCCGGGTCATAACATCACAATCGGTGCACTCGGTGTATTCATTCTCTGGCTTGGCTGGTATGGATTCAACGGTGCAGCAGCAAAATCAGTAGAGCAGCTTGGTTCTATCTTTGTAACAACAACAATCGCACCTGCACTTGCAACAGTAGTATGTATGATTTTCACATGGCTCAAATATGGCAAGCCTGATGTGTCAATGTGTCTGAATGCTTCACTTGCAGGACTTGTAGCTATCACAGCAGGATGTGATGTAACAGATGCACTCGGTGCTATCATTATCGGTTCCGTAGCAGGACTTCTCGTCTGCTTCGGTGTATGGTTCCTTGACCATGTACTTCGTGTTGATGACCCTGTAGGTGCTGTCGCAGTACATATGATGAATGGTATCTGGGGAACAATCGCTGTTGGTCTTTTTGCCACAAACAGTGCTCCGGGATATTCAATCGCTGATTCAAAGGGCAACGAGCTCGTAGGACTTTTCTACGGCGGTGGATTTAAGCTTTTAGGACTCCAGCTCACAGGCTTTGTTTCTGTTGCAGCATGGACAGTAGTAACTATTACAATCGTATTCCTTGTTATCAAGGCTACACTGGGACTTAGAGTTTCAGAGGAAGAGGAAATCGTAGGACTTGACCCAACAGAGCATGGTCTTCCATCAGCATACGCAGGATTTGCTATCATGGATGTATCAGGTGATGTTATGGATGTCAATGAAAATACAGACCTTGGTTCTTCAGAGTATGCAACAGCTTCTAAGGCAAAGAAGGATGCAGCAGTGCCTGTTGTAAATGCAACAACACCGGCTTCTTCAAGCGGTATCCACAAGGTTGTTATTATTTCAAAGCTTACAAAGTACGACAAGCTTCGTAAGGCTATGAATGACTTAGGTGTAACAGGAATGACAGTGACACAGGTTATGGGCTGCGGTATCCAGAAGGGTGCCGGCGAGAAATACCGTGGAGCTGAGCTTGATGCGACATTACTTCCAAAGGTTAAGGTTGAGGTAATCGTTGGCAAGATTCCGGTAGAAAAGGTTATTGAGACTGCTAAGAAGACTCTCTACACCGGACATATCGGAGATGGCAAGATCTTCGTTTACGACGTGGCACAGGTTGTCAAGGTTCGTACAGGCGAGGAAGGAATTGAGGCATTACAGGATGTAGAGTAATGCAAATTATTATCTAATCCCCTTAGCATATATACATCAACAAAAACCCCCGAGGATATGATCCTTGGGGGTTTTGCTTTAGATAATTAAGTTGTGAATCGTAATGGTTAACGATGAGTGTTACCGGATGAACCGGAGCTGCCGGTATCAGTACCACCTGAACCGGAGCCACCGGTACCGGAAGCACCGGCTCCGGAACCGCCAGAGCCAGTACCAGCACCTGAGCCAGCACCTGAGCCAGCACCTGAGCCAGCACCGGTACCAGTTCCAGCCCCACCTGTCTGTGCTCCAGCCGCAGTGCCGTCAGTACTGCCCGGTGTAGTACCGGAATTGGTAGGATCCGTGGTGGTTGGTGAGCTGTTAATCAGCGATGTTGCATCATGTAATGTACATACGGTATTCATGAACGTATCATCTGCCATGAATTCATACTCAGGGCTGCCTGATACAGCGCCTGTTATAAATACCTTTGATGTTTTATTCGGACAATACGGACCGGCAATGGCTCCCGAATCGGCACAAATCTCAAGTGCAACATGATGGTCGCAGTTGTCTGTCGGCACAGTGTCCGTATCAAAATATTCGGTTGTCAGCATTGATCCTCGAGGATCATTGTCACATGTTCCCTCTAAAGGAACAAGCCCTGATTTGCTGCATACCGTGGTATTTGTTATACCATCCGGCTGTACAAAGTCTTTGGTTTCAAGTCCTTCATGGATTCTGCTCATGGCATTCCTCCATATATTCTTAGGATAGGATGTGAGCTTGCCGGACTGTTTTGAGTTGTCATCATAGCCGCCCCATACGACACATGTGTAGTATGGTGTGTAGCCTGCCCACAGGCAGTCGCGGTTGCTGGTTGTGGTACCGGATTTACCCGCCTGGGCTATCTGGCTGTCAAAGCGCGCCAGCTTTCCGGTTCCCTGTGTCAGAACATCCTTCATGGCATCTGTAAGAAGCCATGCCGTAGTATCCTTGATTACAGTACGTGTGTCCTGTGTATTGGTCTTGTCAAGTAATACATTGCCATCGTGGTCAAGAACCTGAGTGTAGAACTTTGGCTCTAAGTATACTCCGCCGTTGGCTATAGTAGCATATGCACCTGTGAGCTCAAGGTTTGTGACACCCTTTGTCAGTCCGCCGAGCGCCAGTGACAGGTTTTTGTCGGAATCGGTGAGAGTTGAAATACCGAAATCCTCCGCATATTTGTAACCGAGCTCAACCCCGATATCCTGTAAGGTTTTGACTGTTACAATATTGATGGACTTTGTTATTGCCCATCGGATGGAGGTAAAGCCTCCGAAAGATTTGTCATAGTTGTTAAAGGTTTTTGAACCTACTGTAAATGGTGCATCATCCTGCACAGATGCAAGTGTTTTGCCGCCTGCATCGAGAGCAGCAGCATAGCAGCCGATTATCTTGAAGGTAGAGCCGGGCTGTCTGCATGTATCTGTAGCTCTGTTCCATGTTCTGTTGCCGGATTTGTCACCGCGACCGCCGACCAGTGCCTTTACTTCACCGGTGCTCTGGTCGATGACTGTCATGGCAACCTGTGGTTCCAGCGTGATATTGACAGCTTCAGAACCCTCCACAATTGAATCGCCCTCCTCAAGTACATCCTGCTCGTACTGTGCAATAGCTGCATTGCATTCATCAGGGCTTGAGTAGTTGATGCTGAAATCATCATTGTTGGTTTTCTTCTTATAAAAAGAGAGCATGGTCTGGTTCGTGTAGGTCTTGTACGAACCGTCTGCCTTTTTTACTTCGAAGGAAAGCTGGAACGAATACTTTGCGTCGGACGGATAGTTGGATGGATTGTTTGCCTCCTCGTCGCATATAGTCTGCATAGTAAGGTCCTGGGTCGATTTGATAGTCAGTCCGCCCTTGTAAATCAGCTTGTAGGCTTCTGTCTCAGAGTAACCGGCGGCTGTGAGATCGTCGAACACGTTGTCGATGAGTGCATCAATAAAGTATGTGTTCACAGAGCCTGAGCCTGTGGTGTTGTACTCAGCAATTCTTGAGTAGACATCATCGGCCATGGCCTCATCATATTGCGCCTTGGAGATATAGCCCTGATCCTTCATGTTATTTAACACCTTTTCACGTCTCTTGGCATTTTTGTCAGGGTGTGTGATAGGGTTGTAGCCGGATGGATTCTGAGTGATACCTGCGATGACAGATGCTTCGGAAAGCGTGAGCTCTGAGACATCCTTGTTAAAGTACTTCTTGGATGCGGCCTGCACACCGAGGGTATTTGCTCCCAGATTGACCGAATTCATGTAGTTTTCAAGAATCCAGTCCTTGTCGTTTACCTGCTTTTCGAGCTCAAGGGCAAGGTACTGCTCCTGAATCTTTCTCTGAAGCTTTTCTACAAAGGAAGTTTCGCTTGTCCAGCTGGTCAGTACGTTGTTCTTGATGAGCTGCTGTGTTATCGTGCTGGCTCCCTCACTGAATCTGCCCTTTGACAGACCGGAGATAAAGGCTCTTCCGATACCATGCAGGTCGATGCCGTTGTGGTCGTAAAAGCGTTCATCCTCGATTGCAACAAAAGCATGCTGCAAATCCAGCGGAATCTCATCGATGGTGACATACTGCCTGTTTGCCCCCTGACCTACGAGTGTGGCGGTTTCTTCTCCGTTTGCCGCCAGAACGGTAGTTGAGTAGCCGGTAGGAGTGACATCGATCTTTGATATGTCAGGTGCGGAATCAATGATTCCCTTCATGACACCGATTCCTGAACTGATGCCGGCTGCGCCTGCTACAATTACTACAACCAGAAGAATCTTTAGAACAATGAGCTTGAACTTGTTTTTGACCTTAGAGCTCTTATTGTCATATTTCCGGAGCAGCTGCATTGTAGCTTTTTTGCCGTAATTCATATATAGGCCTCCTTGTCATTATAAAGATTTGTAATCTTGTTTGTATATACTGTGATTAGAAAATAAACAGTATACATTATTATATCAAATATAGCATTTAAATGCAATTTACAGATTGGTTTTCATATTATATAATACAGGTAACAACTATAAAGTGTCTTTATGATGCATGAGTGTAATCAGGCAATATCAGGATGGAAAGAATATCATATGTCAGAGAATACTATAAGCCTGTACGTGTACAAGGGCGGACAGGGTGAGATAACAGAGAAGAAATCGAGGTTTATAGCAACCGTAAGGCCGGTAGAGTCTGAGGATGAGGCTGTAAGCTTCATCAATGAGACGAAAAAGAAATACTGGGATGCAAGGCACAACTGCAGTGCCTTTGTTATAGGAAAGAGACAGGAGCTGACCAGATGCTCGGATGACGGGGAGCCTGCAGGCACCGCAGGTCGTCCTATGCTTGATGTACTCCTTAAGGAAAATATCCACAATGTCGCTGTTGTTGTAACGAGGTACTTCGGTGGGGTGCTGCTTGGCACAGGCGGACTGGTGCGTGCGTATCAGCAAGCCACAAAGGCGGGGCTTTCGGCGAGTGAGATAATAGAGAAGAAGGATGGTGCAGTACTGTTTATCAGGACGGACTATACCGGAATCGGAAGACTTCAGTATCTGTTTGCACAGGAGAAGATTACGGTGATGGACACAGCGTATGAGGCGGATGTGCTCGTGAAAGCTGTTATCCCGGAAAATGATAAAAAACGCATAGAGAAAACAATCATAGAGCAGACAAACGGCACGGCAAAGCTTGAGTGGGGCGATGAGGTGACATTTGCTGAATATGATGGCGAGGTATTGCTGTTTAAAAATTAGCCGGTGCTCACATTTTAGCAGGACAAGCAGAATTTATATTCAATTACATTCAATTAAAATAAAAAAATGCTTGACACTATATAATCACATGTGTATAATATCATTTGTTGAGACAACACATTGGCCCATCGCCAAATGGTAAGGCAACGGACTCTGACTCCGTCATTTCAAGGTTCGAATCCTTGTGGGCCAGCTAAAGAGAACTTCGATAGAAGTTCTCTTTTTTTCTTGTGTAATAATGCGATTTGTTATAAAATAAAAACGTATATGACTTAAATAGTTATAGAAGGATGGTGTAATATGAACAAGAATTTTTTGAGAATTATTAATCTTATAGAAGAACTCGGCTCTGAAAAAAAGACACCAATTACTATACAGCAATACCAGGATATCATTAATAAAGGCTCAAATCTTTGGATGTCCAATGGTGTGGATGAAGCGTTTAGATTTATCAGAAGTTACTTCAATTTTATAGACTAGAGGAATTAGATATGGCTTTTTCATTTGACAGCAGAATACGTTACAGCGAGGTGGATTCGTCATGCAGACTGAGCCTTACGGGGCTTACCAATTATTTTCAGGACTGTAGTGTGTTTCACTCACAGTCACATGATGTGGGAATCAGATTTCTTGCGGACAATCATATAGCATGGGTGCTTTCATCATGGCAGATATGCATAAACAGGCTTCCACTGCTTAATGAACAGGTAAAGATATCCACATGGGCATATGGTATGAAGGCGTTTTACGGTTACAGAAATTTCACACTTGAAGATGCAGGCGGCAGCACACTGGCATATGCCAATTCTGTCTGGGTACTTGTTGATACACGAACCGGCAGACCGGTGAAGGTGCCTCAGGAGTTTGCGGATACATACGGTCTTGAGCCGCAGCTTGAGATGGAGTGTGCAAAGCGCAAGCTTCATATTCCTGATGATATGGAGAAAAAGGGCGAGATTGAGGTTCCTCAGTTTTTTATAGACAGCAACCATCATATGAACAATGAGAAGTATGTTATGCTGGCGCAGCAGCTTCTGCCGAATGATTTTGAGATAGCTGAGCTTCGTGTGGAGTACAGAAAAGAAGCAAAGCTTGGTGATACAGTTATATCATACGTGAAGTACACATCAAAGAGTGTGACAGTGGTGCTTGCGGATACGGATAAAAAACCGTATTCGGTGGTGGAGTTTTTGAGTAAGCCGGTACCGGAAAAATAATTATAATTCCATTATTTAATAACGATACAGTTTTGATACAGAAAGGACGGAAAAACATGAGATTAGGAGAATATCAGGAGCTTGTATGTGTAAAGAAGGTTGATTTTGGCATATATCTGTCAAAATCTTCGGCTTCGGAGGAGAGGGTACTGCTTCCGGCAAAGCAGATTCCGGATGGAGTAAAGCAGGGGGATAAGCTTAAGGTCTTTGTATACAAGGACTCTAACGACAGACTTATTGCTACAACAAACGAGCCAAAGCTGACACTTGGAGGTTTATCAGTGCTTACTGTCAAGGAGGTGACTAAAATAGGGGCGTTTCTTGACTGGGGGCTTGAAAAGGACCTGTTTCTTCCTTACAAGGAGATGGTCAGAAAGGTCAGCGCCGGAGATGAGATACTTGTTACATTATACATAGATAAAAGCCAGAGGCTTTGCGCTACCACAAAGGGTATTTACCATATGCTGAGCACCGATTCGCCATACAAAAAGGACGATATGGTTTCAGGCCGAGTGTATGATTTTAGCGACAATTTCGGTACATTTATCGCTGTGGATGACAAATATTCAGCCAAGATACCGGTTTTTGAGAATGCCGCTTATCTGAAGCTCGGAGATGTGATAGAGGCAAAGGTCACTGATGTCAAGGCGGATGGCAAGCTGGACCTGACAATGAGGGAAAAGGCATATATTCAGATGGATTCCGACTCTGAAAAGATCCTTGAGCTGCTTGATTCATACGCAGGTGTGCTTCCGTTTTCGGAAAAGGCAAGCCCGGAGGTAATCAAGAGAGAAACAGGACTTAGCAAAAATGCATTCAAGCGTGCAGTTGGTCATTTATATAAGGAAAGAAAGATTGATCTCACAGATGGCAAAATCCGTCTTAAGAAATAACAGTCTTTTTAATAAATTTTAACAGGAAAGAAGGGCAATAACATGAAAAACGTTATCAGTACAGACAAGGCACCGGCAGCAATCGGACCATATTCACAGGCTATCGAGGTAAATGGTATGGTATATACTTCCGGAGTGATACCGGTAGTTCCGGAGACTGGTGAGATTCCTGAGGGCTCACAGGCACAGGCAAAGCAGGCATTTACAAATCTGTCACATCTGCTTGAGGCAGCAGGAACAAGCATGGATAATGTGGTAAAGACTACAGTTTTCATCAAGGAGATGAATGACTTCGGTGCAATAAATGAGGTATATGCGACATTTTTTAACGGAGCATACCCTGCAAGAAGCTGTGTTGAGGTTGCAAGGCTTCCAAAGGATGTAATGCTTGAGGTTGAGGCTATTGCTGTAAAATAAAATTATTACATAAGTATTTCATGCGACATAAGTCCTATTCGTTGGAAAAAGTCAAGATTTTCTTAAGAATTCTCTAAGAAAACGTTGACATATATATGTTGCTTTGCTATAATGACAAAGTAATATTTGTAACAAATTCGTAATAACTGTTACAAATTCATACAACGGAGGGTAAAATGAAAGTAAATTATGTGAAACTCACAGCCGGGGTACTTACAGGTTTTATGGCTCTGTCCTCAGTGCCATATGCAGTATATGCGGCTGGACCTACTGCAGGAGTAGCTAGTTATACATCAGATATTGTTAGTACATCAAACACTCTTACAGCCGGTGTTACATCTATGTTGACAGATGTAATGTTAAAAGGTGATGAGACATCGGAGAATGCAACAGATGTTGCGACAACAGATGCTGAGCCGGTTAAATCAGCATATGCTGATACAGCAGTTGCACAGGTTAGCGACAGCGTTAATATACGTGCGAGTGCAGATGAAAACAGCGAGTCTCTTGGAAAGCTCTATAACAATGGAATTGGAACAGTACTTGAGACAACCGATAACGGATGGTACAAAATCCAGTCCGGTTCAGTAACAGGATATGTAAAAGGCGATTATGTTGTAGTTGGTGACGATGCACTCGTACAGAGCGCAGGCCGTCGCGTGGCAACAGTCAATACTGAGACACTCAAGGTCAGAACAACAGCATCTACTGATGCAGAAGTACTTGGTCTCGTGTCCGGAGAGGATGATCTCACAGTTGTGGATGAGTCAACAGCTGGATGGGTAGGTGTATCTACAGCAGACGGTACCGGATATGTATCTACAGATTATGTGACACTCGATACAGAGTTCACTTATGCTGAGTCTAAGGAAGAGGAAGCAGCAAGACTTGCCAAGGAAGAGGCAGAGCGTAAGGCGGCTGAGAAAGCAGCCAGAAAGGCTGAAGAGAAAGCTAGAAAGGCTGAGGAAGCAAAAGCAGCCAAGGCAGCAGCAAAGAAGTCATCTAAGTCTTCAAGCAAATCATCAAGCAGTTCTTCATCAGAGAAGAGCTATAGCGCACCAAGTGGTTCAAACGGACAGGCTGTTGTTAATTATGCATCACAGTTCGTTGGCAATCCTTATGTTTACGGTGGCTCAAGTCTTACAAACGGAACAGATTGTTCAGGATTTGTAATGTCAGTTTATGCACAGTTTGGCATCAGCTTACCACACAGCTCATCAGCAATGAGAAGCGTTGGATACGGTGTGAGCACAAGCGATATGCAGCCTGGAGATATCATCTGCTATAGCGGACATGTTGCTATCTACTGTGGTGGAAACACTATTGTACATGCAAGCAACCCATCAGACGGTATCAAATATACATCACCAGCTAACTACAAATCAATCATTGCAGTTAGAAGAATTTTCTAATAAATTCATGCCGGATAGGTAAATATGAATCTATAAAGACCTTCATCTCATCGAGATGGAGGTCTTTTTACATAGAGAAACTTTATTTTTGTTTATGATATTTGAAATAAGTGGTCTGTATGATATACATATATGTTTAAAAACGGGACTTATTTAAATAGAATGGAAAACAGGGCTGTCAAGCGTAATTTTATTACATATATCAAAATAGCAACATGCACAAAAAAGTGGATATGCTAAACCCGGTAAATTCGGATTGGGGATAAATGTGGATAACTATCAACAAAAGTAAACCTCAAAGTGCCCTTAAAATGAGTTATGCACGGAGTTATGCACATTATCCACATTTTTTGAATGAGAGCAAAAGAACAACTGTTTTGTAAAGTTCTGATAAAGTTGCACTAAATTAGTAATATTTCGGAAATAATATTGACATTTTAATTGTAAATAATATGATTAAAATACTTTATAATTGTCGGACAACTTGAAAAGTGTTGATTATGTAAGTTAATTTTGTTATACTTCAAATTATGATTAAAAAGATAGATATTGCAGGGCTACAACTTGATAACTATACAGTACGCGAGATGCTCATGAGAGTCGACAGACGTATTTCAGAGAAGATACTCACTACAATAGAGGAAGTGAATATGGATACGCTGGCATTGGCGGAGTCTGATGAAGAGGTGAAGCAGGCGCTGGAGGCATGTGATTATTCTGTCATTGCGGATGAAGGCATACTAAGGGCGGTATCGGCAGATACTTTGCAGCGTCGGCATGAGATAGAAGATCATGACTTCTTTTATGAGTTTTTTAAGAGGCTTGAGAGAAATGATAAAAAAATCTTTGTGATTGCAGAGTCGCAGAAAGCTGTTGATGAGGCTGAGGAATTTCTGCTTGGATTATTTGACAGAGCGCGAATATCCGGCAAGGGTGTTCTTGATGACTCACCGGGATGCAGCGAAAATCTTGTCAATGAAATTAACATCGTTTCACCTGATGTGATTGCATCATTTCTTCCGTCTCCGTCACAGGAGAAGTTCCTTTTACACAACAGGGAAAAGCTGTTGATGAACCTCTGGTACGGAATCGGAAATAATAAGTTCATGGGGAAAAAGCATGGATTTATTGGAAAAATAAGAAAAATGCTTGATGTGAAGCGCCTTACGCATCTTATCAACACCTATGAACATAGATAAAACAGTTAGATATAGTTAATTCTTATAACAATAGAAGAAAAAATAAGAGGAAATGTGTAAAAATTGTACATTTACCTCTTTATTTTTTTGTGCGAATGTATTAAAATAATAGCAAGTATTTATGCAATTAGTTATAAAGTGACTGTGAGGGCAATGCACAGTTACAAAAAGGGGAGAAGGAGAACAATTTATGATTTCCAATCAGATACTTCAAAATACAATTGATGGCCTTAAAGGAATTACGAGAACCGATCTTTGTGTGATAGATGTTGAGGGCAAGATTCTTGCAGCTACATTTCCGAACGCAGAGGCGTTTATAGAGCCGGCACAGGCCTTTGTTGCATCACCAGCAGACAGTCAGGTGATTAATGGATGCCAGTTTTTCAAAGTCTTTGATGATCACCAGCTGGAATATGTGCTTTTAGCTTATGGTGACAGCGAGGATGTCTACATGATAGGCAAGATTGCAAGCTTCCAGATTCAGAATCTTCTGGTTGCGTACAAGGAGAGATTTGACAAGGATAATTTTATAAAGAATCTGCTTTTGGATAATCTCCTTCTGGTTGATATATACAATCGCGCGAAGAAGCTTCATATTGATATTGAAGTGCGACGGGTAGTATTTATTGTTGAGACAAACAGGGAGAAGGACGGCAACGAGCTTGAGAAGATCAGAAGTCTTTTCGGCGGCAAATCAAAGGATTTTGTTACAGCTGTTGACGAGAAGAATATAATAGTAGTGAAGGAACTGGCAGAAAACGAGACCTATGATGATCTCAGAAAGACAGCCGAGGTGATTTTGAATCTGTTCAGATCCGAAGCGGATGGGGTACATATTGCATATGGTACTGTTATCAATGAGTTGAAAGAGGTGTCACGCTCATATAAGGAGGCCAGGATGGCTCTCGATGTCGGAAAAATCTTTTTCGAGGAGAGGAATATTATAGCATATTCCCAGCTTGGAATAGGCCGTCTGATATATCAGCTCCCGATTCCTCTATGCAAGATGTTTATCAAAGAGATATTCGATGGCAAATCCCCTGACGATTTTGATGAAGAAATATTATCTACTATAAATAAGTTCTTTGAGAATAGCCTGAATGTATCTGAGACTTCAAGACAGCTCTACATTCACAGAAATACTCTTGTATATAGATTGGACAAGCTTCAGAAAAGTACAGGGCTCGACCTTAGAGTGTTCGAGGATGCCATCACATTTAAGATTGCCCTTATGGTAGTCAAATATATGAAATATATGGAATCAATGGACTATTAAGGAGAAAGTAATGATTAAACTTGAACATGTCAGTAAGGCATATTCTGCAGGTATACCTGCTCTCAATGATGTCAATCTCGAGATTGATGATGGAGAGTTTGTTTTCGTATGCGGAGATAGCGGATCCGGCAAATCCACTTTGATTAAGCTTCTTTTAAAGGAGCTTGATCCTACAGACGGAACGATTACTGTTGACGGAAGGAATCTGACGCGCATTCGCCACAAGCAGGTTCCTAAATACAGAAGAAATGTTGGAGTCGTTTTCCAGGACTTCAGATTATTAAAGGATAGAAATGTTTATGAAAATGTAGCTTTTGCACTCAAGGTTATCGGTGCATCCACAGCTGTTATTAAGAAAAAGGTGCCACAGATGCTTTCTATGGTAGGGCTTGCTGCAAAGTACAAGTCAAAGCCGAGAGAGCTTTCGGGAGGAGAGCAGCAGAGAGTAGCTATTGCAAGAGCTCTTGTCAATGAGCCGAGCATGCTGCTTGCTGACGAGCCGACGGGTAATCTGGACAATAACAATGCGTGGGAGATTATGAAACTGCTTGAGGAAATCAACGAGAAAGGCACAACTGTTATCGTTGTAACTCACAATCTTGAGATTGTTAAGGTTATGAAAAAACGTGTTATCACTATAAAGAAAGGTCTTATTGTATCTGACAGCAAGGATGGTGATAGTGATGAGGATTAATACGTTTTTTTATTCAATCAAGCAGGGATTTAAGAATATATTCAGAAACAAGATGTTTTCACTGGCATCCATAGCGACAATGGCAGCCTGTATTTTTATGTTTGGTCTGTTTTATATAGTTGTGACAAACTTCTCAAGCATGGTTAAGACAGCTGAGGAGGGTGTTGCTGTCACAGTGTTCTTTAATGAGGGCACTACAGAGGATGTAATAAAAGCGGACAAGGCTCAGATAGAAAAGAGGGCTGAGGTTGGCAAGGTGGATTATCAGTCAGCGGCCGATGCATGGAGTGATTACCAGAAGGAGTATTTTGAGGGCTACGATGATGCTGCAGCTTCATTTGGTGATGATAACCCTCTCAGTAATTCAGCAAATCTGCAGGTTTATTTGAATGATGTCTCTATGCAGCAGACTCTTGTCAACTATATCAAGGGGCTGGAGGGCGTCAGAAAGGTAAACCAGTCGCAGGATGTGGCCAATACACTGACCGATTTAAATAAGCTTATCAGCTATGTATCGGGAGGTATCATTCTGATTCTTCTGTGTGTTGCGATTTTCCTTATAAGCAACACAGTTACTACAGGTATTGCGGTCAGACGAGAGGAAATAGCTATCATGAAGCTTATCGGAGCGACGGATTTTCTGGTCAGGTCTCCGTTTGTGGTAGAAGGTATTCTCATTGGACTGATAGGATCAGCGATTCCTCTGGGATTGCTTAGTGTCATATATGGAAAGATTTGTGCATATATTGCTAATAAGTTTAGTTTTATAGGAAATATGATGACATTTATCCCGACAAAGGAGATTTTCTCTACACTTGTACCGGTAGCGCTTATACTGGGCGTTGGAATTGGCTTTTTGGGAAGCCGATTCACAATTCGGAAACATTTAAGAGTATAATAATAATTATGACGGCCTGGCTCCGATCGGAGACAGGCTGTTTTAAGTTCATATCATAATATAGAGAGGACAGGACTGAAATGGATAATTCAAACAACAACGGCTTAGAATACGATGATAATTCAGATATGAGCGATAAAAAGCCTCATAGAAAGGGATTTAGAAATGGGTTCGGTGTCGGGATTGCTACAGGTATAGTGACCACCATTGTGCTTGGATTGATTGTGCTCTTTGCATACACAATGATTACAGGCAGGAGCGTGCATACCGTTGCAAAAAGCGCAGATGTGCTTGACGACAAGACCGTGCAGAAAATCGATGAGCTTGCGAACTACATAGACGAGTACTACTATGAGGATTACGATAAGGATGATTTGGAAAACGGTCTGCTGCATGGTGTGATGGAGGGGCTAAATGATCCTTATTCGGTTTATTATACCGCAGATGAGTATAAGGAACTGCAAATCAGCACGACAGGCACTTATTATGGTATCGGGGCTGCGTTAAAGCAGGACCCGAACACAAAGCAGGTGACAGTTTCGAAGGTATACAGTGGTACACCTTCTGAGGAAGCGGGACTTAAAAAGGATGACGAAATAGTCTCTGTTGATGGTGTCGAGGCAACATCCGAGGATCTCACAAAGCTTGTTGCCAAAATCAGAGGTAAGGAGGGCACTAAGGTTACGCTTGAAATCAGGCGTGGCGAGGAGGCTGATCCATTTACCGTTGAGGTGGAGCGTAAAAATGTTGAGCTGCCATCAGTGGACAGCAAGCTGCTTGACAATGGAGTGGGATATATCCAGGTCAGCGAGTTTCAGACAAACACGGCAAGTCAGTTTGAGGATGCACTTGACGGACTTACAAATCAGGGTATGAAGGGCCTTATAGTGGATTTGCGTGCTAATCCGGGAGGACTACTTACCGCAGTGACAGAAATGGTTGACAGACTGCTTCCGGCAGAAACAGTTGGCAAGCTTCCGGCAGGAACCGTCGTGTATACAAAGGATAAAAACGGAAATGTTCAGACCTTTGGTGATGACGATGGCAAACAGATTGACTGTCCTATCGTAGTGCTTGTCGATGAAAACAGCGCAAGTGCATCTGAAATTTTTGCAGGAGCCATGAAGGATTACAATGAGGATGGTTATATTGATGCTACACTTGTAGGCAAAAAGACCTTTGGAAAAGGAATTGTACAGACTATTTACAATCTTTCCGATGGCGACGCTGTAAAGATTACCACATCGAAGTACTACACACCAAACGGTCACAATATCCATAAAAAGGGTATCGAGCCTGATGTAGAGGTTGATTATGAATATACAGGAGATACAAATGCAGACTATGATATGCAGTATGATGTGCAGCTTCAGAAAGCGATTGAGGTGATGAATGAAAAGCTTAAATAAGATTGCATGCTTTCTCATGCTGTGTTGGATGGTAGTCATCTTTATGTTTTCGGCGGAGCCTGACACCGAGTCGTCTGAGCTCAGCGGCAGCGTCAGCTATCGCATAGTTTCTGTGGTCAATACTATTACCGCAAGCCACTGGGATGAGAAGGAGCTGCTCGATAAGGCAGAGCTTATAGACTATCCGGTGAGAAAATGTGCCCACATGAGTGAGTATGCCATTCTCACATTGCTTGGCTTTTTGACATTTTCGTTCTTGCATGGAAGAAGAAGATTTTTGATTCCGATAGGCGTGACCTTCCTATATGCCTGCACAGATGAATTTCACCAGCTGTTCGTGCCCGGCCGGGCCGGCAGATTCACGGACGTAGCGATTGATACCGCAGGCGGTATCATTATGCTTCTATTTATTGCGCTTGTTACACATGTGGCGCGTAAGAAGCATACAGCAGGCACTGTGAAACCGAAAATATGAAAACATGAAGACACGAAGATAAGTGGGCTGTAATTGTTGCCAGTCACAACACTGTTAGGTGAGACCCGCAACAGACATGATAATAAGCTTGATGATAAGCATGATTATAAGTGCCAAATTTAGTTGCAGTTTTCTAATATAATCGGTATAATAAAGGTATTGACGCTGGCCGAAAAAACATGGCAGATAACATATTCTTTTAAATATGTGCCACAACCAGCTTCCCGCCCCGTAAACCCAGGTTTACGGCCGGCACACAGCATGTTCCGAAGAAAAATATGAACTGCCACGGGGTTCCATTAAAAATATAAATGAAACAAAGTGAAAATAAAAAATCACTATCCGAAAAAATCCCGTGGCTGACTTCATATTTTTCAGAGGAATATACTATGTGACAGCCGCACCCCACAACCTTAATGCGGGAAGCGTAGTTAGAGCTACAAAGCGTCTAAAATGTATAGAAAGAGGTGATTCTGTGGTAGAGTTGGATAATTTCAAGTCCACGCTCCAAGGCTACAAAGCCCCACTACAGGAAGTGAGGGATTCACTTTGACCTGGCTAATAAAGAAGAAAAAATCCAGGAATTAGAGCGAGAAATGGAAGCTCCTGACTTCTGGGATGACCCGGAGAAGTCACAGAGCAAGATGAAAGAGCTTAAGAGTATGAAAGATGATGTAGCTACATACGCAAAGCTCAAGGAACAGTACGAAGATATAGAGACGATGATTGAGATGGGCTATGAGGAGAACGATGAGTCACTCATACCCGAGATACAGCAGATGCTTGATGATTTTGAAAGCACATATGACGGTATCAGAATGAAGACTCTTTTGTCGGGAGAATATGATAAATGCAATGCGATTCTGAGGCTCAATGCAGGTGCAGGTGGTACCGAGTCGTGTGACTGGGCGTCCATGCTGTTTCGTATGTACTCGAAGTGGGCTGATAAAAAGGGCTTTACCCTTGAGGTACTCGATTCGCTTGATGGCGATGAAGCCGGTATCAAGTCCATTACCTTCCAGGTAAATGGAGAGAATGCATATGGGTATCTAAAGTCTGAAAAGGGTGTGCACAGGCTTGTTCGTATTTCGCCGTTTAATGCGGCGGGAAAAAGGCAGACCTCATTCGTATCATGTGATGTCATGCCGGATATTGAGGAGGATCTCGATATTGAGGTGAAAGACGATGATATCAGAATTGATACCTACCGCTCAAGTGGAGCAGGAGGACAGCATATCAATAAAACTTCGTCTGCTATTCGTATCACACATTTTCCATCAGGGATCGTGGTACAGTGTCAGAATGAGCGTTCACAGCATATGAACAAGGACAAAGCCATGCAGATGTTAAAGGCAAAGCTGTATCTTTTAAAGCAGGAAGAGAATGCTGCAAAGGAGGCGGGCATCAGAGGCGAGGTCAAGGAAATTGGCTGGGGAAGCCAGATACGTTCGTATGTGCTTCAGCCTTACACCATGGTCAAGGATCACAGGACAGATGTGGAGACCGGTAATGCGGATGCAGTGCTCGATGGCAATATAGATATATTTATCAATGGTTATCTGAAGTGGCTTGCAACACGTTCGGATTAAGGAGGCAAATGTGGGTTTAGTTATAGCTGTGGCGATATTAGCAGTTCTGACAGCTGCCGGAGTGACCGTTTACATTAAAGTCAGACGGTTGTCTGAAAGTCTTCTTGGTACACCTGATGTCACAGAGGGCATCAATCGTATCAGGGAGAATGTCTCTACGACTCCCAAGTCGGTTTCAGGCATGACGCGCCTTATGGAGCCACAGATAAAAAGGGATTTTCCAGAGTTTGTCTGGGAACAGTTTAAGAGAATGTCAGAAAGAGTGCTTGTGTCAGCACTTTGTGCAATCACGACTGAGGATATTTACAAGCTGGACCGTGAGGCTTCTGATGAGGTAAGACAGCAGGTGCTGGTGCGTATAGACAGCAATGAAGCGGCTGGTTTTACAGAGCATTTTGACGAGATCAGGGTGCATCAGACTGAAATCTCAAACTATGTGAAAAGAGATGGAAGGTGCGTCATCAGTATACAGAGTGCGGTTGAGTATTTTTACTACAAGACTGCCTCAGGAAAGCTTATCAGTGGTGATAAAGAGTATAAAAAGCAGACCAGATACAATATGGAGCTTGTATACATACAGGATATAGATATGCTGGATAATGCAGGGATAGGCAGTGCAGTTGGCACTACATGTCCGAATTGCGGCGCTCCGGTCAGAAGTCTTGGAGCAAAGAAATGTGAATATTGTGGCTCATATGTTGAGCCTGTCAATATAAAAGTATGGAAGCTGCAGAGCTTTCATGAAGTTGATTACAACCATATCTAAGGAGGAAGAAAATGGGAATTATTAAGGCAGTAAAACAGGCAATTGGAGGCGGCTTTGCAGATACATGGCAGGAGGTTATTGAGCCGGATAATATAGGCGACCAGACAGTCTATGCCAGGGGTGTGCTGGTAAACAGGGGGCAGAATAAAAAAGGCTCTGACGATATTGTTTCAAACGGCTCTATCATTCATGTATATGACAATCAGTTTATGATACTTGTTGATGGTGGCAAGATTGTAGATTACACAGCTGAGCCGGGCTACTACAAGGTGAGCAATTCATCTATGCCATCACTTTTCAACGGACAGTTTGGGGATTCTTTAAAGGAAGCCTTTGACCGTGTGAGATTTGGTGGACAGACACCACAGTCACAGAAGGTTTATTATATCAACCTTCAGGAAATCAAGGGAATCAAGTTTGGTACGAGAAATCCTATAAACTACTATGATACATTTTATAATGCGGAGCTTTTCCTTCGTGCCCATGGTACATATTCCATCAAAATTGTGAATCCGCTTCAGTTTTATGCAGAGGCTATTCCAAAGAATATGGATCATGTGGAGATTACTGATATCAATGAGCAGTATCTGTCAGAGTTTTTAGAGGCATTACAGTCTGCCATCAACCAGATGTCAGCGGATGGTACAAGAATTTCATTCGTCACAAGCAAGGCATCTGAGCTTGGAAGATATATGGCCAAGTGTCTTGATGAAAGCTGGAATCAGATGCGTGGTATGGAGGTACAAAGTGTTGGTATCGCCAGCCTTTCATATGATGAGAAGTCTCAGGAGCTCATTAACACAAGAAACGAGGGCGCAATGCTCTCAGATCCATCTATTGCACAGGGATATATGGTCAAAAATATGTCAGAGGGTGTCAAGAACGCAGGCAGCAACAGTGGTGGAGCTATGCAGGGCTTCATGGGTGTCGGCATGGGAATGAGCACCATGGGCAATATGATGAATGGTTTTACACAGATGGCACAAAATAACAGGTCAGCCGGAATGAATGCGCCGGGAAATGGTGCAGCAGGTATGGCAGCAGGAGTGGCTTCAGGTGCCACACAGCAGGAGGATGCGTCAGGCTGGACATGTGAGTGCGGACAGAAAAACACAGGTAAATTCTGCAGTAATTGCGGCAAGCCTATGCCACAGGAGATTACAGAGTGGACATGTGAGTGTGGACAGAAAAATACAGGTAAATTCTGCACAAACTGTGGCAAGCCATTACCTGTAAACACAGAGTGGACATGTGAGTGTGGACAAAAAAATACAGGTAAATTCTGCAGTAATTGTGGAAAACCAAGAGCATAAGATGTTGCAAAGCTGTAATCTTTGTGTTAAAATCTTTGAGTCAAGGACAAATGTCGGTGTGTGACAAACACACACCGGCCATTTTGGAGGTAACTAAATGGCGGAGAAATCAAACTACTTCGTTTTACGGGCAAAGGCTGTACCGGAGGTGCTGCTTAAAGTAGTTGAGGCAAAGAGACTGCTGGATTCGGGCAAGCTTGAATCTGTGCAGGAGGCAACAGATGCTGTTGGCATAAGCAGAAGCTCATTTTACAAATATAAGGATGATATTTTCCCTTTTTATGAGGGGCGTAAAGGAAAGACAGTGAATCTTGTCATTCAGATGGATGACGAGCAGGGCATACTTTCCGTTGTGCTTAAGTCGGTAGCCGATGCGAAAGCAAATATTCTTACCATACACCAAAGTGTACCGGTAAATGGCATTGCGTCACTCACGTTATCTGTGGATGTATTTCCGGAGTCGGATGATGTGGATGATATGGCAAAGCAGATTGAGTCCTTAAAGGGCATACATTACGTAAAAATTTTAGCCAGGGAGTAACAAAAAGATGAAGATTGCAGTTATGGGTTACGGCACAATTGGATCAGGTGTCGTAGAAGTATTAGAAATCAACAAGGAAAAAATCGCAAAGAGAGCAGGAGAGCCAATCGAGGTCAAGTATGTGCTTGATTTAAGAGAGTTCCCGGGTACACCTATTGAGAACAAAATAGTTCATGATTATAAGGTTATTGCAGAGGACCCTGAGATCGGTATAGTTGTAGAGACAATGGGAGGCGTTGAGCCTGCATTTACATTCGTAAAGGCAATGCTTGAGGCAGGAAAACAGGTAGCAACATCAAACAAGAACCTTGTTGCCGCAAAGGGCGCTGAGCTCATTAAAGTTGCAAGGGATCATGGAGTGAACTTCCAGTTTGAGGCCAGTGTCGGTGGCGGAATCCCTATTATCAGACCACTCAACAAGTGTCTCACAGCAGACGAGATTGAGGAAATCACAGGTATCTTAAACGGAACAACCAACTACATGCTTACAAAGATGACAGAGGAAGGCGCAGACTTTGATGAGGTATTAAAGGATGCTCAGGATAAGGGCTATGCAGAGAAGGATCCTACAGCCGACATAGAGGGACATGATCCATGCAGAAAGATAGCCATTCTCACATCGCTTGTTGCAGGACAGCAGGTGGATTTCGAGGATATCCACTGTGAGGGTATCACAAAGATTACACCTGAGGATATTAAGTACGCAAAGGCAATGCACCGTGCAATCAAGCTTCTTGCTTCAAGCCGCAAGGTGGGTGACAGCTATACCTGTCTTGTTGCACCGTATATGATAGATGATACACATCCGCTCTCAGGAGTAAATGGAGTGTTCAATGGCGTATTTTTACGTGGAAATGTGCTGGGAGATGCTATGTTCTACGGCAGTGGAGCAGGAAAGCTTCCAACAGCAAGTGCTGTAGTGGCAGATGTTGTAGATATGACAAAGCATCAGAACACAAATATTTATATCGACTGGAAGCCTGAGAAGCTCACACTTGTAAGCTATGATGACAGTGTAAACAGCTTCTTTGTGAGAACTGACTCACCAAAGAGCGAGGTTGAGGCTGTATTTGGACATGTAGACTACATTGAGGATGTGGTTGACGGCGAGTATGCATTCACAACAGGCGACATGACAGAGAAGGATTTTGCCGACAAGGCATCAAAGATAAACGTTATCAACAGAATCAGATTATAAAGGACAAAAATATGGTAAAAGGCTTATACACCGCTCACACCGGTATGGTTAATGAGATGAAGCGCATGGATGTTCTTGCGAACAACCTGGCCAATTCCGATACCTATGGATTTAAAAAAGAGGGAACCACCTCGCATTCATTTAAAAATGAACTTGCTATAAAGATAAAGGATACATCAAACTACGGACTGCACAAAAATCTGGGCAGCATGACATACGGAGTGCATCTCGGTGAGACATATACCGACTGGGATGAGGGCAGCTTTAAGGTGACTGACAATCCTACAGACTTGGCTATCGGTGGAAAAGGCTTTTTTGCCATTGCATTTACTGACAAATCCGGTCAGACAAGTGTAAAGTATACCAGAGACGGTGCTTTCAAGGTCAATGCTGACGGTTATCTGGTCACAGCAGACGGAGACCATGTGCTCAATGCGACAGGTGCATTGAGTGGAGATGGCGGTGAGGCAAACTGGGTAAAGGTAGACCCGAATGAGAAGTTTTCGGTAAACTCACTTGGATATATCACACAGAACAATCAGTTAGTTGGCACAATAGGCGTTGTCGATGTGGATAATTATGACTATATTGAAAAATATGGTGAAAATCTCTACAATCTGACGGCCGGGGGTAATATTATAGCTTCCGATGCCGAAATAGAACAGGGAGCCTTAGAAACTTCAAATGTCAATGTGGTCAATGAGATGGTCAATATGATTACGATACAGCGTGCATATGAAGCCGGACAGAAGGTTATTACATCTATTGATGAGACATTAGACAAGGCTGTCAACAATGTAGGAAGAGTATAAGGAGATATGCCATATGATGAGGGCGCTTTACACAGCCGCAACAGGTATGCGTGCTGAACAGACAAATGTAGATACAATTGCAAACAATCTTTCCAATGTCAATACGACAGGCTTTAAGGGTCAGAGGACAGAGTTTAAGTCTCTTTTATATCAGACGATACAGACCCGTTCTACATCCGGAAATGGTGATGCAAAGCCGGTAGGAGCGCAAGTGGGGCTTGGTACCCGTGTGGCTGCAACCACATCCACTTATACTCAGGGGCCGCTCAATTCTACGGAGAGGCCTACTGATTTTGCTTTGGAGGGCGATGGCTTTTTTGCAGTGAGAGGTACTGACAATCAGACCTATTACACGAGAAACGGTGCCTTCACATGGAGCCAGTATGGAAACGGACAGACTATACTTACTGATTCACAGGGCAATCCTGTCATGGATACAAACGGTAATATCATAGCTGTGCCGGCAGGTGTGTCTGCTGAGAAGATGAGCTTTGGAGAGGATGGCGCGGTAGGTTATATGACTGCACAGGGCAATTATATTAATCTGAATCAGCGAATTGCTGTGTATCAGTTCAATAATCCGTCAGGTCTTGAAAAACAGTCAGGGAGCCTGCTTGCAGCAACAGCCAATTCGGGCAATCCGATGCTTGAAGCTGCAAACCCTGCTCTGAAAAGCAGCAAGGTTGTGACAGGATATCTTGAGGGATCAAATGTGCAGGTAGCAGACGAGATGGTTAACCTCATTGTGGCACAGCGTGCCTACGAGCTCAATTCAAAGGCCATCACAACAGCGGATTCGATGCTTGAGACAGCAAATAATTTGAGGAGATAGTAGCATATGGATATAAGCGCAGTATCAACACTTGCAAACTCAAATAATACGTCTGCAGTGGCAGACAAGCTTAAAAATAATGTGAAAAATCTGTCATCAGACTCTACAGAGGACGAGCTCAAGAGCACACTTAAGGATTTTGAGTCTTATTTCGTGGAGCAGGTCATAAAGGAAATGAAGGATTCCATGACACTAAAGAGTGATGATGAGGATTCCTCTATGTCGCAGTACAAGGATATGTTCATGGACACTGTCATAGAGCAGATGAGTGATACGATAGTGGAGAAGTCCGGAGAAAACATCACACAGCAGCTTTATGAGCAGATGAAGCGCAATTACAATATATAATAATAATTGATAATAAAAAGCCGGTTCGGCATGCTTGCATGTGGTTACCGGCTTTTTTAGTGCAAACTTAGTAATTGCAGATACGCATGCTCTAGGGTATAATATTAAAAAAATAAAACTATTCAGAGTCACAATAAAAACACACAGATACGGAGAAATTCAATTGGAAACCGAAACAGTCACAGGATACGTTGATCATATAATATACAGAAATGCAGAAAACGGGTATACAGTACTTGTTCTTGTAGTGAACGAGGAGGAGCTCACATGTGTGGGTACTTTTTCGGACATTGCTGAGGGGGAAAATATAGAGGCTCACGGTGAGTATACAGAGCATGCCACATATGGCAGACAGTTTAAGGTAGTAAGCTTTGAAGAGAAGGAGCCGGAGGATGAGATGGCTATTGAGAGGTATCTGGGCTCAGGAGCCATACATGGTATAGGACTTGCGCTCGCAGCACGTATTGTCAGGCGATTCAAGAAGGATACCTTCCGCATCATAGAGGAAGAGCCGGAGAGGCTTGCTGAGGTAAAGGGCATCAGCCAGAGAAAGGCTATGGAGATTGCGGACCAGGTTAATGCAAAAAGAGACTTAAGGGAAGCCATGATTTTTTTGCAACAGTACGGCATCAATATGAATCTGGCTGTGAAGATATATAATAAGTATGGCGGAGAGATATACAGTGTGCTCAAGGAAAATCCGTACCGCATGGCGGATGATATCGACGGAGTTGGTTTTAAAACTGCAGATGAGATAGCGGCGCGGGTTGGCATCAAGACTGATTCTGATTTTAGAATAAAAAGCGGTATACAGTATGTTTTGCAGCAGGCTGCCATGGACGGACACACATATCTGCCGATGGAGGAGCTTACGAGGCGTGCTGTATATCTGCTCGGAGTGGAAAGCTCGCAGGTTGAGGCACATTACATGAATCTGGCCATGGACAGGAAGATTGTCATGCAGCTAAAGGATGATATAACCCAGATTTATGCTAATACATTTTATTATATGGAGGCAAATACGGCAGCAATGCTAAAGCAGCTTGATGTGACGTATGATGTGCCGGATATCGAGATAGAGGCTGCAATCAGAAATATAGAGAAAAAGACAGAGATGGAGCTCGATGAGCACCAGGTAGAGGCGGTGAAGGAAGCAGTCAGAAATGGCCTTTTAGTCATTACAGGAGGACCCGGAACAGGAAAAACCACCACTATAAATACTATTATCAAGTATTTTGAGCTGGAGGGCATGGATATTTTTCTGGCAGCTCCGACAGGCCGGGCGGCAAAACGCATGAGTGAGACGACAGGCTACGAGGCGCGCACAATCCACCGTATGCTTGAGTTAAACGGCGGCATGGACACAGGAAGCGCAGCTGGCTTTGAGAGAAACGAAAGGAATCCGCTCGAGACGGATGTAATTATCATAGATGAGATGTCGATGGTTGATATATCACTCATGTACTCATTGCTAAAGGCGGTTGTGGCAGGTACGAGACTCATACTTGTAGGAGATGTGAACCAGCTTCCGAGCGTGGGACCGGGCAGCGTGCTAAAGGATATTATTGATTCAGGTGCCTTCCACACGGTAAAGCTTACAAAGATTTTTCGTCAGGCGAGCACGAGCGATATTATAGTAAACGCCCACAAGATAAATAATGGAGAAGAGGTATCGTTAGATAATAAGAGCATGGATTTCTTTTTCCTAAAGAGATATGATGCCGACAAGATAATAAATGTTACATTACAGCTGATAAAGCAGAAGCTTCCTAAGTTTGTAAATGCTACAGAGTATGATATACAGGTGCTTACGCCTATGAGAAAGGGGCTTCTCGGAGTGGAACGTCTAAACGGTATATTGCAGGCGTATATGAATCCGGCAGACAAGAGCAAGCGCGAAAAAGAATACAGGGGCACGATTTTCCGCGAGGGCGACAAGGTGATGCAGATAAAGAACAACTATCAGATAGAGTGGGAAATCAGGACAAAATTCGGACTTTGTGTGGATAAGGGCATGGGAATCTTCAATGGAGATACAGGTATCATTGAGGAAATCAACGATTTTGCCGAGACCATGACCATATCCTTTGACGAGGGCAGAAAGGTGGAGTATCCGTTTAAGCTTTTGGAGGAGCTTGAACTTGCATACGCGGTCACTATACACAAGTCGCAGGGAAGTGAGTATCCGGCGGTCGTTATACCTCTTTTGAGCGGCCCGAGAATGCTTATGAACAGAAATTTGCTCTATACGGCGGTTACAAGAGCAAAGAAATGTGTTACCATAGTGGGTGACGAACAGACATTTTATGAGATGATACAAAACAACTCACAGCAGAGACGCTATAGCGGGCTTAGAGACAGAATAGTGGAGGAGACTATCTGATGAAAATAAGAAAACTTACAAATGAAGAGATAAAAGGGGCATGTGCCTTTGCGGTAAGTATATACAATATCGCAATCAGAGGCAGCTTCCGGACACAGGACTGCCATCGTTATTTTGATGAATATATGGATGCAGACAGGCTGACGGACGAGGAAAGGACCGGTGCTCTTGTAGTATTTGGTGCGTTTGATAGCAATGTGCTGTGCGGAGTGTGCGGCATGACAAACGAGGGGCATATCACCATGCTGTATGTGCATCCGCAGTATTTAAGACTTGGAATTGGTAAAAAGCTTCTGGAGAGAGTCAGGATATATGCGCGCATGCAGCTTAAGCTCATGCAGGTGTCTGTAAATGCAATGCCGGCATATATGGCAGACTACTTCAGGCGTGTGGGCTTTAAGAGTGCATATCAGGGCAGCTTTTGCAATGGACAAGGCGATATGTACGTTCCTATGACAGCAAAAAGCATATATCAGGTGGAGTATACACCGCGACATATAGCTGATAAGACTTTTATTGCAATTTCAGTTGGCTTTACATGCCTTGTATTTTTTTCAGGACTGATATATGCGGTATGCGCGGGACTTACTCCGTAACGCTAAGATGCAGTTTTAATGGGCTGCAATAGTTGCCGGTCATACTTTGGTGTGAACAGTAACTAATATTGTATACATAAATATGCATATTTATGTAACAAAAAACAGTTGAAAAATCGGCTGTATTATGATACACTTTTTACAATTTAAGCAGATATACTATGCAATTACACTTTATAAGAAAAAAGAGACGCCCTCTTTTTTTTTGCGCAGACGTAAGGTCAGTTGCAGCTAAGAAGCTTATGGTTACAAAGTATAACACGAAAGGGCAGGGTAAAGATGAAAGCATTTTTAATTCTTGAAGATGGTAATGTATTTACCGGAACCAGCATTGGTTCAACAAGGGAAGTCATTAGTGAGATAGTATTTAACACATCAATGACAGGATATCTGGAGGTACTTACAGATCCTTCCTATGCAGGACAGGCTGTTGTAATGACTTATCCACTTATCGGAAATTATGGAATCACACCGGATATGGAGTCAGAAAGACCATGGCCGGATGGATATATAGTAAGAGAGCTGTCACGTATGCCAAGTAATTTCCGCTGCGAGGGTACTATACAGGATTTCCTCGAGAAAAACGATATTCCGGGAGTGGCCGGCATTGATACACGTGCGCTTACAAAGATTCTCAGGGAAAAGGGTACTATGAACGGAATGATTACCACAAATGAGAATTACAATCTCGATGAGATTATTCCAAAGCTCAAGGCATATACTACAGGCAATGTGGTTGACAAGGTCACATGCACTGAGAAAAAGGTTTTAAAGGGCCAAGGAAAGAGGGTTGCCCTCATGGATTTCGGTGCCAAAAACAACATCGCCAAATCACTCAATGAAAGAGGCTGTGAAGTTACAATTTACCCTGCACACACAACCGCTGAAGAGATACTTGGTGACAATCCTGACGGAATCATGCTCTCAAACGGACCTGGAGATCCAAAGGAGTGTGTAGATATTATAAAGGAAATAAAGAAGCTTTATGACAGCAATGTGCCGATTTTTGCAATCTGCCTCGGACATCAGCTCATGGCACTTGCAACAGGCGCAGATACACACAAGATGAAGTACGGACACAGAGGTGGAAACCATCCGGTTAAGGATCTTGCAACAGGTCGTGTTTATATTTCTTCCCAGAACCATGGATATGTGGTTGACACAGATAAGCTTGACCCTAATGTGGCTGAGCCTGCATTTATAAATGTCAACGACGGCACTAATGAGGGACTTAAGTATGTGAACAAGAATATCTTCACAGTTCAGTTCCATCCGGAGGCATGCCCTGGACCACAGGATTCAGCATATCTTTTTGACCGCTTTATTAACATGATGGGAGGTAACCAGTAATGCCAAGAAATAATGATATTAAAAAAGTATTAGTTATCGGTTCCGGTCCAATCGTAATCGGACAGGCCGCAGAGTTTGACTATGCAGGAACACAGGCCTGCCGTTCCTTAAAAGAGGAGGGCATTGAGGTATGTCTGGTAAACTCAAACCCGGCAACTATCATGACTGATAAGCAGATTGCGGATCAGGTATATATCGAACCACTTACTCTTGAGTCATTAAAAGAGATTATCATAAAAGAAAAGCCTGACAGCATCCTTCCTACACTCGGTGGACAGGCAGGACTCAATCTCGGCATGGAGCTCGCTGAGTGCGGCTTCCTTGATGAGCAGGGAGTAAAGCTTATCGGAACAACAGCAGAGACCATCTTCAAGGCTGAGGACCGTCAGGCCTTCAAGGATACCATGGAGAAAATCGGTGAACCAATCGCGGCTTCACAGGTTGTAAAGAATATCGAGGACGGTATTGCATTTACCAACAAGATTGGTTACCCTGTAGTTCTTCGTCCTGCATTTACACTCGGCGGTTCCGGCGGTGGAATTGCTCACGATGAGCAGGAGCTTATAGACATACTTTCAAATGGACTTCGTCTGTCACGTGTCGGAGAGGTTCTTGTAGAGAGATGTATCGCAGGATGGAAGGAAATCGAGTACGAGGTAATGCGTGATGCCAACGGCAACTGCATCACCGTATGTAACATGGAAAATATCGACCCGGTCGGTGTGCATACAGGAGATTCAATCGTAGTAGCACCTTCGCAGACACTTGGAGATAAAGAGTATCAGATGCTTCGTACATCAGCACTCAATATCATCAACGAGCTTCAGATTACAGGAGGCTGTAACGTACAGTATGCCCTCAATCCTGACTCATTCGAGTACTGTGTTATCGAGGTAAACCCACGAGTTTCACGTTCATCAGCACTCGCATCAAAGGCTACAGGATATCCTATCGCCAAGGTTACAGCCAAGATTGCACTCGGCTATCACCTCGATGAGATCAAGAACGCTATCACACAGAAGACATACGCAAGCTTTGAGCCGATGCTTGATTACTGTGTAGTCAAGATTCCAAGACTTCCGTTCGACAAGTTCCTCACAGCAAAGCGTACACTTACCACTCAGATGAAGGCTACAGGAGAGGTAATGAGTATCTGCAACAACTTCGAGGGTGCCCTTATGAAGGCTATCAGATCTCTCGAGCAGCATGTTGATTCACTTATGTCTTATGACTTTACAGGTCTTACAGATGATGAGCTTGAGAAACAGCTTGCAGTTGTTGATGACAGACGTATCTGGGTTATCGCAGAGGCGCTCCGCCGTGGAGTTAAATACGAGCATATTCATGAGATTACTAAGATAGATCTTTGGTTTATCGATAAAATCTCAATACTTGTTGAGATGGAGAACCGTTTAAAGACAGAGGAGCTTACAGTTGATCTGTTAAAAGAGGCAAAGCGTATCGAGTTCCCTGACAATGTTATCTCACAGCTTACAGATATTGATGAGGCTGATATCAAGAAGATGCGTTACGACAACGGCATTGTGGCAGCCTACAAGATGGTTGATACCTGTGCCGCAGAGTTTGAAGCAGAGACACCATACTACTACTCAGTATTCGGCAGCGAGAATGAGGCAGCAGAGACAAATCCGCAGAAAAAGGTGCTTGTACTTGGTTCAGGACCTATCCGTATCGGACAGGGTGTTGAGTTTGATTACTGTTCAGTTCACTGTACATGGGCGTTTGCCCAGGAAGGCTGGGAGACAATCATCGTAAACAACAACCCTGAGACCGTTTCAACTGACTTTGATATTGCTGACAAGCTCTATTTTGAGCCACTCACAGCCGAGGATGTTGAGAGCATCGTTAATATTGAAAAGCCTGACGGAGCTGTTGTACAGTTCGGTGGACAGACCGCCATCAAGCTTACAGAGGCACTTATGAAGATGGGTGTCAAGATACTTGGAACAAAGGCTGAGGATGTAGACGCAGCCGAGGACAGAGAGCTCTTCGACGAGATTCTTCAGAAGACAGGTATCCCAAGAGCAGCAGGTGGTACAGTATTTACAGCTGAGGAGGCAAAGAAGGTAGCAAACGAGATCGGTTACCCTGTACTTGTCCGTCCTTCATACGTGCTTGGCGGACAGGGTATGAAGATTGCATGGAATGATGATGAAATCGAAGAGTTTATCGGCATCATCAACACAATCACACAGGATCATCCAATCCTTGTAGATAAGTACCTTATGGGTAAGGAAATTGAGGTTGATGCAATCTGTGACGGTACAGATATCCTGATTCCGGGTATCATGGAGCACATCGAGCGTACAGGAGTACACTCAGGAGACTCCATCTCAGTTTACCCTGCACATACTATCTCAGAAAAAGCAAAAGAGACTCTGGTTGAGTATACAAAGAGACTTGCACAGGCACTCCATGTTGTTGGTATGATTAATATCCAGTTTATCGATATGGACGACAACATCTATGTTATCGAGGTAAACCCACGTTCTTCAAGAACAGTACCATACATCAGCAAGGTTACAGGTATTCCGATTGTAGACCTTGCAGCAAGAATCATCATGGGTGAGACAATAAAGGGCATGGGCTACACACCTGGACTTGCTCCGACAGCCGATTACATTGCAATCAAGATGCCGGTATTCTCATTCGAGAAGCTGCGTGGCGCTGAGATTTCACTCGGACCTGAGATGAAGTCAACAGGAGAGTGTCTTGGAATCGACAAGACCTTCAATGGTGCGCTTTACAAGGCATTTGAGGGTGCGGGAGTCGAGCTTCCTAAGTACAAGCAGATGATTATGACTGTAAAGGATGCCGATAAGCCTGAGGCAGTAGGCGTTGCAAAGCGTTTTGAGAAGCTTGGATACAAGATTTATGCCACAAGAAGTACTGCAAAGTACTTACAGGAGCACGGAGTAAATGCTCTTCGCGTAAACAAGATATCACAGGAGTCTCCAAACGTCATGGATCTTATCCTCGGACACAAGATAGACCTTGTAATCGATACACCTACACAGGGTAACGGAGACAAGACAAGAGACGGCTTCCTTATCAGAAGAAATGCAATTGAGACAGGTGTTTACTGTATCACAGCCATGGATACAGCGAATGCACTTGCGCATGCATTAGAGACTGCTTCTGACAAGAAGACACCGGTTGATATTGCAACAGTTAAGAATCTTTAAAAGTATATAGAATATATTTTATCCCCGGACAGTATAGCGGATATGCTGCCCGGGGATTTTTTTTGTAAAAATTGTGATTATTAAAAAATTTGATAAAAAGCTGATGCGTCATGCCTGCATGTGAGCAGCAGGTTATAATAGCACAGGCTTTTGTTAATCTGACGGAATAGTATAAGTAATACGCGTGAAAAATATGCAAAGTTTAATAGAATTTTGACAAATTATTAACAAAACCAATTGATTTTTACATAAATTTGTAGTATAATAACTTTGTTAAAAAATTAACAGCACGGATGTGCAATACAATTTAAAGGAGATAATATAATGGCAAAGAAAGTTGTAATCGCAAGTGCTTGCCGTACAGCAATCGGCAAAATGGGCGGAGCATTAAGCAATACTCCAGCCGCAGATTTAGGTGCAATCGTAATTAAGGAGGCTTTAAACCGTGCAGGTGTTGCTCCTGAGATGGTTGACGAGGTTAAGATGGGTTGTGTTATCCAGGCAGCTCAGGGACAGAACGTAGCTCGTCAGGCTTCTATCAAGGCAGGACTTCCAATCGAGGTTCCGGCTATCACAATCAATGTTGTTTGTGGATCAGGTCTTAAGTGCGTAAACGACGCTGCTACAATGATCAAGGCCGGTGAGGCTGATATCGTTGTTGCCGGTGGTATGGAGAACATGTCAATGGCTCCTTACGCTATGACAAAGGCACGTTTCGGATACAGAATGAACAATGCAACAATCATCGATACAATGGTTAACGATGCTCTTACAGATGCATTCAACCACTATCATATGATGATCACAGCTGAGAATGTATGTGATAAATACGGCATCACTCGTGAAGAGCTTGATGAGTTCTCAGCAAACTCACAGCAGAAGTGTGAGGCAGCTATCGCAGCAGGCAAGTTCGATGATGAGATCGTTCCTGTACCTGTTAAGGTTAAGAAAGAAATCGTTGAGTTCAAAAAGGACGAGGGACCTCGTGCCGGAACAACAGTAGAGACTCTTTCTAAGCTTCGTTGCTGCTCAGGTAAAGAGGGCGGACTTGTTACAGCCGGTAACGCATCAGGAATCAATGATGGTGCTGCAGCAGTAGTTGTAATGAGCGAAGAGAAAGCTAAGGAGCTCGGTGTTAAGCCATTAGCTACATGGGTAGCAGGAGCACTTGGCGGAGTTGAGCCTGAGATCATGGGTGTTGGACCGGTAGCTTCTACAAAGAAGGTTCTTGCAAAGACAGGTCTTTCAATTGATGATTTCGATCTTATCGAGGCAAACGAGGCATTTGCTGCACAGTCAATCGCTGTAGCAAGAGATCTTGGCTTCGATATGAGCAAGGTAAATGTAAACGGTGGTGCTATCGCACTCGGACATCCTGTAGGAGCTTCAGGCTGCCGTATCCTTGTTACATTATTACATGAGATGCAGAAGAGAGGATCTAACAGAGGTCTTGCAACACTTTGTATCGGTGGTGGAATGGGATGTTCTACTATCGTTGAGAAGTACTAATTTTCTTTGCCAATAGATATATGAGGGGATGCAGGTGCATCCCCTTGTAGTGTGAATTAGTTTATTCACATCAGTTTATATATATGATTAAGTTATGCTGCAGAGGCTTAGCACTTAAAGCTTTTTGCGCCATAATATATTTTAGGAGGAATTAAAATGAAGGTTGGAATTATCGGTGCTGGTACAATGGGCCAGGGAATCGCAAAAGCATTCGCACAGGTAGATGGATACGAGGTAGCACTCTGCGATATCAAGCAGGAGTGGGCTGAAGGCGGAAAAGACAAGATTGCAAAAGGATATGCAAGACTTGTAGCAAAAGAGAAAATGACACAGGAGAAGGTTGACGGCATTCTTGCAAGCATCACTCCTGGTTTAAAAGAAGATCTCTGCAAGGATTGTGACCTCATCGTTGAGGCTGCTTTCGAGGATATGCAGGTTAAGAAAACTACATTCGCTGAGTTAGACAAGATTGCTAAGCCAGAGTGTATTTTCGCTTCAAATACATCATCACTTTCAATCACAGAGATTGGAAACGGACTTACACGTCCATTAATCGGTATGCACTTCTTCAACCCTGCTGACCGTATGAAGTTAGTAGAGGTTATCGCAGGTGTTAACACACCTGTTGAGACAGTTGATGCAATCAAGAAGATTGCAGAGGAGATCGGCAAGACACCTGTACAGGTTAACGAGGCTGCCGGTTTCGTAGTAAACCGTATCCTTATCCCAATGATCAACGAGGCTGCTTTCATCAAGATGGAGGGCGTTTCAGATATCGCCGGAATCGATGCAGCTATGAAGCTTGGTGCTAACCATCCAATGGGACCATTAGAGCTTGGAGATTTCATCGGACTTGATATCTGCCTTGCAATCATGGACGTTCTTTACAATGAGACAGGTGACAGCAAGTATCGTGCATGCCCACTCCTTCGCAAGATGGTAAGAGGCGGAAACCTTGGATGCAAGAGCGGCAAGGGATTCTACGTTTACAACGCAGACCGCACAAAGACACCTGTAGACGCACAGTAGGAGCAATAAAGCCATTCGTTGGCTTTATTTCGGATAAATTGAAAACAAATTATAAATTTCAAGGAGAATAAATCATGGATTTCACTTTAGATCAGAAACATGAGATGGCTCGCGACCTTTTCAAACAGTTCGCAGAGACAGAAGTTAAACCTCTTGCACAGGAGACTGACGAGACAGAGGTATTCCCAGCAGAGACAGTTGCTAAGATGGGAAAATATGGATTCATGGGCATTCCTGTACCAAAGGAGTACGGCGGACAGGGCTGTGATCCACTTACATACGTTATGTGTGTAGAAGAATTATCAAAGGTTTGTGGTACAACAGGCGTTATTGTATCTGCTCATACATCACTTTGTATCGATCCTATTATGACATTCGGTACAGAGGAGCAGAAGAAAAAATATGTTCCTGACCTTGCTTCAGGCAAGAAGATCGGTGCTTTCGGTCTTACTGAGCCGGGCGCTGGTACAGATGCACAGGGATGTCAGACAAAGGCCGTTTTAGACGGAGACGAGTGGGTTCTTAACGGATCTAAGTGCTTCATCACAAACGGTAAGGTTGCTGATGTTTACATCATCATCGCTATTACAAGCATCACAGAGGACAAGCGTGGACGCAAGAAGAAGAACTTCTCTGCATTCATCGTAGACAAGGGAACACCTGGATTCTCATTCGGAACAAAAGAGAAGAAGATGGGTATCCGCGGATCATCTACATACGAGCTTATCTTCGAGGATGCACGTATTCCAAAGGATGCATTACTTGGAAAAGAGGGAAGAGGTTTCCCAATCGCTATGCATACACTTGATGGTGGACGTATCGGAATCGCTGCTCAGGCACTTGGTATTGCAGAGGGCGCATTAGAGAGAACTATCGAGTACACAAAGGAAAGAAAGCAGTTCGGCCGTTCAATCGCACAGCAGCAGAATACACAGTTCAAGCTTGCAGATATGGCTACACGTATCGATGCAGCTAAGTATCTTGTATACGCAGCAGCTATGAAGAAGGCAGAGTTTGCTAAGAACCCTAAGGTTTCTTACTCAGTAGATGCAGCAAAGGCTAAATTATTCGCAGCAGAGACAGCTATGGCTGTTACAACAGAGTGCGTTCAGTTATTCGGTGGATACGGATATATCCGTGAGTACGATGTAGAGCGTATGATGCGTGATGCTAAGATTACAGAGATCTACGAGGGAACTTCAGAGGTTCAGCGTATGGTTATTTCAGGCTCATTACTCAGATAGTTAAGAGAGCTATCATAACTGTAGAGCTACTTAGAATAAATAAAGGAGAACAAATACATGAATATCGTAGTATGTATTAAACAGGTTCCTGATACAAAGGGTGGAGTAAAATTCAATCCTGACGGAACACTTGATAGAGCTTCAATGCTTGCAATCATGAATCCAGATGACAAGGCTGGTCTTGAGGCAGCACTTAGAATCAAAGACGAGACAGGCGCAAAGGTTACAGTCCTTACAATGGGACTTCCAAAGGCTGATGCAATCCTTCGTGAGGCAATGGCTATGGGCGCTGATGATGCAGTTTTAGTAACAGACAGAGTACTTGGTGGAGCTGATACATGGGCTACATCTACTACAATTGCAGGTGCATTAAGAAATCTCGATTATGATTTAATCATCACAGGCCGTCAGGCTATCGATGGAGATACAGCACAGGTTGGACCACAGATCGCAGTTCATCTTGGACTTCCTGTAATCTCATACGCAGAGGATATCAAGGTTGAGGGAGATTCTGTAGTCGTTAAGCGTCAGTACGAGGACAGATATCACGTAGTTAAGGCTAAGATGCCTTGTCTTATCACAGCTCTTTCAGAGTTAAATGAGCCTAGATATATGACACCGGGCGGAATCTTCGATGCATTTGACAAAGAGGTAACTGTCTGGGGCAGAGCTGACCTTAAGGATGTTGACGATTCAGATCTTGGACTTAAGGGATCACCTACAAAGATTGCTAAGGCATCTGACAAGGTACCTAAGGGAGCTGGAGAAAAGGTTAACCTTGATCCAACAGAGTCAGTAAACTATCTCATGGAGAAATTCAAAGAGAAACATATCATCTAGTATGGAGGAACCAAAAATGGGTTTAGAAGAATATAAGGGCGTATATATCTACGCACAGCAGGTAGACAATAAGCTTAGCGACATCGCCTTTGAGTTAGTCGGTAAAGCTAAAGAGTTAGCAGCAGATTTAAATACAGAGGTTACTGCAGTACTTCTTGGATCTAACGTAAAGGCTCTTGCAACAGAGCTCGGTGAGTACGGCGCAGACAAGGTAATCGTTGTAGACAATCCTGCACTTGAGACATACAGAACAGAGCCATACGCACAGGCTCTTGTATCAGTAATCAACGAGTACAAGCCGGAGATCATGTTAGTTGGTGCAACAGCTATCGGACGTGACCTCGGACCAACAGTTTCAGCAAGAGTTAAGACAGGTCTTACAGCTGACTGTACAAAGCTTGAGATTGGTGATTTCCCAATCAACGCTATGCCTGGACAGGAGCAGAAGCACAACCAGCTTCTCATGACACGTCCTGCATTCGGTGGAAACACAATCGCAACAATCGCTTGTCCTGACAACCGTCCACAGATGGCAACAGTTCGTCCTGGTGTTATGCAGAAGCTTCCTAAAGAGGCTGGCAGAGCAGCAGAGGTTATCGAGTACAATCCTGCACTCGAGGAGAACAATCGTTATGTTGAGATCATGGATATCGTTAAGGCAGTTGGCAACGTAGAGAACATCATGGACGCTAAGGTACTTGTATCAGGCGGACGTGGAGTTGGAAGCGCTGAGAACTTTGAGATGCTTCGTGACCTTGCTTCATGCTTCAAGGGTGGTATGGTATCATGCTCTCGTGCAGCAGTAGAGAACGGCTGGTTAGCACAGGATTATCAGGTAGGACAGACAGGAAAGACTGTACGTCCACAGATTTACTTCGCAATCGGTATCTCAGGAGCCATCCAGCACGTAGCAGGTATGGAGGAGTCTGATCTCATCATCGCTATCAACAAGGACGAGGATGCTCCAATCTTCGACGTAGCTGATTACGGCTTAGTAGGAGATTTAAAGAAGATCGTTCCTCAGCTTACAGCAGCTCTTAAAGAGGCAAATGCTGACGCATAATAATGCAATAAAATTACATTACTAATACATTTAAACACAGTACTGTTTATCGCAGTGCTGTGTTTTTTTGACCATAAATAAAGCGTAATCTTTGTTATACTACGACATCTAGTCGCATATTATAAATTTACCCCCACATTTATGAAAAATTCGGCTAATTTTACAATTGAGTCATTTATCCCAATGTGATAGAATAACAACGTTCAATCAAATGTGGAGGAATTGGATTTCGAAAAGTTAAAAACTTTAGCGCCATGCACCGGCAGGTACGTAAAAATGATGCCGGTTAACGAGGTTTCAGGTTATCGAAAATTCGGCGGATGCCTGGACGCATATATGGATGCGCATCTCAAGCCAAATATGATGGAGACATCAAAACAAAGCGAGAGAACCATAAAAATCAAGTAGCTATTCAGAACAGAACAGTTACAATTTGTACATTTAAAATTATATATCGAAAAGGAGATCTAACACTATGTGTGGAATTATAGGATTTACAGGCCGTTTAGAGGCACAGAAGATTTTGACGGAAGGACTCGCAGCGTTAGAGTATCGTGGATACGACAGTGCAGGTATTGCTTATTTCAAGGATACAGGCAAGATTTCTATTCGCAAAACCGTCGGAAAGGTTAAGGATCTTCTAGCTATCTGCGATGATGAGAACAATTCAACCTGTGGAATCGGACATACAAGATGGGCAACACACGGCGGAGTTACCAATGCCAATGCTCATCCTCACAAGGTTGGAAATGTCGCACTCATCCACAATGGTATCATTGAGAACTACCACGAGATTGTAAACAAGTTTGATCTTGCAGACTCTCTTATATCTGAGACAGATACAGAGGTAGCAGCGGCTCTTATCAACAAGCTCTATGACGGAGATCCAAAGGCTACTATTAAGAAGGCAGTAGCAGAGCTTCAGGGTTCATTTGCGTTCTGTATCATGTTCAAGGATCAGCCGGGAAAGATTTTTGCTGTCAGAAATGTAAGCCCGATGGTTGCAACATATTGCGATGACGGAGCATTTATTGCATCAGATCTTACAGCGTTTATCAAATATTCAAAGCGCTATTTTATACTTCCGGAGTACACTATCATGACAATGACTGCTGATGGAATCGAAATGGAGGATTTAGAGGGTAAGAAAGTTGAGCCGGATTATCTTGAGGTAAACTGGGATGTAACGGCAGCTCAGAAGGATGGATATCCGCATTTCATGATCAAGGAAATTCATGAGCAACCGACAGCTATCACAAGGACTATCACTCCAAGAATCAAGGATTCACTTCCTTGCTTTGAGGATGATAATATTCCTGATTCGTTCTTCGAGGATATAAGCGATATAACAGTTGTAGCCTGTGGTACAGCTATGTATGCAGGAATGGTCGGAAAAGCTCTTTTAAAGAACAAGTTTGGTATTCCTGTTTCTGTTGAGATTGCATCAGAGTTCAGATATGAGCAGCCTGTTCTCACAGACAGGTCAATGGTTATTTTTGTGTCACAGTCAGGTGAGACAATCGATACCTTAGAGGCACTTCGTCTGGCTAATAAATATACTAAAAAGACGCTTTCTATCGTAAATGTAAAGGGTTCAACAATAGCCCGTGAGAGTAACTATGTACTTTATACACACGCAGGTCCTGAGATTGCCGTGGCAAGTACCAAGGCATACACAGTTCAGGTGGCAAGCTTTTACCTGATTGGATGCAAGCTTGGTCTTGTATCCGGCCGTATGACCAAGGAAGAGGCAAAGACATTTATTGAGAATCTGCAGGAGGTTCCAAATCTCATTGAGTCAGTTATCACACAGGCACCTGAGATTGAACAGCTTACGAAGAGAATGACAAATGCTACAAATGCGTTTTACATAGGCCGAGGACTTGATTATGCATTAAGCATGGAGGGCGCACTCAAGCTCAAAGAGATTTCTTATATTCATGCTGAGGCTTATGCAGCAGGAGAGTTAAAGCACGGTACAATCGCGCTCATCAGCGAGGGTGTTCCAGTTATCGCAGTTGCTACACAGAGCCATGTATACAGCAAGGTCATCTCAAATATCCGCGAGGTAAAGGCGAGAGGCGCATACGTTATCCTTCTTAGCAAGGACAAGGATATTACAGATAAGTCAATCTGTGATGTGCATATCTCACTCCCACAGGCACCGGATGAGTTTGTGATTTTCGAGTCAGTTATAATCTGTCAGCTTATCGCTTACTACACATCAACAGGAAAGGGCTTAAACCCTGACCAGCCACGTAACCTTGCAAAATCAGTTACCGTAGAATAAATAATTTCCCCGGACATTTATACGATGTCCGGGGATTTTTTTTCACGCTTGTGAGATACAATGCAGCATATGTAAGACATCGATGTATATGTCAGTGATTTGCACTGCGACAACACATTTTGTTAAAAATATAACAAATTTGTATTTACACATCACGCATCCGGTGGTATGATACATAAATGCGGGTTACTCATACGAGAATCCAGCAGCCATACAATTTTCATGTGCGCTTTTATGCCGTGTGACAGAATCACAGCATAACAGAATTAGGACGAGACCCATATGGGCTTTTACCAAAAGGAGGAAAAACAATGCGCAATTCAAAAACAAACGAACTTGTACTGACAGGTTTATTTACAGCCATTATCATTATCATGGCATTCACACCACTCGGATATATTCCGCTCGTAGTTATCAACGCTACGATTATTCACATTCCGGTAATCCTTGGTTCACTTTTCTGCGGACCTAAAAAGGGAGCATTCCTTGGATTTGTATTCGGATTTACCAGTTGTCTAAAGGCAACTATAGTCGGAGGAACTCTTTCATCCTTTGTATTTTCGCCGGTGCTTGCCGCATCCCTGGTCGGAACCTCAGGTATATTTAAGAGCTTATTCATAGCATTTGTTCCAAGAATTTTAGTAGGTGTTATACCTTATTTTGTATATATAGGCATCAAAAAGGTGCTTGCGTCAGAGAAGAAAAATCTCTGGGGCACAGTTTTAAATGTTCTCATGTCAGTATTCCTTGCATTCGGAGTATATGCATTCCTCGGCAAGATGTCAGAGTCGCTTTCACAGGCAGCTGCTTTAGGAATCGGCATAGCAGTCGGAGCTGTAGTATTTATAGTAGTTGAGGCTGTATTTATCAGAAAGAGCACACAGGTTATTCCGTTTGTATATGCAGGTGTAGCCGGTGCCATGACCAATACACTGCTTGTAATGGGCTCAATCTTCGTGCTTTACAAGGATGCTTATGCAGATGCAATCGGTGTGGCAGGAAACGCGGTGCTGGGCGTTATCACCGGAGTCATCAGCTTTAACGGAGTAATTGAGGCAATAGTTGCAGCAATCATCGTATACCTTGTTGGATTGGTTTTAAATACTATTAAACCAATTGCAGCAAAATAAATTCAGACAGATTTAAAATAAATGTGAAATTGTATGTACGGCGGACTGATAAGGTCCGCCTGTTTTATAAGCAGTTGGACTAGGAACGGTAAAAAAGCATTTGAGTTAAAAGAAAGGCATGATACAAGGTGAAACATATGCATGAAATAGACATAATGGATATCGGCGGCTTCAAAATAGGTCAAGCCGAGGACACTAAGGGCTTGACCGGCTGTACGGTATTTCTTTTTGATAAACAGTCACCGGCGGGAGTTGACATAAGGGGAGGCGGACCGGCTTCGCGGGAGACACCACTTTTAAATCCTGTGGCAGACGCAAAGGGTATCCATGCTCTTGTACTGTCAGGCGGCTCTGCCTTTGGTCTGGATGCAGCGGGAGGCGTGATGAAGTATCTCGAGGAGCGCGATATAGGCTTTGATGTGGGAGTCACAAAGGTGCCTCTTGTGGTGCAGTCGTGTATTTTTGACCTGGTAATAGGTGATAAAAATGCAAGGCCTGATGGCAAAATGGCATACAAGGCTTGTGAGAACGCTTCTTATGATACCTTTTTACAGGGAAATTATGGAGCCGGAATGGGCGCAACAGTTGGCAAATATATGGGGCGTGAGCGCAGCATGAAGAGCGGAATAGGAGCCTATGCAGTACAGCTTGGAGAACTAAAGGTTGGAGCAGTGGTGACACTGAACGCACTTGGTGACATATATGATATAGATACAGATAAGAAAATTGCCGGAGCACTGGATGAAAATGGGCTGCTTTTTGATGACGAGACAGCGTATTTTGAGGCAGCGGCGAAGATTCAGAATATGTTTACAGGAAACACCACAATTGGTACAATAATAACAAATGCAAAGCTTGACAAGACCGCACTCAACAAGGTGGCATCCATGGCTCACAATGGCTATGGCAGAGCAATCAGACCCGTGCACACGATGGCAGACGGAGATTCAATCTATGCTGTATCAGTGGGCAGTGTGCCTGCCGATATCAATCTGGTGGGGCCAATGAGTGCCTATGTCATGGCAAAGGCCATTGCCAATGCAGCTAGAAGTGCAAAGTCTGTGGATGGCTACAAAGCATTTTGCGATGTAAACAAAAAATGACTGCAGAATAATAATAGTTTTATACAGAGGTGAAAATCATGTTAAAAGGAAAAACAGTAGTTTTGGGAGTGACAGGAAGCATAGCGGCATACAAGATAGCAAACCTTGCGAGTATGCTTGTAAAACAGCACGCCGATGTCAACGTCATAATGACACACAATGCAACAAATTTTATAAATCCAATCACATTTGAAACTCTCACAGGCAACAAGTGCCTCGTGGACACATTTGACAGAAACTTTGAATTCAATGTAGAGCATGTGGCGCTCGCAAAGAGAGCAGACATTTTTATGGTGGCACCTGCATCAGCCAATGTGATAGGCAAGATGGCAAACGGAATCGCAGACGATATGCTTACCACCACAATACTTGCAGCCAAATGTCCTAAGCTTGTTTCTCCTGCCATGAACACCAATATGTACGAGAACAGGATTGTGCAGGACAATATCAAAAAGCTCGAACACTACGGCTTTGAGATGATAAAGCCGGCTGAAGGATATCTTGCATGCGGAGACACCGGTGCAGGAAAAATGCCGGAGCCACAGACACTTTTCAACTACATAATGAGGACAATAGCCTGTGAAAAGGACCTGGCGGGCAAGAATGTACTCATCACAGCCGGAGCAACGCAGGAAAAAATAGACCCGGTACGTTTTATCACCAATCACTCAACAGGCAAAATGGGGCGTGCCATAGCAGAAAACTGTATGCTCCGCGGTGCGCATGTTACACTGGTCAACGCTTCAGTATCGGTTGCGCCACCTATGTTTGTAGATGTGGTAAATGTGACATCGGCTGCAGACATGGCAGACGTGGTGAAATCAAAGGCTGCTGAACAGGATATTATTATCATGACCGCAGCAGTAGCGGATTTTTGTCCATCACATCCGGCTGATGAGAAAATAAAGAAAAATGACAGCTCATATGAGTCTGTAATTGAGCTTGAGCGCACAGAGGACATCCTTTCATACCTCGGAGCACACAAGGCTAAGGGACAGCTCATATGCGGTTTTTCTATGGAAACCCAGAATATGCTTGAAAACTCGAAAGCAAAGCTTGCAAAGAAAAATGCAGACATGATAGTGGCAAACAACCTAAAGGTAGCAGGCGCAGGCTTTGGAACAGATACCAATGTGGTCACACTCATCACGGCTGACGACTGCACAGAGCTTGAAATCATGGACAAGAGCTGCGTTGCAGCAAGGATTATGGACCGGTTGCTGCAGATGTAGAATTACTACACCATGCAGTCCACAGCCGGCAGCTCCCCGGTCACATCGAGGAAGAGATTTGTAAAGGTCTGCTCATAGTAAGGCTCCACCCAGAGCAGGCCGATGCCGAGCGACAGCACGCAAAGCACAAGCATACCGATGAAGCTTACGTTAATGTAAATGACTCTGAGTATGTTGCCGCGAATCAGTTTTATTGCATGAGTCAGACATGCAAATACTGATAAATCATCGCGAGAGAGCACCAGATACAGGTAAAACGGAAAAAGAACCAGTACGATAAAGCTGAGCACGGCACTTGCAGCATATAAAGCGATAGCAATTCCCATAGTGTCGCCGCTTAGCTTGAAAAAGTTTCTGGCTACAAGGAAAGGCGCCTTTGCAATCATAGAGATGGCATAATATATGATGTATGCTCCAAAATATCTGTTGGAGTGATTCATAAAGCAGTAGAAGACATCGCTGATACGGCACTCTTTCTTTCTTGCCATATTAAGGTGGAAACGTATGAGTCCCATCTGCAGCACGCCGACCACGATAGATAAAAGCACCTCGGCAATGTAGTAGATGACGGTCTGAACCTTTGTGGCATATACATTTCCGAGCAGGTAGGTAAACGGCAGGTCACTAAACAGATTTATGAGTGTGACAGTGAGAAAAACGCTCATGCTAAGTCTGTATCTTCCGTTCAGGTTCTCTCTTGATATTCTTTTTAATTCTTTGGATTTCTTTTTTGGGTTCATTATATTTCTCCTGAAATAATAGTTTTGAATTAATGCTTAAGTTAGGCTTAAATTAATGTTTAAATTAATGCTTTGACAATTGTCAGATATATAGCATATACTTGTATTCATATGGTTACACAAAATCACAGGAAGGACCACACATATCATGCAGACAGATGAAACAATCGACAGGTATTTCTATATAACGGGCTGGATATGCATAGCTGTATTTGCGGCTCTTGCGGCAGTGATTGGAGTATGCGGTACGCAGATACTCACAAAGGTGCCTCCATGTCCGCTGCACGCATATACAGGCTACTATTGTCCGGGGTGCGGTGGTACGAGAGCCACATTTGCGCTGCTGCACGGACATCTGATAAGGTCGTTTGTACTCCATCCGTTTGTGCCGTATACAGCCGTTTTTGGAGGCTGGTTTATGCTGTCACAGACACTGCAGCGGATAAGCCGCGGCAGGCTGCACATCGGAATGCACTTCAGGTCATTATATATGTGGCTTGCACTTGCCATTATTGTGGTAAACTGTATAGTCAAAAATATGCTTATATTATTTTGCGGTATTCATCTGCTGAAGTAGCTCATTGTAGTCGATACCGGTCAGGTTCTGGTATTCCTTTAATATACCCTCTATGCTTCCGTATTCGTGAAGCATGGCGACAAACGAACCGATATAGATAATAAGAGTGATAACAACAGCGGCAAACGCAATCCAGAATGAGGTCATAGCCATGCTGCTCATTGAGGTGGCACCGCCTTTTGACAGTAACGCAAAAATCATGGCAAGCGAGCCGCATATGATAGACACATAAATACAGCTGCACGACGCGATGGCAATTATTGAAAGCACAAGTGCTGCAACCTCCATATTGCGTGAGCGTTTATTGTAGAAATTGTTGTTGGGATTAAAGCCCGGCCCATAATTGCTGCCGAAATTATAGTTATAATCCTGATTATAATCAAATTTTTGTGGATCCATAATAAAATTCCTTTCTATAAAGTTGATTTTATTGTATCACTTCATTTATAATACGAAAAGAATAAGTTTTTTAAAGAGGTAAAAAAATGGATATTATTGCTGCAATTGCAGAAGAACTGCAGATTAAAAAAGGACAGGCCGAGGCCGCTGTCAAGCTGATAGATGAGGGAAACACCATTCCTTTTATCGCCAGATACCGAAAGGAGGCAACCGGCTCATTAAATGATGAGGTGCTCAGAAATCTCTTCGACAGACTGACATATCTACGTAATCTTGAGGACAAGAAGCAGACAGTGCTTGCAAGCATTGAGGAGCAGGGCAAGCTTACGGATGAGCTTAAGAAGGCAATCCTTGAGGCACAGACACAGGTGGCGGTTGACGATTTGTACAGACCTTACCGTCCGAAGAGAAGAACCCGTGCCACAATCGCAAAGGAAAAGGGCTTAGAGCCACTGGCACAGACCATTTTAGCGCAGGAATCGTCTGTTGATATCATGGCAGAAGCAGCTAAATATGTGGATGCAGAAAAAGCCGTGGCTGATGAAGCGGCTGCACTTGCCGGAGCAAAGGATATCATTGCAGAGAACGTATCAGACAATGCCGGTTACAGAACAAAAATCAGAGAGCTTACCATGCAAAAGGGGCGTCTTATATCGACAGCCAAGGATCCAAAGGCGGAGTCTGTCTATGAGATGTACTATGAATTTGATGAGGCTCTTTCCAAGGTGGCAGGTCACAGAACACTCGCAATTAACCGTGGTGAGAAGGAAAAAATCCTCACAGTAAAGATAGAGGCACCGACAGAGGATATCATAAAATATCTTAAAAAGCAGGTTATCACAAATGATGGAGCGCCTACAGCAGCCGTACTCACAGAGGTAGTGGAGGATGCGTACGACAGGCTTATTGCCCCTGCCATAGAGCGTGAAATCAGAAACAATCTGACAGAGGAAGCAGAGGATGGTGCCATAAAGGTATTCGGAAAGAACTTGGAGCAGCTTCTCATGCAGCCTCCAATTGCAGGACAGGTTGTGCTTGGATGGGATCCGGCATTCCGTACAGGCTGCAAGATTTCTGTCGTAGACCCTACAGGAAAGGTGCTCGATACCACAGTAATCTACCCGACAGCACCACAGAACAAGGTCGAGGAGGCAAAGGCCGTAATCAAAAAGCTCATAGACAAGCATCATGTCACTCTTATCTCACTCGGAAACGGAACAGCATCGCGTGAGTCAGAGCAGGTGATTGTCGAGCTGTTAAAGGAAATTCCGGTAAAGGTGCAGTACATCATAGTAAATGAAGCAGGTGCGTCAGTATATTCAGCCAGCAAGCTTGCCACGGAGGAGTTTCCGAATTTTGATGTGGGACAAAGAAGTGCCACATCCATGGCGCGTAGACTTCAGGATCCGCTCGCTGAGCTTGTAAAGATTGATCCAAAGTCAATCGGAGTCGGACAGTATCAGCACGATATGAACCAGAAAAAGCTCTCAGAGGCACTCGGAGGAGTTGTAGAGGACTGCGTAAATAAGGTTGGTGTAGATTTAAATACAGCATCAGTTTCACTGCTTGAGTACATATCAGGCATCTCAAAGACCATTGCCAAAAACATCGTGGACTACAGAGAGGAAAACGGTAAATTCACATCACGTTCACAGCTTCTTAAGGTAGCAAAGCTTGGGCCGAAGGCATTTGAACAGTGTGCAGGCTTCATGCGTATCTCAGACGGAAAGAATCCACTTGATGCCACAGGCGTGCATCCTGAGTCATATGATGCCACAAAGGCAGTGCTTGAAAAGCTTGGCTATACAATGGAGGATGTAAAGAACAGAAATGTAGTTGGAATCTCAAAGAAAGTATCTGATTACAAGGCGCTCGCAGACGAGGCAGGAGTTGGTGAAATCACACTGCGTGACATCGTTAAAGAGCTTGAAAAGCCGGCAAGAGACCCGCGTGAGGATATGCCAAAGCCAATTCTAAGAAGCGATGTCCTTGAGATGAAGGACCTCACACCGGGTATGGTATTAAAGGGCACAGTAAGAAACGTAATAGATTTCGGATGCTTCGTGGATATAGGAGTGCATCAGGACGGACTTGTGCATATCTCAGAGATATGTGACCGCTATATCAAGCATCCGCTTGAGGCTGTCAGTGTAGGGGACATAGTAGATGTGCAGGTTATGAGCGTTGACCTCAAAAAGCAGCGCATCCAGCTTACCATGAAAATCGGACAGGGCACAGACAAGGCCGGTAAGTCAGAAAACAGCAGCAGTGGCAAAAACAATGTTGATAACAAGGCTGACAGAAGTAATAGAAATAACGGCGGCAGGAATAGCAGAAACGATAGAAATAGTACAGGCAGCAAGAATAATAACAACAGAAACAAAAAGCCACACTACATAAAGGGCAAGAAAAATAATTTCTTTGACAATATTATTCTTGATAATTAAAAACACCTTGACAAAACACTTCAAAGTGCATATCATAAATTTGTAAAAAAAATAGGAATTCTTCAGGGCAGGGTGCGATTCCCTACCGGTGGTACAGCCCACGAGCCGCAAGGC